>Ga0066187_1000224_pt1 | contig 22099 bp, 22 predicted proteins | sample WorMetexBAHAMAS1_FD_58706 | JGI IMG/M metagenome (GOLD analysis project Ga0066187, IMG submission 58706) | Marine gutless worms symbiont microbial communities from Max Planck institute for Marine Microbiology, Germany - Inanidrilus exumae... | ecosystem: Host-associated > Annelida > Digestive...
CCCAAGGAGATCTCCATTACCCATATCGCAAGGCTCAACCGCGAGTTCATCAAAGCCGGCATGGTGTCGGAAGAAATGTGAGGATGGGTTTATGAATGAATGGTATCCTTTGCTTGAGAAACTCTCCGCCTTTCTAAGCGGCCATACAGCGACCCTCACCACCGCTTTGAAAGCGCTGGGTGTTACCGCCGGCGCCTTTTTGGGTTGGGCCGTGATCAAACGGATCCTGTCAAGTCTCGAGATCCGTTTAAAGGATCACCGCCTGGTGGGCGCCAATACCGAGACGTTCCAAATCATAAAAAAACCGATTTTCTACATTCTCGTCTTCGTCACTGCCACCTATCTCACCGAATTGATGGGTTTGCATTTTTTAGATAATGGGCTATTTGCCGTCCTGATCCTCCTGATGGCCACACCCATCAACCGATTTGTCCTGATCCTCATCGGTTACTATCAGAAACATGTCGCGTTGAAAACAGACACCCAGGTCGACAATATCATTTTCGATCTTCTCAACAAATTCTCCGGGGCGCTGATCTACGCAACTTCAGTCATTCTGGCGCTGGATATCCTGGGTATCAATGTGATGCCCTTTATCGCCGGTGCCGGCGTCGCCGGTATCGCCATCGGTTTTGCCGCAAAAGACACCCTGTCCAATCTCATTGCCGGCATCCTTCTGATTATCGACAGGCCTTTTGAAATCGGCGATCGCATCGAGGTATGGAGCGCACCTTCCGGAAGTGCCACATGGGGGGATGTGATCGACGTTGGTCTCCGGGCCACCAAAATCAAAACAACGGACAATATCATCATCATCATCCCCAACAACGAAATCATGAAGCGGGACATTGTCAACTATACCATCATCACCTCAAAAATCCGACTCCGCATCAACGTGGGCGTTTCATACGACACGGACGTCGGGAAAGCCAAGGATGAAATCGCGAATGTCGCCCGGGCGATAAAATGGGTTTCAACGGATCCTGCCCCCAAAGTGGTGGTTCGAAATTTCGGCGATTCGGCTGTGGATCTTCAACTGCGCGTGTGGATCGATGATGCCCGTAAAAGAATGGACACCATCTCACAGATCACAGACCGCATCAAAACGGTATTTGACGAAAAAGGGATCGAGATTCCCTATCCCAAACGAGACATCAACATCGTAGTGAAAGCCAGCGCCGGCGTGCAGAGCCCTTAAAATCTGAGACATGTCCTCAAACTTGCATAGCGCCGATCTGCATCCTCTCCTGTGGATCCCGTTCCTTACCGGGCAGTTGTAACGTTGTCGTCATACTTGATTTTCTTCGGTCATGAGCTTATAGTTTTTGCTTTATTAACCATTTATCTGTTTATCTGCCCCAGTGGAACTAAAACTCACCGATATATCAAAATGTCTGGATCTGCCCATCACCACCTTGAACCGGTGGATACGGCAGGGTCGCATTCCCGTTCAGAAAAAAGGGGAAACCGCCGTGTTCAACGAGGGGGCCCTTAAGAAATGGGCCGCCCAGCACCATCTCTGCTTTTCTCTCGAAAGGGAGGGGGAATGCCGTGTTTCGGAGGTCTCTCCGGATTCCCTTCTCTCAGCCATGCAGCGTGGACAGGTCTTTTACGATGTGTCCGGCGTCGATGTCGGATCGGTATTGAAATCGGGCGTCGAGGTCATACCTGGATTATCCGATGAAACCCGCCGGGTGCTGTACCGCCGCCTGGTGGACCGGGAGGAGTTGACCTCAACCGGCATCGGCAAAGGAGTCGCTATTCCCCATCCAAGATCCCCGGTCATCAAAGAAACGGATGATGCTTTTATTACCACCTGTTTTCTTAAAACGCCGGCTGAATTCGACGCTGTTGACGACAAACCGGTATTTGTCCTGTTTATTCTCATGAGCCCCTCCGTGAAGATCCATCTACACCTGCTATCGCGGCTGGCGTTCTGCGTTCGCCACGACGCCTTTGTCGAATTTTTAGCGGGACGTCCCAAACCGGATCTCCTGTTTGCCAAGATTGCAGACTTTGAAACGCGGCTGGATGAATCATAATGTCACTTTTAAAGCCCTGGCGCAATCCGGCGAATCTGGCCCTGTTTCGATCGGATGACCGGATCCTGATGATCGTCATCGGGATTCTGGTCGGTTTGAGCAGCGGGATAGCGGCCGTTGCCCTCAACCGCTCCCTAATAGCGGTGCTGGAATGGCTGCACCCGCTTCGTCACAACTGGTGGGCATTCGGCTTGCCCGCCATCGGAGCAGTCCTCTCCTCCATATTTTTGAACAAAATTATGAACGAAGGTGCCGGACACGGGGTTCCAGAGGTGATCTACAGCGTTTCCCGGTACGGCGGCCTCATGCGGCTTCGGTCTACCTTTTCTCGGCTCATTTCCAGCTGCCTGACCATTGGCAGCGGCGGTTCGGCGGGACCCGAAGCCCCGGTGGTCATGTCTGGAGCGGCCATCGGGTCCAACATCGGCCGTTTTTTTTCCCTGAATGATCGCCAGCGGGTGACGCTCGTGGGATGCGGTGCGGCCGGCGCCATATCGGCCATTTTCAACGCCCCCATTGCTGGTATGGTGTTTTCTATTGAAATTATCCTGGGAGAGTGGACCGCACTGAATATCATTCCCATCGCCATCGCGTCCGTCGCCGGGACGGAGGTCAGCCGTTTTCTGCAAGGAAACCGCATTCCCTTTGCCCACCGCCAGTTCAATATCGACCTAATGGATACGCTGGCGTGTATCGGGCTTGCCGTATTCTGTGCCCTTGCATCCGTTCTGTTGACACGCATGCTCAGAAAAATGGCAGCGGTTTCCAAAAAGACCCCCTTTCCGGTGTGGTTACGCGCCGGTATTGGGGGCGCGGTCGTCGGCATCATCGGATATTTCATGCCGGTCGTGCTGGGGGAGGGATACCATGCCATCCATACCATGATTGAGGGCGTTTACCGCGAAGGGTTTGCAATTGTTGCATTTGCCATGCTGGCGAAGGTTGTCGCCACCAGCTTCACCTTGGGATGGGGCGGTTCCGGGGGCATATTTGCGCCGAGTCTGGTAATCGGCAGTTTCACGGGACTGGCCTACCATCGTGCCCTGACCTGGCTCTGGCCGTCGGTGTCATGGGTCAACGAGGGGTGCTACGCTTTGCTGGGCATGGCCGGGCTCGTGAGCGGCATGCTGCAGGCACCCCTGACCGGTATCTTTCTGATCCTTGAAATTACGGGTGGATACGAAGTGATGCTGCCGCTGATGGTGGTTTCCGCCATTTCCACTACCATGTGTCATTCCATTGAGCACACCTCTTTTTACATGAAAGACCTGGTAGACAGCGGCCACCTGTTGAGACCCGGCACCGACGAGCGGGTTCTATCCGACCTGAGTGTGCAGGAACTGATTGAAACGGATTGCATCCCGGTGAAACAAAACATGCTGCTCAGAGATTTTATCGGGATTGTGAAAAAATCTCATCGGAATCATTTTCCCGTGGAAGACGAAAAAACCGGAAATTATCTGGGCATGGTACACCTGGACGATATCCGGCCCTATCTTTTCAACCCCGGCATGTACGATGCCGTTCTTGTAGGCCAGATCATGAATGAAACCGGTGAAACGGTGGGGCCTGGGGACGATCTCCAGGAGATCATATCCCGCATGGATCGCAAAGGGCTTTTTTCCATGCCGGTCATCTCCAACCGGCGGTTCATTGGAATGGTGTCCAAAGCGACGATCCTGGACCGATATCGAAAAGAATTGATGGTGCAGACGCGCCAGTGAAGAAATAAGGAGGAAATCCAGATGGATTATCAACTGCTTCATATTTTCAGAAACACACCACTGGGAAGAGAAACCCTGCTGCAATCCCTCTATTTCTGCCAAAAGCTCGACGTGAATCTGGTCGTTTATATCCCGGAATCCACCAAATTCCTGATGTATTTTGACAACGACGTGGTTCAAATCGACCTGGATGAGTCCTACCTGACGGCACCTGAAACGGCCCAGGCCCACGCAAGCGAGATCGCAACCGAAGCCGGTTGTACGCTCCGATACCTCAAACCGAAACATTACACAGCATCGACACTACCGGACATCCCGACGAATTTTGATTTCATGTGCTGCCCCCGGAGTATCAGCGACCTGTCCACCAAGATCGGCCTGGGCTATATCGGCCCTCGCGTCCGGCGAATTGTACAGTCCGCCCGGTTTCCGGTTCTGATTACAAGCCCGGTGTATAAACCATGGCGTAGCATTACGGTTTTCTTCGGTGGCTCCCTCAACGCGCTTAACGCCTTCCGATTGGGGCTTCGCATCAGCAAATCAACCGGCATCCCCCTGACGTTGTTTACCCAGTCGGAGAAAAAATCCAGGTCAACATACCGGAAAGTGATTGAAAACGCCGATTTGGGAAAGGAACTTGCGGAAAACGTTCAGAACTGGCAGTTCTTCGAGCAGGGCAGGTTTGAAGAGAACCTATTCGAGGTTCCCCACGACGCACTGGTGGTGCTCGGAGCCTATGGGCACGGGATCATCAAAGACATCGTTTTTGGAAGTAAAATGGAAATGATCCAGTCGGTTATCTCAAACAACCTGCTCATCGCTGGACCCAACTATACAGCGGGATATTGATGATCCGGCCCGGCACCGGATATATGAAGGAGGGACAACTTCCAATGACAGATCTTACCGGCGCAACCAATCAAAAGATATTCAATATGGATCTATCGGTGGAGACGATATCGGCCTACCTCCTCTGCAGCGGTCTGGCGGAGGCCGGTACGGCGGTTTCGGTTAAAAATCTACTGGAAATCTGGAACGGGTCCCCGGACCAACTGCAAGCGAGCCTGGACATTCTCGAAGAAAGGAAAGTGCTGGGTAAGATCATTTCCGACCGAGAGGACCATGTGGTTTACAGAATTGAGGCTCCGGATAGATGGCACTGCCATTAGAACCTGATTATCCTTTTAATTTCTTTTCTACACAAGCGGCAATCTCTTCATCGGAAAGGTCGGTTCGCATCCCTTTGCAGGATGCGGCCATGATGCGCCAGTTTAACACATCCACCAGAATAGCCGGGATAAAGGGCCACTGGCGGCACATCCGAGGTTTAACCGGATGGATCGTACAAAGCTTGTCCCAGAAAATGCACCGTCCGTCCTCCCCTTGGATCAGCACCGGTTTTCCCCCTGACTGACTGCAGTATGTTTCAATGAACCGTTCACGACCAAGGCCGATATGGGATGCAATGGCGGTGATATCGGCATCGGTTACATAGGTGCCGCCGTACCCTCTGCAGCAGTCGCCGCACATGGTGCAGCGAAAAAGGCGATGGTTTCCGGGGGTAAGGTTCGGGACTTCAGAAGTCATGCCGTTTCTCCATGGCCCTTTTCAAAGTCACTTGGTCGATAAATTTCAAATCCCCGCCCATGGGCACACCCGACGCGATTCGCGTGACCTTCACGGGGAACCTGCCGAGCTGATCGGCGATATATCCGGCGGTCGCCTCGCCTTCGACACTGGTGCCGGTGGCCATTACCACTTCATTGATACTGCCCTTTGCAACCCGGGTGAGAAGGTCCCGGATCCGGATGCCGTCCGGTCCGATGCCGTCTATTGGAGACAAAACGCCCTGGAGAATGTGGTATAGACCCTTGAACGCCCCGGACTTTTCGATGGCCACCATATCGGCGGGTTGTTCCACGACGCATATTGCGTTGCGATCTCTTGAAGGGTTGCTGCAGATTCCGCATAACTCGTCGTCACTGAGCGCGAAGCAGAGCTTGCACAATCGAACCCGTTCCTTCATCTCCAGTATGCTTCTCGACAACAGATCCGACTCGGATTTTGGCTCCCGGAGCAGATGAAGGGCCAGTCGTTCCGCCGTCTTTTCACCGATGCCGGGCAGCTTTGATATACTTCGAATCAGATTTAATATGGATTTTGGATAATGATTCATGGTAGCTCCCGGACGACCTCACCTTATACCAGCCCCGGGATGTTGAGCCCACCGGTCAGTTTGCCCATTTCACCGGATACCATCTCCTGGGATTTTCGAAGTGCATCATTCACAGCCGCCAGGACGAGGTCCTCCAGCATCTCAACATCGTCGGGATCCACGACTTCCTTTTCAATGGCGATTGAGACCACCTGCTGTTTTCCGTTGGCGACCACCCGTACCATACCTCCTCCGGAAGATGTTTCCACGGTCCGTTCACCCAGCTCCTCCTGCAGCTTCATCATTTTTCGCTGAAGCTTCTGGGCCTGCTTCATCATGTTGCCCATGCCTTTCATAAAAACCTCCTATACGGTTTTCACATCAATCACCCGGCCGTTGAATATTTCAAGGGCTTCCGCCACAAGCGGGTTCCCCAATGCATCTTTTTCAGCCCGGGCATCAATGTTTTTTTTTTTATCCTCGTCTTTGATTTCTACCATCTCGGTTACCACTTTTATCTGCGTACCGAAGACGTCCCGGCATATGGCCTGGATGGAACCCAGATGTTTTTTTATCATGTTGGCGGTAAACCCGTTTCCAGGCACTCCAATGACCATCTGCTTCTTGTCCAAATGCTTCAAAGTACTTTTTGCAAGACTCGGTGCAATGGATGGATGCTTTTCAGAAACGGCCTCTAAAAATCGATCCCACCCCCGCTCCTTATTGTCCGTCCGAACGATGGGTTCCGAACCAGCAGCATCATTGCCCGGCAAAGGGCCTGAAACGGTATTCTCGCGAGCTGTCGTATTGTTCCCTGCCTCTAAAGCTGGAGACGATGCCGCCGGCGGTTCCATCCGATCCTTTATCGAACCCCCCATATCCAGTTTCAGACGATCCAGCTTTTCGATGAGGGTTTCGACGGCAAGGGCAGGGGGAATTTGAAGCAGTTTGAAAAAAACCATCTCCATGGCCATTCGCGGCTGACCAGAGAGCCGGATTGTTGCTTCTTCCCGGAACAACATATCGAACAACTGGTTCAGATATATCGGAGACACCGAATCCACTTGCTGTTGCATCAGTTCGATTTCATGGCCCGGGAGGTCCACCAGTTTCCGGGTATTCCGGCCGATTTTGACAATGAGCAGATTCCGAAAGTGCTCCAATAGATCCATGAATAATTTCTTGAGCTCGTATCCTTGATCGTAAGCCTCTCCCACCAGATCAATGAGTCCGGGAACATTTCCAGAAAGCATGGCCGATGACAAATCAAAGAGGGTCTTACGATCCACGATGCCGAGAATATCGACAACCTGGCGAGAGGTTACCTCACCATCCACACATGCCATTACCTGGTCCATCAGGCTCAGCGCATCCCGCATACTGCCGCCTGCTTCCCGTGCAATCAGCGTCATGCTCTCCCCGTCAAAATCGCTGCCCTCCCGGGTGCTGATCATCTTCAGATGATCTACGATGGCCGTAACGTCGATGCGCCTGAAATCATACTGCTGGCACCTGGATAAAATGGTAATGGGAATTTTGTGTGCTTCGGTGGTCGCGAAGAGAAACATCACATGTTCTGGCGGTTCCTCAAGCGTTTTCAGCAGGGCATTGAAAGCGGCAATGCTGAGCATGTGGACTTCGTCGATGATGTAGATTTTATAAAGGCTGTGGGCGGGCATGTACTTGATATTGTCCCGAAGCTCCCGAATCTGGTCCACGCTGTTGTTGGAAGCCCCGTCGATTTCGTACACGTCCACGGCACTGCCCGATGTGATCTCATTGCAGGATTGGCAGGTATTACAGGGGATTCGGGTGGGGCCCTCCTTGCAGTTCATCGCCTTTGCAAGGATTCGGGCAACGGTGGTCTTGCCCGTTCCCCGGGGGCCTGAAAACATGATGGCGTGGGCGACCCTGCCGTTGGAGATGGCGTTGGTCAAGGTGCGGGATACATGGCCCTGCCCGACAACTTCCTCAAACGTCTGGGGTCTGTACTTACGCGCCAGGACCAGATAGGACATCAACCATCATCCTCTAAAAGAATGGCGGAGAGAATGGGATTCGAACCCATGATACCGCTATAAACGGTATACACGATTTCCAGTCGTGCTCCTTCAGCCAGCTCGGACATCTCTCCGCATAAAGATGGGCAGGTACTTCAATTGTATTAGGATGGCGGAGAGGCAGGGATTCGAACCCTGGAAGCGCGTCAACGCTTACTGCTTTTCGAGAGCAGCGCCTTCAACCACTCGGCCACCTCTCCGATTCATTACCGTGACCCGGATACAGGTAGAGGCTGATCCATGATCTCCCATTGAGTCCGCCACCAACGGGAATCGTTACTCAAATTCCCAAAACAAGCTTAGATATAAAATATTAGATGATCTGTCAACGATGTTCTGACGTTCCAGTGTCATGAATCCATCATATCGGCAACTTCCCGAGTATACGCTCCGTTATCCAGATAAATGGCAAGGAGAGGGCTCACCGTGATGCCCGGCCTGCCACCCGCGACCCCTTCCACCAAAACAAGTTTTGCATTGGCTTTCCGGGTGGTATGGACCGTCCGCAACCGCTTGGGTTCGATTCCCTGTTGCCGCATCTCGGTGATCAGCTCGCCCAGTCGCTCCGCCGGATAGATGAAAGCCAGCTTGCCGCCGGTTTTCAGCATCCGGCGGGATACCGTCACGACATCCGCGAGGGTTACCAGAATTTCATGTCTGGATATCGCCTTTTGCCGATCCGGGTTGACCCTACCGCTTTTGGTTTTCCGGTACGGCGGATTGGTCACCACCCAATCCACCGGCTCCCGGATCTCCGGAGCCGGCAGTGTTTTCATGTCACGGCAATATACCGCGATTCGGCCACTCATTCGATTTTCGCTTACATTCTGTATCGCCGTATCTGCCAATTCCGGCTGCACTTCAACGGCGGTAATGTCAATCTCCGGGTGACGGTGGGCCAAAATTAGAGACACGATGCCGCAACCGGTTCCCAATTCAAGAATTCGATCCCCCGGCCTTGGTTGCAGAAAGGAGGCCAGCAGAACGGCATCGATTGAAAAGCGGTATCCCGATCGCTTTTGACGGACACGGATCCGACCATTTAAAAAAGTATCCGATGTGTGTTCATTCATCATACCGGACCGATCTTGAACTTGATATCTTTAACAAGCGGCTTGCCAAGCGCTTGATTTATCTTTAGGATCAGGTCCTGTTTTAAAAACTGCAGGTGATGGACCCAGGTGGGACTTTCCACGTGCACCAGTACGAGGTCGCCTTTAAATGCGGCAGGCTTGGCATTTTCCGCGATCATCCGTCCGGCGATCTCATCCCAGACATCCCATATCTTCACCAGTTCCGAATCGGGTTTTCGGCGGCATTGTTTCAATAGCCCGGGGAGAATGGTTCCGATATGCACAAATTGATTCTGTTTCTTGTTTTTCATCTCCACCCTGTTGGGCTTGAATGTCTTCTGGCACAAGAGGGATTGCCCGCCTGCTTTTTCCTTGACTTGGACTACCTGTTGACTTACATTTTCGCGGATATACTTTTATGGTAAATAGTTACTAGCAGGATTGAAGCCGATGGACAAGTCAAAAAACCTCAACCACGGGAAGACCATGAGCTGGGATTGGGAAAAGCTGAAAGATCAGCAACAACGTAAGAGCGGCGGTGTGCCACCACCTCAACTGGATGAGATCGTCAAACAGTTTAAAAAATTCAAACTACCGGGAGGACCCATCGCGATTCTCCTCCTCGTGGTATTGTTTTTTGGATCCTCGACCTTCTATACGGTGGGGGTGGACGAGGTGGGCGTGGTTCAGCGTTTCGGGAAATATGTGCGGACCAGTCAACCCGGCCTCAGTTTCAAGTTGCCGTCGGGAATCGAAAAGGTGACGAAAGTGAAGGTGCGCCGGGTGTACAAGGAGGAGTTCGGCTTCCGCTCTGTAAGACCGGATACCCGTGACCGTTTTCGATCGGACAGCGAGACATCGAGTGTATCCCTGATGCTGACAGGGGACCTGAATGTGGCATTGGTGCCGTGGATCGTTCAATACCGGATCAAGGATCCCTACAATTTTCTTTTCAAGGTCCGGGATGTCCGCCGACTGCTGGTGGACATGTCTGAAGCGGCCATGCGTCTGGTGGTGGGTGATCGCAGCATCAACGAGGTGATCAGCAGCCGGGAGGAGATCGCCATCGATGCCAAAAACGTTCTTCAGGCGGAACTGGACAAAGCAGAAGCCGGCATCAGCATTCAGACCATCGAAATGAAACGAACCAACGTCCCCGGACCGGTGCAGCCCTCTTTCAACGAGGTCAACCAGGCCACCCAGGAGAAGGAGAAGGTCATCTACCAGGCCCGGGAGGAATACAACAAGGCGATCCCAACTGCACTGGGGGAAGCGGAGAGGACCGTCAAGGCGGCAGAAGGATTCGCCCTGGACCGCATCAACCGGGCCAAAGGTGATGCGGCCCGGTTCAAAGCCCTTTATGCAGAATACGCTAAGGCGAAAGATATTACCAAAAGAAGACTCTATCTCGAAATGCTTCAGGATGTATTTCCGAAACTGAACCGTAAGTATATCATCGATTCGAGCCAGAAAAGCCTTTTGCCCTTTCTCAATCTCGGAAACAAGGAAATGATAAAATAATGAAACCCAAAGGCATGATTTTCCTCACCGTTGCCATCGCCATAGGGGTCGTACTGTATGCCTCGGCCTATATCGTGGATGAAACTGAACAGGTGGTGGTGACCCAGTTCGGCAAGGTGGTCGGGACCCCGAAAAAAAGCCCCGGCCTCTATTTCAAGATTCCCGGCATCCAGCATGCCACCTACTTTCCGAAAAACCTGTTGCACTGGGATGGAGACCCCGGACAGATTCCGACGCTGGACAAAACCTATATCTGGGTGGATACCTTTGCCAGGTGGCGCATCATCGATCCCATAAAATTCTTCCAGACCGTCAATAACACCACCCGCGCCCAGGGACGGTTGGACGATATCATCGACCCGGCCGTCAGGAACTTCATCACCTCTTACCCGCTGATCGAATCGGTTCGACGGACCGATCGGACCCTAGATACATTTGAAACGAGTGTCGACGACCAGGGGCAGCAGGACAACAGGACCGCATACACAGTTTCAACCGGCAGGGAAAAAATAACAAAGATGATCATGGAGCAGGCCCAGCCCAAGCTGACTCCCTTTGGCATCGAGATCGTGGATGTGAAAATCAAACGGATCAACTACGTGGAGGAGGTCCGGAAATCGGTTTACGGTCGTATGGTGGCGGAACGAAAACAAATTGCGGAGAAATTCCGCTCGGAGGGTCAGGGGGAAGCCCGAAAGATCCTGGGTGAGAAGGAACGCGAGCTCAAGCGGATCACCTCGGAGGCGTATCGCAAAGCACAGGAAATCAAAGGTCACGCAGAAGCGGAGGCCACGAGGCTCTATGCAGAAGCGTTCGGCATGGACCCGGAATTCTACTCCTTCAGCAGAACCCTGGACATTTATGGCACCACCCTGGACAAGAACAGCGATCTGGTGCTTTCCACCGACTCGGATTTTCTGCAGTATCTCAAAGGATATTCCGCTGATGCGGAAAACGAATAAAAAAGCACCGGAACCTGCTTCAGGTTTCGGTGCTCAGGGCGACACATCCAAATTTTCAGCCGGCTATTTGCCCTTTCGCCTCTGGTGACGCGTCCGTGCCAACAATTTCCGGTGCTTATGTTTTCTCATTTTCTTGCGACGTTTTTTGACTACACTTCCCAACAGATCACCTCCTGTGCTGATAAATATTGGTTCGATTACTGTAATTTTTCTGGATAACACCAAACGCAATCGTTTGTCTACATTTTTTTTAACTGCAGCTGTTTTATGAATTCATGGACAATTTAGCAGCATTCAGCCGGGATCATATCAAAACCGTGGACAGCGCTGTTGCCATGTCCGAGGAACTGGTGAGCAATGCCTACAAAATGTCCTCCAGCCAGTGGCTTCGGGGGAAATACGACGTCAAGACCCTAAGCGACCTGACACCCGACGAAATCGTGGATGGTCCGTTTGCTCAACTGATTCGGTACGAGGGTCAGCGCAAGGACAGCACGCTGGGCACCGGTGCCTACGATTTCTATAAAATCTGCCTGCAGGACCATTCGATACTATCGGTACTTGAACAATACCCTGAGATCGCCCTGATGCCGTTCACCCTCTATGTGGTGATCCACGAACTGGTGCATGTTGTCCGATTCAGCATGTTTGTTCAAAATTTTGAGGCATCGGAAGACGAAATGATGGTGGAGGAAAAAAGGGTGCATCGCAAGACGCACGATATTTTGATCGGTGTCCGTGTTTCCGGAATGGAAAAGGTCCTGAATTTTTTCAACCAGTGGCGGGAACCGTTTGGAGAATTACGGATTTATTAAAAATATGGAACATTTGCAACACTTCTTGACAAGCCCGAAAGATGCTCTATATTAAACCAGTTCCAATTTGAGGTGACACAAAAAATCATCTGGAATCCGGGAAAATTTTAACCATACCACCGAGGGAGTAGCAAATGCCGATCTACGAGTATGAATGCGAACAGTGCGGAAATATTTCTGAGGCGTTTCAGAAGTTTTCAGACAAACCGCTTAGAAAATGCCACCACTGTTCGGGAAAGCTGCACAAGCTCATCTCCCAAAGTAGCTTTCATCTGAAGGGGTCCGGATGGTATGTCACCGACTACGCGGGTAAAAAATCCGGAGCCTCGTCCCCTTCAAAGGAAAAGAGTGACACCGAAAAGCCGAACAAGACGGCAAAAACGGCAGCCTCCGATTCCGGCAAATCCGAATAACCCACCTTGGCATATCCACAGGTTTTCTCAAGATTCTCTTCCGGCTGTAAGGCCGTTGAGAAGGGTTGTCCCTGTGCATGGGACGGATTGCATCAAAAAAAATACCCAACCCAAAACAAATTGAAGCGGCATCCCCTTTACAAATTAAAATGTGTGGTTATTGTTTCTGTTAAAATTGACCGGATGACTTTATAAACCATGTAATTCATTGCCAAATTCATCTATTTGGCAGCAAATCCCGGAGAGCGTTTTCTCTTAAAAAAAGATGGCGACCACACCCCCGCCATCTTTAAATCACTACCATTATTAACCCCAGATTAAAGAAAGAAAAGGAGAGTTGAAACCATGAAACTAAGACCTTTGCAGGATCGGATTCTGGTGCAGCGTGTCGAGGAAGCAGAAAAGACAAAGGGAGGAATTATCATTCCCGATTCAGCCAAAGAGAAGCCGGCCGAAGGAAAAGTAGTTGCCGTGGGTAACGGCAAACTTGCAGACGACGGCAAACGGGTTCCTCTGGAAGTCAAAAAAGGTGACCGGATTCTGTTTGGAAAATACAGCGGTACCGAGGTAAAAATTGAAGGTGAGGATTACCTGATCATGCGTGAAGATGACGTTCTGGGTATCATTGGATAAACGAACCGGACGACGAATTAACCACACGATCAAAACAATATGATCGTTCATCGTTTTTGAATGGAGGAATCAAGATGGCTAAAGTAATCAAATATGACATGAAAGCACGTGAGTCCATGCTAAATGGCGTCAAAACCCTGGCAGACGCTGTTGTCGTCACACTGGGCCCCAAGGGACGAAACGTTGTAATCGACAAATCATGGGGATCCCCCACCGTCACCAAAGACGGCGTCACCGTGGCCAAGGAGATCGAACTGGAAGACAAGTTTGAAAACATGGGTGCACAGATGGTCAAGGAAGTGGCCAGCAAAACCAGTGACATGGCTGGCGACGGTACCACCACCGCCACCGTGCTTGCCCGCGGGATCTACGAAGAGGGTCAGAAACTGGTAGCGGCCGGCAACAATCCCATGGCGATCAAACTCGGCATCGAGGCGGCCGTGGACTCTGCGGTGAAAGAACTCCAGAAAATGAGCAAACCCACCAAGGATCAGCGTGAAATCGCCCAGGTCGGCACCATTTCGGCCAACAATGACGCCACCATCGGCAACATCATCGCGGAAGCGATGAACAAAGTGGGTAAAGAGGGTGTCATCACAGTAGAGGAAGCCAAGGGTATGGAAACGACCCTGGACGTGGTGGAAGGTATGCAGTTTGACCGCGGATACCTCTCCCCCTATTTCGTGACCGATCCGGACAAGATGGTCGCCTCCCTTGAAGATCCCTATATTCTCATTAACGAGAAAAAGATCAGCAACATGAAAGACCTTCTGCCCGTTCTCGAGCAGGTAGCCAAGATGGGCAAACCCCTGATGATCATCGCCGAGGACGTGGACGGCGAAGCCCTGGCAACGCTGGTCGTCAACAAACTGAGAGGCACCCTCCAGGTGGCCGCGGTCAAGGCCCCCGGTTTCGGCGACCGCAGGAAAGCGATGCTCGAAGATATCGCCATTCTCACCGGTGGACAGATGGTGTCCGAGGATCTTGGCATCAAACTGGAGAACATCACTCTGAACGATCTCGGGAAAGCCAAACGCATCGCCATCGACAAAGACAACACCACCATCGTGGATGGTGCCGGTGCCCGTTCCGCGCTGGAGGGCCGGGTCAAGCAAATCCGGGCGCAGATCGAAGAGACCTCTTCGGACTATGATCGGGAAAAACTGCAGGAGCGTCTTGCCAAACTGATCGGCGGCGTGGCCGTAATCAATGTTGGGGCCGCCACCGAAACCGAGATGAAAGAGAAAAAAGCCCGGGTCGAGGATGCATTGAATGCGACCCGTGCCGCCGTTGAAGAGGGTATCGTTCCCGGTGGCGGTGTTGCCCTGGTACGTTGCCTGGAAGCTCTCGGAAAAGTCAGAATCAAGGCCGAGCAGAAACTGGGTGTCAAGGTTGTGATGCGCGCCATCGAAGAGCCGGTACGCCAGATCGCCAATAATGCCGGTTTCGAAGGCTCCGTCGTGATCGACAAGGTAAAGAACGAAGAGGGCGCGTTCGGATACAACGCTGCCACAGATAACTACGAAGATCTGCTGAAAGCCGGCGTGATCGATCCCACAAAAGTGGTTCGATTCGCACTGCAGAACGCAGCGAGCGTGGCATCCCTGATGCTGACCACAGAAGCGATGGTCGCAGACAAACCGGAAGAGAAAGAAGCGGCTCCGGCCATGCCTCCGGGAGGCGGAATGGGCGGAATGGGCGGAATGGGCGGAATGATGTAGCCTGGCGCCATATGCTTTTAAAAAAACCCCCGTTTTTCAACGGGGGTTTTTTTTATGATAAAATCGTCTTTCTTCTCCGATCTGACTTGGCCTCCCCCGGAATCCTTAAATCACCCAATAAAAGTCAAATTGTGCTGAACGCCCCGAAAAGCTTGACAAATCACCCCGATACAGGCTACTAGGGACTGATAAAAGCGGATGTAACAGCCCTCCCCAATCGGGCGTTTTTCCCTGCACGATGAAAACAGCCTTCTGTCTTTCCTGGTGGAAAGCAGTACAACGGCTAGAAATTTGATTGCGGGAGTTATTGGAACTGAAATCCATATAAAATGGGACCATTAAGACCTTTTACCCGTTCAAATGAGCCTATTTTAATCAGAATCCTTGGGATTGTTTCGAGGTTGCTGGTAATTGGCAGCGTTTCATTTGAGCCTAAGAGAGTGTTTTGATGGTCTCGGAATCGGGGCATGCTATGAATACCAGCCAGACACGTTTTGCAACTGATCGTCGTATTCTCACATCCCGTACGGCCAAACGGTGCGCCACCCAGATCAACATAATCTGCACACTTTTCGCATTGGTCTTTATGCTACCCATCGATCTATCTGCTGCTGAGAAAAGGATCGAGCATGAAACCGGTTTCTACTACACTGTTAAAAAAGGCGATACGCTGTGGGATCTGTCGGAACGGTTTTCCGATTCTCCGTGGTTATGGCCGGATCTATGGGGCAAAAACGAACAGATCGCCAACCCCCACTGGATCTATCCGGGTGACAGAATCCGTCTCTATCTGAAAAGTGGTGTGAAAAATCTGGATGAAGTGGTCAAGAAGGATACCGCCATCGCTTCAATCGAACCGGAAAAGGAACCGCCCTTTTTCTATTACAGTGGAATGGATGCCATCAGCATACTGAAGAGAACGCCCATTCAGCCCAGCGGCATCGTTTACAAGGGAAGCAGAGATGATCGACTGCTGGGGACTGGGGACAGGATCTATATCAGGGAAAAAGGGGGTGCCGAATTTAGACGGGGGAGCCGCTATACCGCATTTCGAGTGTTAAGAATTAAACCAGATCGCGGTATAAAGGATTTTAGTGGATACCAATATTATCCTACCGGTATCGTGGAGATCACCGGAGCGGAATCCGGTATCACCCGGGCACAAGTCGTCAGGTCATTCCAAACCATGGAGGTCGGTAACATTCTGCTCCCCTATGAAAAGCATTCGGGGAAAATCATTCTGGCGGAAAGCATGAAAGGTCTTAAGGGCAGGATCATCGGCAGCCAGGAGCACGAGACCCTGTTCACCGGTTCATCCATCGCCTTTATCAACAAGGGGGAAAAAAACGGTATAAAGTCCGGCCAGCATTATACCCTCTTTTACAACGAGAAGAAAAAGCGCCAGGCCGATCGATCCTGGAGATCCAATATTCTTCCGACGGTTGAATTCGGTTCATTGCTGGTACTCCATACCGAAGCCGACAACGCCACGGTGCTGATCACCGAGTCAAAGGATAGCGTTCATCCCGGGTCCGCTTTCCGGTCACCGTCAGAATAACTTCTGTTGCTGCATAAAATAAAAGCGACCATCGCTGTTGTTGGCGATGACCGCTTTTATTTTTATGCAGCAGCGTTACGATATTTAAAAATCGGGGACCGACACCTCGCCTGTCTCTTCGTTGATCACATAGTAATACTCTTTATTCCCGTCATCGTTGGTCGCAAACGAATCCGGTGTTCCCTGTTTAGCCCAGATCCAGACCTCTACCAACCCATCACTTGGGCCTGGCCCGTTTGACCCGCTCATTCTCACCCGGACATCATCCGACACTCTGAAAATAGAAGTTCTGCCGCCCCCGCCCGACATTTCGGTGCCGAGTTCCCCGGAAATGCCCGACAAGCCGCCACTGGTATCGAATTTTACATCCTCGTCCGCTAGAAAGGTGTCATTGAGGGCCGTGAGCAAGTGCCGCCCTTCCGTATAGGCTTGAGAATCGCTGGAACGATTTCTCAGATCCGCCATATACATGGCGCCCATGGTCGCCAGAATGGAGATGATCAAAAAGGCCACGATCAATTCAACCAGGGTGAATCCGCTTTCGTCATATAATGGTTTGATCCGACCATTGATTTTTTTTCGCATAACTTCCCCCGCTATAACGGCTTGGTGTCGTTAAAACTCTGCCACTTGCCGTCCACGTATATCGATACCGGATCGCCGGAAACCGGGTATTGAACGTTGCCGAATCCGATATTGCCGTTTTTATCCTTCCAGGTCATGTACCCGCTTTTGGCGCCCATGGCCAGAATATCGCCCCCTTCTCCTGAGGCGGGTTGCGCCTTGGTTTTATCGGTCTGTGTCTCGGCGTCGAACGCAGGTTTACGGGTTACATTAAACCACTTGTCGCGCGTAACGACCGAAAAGCGATCTGCATCGGGGTACTGCACATTTCCGATACCGAGATTGCCTTCCGAATCCCGCCACACCAAGTATGTATCGCTCACCGCTGCGGCAAGGCCGGAAGGGGATTTGGCTTCGTCTTCCACCACAATTCTCGGTTCGATGCGAACCACATCGATAATTTTGGTTTCATCGATCTCCTCCGGGGCAAGATCCGGAATCTGAAGGGACCGCAGCAGCTCCATGCCCGATGCCACCTTGAAACCGCCAATGTCACCGGCTCCCCCGGTCGAAGCGGCTCCGGAGGCTTTTCTTCCACCCGCACTGGCCACCCGTGTGGCGCCGGTACCGCTGCGGGTTTTAAGGCTGGCATCTGTGGAGGCAACCAGGGTTTTCCCGCCCCGTTCTACGCTTTTTGACAGATAGAAATCGTTTTCTCCGGGTTCATAGTCCCAGGCAATTTCGTTGATAAATGCTTGGCTTCCTACGAATTTCGGATAGAGGGCATCCAGACTGTCCGGATAGGAATTGTTGGCTTTGTGATATTTTTTCAATGCCGCGGCCATCTCGGTCAGGCCGACCCGGGCACTCTTTTTTCCCATCTCAATGATCCGTCTGTATTTATCCTCGGAATGCGCCTGCTGATCCTGGCCCTTTGAATAGTGGCGATAGCCCATGAATCCAGCAAAAGCGACTAGGACCACGGCAAGAATAATGTAGACATTTTTGCTATCCACGGGTCCTCCTTGTACGCGAAAGTCGGGTTAAAAATACGAACCTTTCATATTTTAAGGCAGTTACAGGCCATTTGTCAAGACAAATGAGAAAGTGGCCAGTGAACGGTCAAGTCTGCCTACCCGGAAAACAGGGTGATGTTTATGATTAGTCCAATTAGCATTGTCGGAATCCCATTGATTTATCAAAATTACAAAAACCAAAATACAAATAACAAATAATTTCCAATGAATAAAATTCAAACACCAAACAATGCTATCTTTCCGCCTAAAGGTTTTGGCCATTGGATAGTAGAAATTGTGATTGGGTTATTACTGCTGAGCCCAGGTCACCCTGAGCACCTCCTGGTAGGTGGTCTCCCCGGCGATCAGTTTGAGGGCGGCATTCTCCCGCAATGTCACCATCCCCTCCTTTTTTGCCTGCTGGCGAAGAACCCGCTGGTCGGCCGATTTGCCTGTCAGCTTTTTCAGGGAATCGGAATAGGGCAGCACCTCGAAAATCCCCGCCCTGCCAAAATACCCGGTACCGCGACACCGCTGGCATCCGGTTCCCCGACCGAGGGTCACACGGTCCTTGCCTTTGAGGGCAAGGCCCATGGTTTTCAACTCTTCTGTCTCCATTTCGAAGGTCTCCCGGCAGTGGGTGCAGATCTTCCGCACCAACCGCTGGGCCAGAATCCCCACAATGGTGGCCTGGACCAGAAAATGGGGAACCCCCAGTTCCAGAAGCCGGGTGATGGAGGAGGGGGCGTCATTGGTGTGAAGCGTAGAGAACACCATGTGACCGGTCAGGGCCGCCTGGACGGCGTGCTCAGCTGTTTCAGGATCCCGCATCTCCCCGATCATGATGATGTCCGGGTCCTGCCTGAGAATGTTCCTCAAAATGTTGCCGAAGGTGATGCCGATCTTGGGCTGCACGGCGATCTGGTTGAAATCGGGATGCACCATCTCAATTGGGTCTTCAACGGTCGTGACATTGATCTTGGGGGTGCACAGATCCCTCAGTGTGGAGTATAAAGTGGTGGATTTACCGCTTCCCGTGGGTCCGCAGACCAGTGCGATGCCGTGGGGCATCTGGATAATCCGATTGTACCGGATCAGGTCGGTCTGGGAAAAACCGAGCTGCTCCAGGTCCTGGAGAAGCACATCCGGGTCCATGATCCGCATGACCACTTTTTCCCCAAAGGCCACCGGTATGGTGGAGACCCGGATCTCCACTTCGTGGCCGTCTTTGTCGGTCTTGATACGGCCGTCCTGGGGCCGCCTTTTTTCAGATATGTCCAGGCGGGACAACGCCTTGATCCGGCTGACAATGGCGGAGTGGACATTCTTGGGTAGTTTGTACACCGTGTGCAGCACCCCGTCGATGCGGAGCCGCACCATGGTTTCCTCGCGTTTGGGTTCGATGTGCACGTCGCTGGCCCGCTGGTCGAAGGCGTAACCGAGCAGGTGGTTCACTGCATTGACCACATGCTGGTCGTTGGAGGGCAGCTCGTCCACGGATTTGAGCCGCACGTACTGCTCGAGGTTCCCCAGGTCGACGGAAGGTCCCCCGAACTGGGTTTCCGCAGCGGCGATGGACCGCTTGAAACCGAAAAATTCGTCGATGAGCTTGAGGATATCGGTTTTGGAACTGATCACCGGCCGGATCTTGTAATGGCTGGCCCGGGTGATATCCTCCATTGCCTCCCGATTGAAGGGATCGGCGGTGGCCACGATGAGGGTACCGTCCTTGACAGCGACAGGCAGCATCAGGTGCTTCATGGCAAACGAGCGGGGAATGATGGAGGTCACCAGGTTGAGGTTCAGTTTCACCGGATCGATTTTCTTGTACGGCATGTCCCATGCGTCCGCCAGCGCCTTGAATATCGCCTCCTCGTCCACCTCTTTGAATGCATCGTCGGCCCGTTTGAGGTTCATGGCGGCGATAATATCCACCACGGTGATCGGATGGACGATTCGCTGGCGCGATCCGGCCTGCGCTGCCCGCTGCTTTTTAAGCCGACGCCCGGTTTTCTCTTTATGGGTCAGGATCTCCCGAACCTGGATTTCTGAAATCAGCCCCCGGTCGAGCAATGCCCGGCAGACGCTCTTTGCTGTGAATGGATTGTGAGGATCCTGGTTCATGGATGATTCATGTTTGATGCTATTTTTTATTAGCCATTAACGATTAACAATTGACCATTAGCAATTTTTAAAACCAATGATGAGAATGATTAATTTTAAATCTTTAATTGTAAACTGTGTCATGAATTTTTTGCGATTGTTTTATCTTCACACCATCAGAATTCGCATACCCATTTCCAATGGGTAACGCGAATCCCGGTTCCCAAATCATATCCTATGCCCTGGGGCAAATAGCCGTACGCAGAAACCAGTGGCCTGCTGTCTGTCACCTGTCAGCTATGAGCTACCCTCTATCAGCTCTCCCCTCTTCCAATCAAGGGATTTTCGAAAGATTAATAGAACCGTCTACCAGGAAAGCAAACGAATTGAATGAGCCGTTATTTCGGTTAGGAAGGCAAATTGGTGGGGCAATGGGTCGCGAAGGGATCTGCCAGAAGCCACTGAATTTCGAAATCCAAGACGGGGTACTGCAATAGCAGTACCCCGTTGGATGTTCGTTAAACCGACGGCAGGAATCAGCACCGCCGCTGGATAAAATATTTTCGATTAGCCGAGCCTGCGCCGTGCACCGGCCAGACCGATCATCCCGATTCCCAGCAGAACAATTGTGGTCGGTTCCGGCACCGTCGAACCGCGGATAACATCATTACCACACGATAGTGTCTGATGCATGATCGCTTGGCCATTCTCAATGCCGCCAAGTAATGCCAAGATATCACTAGGTAAATTGTTCGGATCTAATTGAGTACCACTTCCATCTCCAGCAAATTGCATCCTCAAATAATAATGGTCGTCACCATCAAATTCGGTTCCAGTTACTTCTCCTGTCCAGTAATATCCAGATATGAAGGCCTCCCCTCCAGAATCTCGCTCAACAGGAGCCGAAGCTGCTATGTCAGTTGGATTTGTCGTAACTAATGGGTTCTCGGAAGTATTCTTATAACCCACAAAGGTGCCATCAGGAAGGACGGGATTTATACCTGACTGACCATTAAGAAGGTTATTGTCTCCGCCTCTGAGCAAATCCAAAGCGACCGACGGAGTATAAATACCACTATTAAGCCCACCTATAAAAAAGTCCCCCACATGATAATCTTTGCTGTTATGCGACTCTCCATCATAAAAATTAAAACCACCGATCACAGTGAACCAGAACTCCCCAGCAGTCTGATCTGAGTGCCAATACATTCCTTCAAGATCCCACTTCTGACCGGAAATTGCAGGGGACTCTGTTTCGTTGTCTTCAAGGTCTGCGCCGCCTGGCCAAGTTGTGTCTGCAAAACCATCTGGGATGGTAATTTTGGTCCCAGTTTGCAATGCACTAAAAGAAAGCGCCATGGCCGTCCCCGACACAAAAGCGATACTGATGAACGAGATCAATAAGATCTTTAAGAATTTTTGCATTTCCATTTCCTCCTTTTAGAGTAAGTAAATTGTTTGATTCATGTTTTAATCGTTTTTTGGTTTTTAGAGTTTCACATCCAATTTTCGTTGTTTATTTCTATAAGCAACATAAATGCCAACATCGATTGAATCGATTAAATAGAAGGCATATGTGACTCAAAATAAACATTTTCAAATAGTTAAGCGATATAAAGCTCAGAGTTCAAACCGCAAGCCTTCTGGCACGACAAGCGACTGGTTGTGAATCTATATCCACAATTCATTGAATAGCGTTTTATCATCATTGCATATCATTAATGGCGGGATCATGCAAA
>Ga0066187_1000225_pt1 | contig 22078 bp, 13 predicted proteins | sample WorMetexBAHAMAS1_FD_58706 | JGI IMG/M metagenome (GOLD analysis project Ga0066187, IMG submission 58706) | Marine gutless worms symbiont microbial communities from Max Planck institute for Marine Microbiology, Germany - Inanidrilus exumae... | ecosystem: Host-associated > Annelida > Digestive...
ACCCAAGCCCCGTCACCGCCATCAGCAGCTTCTTGCCCACCGATGTCAACAGCGTCTCCTCTATCCAGCTCATCTCTGATCTCCTTTGTATGCGTGAAAAACGGCCGACCCGACCCGCATGGCATCAATTGTTTCTTCGGTTTGCATGGGTGAACAAGTCGAAATTATACAAAAAGTATGCCAAAAATCGGCATATGCATCATAACCGACTGCAATAATTATCTTATATAATTTGTTTAGAGGCAAGCAAGCGGGTGTGGGTGAAATTAAATGGGAATAAAAAACCCCATCCCAAAGGGAAGTGCCTGGAAATATAGGAAATTAATGGATGGGGCAAAAATGCCCTACTTCGGGACATCCTCGAGCCCATGGTCCCGTATCTTCTTAAAGAGCGTTTTGCGGTTGATGCCCAGCAATGAGGCGGTTTTTCCTCGATGCCAACGATTCTCCTTGAGCACTCGCTTGAGATATTCTTTTTCGAACTGTTTCTTGGCCGTTTTCAATTTGAGGTATGATTCGTTTCTGTGGGCCATCTGAAGCGGCATCTCACTCGATTCGGAACCGGGGGTCGCGGAATTGTGCATTAGATTCACTTCGTTTAAGGTGATATATCGATGGATGGTATTCTGCAGCTCCCGAACATTTCCGGGCCAGTCGTATTTCTGCATGGAATTCATCATCGTTCCCGGTATGGAGGGAATGGTTTCTCCATTGCTGTATAGCTGGAGGAAATGGTGTACCAGCAACGGCAGGTCCTCTTTGCGTTCTCTCAAGGGGGGCAGGTGAATCGGGATAATATGAATCCGGTAATAGAAATCCTCGCGCATGGTGCCGTTTTTAACGGAATCCAGGAGGTTTCGATTGGTGGCGGCGATGATGCGGATATGCGGCTTTTTGATCTCCCGGCTCCCGATGGGGGTATAACCGCCACCCTCTATAGCGCGCAGGAGTTTGGCCTGCATATTGGGGTCCAATTCCCCCACTTCATCGAGAAATAGCGTCCCCCCTTCGGCACTGTCCAAATAGCCGGGGTTGTCGATGTTGGCCCCGGTAAACGCGCCTTTCTTATATCCGAAAAATTCGCTTTCCAGCAGATTTTCCGGTATGGCACCGCAATTTACCGTGACAAAGGGTTTGCCGTTTCGATTGCTCAATTCGTGTATGGTGTGGGCCACCAATTCCTTGCCGGTACCCGATTCCCCATAGATAATCACCGTGGCGAGGGATAGGGCGGACTTCAATATGGTTTCGAAAACATCGCCCATGGCCCGGCTCTTTCCGATAATATTGCCGAACTGGTTGGAGCTTTTTAGGGTCGAGCGAAGGCGAAGGTTCTCTTCTCTGAGCTGGGCTTCGCTGAGACGTAACGCCTCCTCTGCACGTTTGCGCTCGGTGATATCCTCCCCGGAGCAGATCACATACTCAACGTTTCCGTCTCCATCCAAATTGGGTGTTTTGGTGATGGACAAAAGCCGTCTCTCTCCTTTTGCATCGGCCGCCCATTCCTCTGCGTTGACCTGGACTTTGTTTTTAAACACATCCCGGTTGCCGGCCATAAGCGGTAGGCTCTTGTCGTGGCTCAACACCATCTTGATGGACTTTCCCTCTATATCCTCCTTGTTCATCCCTAAAAATTGGGCATGGGCCTTGTTGACCGCACCGTAGGTATCCGGTCCGGTGAGGTACCAGATTTGGGTGTGGATATTGTCGAGCAGCAATTCCTGTTCCTCGACCTTCTTTTTCAGCGTCTGTTCGGCGGCCTTGCGCTTTGTAATATCGATGATCATGGCGTGTTTGGATACCGAACCGTCGGTATGAAAGATCGGAGTGCTCACCACGTGATACCATTTGTTACGGTGGCTCAAAACTTCGCATCTGACGGTTTCCCCCTTGTAAATTCGGGGGTTGAGGCACCAGGGGCAGACAGAGTCGCGGTTGTGAAGGGCCTTATAACAGATCTCTCCGGTGGCATCGTGCCCGATCCGTTGAATGTACTTTCGGTTCATGTATTCAACGCGGTAATCCTGTGAACAGATATATATCAGTCCGTCAAAGGCCTCCACCATGGCTTTTAACCGCATATCCTTTTCCAGGAGCAGCTGCTGGGAAATTTCCGGATCCAGGGGCTTGGATGTCGCCTTTGGGTTGGCGGTTTTCGGTTTGGGACTATTCGGTTTGTCGGCCATTTAAACCTCCCCTTTTATCACAAGAGCCCGTGCCCATCGCTTTGGAACACGAATCCATACCCATAGGATATAACCATATCCCCTTAAAAGCGCAACCTTTCCGGAATCGATCGATTTTTTGACAAAGGATCTAAAGTTTTGATGCAGAGCGATCCATATATTAGGTTGAATATCTTCCTTCGGTCAGCCCGTCGTTGCCGCCGGATCCATGGGAAAGCGGCAACCGAGTGTACCGGTCGGTAGAATGGAACAAAAAGTCCCTTATCATTGGAGAACAAGGTGGTGCGGTATGACAACCGATAAAAAAATGGTTCTTGTCGTCGATGACGTCTCTTTAAATCGGAAAACGATTTCCGGCCACCTGTCGTCGGAAGGCTACGATGTCAGTGAGGCTGGGAACGGCATCGAAGCGATTGAAAAAGCAAAACTTCAGCCAGATCTGATCCTGCTGGATATCCTGATGCCGGAGATGGACGGCATAGAGGTCTGCCATCAACTCAAATCAGATCCCGTAACGAACCAGATCCCCGTCCTGTTTCTATCCGCACTGAAGGATACACCGACCAAAACCAACGGATTTGAGGCCGGTGGCGTAGATTTTATAAACAAACCGGTGGATCCCCGGGAATTGATGGCCCGCGTCAAAGTGCACCTCGCATTGAAGGAGCAAAAGGACCGAATCCGCCATTACTCCAGGGAACTCGAAAAGATGGTGTCCGAGAGAAACCGGCTTCTGATCCATGCGGATCGCCTGGCGACCCTCGGCACCTTTTCCGCATCGGTTGCCCATGAGATCAACAATCCCGTGAGCTATATCATGGGCAATGTGGAATTGATCAAACACACGTGGAACATCGCCTTCCCGATCCTTGAGCGGCATTATGATGAAGATGATACCGGACATTTGAAAAAAGCGGCCGGCCGGTTGGAAAAAAAACTGGCGCTCATCTACGAGGGAGCGGAACGGGTCTCCTCACTGGCCAAGGAGTTTCGGGACTATTCGAGGCAATCGGAAGTTCAAAAACGTGCATATCGGTTGAAGCATATCGTCAAAGATGCCTCCAATCTTCTGCTTCACCGTTTCAAAAAGGGATATCAACTGGATGCCGACATCTCCAAAGAGATCAAAATATACGGAGATTCCCAAAAACTTTCCCAGGTGTTCGTCAACCTTTTCAACAATTCCATGGACGCCATGGGAAACAACCGAGGCACCATTCACCTGAACGCCACGGCGGGCGGGCAGAAGGTCTTTATTCAGGTATTGGACGAGGGTCCCGGGATCCAGGCCGAAAAACCCACCATGATCTTTAAGCCCTATTTCACGACCAAGGGAAAAGATCAGGGTACCGGTTTGGGACTTTTCATCGTTCGGAGTATCCTTGAAGATCATGGTGGAGAAATCGCCATCACCGACGCCGAGACGGGGGGTGCCGGTTTCGAGTTGGTGTTGCCATCTGCACCGCAGTAATCCATGAAGATCCACCCATCACAACTCCCTCAGAGGATCGCCGAAATCCTACCCTTCGGATAGGGATGTTTTACTGCATCCGCCAAAGCGCCCTTGCCGAAGAACCGCGCGAATTTTTCTTCCAACACTGAAAAAAGCGACCTTTTCTATGCAAGAGTTCTTGCATTTTGGGCTAATGTATAGTTATCATTTGGAAAGTAAGAGGCTTCGCAGGCCGGTTACGCCCTTTTCGACCGGGCCTGTCTACGGGGGGCATGGGGCCGGAATATCGTTTCTGACCCTAGGTTTCACCGTCTAAGGGATGCATATGAAAAAAATTGTTCTTATCGATGATGATCGAAATCTGCTCCGGTACCTCGAGCGGTATCTCCAAAAAGCCGGTCATGAAGTTCTAACCGCGCAATCGGGCCTGAATGCGGTGGAGTTGCTGGCGTCCCAAACAGCCGATTTTATCTTTGTCGATTATTTTCTACCCAATTTAAATGCGGATCGTCTCTGTCAGATCATTCGCAGAATGGAGCATCTTAAAGAGGCATATTTAGTGGTTATGTCAGCGGCGGCCATGGAACTGGAAACCGAACTATCCGATATCCAGGCGGATGCCCTCATCGCCAAAGGGTCTTTTCAAGAAACGGCCAAACACCTTGAGACCGCTATCGGGAAAGCGGACACACCGGCGGCCGATGAGCCAGACGGAAAGATCATGGGGCTCGATTCCATCTATCCCCGCAGAATGACCCAGGAACTTTTAGGACAATACCGGCATCTCAGGGATGTGCTGGACAGTATTTCCGAAGGAATTGTCGAGATCCACCAGGATCGGGTGGTCTATGCCAACCCGGGTGCGGAGAAAATGCTTGACCGGACCCAGGAAGAGCTTTTGGCAGCCTATCTGCCGGATCTGTTCGATGCCTACCCGCGTATTCAGATCCAGTCCTTGCTGCAAACCGGGCCAAAGGACGGTTCCGACATTGCCCAGAGCCAGAAGGTAAGCCTTAACGAAAAAACACTCTGGATGCGGCGGCTCCATCCCAAGGGTAGCGGGGGAACCATTATTCTGCTCATGTCCGATGTCACCGATCTCATTCGGGCCGAAACAGCGGTAGCCGAATCACGGCAGCATCTGGACCAGTTGGTCGAAGAAAGAACACTCCACTTTAAAAGAGCCGGTGAAAAGCAACGGCAGTCCCTTCAGTTGGAAACAGTGAGCCTGATGGCCAGCGGTCTTGCCCGGGATCTGGGCAGTCTGCTGTCGGATATCGTTGCGTGCCAGGAGCAGGCGTTACTGGGCCTGCCCAAAGGGTCCCCGCTAAAGCGTGAAATCAACAAAAGCCGGATATCAACGGAAGAGATGATCGGCATCATCCGGGATCTGCTCACCCTGGAGAAAAGGGTAATTACGGGTGATAATTACCTGGATCTGGATGAGATCGTGACCCAGTATCTGGAAAGCGACGATTTCGAAAAAATTAGATCCGACCATGAAGGCGTTAAGATAAAATTTAATCCGGAAAGCGGATTTCACCGGATCGTCGGATCGTCGGTACGCCTGACGCATATGCTTTCTAAACTGGTCGCCAACGCGGCGGAAGCGGCAACCCGTGGCGGGTCGATTCTTATCTCCACAGGCCATCGAACCCTGAACAGTGAAAAGGAGGGCTACGAGGATATCCCCAAAGGAGTATATGTGGTCCTGAGCGTCACCGATTCCGGAATCGCCTTGTCAAAGATGGACCGGAAGAAAATTTTTGAGCCGTATTATACCAAACGGATCATGGGCCGGGGCGATACCGGTCTTGGGATGACCCTGATCCTGTCGACCCTTAAAGACCACAACGGGTATGTCGATATTCAGTCCGAACCGGGGCGGGGGACCACTTTCGAATTGTATTTTCCGGTTAAGAAGTGATCCAGCCGATATAAAATCGCGTTGATGCGTTAGCCAAAGGCCAATCCTGCTATAGTAGTTTCCTGTGGGTGAAGGATCTGGCATCGGATCCGGTGTAGTCGGCGACGATGTGACCCTTTCCAAACAGCCGCCACTTGTAAATCATCAATCCCTCCAGTCCCACCGGGCCCCTGGCATGGATTTTATTTGTGCTGATGCCCACTTCCGCTCCCAGACCATATCGGAACCCATCGCTGAAACGGCTGCTGCAATTCATAAACAGGTCCGCGGAATCCACCCGGTTCATAAACCATTCCCCCCTTTTCGAGTCTTCGGTCACGATGACATCCGTATGTCCGGATCCATAGCGGTTAATGTGGAAGGTGGCACTTTCCAGGTCGGGAACCACCTTTACGGAGATAACGAGGTCCAGATATTCGGTCCGCCAATCCGCTTCTGCGGCGGACTTTACGTTGATGATCCGTATGGTTTCTTTACACCCCCGGATTTCGACACCCTTTTTCGCCAGGGCTTTTTCGACCCGTGGCAGAAACTCGGAAGCGACGTCCCCGTGAACCAGGAGGGTTTCGGCGGCATTGCAAACCGCCACGTACTGGCATTTGCTGTCGACCACGATCCGGACGGCCATCTCCATATCCGCGTCACGGTCCACATAAACATGGCAGATGCCGTCGGCATGCCCCAGAACGGGAATTCGTGTGTTGTCCATGATATGACGAACAAAGGCGTTGCTTCCCCTTGGTACGATGAGATCGATTTGTTCGTCCAGTGCCAGCATATCTGCGACATCCTCCCGTGTGGTCAGCAGGCCGATCCAATCATCCGGTATCCCGGCTTCGGCGGTTGCCTCGCGGATCACTTCAGCCAGAATCCGGTTGGTCCGTTCCGCTTCGCTGCCCCCTTTCAGCAGCACGGCATTGCCGCTTTTCAGGCAGAGGGATGCAATTTGTACCAGTGCATCCGGCCGGGATTCGAAGATAACGCCGATAACACCGATGGGGCTGCTGACACGGTAGAGCTCCAATCCGTCATCCAGTTCCGTTGCCGACAGGGTTATGCCCACGGGATCCGGAAGTGCCGCAAGGCTTTTAAGCCCCTTGCATGCCGCTTCAATTTTTTCCCCATCGAATTTCAGTCTTTTAATCAACGGCGCCGGCAGGCCGGATTCAACGGCTCGCTGCAGATCTTCCCGGTTGGCAGACAGGACCTCTGCCTTACGGGAGACGAGGGCCTTTCCAATATCACTCAATGCCCTGTCTTTTACTGGTCCCGACAGGGCACCAAGGGGGATGGTGGCGGCCTTGGCGCGTTTGGCGGTCTGTTTGATATCCATGTTGCTTTTCACCCTTTAATTTCGTTAATGACAACACCCCAAATTCGGGAGCTATACGGGTCTTCAGAATTTCGTTCCCATACAGAAATGAGAATATTTTTTGCTGAGCAAGGAGTGACGAGGGTTTGCGGCAAGGCGTACTACTGTACGCCGCAGCTGGAAACCCGAGGAAGACGCCGCCAACTGTCCGCCGTAGCCGGACGGGAAAATAGGCCATTTCTGAAAAGACAACCTAATGGAGCGCCGATTTATCGTCAAACAAAAACTAGGTTGCGCAAACCGTCTGTCGGATTTCCCTTCCGATCCAAACCCACCTGGCATTGTCCCCATTTTCGATCAACCCTGATAAACCACTTGGCTTTTTGCCAAAGTTTCCGGCCGTGTCAGTTCAAATTCCTCGAACCCTTTGATATTCCCGGAAATGTTGGGCCAGCAGGGTGTTGACAACCCCTGTGAAATCCCTTAGGATGAAGCTATCTTCCCTTGAGACCCGTTTACAGGATCTTCGGCGACTCCTCACCTCCTTCTCAGGATGATCCCCTTCTCACCTCCTGTTCCCGATCATGCACTAACAAATGTCCGGCTGGAAGGGAGCGTCGCAATCTTGTCATCCGTTAAGCGCCGGTATCATTTCCGTCACCGTCAGACCGGCACAAAGGCAGACCCCATGAAAAAACACACCGCACCCCATCAGGATATTGCCAGCGCCCTTCATAATCTTGATCGCCACATGGGAGACCAGCAACCGTTTCCCATGGTATCCTTCGAAGCGTTCCTTGAAATTTTCCGGTCCCAACCCGAAATCATCGCCCGGAATGTATTTCAGGTTTTTCACGACATGGTGAAAAGCTATGTGGGAGAGGGGATGGATGAGTATCCGGACGATCCGGAATCGATCCATTTTATACTGTACGATTTCAACCGGCTGTTCGTAGAAGGCTCCGATCATCCTTTTTTTGCCGACCGTCTGTTCGGAAACCGCTTCATGGCCCATGTCGAATCATTAAAACGGGGGGCCCAGCAGAACAAGATCTATATCTTCGACGGCCCACCGGGCTGCGGTAAAAGCACTTTTCTCAACAACCTCCTCATGCGGTTCCAGGCCTATACGCGGACACCCGATGGGGTCCGGTACGAAGCCGTATGGCGGCTGAAGCGGAAAACCCTTCTGGGGGACGGCAGCCAGGATGCCGTCCCCCTTTTTGAAAAAATGGTACAGTTTATGGACCAGGCCACCACCCACCCCTTCGAGCCGCTCTCCGAGGATTTCAACGCACTGAGAAAAGGGGAACATGAGCATTTTAAATCTTCAAACCGGCGATTTCCCGATTATTTCGAAGAGGAGATCGAGATCCCATGCCCGAGCCACGACCATCCCATCCTGATGATACCCAAAAGACACCGCAGGGCATTTCTTAGGGATCTTTTCAATAACAGCGAATTTAAGGAGGTGCTGTTCAACGAAAAGGAATATGAATGGATATTCATGGAAAAAGCATGCACCATCTGCAGTTCCATCTATTGGGCGCTTTCCAACCGTCTTAAGAGTCCCCTGACCATATTCAAAATGCTCCACGCACGACCCTATCGGTTCAACCGGCGGCTTGGGGAGGGGATCAGCGTATTTAACCCCGGGGACAAGCCATTGCAGCAGAGCCTGTTTTCCAACGACATGCTTCAAAAGCGGATCAACACATTGCTAAAGGACAGCAACGAGGTCAAGTATCTTTTTTCGCGATATGCAAAAACCAACAATGGGATCTATGCCCTGATGGATGTTAAATCCCATAATATCGAACGCCTCATCGAACTCCACAATATCATCAGCGAGGGGCTTCACAAGGTCGAAGATATCGAAGAGAATGTCAACTCCCTGCTCATCGCACTGATGAATCCGGAGGACAAAAAAAACATTGAAGACTTCCAGTCCTTTTCCGACCGGATCGAATATATCCGTATCCCCTATGTCTTGGATCTCAATACCGAGGTGGCGATCTACCGAGATATTTTCGGCAAGAGCATCGATGGTGACTTCCTTCCCCGGGTTCTCAACAATTTCGCACGGGCCATCATCTCCACCCGTATGAACCGAAAATCGGAAGCGCTGATCGAATGGATCGGGGATCCTAAAAAATATCGGCAGTACTGCGATGAAGACCTGCTGCTGTTGAAAATGGAGATCTATACGGGGCACATCCCCCCCTGGCTCACCGAAGAGGATCGAAAGCGGTTTACAGCCAAACGGCGGCGAAAGATCATTGCCGAGTCGGAAGCAGAGGGAGAGAAAGGACTGTCCGGCCGGGATTCCATCAAGATATTCAATGAATTCTATTCCCGGTATGCCCTAAAAGACCGACTGATCAATATCACCGCGCTGAATCGTTTTTTTACAAAAGCCCGTAAGGACCTGAAAAAACTGATCCCCGAGGGATTTTTAGAGTCCCTGCTCGCCATGTACGATTACGCCGTACTGCAGGAGGTTAAAGAATCCCTTTACGATTACAATGAACAGCAGATCGCCAGGGACCTCAAAAACTACCTGTTCGCCGTCAATTTTGAACCGGAGACCGAGGAAACCTGTACCTTCACCGGGGATAAACTCACGATCACCGAGGAGTATCTGAAAGGAGTGGAACACCGCCTTCTGGGCGCCGGCATCAGCCGCGGGGATCGTATCTCTTTCCGGCAGGACACCCAGAAATTGTACACCTCAAAAATGCTGACCCAAGAGATGATGCTGGAGGGTCGGACCATAGAGGAAACGGAGCTTTATCAGTCGCTTATGGAGCGATATGTCTTCAACCTGAAGGAGAAGGTGCTGGACCCTTTTGTGGACCATGAAAATTTCCGGCAGGCGATCAAAACCTATGGTAAGGCGGATTTCAAAACTTACGATAGAAGAATCAGGGACGATGTCACATTCCTGATCCGTAATCTGTGCCGAAACTGCGGCTACACGGAGCAGGGTGCAAAAGAGGTCTGCATTTACGTGGTGGACAACAATCTCGCGAAGCGATATGCGTAAGTAAAACAGCTCTGTTCGCAGTTCCAGATCTGCCCGAAATGGTTACCATGAGCTGACAGATGCTGGATACTGGTTTTTTAGGATAGCTCCGATGATGGCTACGAAAACATCCAGCATCCACGTGCCAGAACCCAGTATCAGCTAACACTGCCAACGGATTACACCGTGGTGAACCGGGGCGGATATTTTTTTTGAAGCGATGGGGTAAATCACCCCTTGGGTAGCCGCGGCATCTGGGCAAAATAACGCTTGGAAATGGAGTTGACCCAACGGGCAAATTCCGGGTCTTTTTGAATCGTTTCGGCGAATCTCAAATATTTCGTGGCGATGGATTTGACGGCCAGTTGAAGTGCATACAGCCGGATCGGTTTTTGCAGCAGATAATTGACGTCTGCGTCCAGGCACAGGTTCACCACTTCGTCGCTGGCATCTCCCGTAATGATGATGGTATCCTCGTAAACCGACCGGTATTTTTCCGAAATGGAATCCAGAAAAGCGAACCCGGTCCTGCCGGAAAGGAACACATCGACGATAAATATCGCAATACCGTACTTGCGATCGAGGCTGAACCGCTTCGCTTCTTCAGCGTCCAGGAATTTATAGATATTGCCATAGGAGTAGAAATTGGACACCATTTTGCCGATGACCCCGCAAGCGGTTTCATCATCATCCACGATAATGACATCCAATCCGTCCAATTCACCTTCCATAACGCCTCCTGACATCCCTCGCAGGGAGGATCCGTTTCAGAAATAAACGGTATTCACCGGGGTTTGTGCGAAGAAACCCTCATTTTCAAAAGTAAAGGGTCGGTGGCGGCAAGTCAAATAAAAAGATCACCGGTCGTAAAGCGGTTCGCAGTGGACAAAAATATTGGTATGACCATTGTGTAATTATTTGAATTCAAGCCGTTACGGCAACGGCTCCCATTCAGGCGGGTAATTGCTAAATACTCTAATTATATTATGAATATAATATATGCAGGGAGGCTTTGTTTCCCCTTGACTCCAAGCCGAACTGTCGGTACTATTGGTATAACCAATTATATCATATCGATCCCGACAAAAATACGCCCGGGTCTGAAAAAGGGTTCCGGCAATCGATGTGGACCACATGATATCCCGATTAACGAGGAGGCAAGATGGGATCTCCCCAAACAATCCAGCAGATGAAAGAAAAGGCACGGGCGGTACAGGCTGAGGTATGCGACATCCGGTCCCTTGCGGAAGCTTACGACTACGCTGTACGCCTCACCCGAGAACAGGGTGGCACGACCATTGCCGTCGCAGGTTTCGATATAGAAGAGACCACACCGCTGGAATCGCGATGTGCCGACGCCGGGCTGGAACTACTTAGTGGAGCGCTGAGGCCCCATGCTGGTGAAATCCACACCGCCGTCACGCCGGCACACTGGGGTATCGCGGAGACGGGTTCCCTGGTGGTTGACTCCCGTTCGGAAGATCTGCGGATCGCCACCATGCTGGCGGACACCCATGTGGCGGTCCTGCCGGTTTCGCGTGTGGAAAAAAATATGGCCAGCCTTGAAAAAATACTTCAGGATAGGCTGAAGGAGGACACGCCTTCCTACACGGCGTTCATCACCGGCGCCAGCAGGACGGCGGATATCGAAAGGGTGCTGGCCATCGGTGTCCACGGTCCGAAGGAACTGCACATTCTCTTGATGGAGGACAATGCACAATGATCAAGACCGCCAAAGATATAAAATCCTACCGGAAACAGCTCAAAGAAGCGCTCGGAGATCAGTTTCTCCGCTCTGCCCTGGATAAGTTCAACACGGTTTACCGGCAAAATAGGCCCGCCGTCTACCAGGGTGTCGATTTCGAAGGGATCCGGGACGAGATCGCGGCCGGCAAAGATGCCGCCCTCCCCCGCCTGGCGGAGCTGTATGAATCGTTTAAGGCCCATGCGGAAGCCGCAGGCGTGAGCGTCCACCGGGCCAATACCAGCCGGGAGGCCAACGACATCATCGCCCGCATCGCCAAAGAAAACAAGGTGCAGCGGATCGTCAAAGCCAAGTCCATGACCGCGGAAGAGACCTTTCTCAATGATCACCTGGAAGAGAGCGGATATTCGGTGACGGAGACGGATCTTGGGGAGTGGATCATCCAACTTCGAAAGGAGGGGCCTTCCCACATGGTGATGCCCGCCATCCATCTTTCACGGCACCAGGTGGGCGATCTGTTCTCCGAAGTGTCCCGTGAAAAACTGGATTCCGAAGATATCGATTCGCTGGTGAAAGTGGCCCGGAAACAACTCAGGTCTGCCTTTCTCACAGCAGATATGGGCATCACCGGCGCCAACTTCGCCCTGGCCGATTCCGGGACCCTGGGGCTCGTCACAAATGAGGGGAACATGCGTCTGGTCACCACAATGCCCCGGGTGCATGTGGCCCTTGTGGGGTTTGACAAGCTGATTCCCGATCTGGCATCCGCTTTACGGATTCTAAAGGTGCTCCCCCGCAATGCCACCGGACAGGCGATTACCTCCTATGTTACCTGGATCAAGGGACCCAATGAGTGCACCCATGCACCAGAAAGCCGCAAGATCATGCATGTCGTTTTTCTGGACAACGGCCGCCTGTCCCTTTCCACCGATCCCATATTTTCTGAGGCGCTGCGGTGCATCCGTTGCGGCGCTTGCGCCAATGTATGCCCGGTGTACAGCAAGGTGGGGGGGCACAAATATGGTCACGTCTATATCGGGGCCATCGGCCTTATCCTGACCCTTTTTTACCACGGCAGGGAAAATGACCGTGCCATCGTCCGGAACTGCATCAATTGCCAGGCCTGCAAATCGGTGTGCCCGGTGGCCATCGACCTACCCCATCTGGTCAAGAAGACCCACCGGGCGGTCCTTGATGGGGAAGGAAAACGGCCGCTAAAAAATGTACTTCTCTCCGGCGTCATGAAGAACCGGAAGCTGTTTCATTTCCTGCTGAGACAGGGACGCCTGGTCCAGAAGCCGCTTACCGGGAAAGCCCCGATGATCCGGCACCTGCCCCATTATTTCGAAAAGGACCATGGTTTTCGCAGTCTGCCGACCATTGCCCGCCGGCCGTACAGGGATCGGTGGCAGGAGCGACAGGTCGAGCTTTCCAGTCCAACATTTACCGTCGCATTTTTCGCCGGATGTGCAGTCGATTTTATATACCCCGATCAGGCTGCCGTTATGGTGGACGTGCTGACAAGCCGGAATGTACAGGTGGAGTTTCCAATGGAGCAGACCTGCTGCGGTCTACCGGCCTTGATGGCGACGGAGGAGGAGACGGCCCTTCGTCTGGCGCGGCAGAACATGGAAGCGTTTTCGAAAACGTCCTGTGATTATATCGTGACCCTATGTGCCTCATGCGCCTCTCATCTCAAACACAATTATCCCAAGCTGGCGGATCCGAATTCCGCTCTTTTTCAAAAACTGTCGGCGTTTTGTGATCGGGTCATCGATTTCAGTTCGTTTATGATCGACGTACTCAAAATAAAGCCGGGCAAGCCGACGGCTGCACCGAAAAAGGTTGCCTATCACGCACCGTGCCATTTGTGTCGGGGATTGGGCGTGATCGATCAGCCAAGGGAGCTCATCGCATCATCGGGTCACGCGTACGTGCCATCAGAGGACGAAGATGTCTGCTGCGGGTTCGGCGGCTCCTATTCCGTGGATTTCCCGGAGATTTCCGCGGAAATTCTCAAAAAAAAGCTCGACAACGTGGAAGCGTCCGGGGCGGACATCCTTGTCACGGATTGTCCGGGCTGCGTGCTGCAGCTTCGGGGGGGCATGGACAAGCGGGGTGGCCGCGTCCGTGTCATGCATATCGCGGAATTGATGGGAAAAGGGTCAATTTAAGCGTTAATCCACTATTTCGCCTCATTTAAGACTAACCGGAAAGCTGAGTGGCTATGTCAAACAATCCCTATGCATCATTTTGCAATCAACTCTCAGGTCACATACCCGAAGAGCGGATCATTCGGGATCCGTTGCGTACACTTGCCTATGGCACGGATGCGAGTTTCTACCGGCTGATCCCAAGGGTTGTGGTCAAGGCGAATTCGGAAAAAGAGGTGGTGTTAATCCTGAAAACGGCGGATCGGCTGGACCTGCCGGTAACCTTCCGGGCAGCCGGTACCAGCCTCTCGGGCCAGGCGGTTTCCGATTCCGTTCTAGTGATCGCCGGCAGCGGATGGAAAGACTATTCCATTCTCGAAAATGGCCGCCGGATCCGTCTCCAGCCGGGGATTATCGGGGCCCATGCCAACCGGCTGCTGCTGCCTTACGGACGTAAAATCGGTCCAGATCCCGCTTCCATCAATGCCGCCATGATCGGCGGAATCGCCGCCAACAACGCCAGTGGGATGTGCTGCGGAACCGCTCAAAACAGCTACCGAACCATTGCGGGCATACGGCTGGTTTTTCAGGACGGTACGGTGCTGGATACAACGGATCCTGCCAGCCGGCGTGCTTTCGTCAACACCCACGGTTCATTTTTAGGTGAGATCGCAGCATTGGGAAAAAGGATCCGAAACGATCCTGCCCTATCGGAGCGGATTCGCCAAAAGTTCAGGATTAAGAACACCACGGGTTACAGTCTCAACGCCCTGGTCGATTTCGATGAACCCTTCGACATCATCGAACACCTGATCATCGGATCGGAAGGGACCCTGGGTTTTATTTCCGAAATCGTGTACGAGACGGTGGTGGAGCATCCGCACAAGGCCACTGCCCTGATCATATTCCCGCAAATGGAATTTGCCTGTACCGCCGCTTCTACCTTGAGGCAGGGACCGGCCTACGCCGTGGAACTCATGGACCGGGCGTCCCTTCGTTCTGTGGAGGCAAAAGCGGGGATGCCGCCCTATCTTAAAAGCCTGCCGCCCGAAGCCGCGGCGCTGCTGGTGGAAACCCGCGGAGGAGATGGGGCGGAGCTGAAACACCATGTAGAAGAGATCCGCAGTTCCCTGGCTTCCATCGAAACCGAACGCCCCTTTCAGTTCACCGACCGGACCGAGGAGTACACAGGGCTGTGGAACATCCGGAAAGGCCTTTTCCCTGCAGTGGGGGCCGTCCGTCGCATGGGCACCACCGTGATTATCGAAGATGTGGTGTTCCCCATGCCGGTTTTGGCCCGCGGCACATTGGATCTGCAGGCGATCATGCAGCGTCACCGGTACCACGAGGCGATCATCTTCGGTCATGCCCTTGAGGGCAATCTGCATTTTGTGTTCACACAGGATTTCTCCGACACCCGGGAGATTGAACGATATCGCCGGTTCATGGATGAGGTGTGCGAAATGGTTGTGGACCGGTATGACGGCTCTCTCAAGGGTGAGCATGGAACCGGACGTAACATGGCGCCCTTTGTCGAGATGGAATGGGGGAAAAAGGCCTTTGCCGTGATGAAGGAGATCAAAGAACTATTCGATCCCAAACGCCTTTTGAACCCGGGGGTCATTCTGAATGATGACCCCGAGGCCCATGTCCGGGACCTCAAACCCCTGCCCCGCACCGATCCATTGGTGGATAAATGCATCGAATGCGGGTTTTGCGAATCGATCTGCCCGTCCCGGGACCTGACCCTCACCCCCCGCCAGAGAATCACGGCGCAAAGGGAGATATCAAGGCTCATGGCATCCGGCGAAGATGCCCGGCGACTGGCCGCATTTGAAAAAGGCTATGTCTATCAGGGGGAGCGGACCTGCGCTGTTGACGGTCTGTGCGGAACCCTGTGCCCGGTTGAGATCGATACCGGTGCGCTGACCAAACAGCTTCGGGGCCGATCCGCCAGTCCAGGCGCGCTGACAGCGGCAACCGGCATCGGAAGCCATTTCGGCCCTGTGGTCGGTCTGATCCGGGAATCGCTGAAAGCTTTAAACGCCATACACGGTATTGTCGGGGCTCATTTTTTGGAGGTTTTGTCCGAAAAGACCCGGGAGCTAAGCGGGAACCGAATGCCCCTTTGGACCCGCTGCATGCCCAAAGCGGTGAACAGGGGCTGGCGACGGACTGCCACCCATCGGTCCGCGCAGAAGGTGGTCTATTTTCCCAGTTGTATCAGCCGTACCATGGGGCCCGCGAGACAGGATCCGGTGGCAGAGGACCTCCCCGCCGTGACCATCAGCCTGCTCCAACGGGCGGGGTATCAGGTTTGCTTCCCGGACCGGCTCGATTCCCTTTGCTGCGGGACCCCTTTTGAAAGCAAGGGATTTTTCGATCAGGCAGACGCAATGGCGGACCGGCTCGAGTCGGCACTCGTTCAAGCCTCGGAAAACGGCCGGCACCCGATTCTTTTCGATACCAGTCCCTGTCTGTACCGCATGCGCCGTCGCATGAAACTGAGGCTGTACGATCCGACCGAATTCCTATTGGAGCATCTTTTGGATCGACTGCCCTTTAAAAAACTGGATGTAACCGTGGCCCTTCATGTCCCCTGCAGTTCCAAAAAAATGGGTTTGACCGACCGGTTTCTCCGCGTGGCGGAAACACTCGCCTCCGGGGTGGTCATTCCGGAAGGCATCGACTGCTGTGGTTTCGCCGGAGACAGAGGATTTACACTTCCGGAACTCAATGCTGCCGCCCTGAAAGGACTTAAGGCAAAAGTCGCCCCTCGATGCAGCGCCGGATACTCCAGCAGCCGCACCTGCGAAATCGGATTGTCCCTGCACAGCGGTCTCCATTACCGGTCTATTTTCTATCTGGCAAACCAGAGTGTCGGTTCCTGACCCTTAATTCTGTCCGATAGCGGGGCATGCTGACGGGGGGCCAAGAAAACCTGGGTTGTCAAATAGCCCTTGACCCATATTCACTTTGTCCGTAAACCTCATATGGACAGAAGTCCAATCCGAAATGGAACCCCTTTCAGGGCACGCAGCAGGACGGGCAACCGATATCATACTGCGGCAGCGATTAGATCGATCCAAGGGGGGTTATGGGAGTACCTATGCTGATTCGAGGAGAATCCTATGAAACGGTATACGATACCTTCAAGTGGCAGATACCGGAGCGGTACAACATCGGTCTGGACATCTGCGACCGCCAGGCGGATCTGGGACACGGTACGGCGCTGATTTTCGAATCGGAAAAAGGGTCCGTGGATCGTTACTCCTTTTCTCAGCTGAAAGATCTTTCCAACCGGTTCGCCAATGCCTTAAAGGCCGTCGGTATTTCAACCGGAGACCGGGTGGGCATCCTGCTGCCCCAGTGTCCGGAAACGGCTGTGGCTCATATCGCCGTATACAAGATTGGCGGCGTCGCCGTTCCCCTTTTCACCCTTTTTGGACCCGATGCCCTTTCCTACCGGCTGGATAACAGCGGGGCCCGGTGCCTGATAACCAACCGTGACAGCCTCGGAAAGATTCTGGAGATCCGGGAACAACTGCCCCAGCTGGAGCAAATATTCGTGACGGATGGAGAGGCGCATGATGTTGCGGTGAATTTCTGGGACGCCCTCCGGAAGGGATCGGCCCGATTCGACCCGATTCCCACAAGGGCCGAAGATCCGGCCCTGATCATATACACCTCCGGTACCACCGGTCCTCCCAAAGGCGCCCTTCACGCCCATCGAACACTGTTGGGGCATCTGCCCGGCGTGGAATTTCCCCACAACTTTTTCCCCCGGGAAAACGATCTGTTCTGGACGCCGGCGGATTGGGCATGGATCGGCGGTCTCATCGATGTCCTGTTTCCCGCCTGGCATCACGGGATTCCGGTCCTGGCCTATCGTGCGCGCAAATTCGACCCGGAATATGCCTTTCACCTTTCGGCCAAGCACCAGATTCGAAACGCGTTTCTCCCGCCGACCGCCCTTAAGATGATGCGGCAGGTGGAGCGCCCCAGAAAGCGGCACCGGTTTAACTTCAGAAGCATCGCCAGCGCCGGTGAAGCGCTGGGTGCGGAGCTGCTCCAGTGGGGGCGGGAAGCGATGGGGGTCACCATCAACGAGTTTTACGGGCAAACGGAGGTCAACCTGGTGGTGGCCAACTGCGCCGAGATTCTTCCCGTTAAACCCGGGTCCATGGGTAGGGCGATTCCGGGGCACCGGGTGGAGATCGTAAATGACCAGGGTGAGGTGATGCCTCCGGGGCAGACTGGCAACATCGCCATCAAACGGCCCGACCCGGTCATGTTCCTGGAATACTGGAAAAATCCACAGGCGACACGGGACAAGTTCATCGGGGACTGGAGCCTTACCGGAGATTGGGGAAAGAAGGACGAACAGGGGTATTTCTGGTTCGTCGGTAGGCAGGATGATCTCATCACCAGCTCCGGCTATCGCATCGGTCCCGGCGAGATAGAAGACTGCCTGATCCGGCATCCGGCAGTGGCCCTGGCAGCGGTCATCGGCAAACCGGATCCCTTGAGAACGGAAATTGTCAAGGCGTTCATCGTTTTGAAACAGGCGAAATCGGCCAGCGATGCGTTGAGGTTAGAGATCCAGGAATATGTCCGCACCCGGCTGGCCGCCCACGAGTACCCACGAGAGATCGATTTTGTCGAAGAGCTGCCCATGACCGCCACCGGTAAAATCATCCGGAAAACATTACGGGAGCGGGAGGGCTGAATTAGCAACCGGTCGAGGAGCAACTTTTAAGGAGGTTTGTTTTGATCATACCTGAAATCAAAAAAATACTGTACACCACGGACCTGTCATCCAACGCACGCTATGCCTTCGGTTACGCGGCCAGCTTGGCCAACCGGTACGATGCAAAAATCACGATTCTCCATGTTTTGGAATCGTTGTCACCCAGTTCCAATGCGCGTCTGGCCTCGATTCTGGGAGATGAGAGGCTGCGTGAGATAGCGGACCGGAACCTCAAAAATGTCTTAGATGCCGTGAGCGAGCGTCTCGACAAGTTCTGCAAGGAGGTGAGTGACGAGATGACCGAGTGTCCCTTTATCGTGGAAAACATTGTCGTCCAGGAAGGGGAACCGGTGGAGACGATCCTGGGGCAGTCGGAAAAATCCGGTTGTGACGTCATCGTGATGGGCACCCACGGACATGGCCTGCTGGCAGACATGATGATGGGCAGCACCGCCCGGCGGGTCGTGCGACGCAGCCCGAAGCCGGTTCTGGTGATCCGGTTGCCCGAAGGGTAAACACGATCCGTTAACAATTATCAGTCAACAATGGATCGTTAACCATTGTTTTTCTATGACGCCCCGGTGACGATGGTGATGCCTTTTTTTCGATCTAATTTTTAATCATCAATGGTTAATGGAATGGTTAATGGATAATGGGAGGAGAACCGTGAAAGTCGCTTTTATCGGAATGGGGACCATGGGCGCCGCCATGGCATTGAACGTACTCAAGGCCGGCTACGAATTGACCGTGCACAATCGAACCCGCGACAGGGAAACTCCGCTGGCCCAGGCGGGCGCACAAAGAGCCGCCACTCCGGCCGAGGCCGCAGTCGGAGCGGATGTGGTGATCACCTGCGTCAGCGATACACCTGATGTAGAGGGGGTATTGCTGGGACAGGATGGAGCCATGGTGGGCGCCAAACCCGGCGCCGTTGTCGTGGATATGTCCACCATCAGTCCCGCGGCGACCCGCAAAATCGCATCGGAACTATCCGGTGCCGGCATCCGAATGGTGGACGCCCCGGTTTCAGGCGGCAGCGAAGGCGCCGAAAAGGGGATTCTCACCATCATGGTCGGTGGCGAGGCCTCCGATGTGGATGAAGTGATGCCGGTGCTTGAGTCCATGGGCAAAACCATTACCCATGTCGGCCCCATCGGATCGGGTCAGGTCGTCAAAGCGATTAACCAGGTCATTATTGCCGGCACCTATCTGAGCGTAGCAGAGGGGATGGCCCTGGGGATGAAAGCGGGTCTTGACATGGAAAAAGCGGTCTCCGCCCTCAGTGGAGGTGCGGCCGGATCCTGGGTGCTGATCAACCGGTCGGATAACATGATCCAAAACCGGTACCCGCTGGGGTTCAGAGTCAGGCTCCACCAGAAGGACCTGCGCATCGCATTGGAGGCCGCACGGGAGCTGGGCGTCATGATGCCCGTTGCCGCACTCGTGGATCAGATCGAAGCGGGCCTCATCGGACGCGGACACGGCGATGAGGACGTGTCTGCCATGGCGCGAACCATTCGGGAACAATCTGGATTGGGGGATTGATCTCCCTTTTCTGCCGCGAATTATGCCCCTTGAACATGAAAAATTAAAACTGTATCAGAAGATCTTTCGCCATTCCAGCGATGGAATCGCCATCTTCGACCCCATGGGATACTACGTCCAGCAAAACCGGGCGAATCGGGTCCTGCTGGGCTACTCCGACACCGATCTGATCGGGAAAACGCCCGCCATTCATATGGGTGAGGAGATGTTCAAAGACTTTTTTCGGTCTTTGACGGAGAACGGCCGCTACCGCGGGGAGATCCTCAGCCGGAGGGGGAGCGGTGAAACGATCCGGATCGATCTTTCCGCATTTACCGTGACCGATGATGACGGCCATGCGGTGTGCCACGTCGCACTCAAGCGGGATGCCACCCCTGCCGACCCGGCTGAAACCGTTAAAAGCGCACTTGCGCAGAGTGAAGAGAAATACCGGACCGTGCTGGAATCCTCGCCGGATCCCGTTGTGGTGTACGATATGGAGGGCCATGTCCAGTACATCAACCCGGCGTTTACCCGGACCTTCGGATGGTCCCTGCCCGAGCTCATCGGTCGGCGGATCGATTTCGTTCCTGACGAAAACTGGCCGGAAACACGGGAGATGATCGAGAAGGTGCTGAGCGGAAAGGGCCTTTCCGGCTATGAGACCCGACGATACACCAAGGAAGGTAAGATCATCGATGTCAGCGTCAGTGGGGCCGTCAGTCGGGATCGTTGGGGAAATCCCGTCAACAGCATCATCAACTTGAGAGACATTACCGAAAAAAAGAAACTCGAGGCCCAACTGCTGCAGGCCCAAAAAATGGAGGCCGTCGGGACCCTGGCCGGCGGTATCTCCCACGATTTCAACAATATTCTTCAGGCGATCTCCGGGTATACACAGATCCTGCTGTTGGACAAAGCCGGGGACCATCCCGATTACACCTCCCTTCAGGCCATCGAAAAGGCCGCCCAGCGGGCAGGCGAACTCACGCGGCAGCTGCTCATTTTCGGAAGGAAGGTGGAGGGGGAGTTGAGGCCCATGGATTTGAACCGCGAGGTGATCCAGGTGGCAAATATCCTGAAGCGCACCATCCCGAAAATGATACGAATCGAGCTCCAGCTCGCAGAGAATCTGAAAGAGGTCCTCGCCGATCCGGTCCACCTGGAACAGATCCTGATGAATTTGGCCGTCAACGCCCGGGATGCCATGCCGGACGGCGGGAAGCTATTATTCTTCACAGACAACATCCGGCTGGATCGGAATGCCTGCAAAGCGCACCGGGTGTCGTTTCCCGGGGAATACGTGCTGCTGAGAATTTCCGATACCGGCCACGGGATTGACGGCAAAACCCTCGAGCGCATCTTTGAGCCCTTTTTCACCACCAAGGAAACCGGCAAAGGCACCGGACTCGGCTTGGCCATGGTTTACGGGAGCGTCCATAATTTTGGGGGAGAGATCCATTGCAGCAGTGAAACGGGCAGTGGCACCACTTTTGAAATCTATCTGCCGGTAATCGAGTCGAAGACCTCGGAAGGTGCCGAAAACCGGGCGGACAACCGGATCGTGGGGGGGCGGGAAACCATCCTGATTGTGGATGACGAGGCGGTGATCCTGGATGTGGGAAGAACCATCCTCGAGCGGTACGGGTACAGCGTGTTGACGGTAAAAAGCGGGGAGCAGGCTTTAGAGTTGTACCAAAAGAAGGGAAAGCGGTTCGACCTGGTGCTCCTCGATCTCAACATGCCGGGAATGGGAGGGGACCGATGCTTGAAAGAGATTCTGAAAGTGAATTCCCATGCGAAAGTGGTGATCGCCACCGGCTACAGATCCAGGGATCATGAAGAGAATGCGTATCGATCCGGTGCCGCCGGTTTTGTCGGGAAGCCCTACAACATAACCGAATTGATGGGCAAGGTGAGAGAAGTACTGGATGGATAGAACCCATCTCAAAATAATCTTTTGGCCCAAACTCGGCGTTGGTGCTTCGCTTCAAGTCCTCGACATACTCGAGTATGCCTGCGGGCTGAATCTCAGCTCCGCCT
>Ga0066187_1000226_pt1 | contig 22059 bp, 16 predicted proteins | sample WorMetexBAHAMAS1_FD_58706 | JGI IMG/M metagenome (GOLD analysis project Ga0066187, IMG submission 58706) | Marine gutless worms symbiont microbial communities from Max Planck institute for Marine Microbiology, Germany - Inanidrilus exumae... | ecosystem: Host-associated > Annelida > Digestive...
CCAGCAGGTTCTTTTCGATCGCCGGCGGCAGGGCGCGTTCCAGATCGAAGGGGCCGCCGGGGGCCGCGCGCATCATGAAGAACGCGACGGTCACGATGATAAACATGGTCGGCACTGCGCCCAGCAGGCGTCGAAGTGCGTAGGACAGCATCGCCTGGTACCCCCGAATAGGCGATTAGACCATCAGAGAAAGAGACGCGGCAACCGGATTGTCGATCCGGTTGCCGCGCACTCCGACTGAATCAGTCCTTGAGTGACAGCCAGCGGCTGCGGTGAATGTCCTTGGCGTTGTCCTGCCAGCCGACGACGCGATCCGATACCAGGTTTTTCGAAACATAGTAGTAGATCGGAATATTCGCCTGGGCGTCCATCGCGACGCGCTCGGCCTGAGCCAGGAGGTTGGCCCGCTTGTCCAAATCCGTGGTCCGTGCGGCCTGCTCCATCAGCGAATCGAAGTCGGCGTTGGAGAAGTTGCCGTAGTTCATCGGACCGGTCTTGGTCTCAAGCAGATACAGGAAGTTCTGCGGATCGTCATAATCCGCGATCCAGCCGGCGCGGGCGATCTGGAAGTCGCCTTCTTGCAGGTCGTTGTAGTGGACCTTGACCTCGGAATTGAACAGCTCGGCCTGGACGCCAAGCTTTTTCCACATGGAGCTGACCGCGATCGCGATCCGCTTGTGGTTCTCCGAGGTGTTGTAGCGCAGGGTGAACGTCAACGGATCGTCCGGACCGTAGCCCGCTTCGGCCAGCAGGTCCTGGGCCTTTGCCACGCGCTCATCGGTGGACATGCCTTTCCAGCTGACGTAGGAGGGCTCGCCGTAGTTGCCCGTGCCGGGCGGAACGAAGCTGTAGGCGGCCACTTCGCCGGTCTTCATCACCTTGTCGACGATCGTCTCGCGATCGATCACCATGGACAGGGCCTGGCGCACGCGGGGGTCGGTGAAGGGTTCCTTCTCGGTGTTCATGACGTAGTAATAGATGCCGAGATAGGGGGCGATCCGGGTCTGGTCGGGCAGGTTCTCTTTCAGCCACCTGATCTGGTCGGACGCGAAGTCCGTGGAGACGTCCACTTCGCCGGCCCGGAACCGCTTCAGCGCCTGGGCCCGATCCTCACCCGGATAGAAGTAGAGGGTGTCGATGGCAACGTTCGCCGCGTCGTAGAACTTCGGGTTCTTGACCAGCTTCACATGCGTGTTGGGCAGGTACTCGTCCAGCATGTAGGCGCCGTTGGACGCGATGTTCTCTTTCTTGACCCAGTCCGCGCCGTGCGTTTCCACGGCGTGCTTTGGCACCGGCCAGGCGGTGTAGTGGGTCAGCTGGGCCAGGAAATAGGGCGTCGGCGATTCCAGCGTGATCTCCAGCGTCTTGTCGTCGACCGCGCGAACAGCCAGGTTCTCAAGCGGCGACTTGCCGGTGTTGACCGCCTCGGCATTCTTGATGGGGTACAGCAGCGAGGCGTATTTCGCCGCGGTCTGCGGATCCAGGATCCGCCGCAGCGAAAACACGAAATCGTCGGCCGTGACCGGTGTGCCGTCGGACCACATGTGGTCGCGGATCGAGAACGTATAGACCGTGCCGTCTTCGCTGACCGTCCAGGTCTCCGCGGCACCGGGGATGACACTGCCGTCCGCCGCCTCGGTCGTCAGGCCGAGGAACATGTCGCCGAGGATGCGGTTTTCCCAGGTTCCGCTGGCGTTGTGGGGATCCAGCGTATCGGGCTCGCCCATATTGGCGATCCTGAGCGCGTTCTCGGCCGCCGTGGCGGTCATCGAACCGAGGCCCAGCGCCGCCGCCACCGCAAGCGCGGCGAACGATGCACGGGCAAATCTTGCATTCGTGAGTTTCATGACGCCCTTTCCCTGTGGTTCTGGGTTGTATCGATTATTCAATGAGGGGTGCCGGGACCAGCATCTTCTTTCGCCCCTGTACGGGAAACGGGGGCGTTTCTTGTTCCGGATTCGGTCCCAGGCACTTGCTGCAAGGCAGCCATGCGTAAATGCCATATCGGAACATCAGACGGTCGGCAACTGGATTCCGACGGCGCAAAAGGAAAAACACAAGGTTGCTTAAGATCGTTCGAAATCCGCGTGTTGCGGGAATAAATGCCTCGATTTCAAGGGGCTGGGTGTATTATCATTTCAATGAAAACTTTACCTAAGTTTATCTGATAAGAAGCGTAATTCATGCAATATAAAATGCTTACCTAATTCTAAACGAAAGTATTTGCTGGGCATCTTCATCCGTATTACAAGAATTCATGTCTGATTAAGACTAGTGGTCGGCTTTCGGCTGCTAAAAGGCTGCCTCGTTGCCCAAAGGGGTTCCGCGGCAGTGCAGAATATGAAGGGTCCTTCGGGGCCATCATACCGTCCGGATCCCTCTCTACCTCCGGAACTGCTACTGCCCGGAACGCCGGCCGCCCTCCCCCGGGGGCGGCCGGCACTTATTTTGGGGAACAGGGGTTTGAGGGTCGTGCCTTCAGGCGGCATCAGCTCACCGGGCCGGACCCGAGACGTGCGGAGGGCGTGGGAGGAAGGGCTACTCCGCGGCGGCGTCGGCCTGCCGGCGGATGGGGTCTTCGAACGCCTGCCACAAGGTGGCTTCGTGATCTTGCGCCTCTGCAAGGTGGCGCTCCTTGATATGGCCATAGCCCCTGATTTGTTCCGGCACCGAGGCCAAGGCGACGGCCGTGGCGTGATTGTCCGGGGTCAGGCCGTCCAGGAGCTTCGCAATCGTGCGTTCGTAGTCCGCGATCAACCGCCGTTCGGTCCGTCGTTCCTGGGTGTAGCCGAAGATATCCAACGGCGTTCCGCGCAGGAACTTCAGCTTGGCCAGGGCCTTGAACACGACCATCAACCAGGGGCCGAACTCCTTCTTGATGAGGAGGCCGGTTTCCGGGTCCCTGGGGGCGATCAGGGGGGGTGCCAGGTGGAACCGCAGGCTGAAATCGCCTTCGAACTGGTCCTTGAGCCGCTGCATGAAGGCGCCGTCGGAAAACAGCCGCGCGACTTCGTACTCGTCCTTGTAGGCCAGCAGCTTGAAGTAGTAGCGCGCGACGGCGATCGACAGGGCATCCTCGCCGCGCACGCGTCGGGCTTCTGTCCGCTGGGTCGCGACCACCAGGTCCTTGTAGCGGCGGGCGTATCCCTTGCCCTGGTACCGCTTCAGTTCGGCAACCCGTTTCTCGACGATCGCTTCCAGCGTGGTGGCGATCTCGTCCGAGGATTTGCGCCGCGAGGCCGCGAGCCGTTCGATGGCGGCGGGGTCGTGCGCGGCGCGCCGTCCCCACAAAAACGCGTTCTTGTTGAACTCCACAGCGACCTTGTTGAGTTCGATCGCTTGGGTCAGGGCGTCGAGGCCGACCGGCACCAGTCCCTTCTGCCAGGCGAAGCCCAGCATGAAGATGTTCGCGGCGATGGCATCTCCCAACAGCGCGGTGGCCAGGGCCGTCCCGTCCACGAAATCCGCCGCCTGGGCGCCGACCGCATCGCGGATCAGGTGCCTCAGTTCCTGGTCCGGGAACGGAAGGTCGGGATTCCGCGTGAAATCGCCTGTTACCGTCTGCTGGCTGTTGATGACGGCGCGTGTCTTGCCCTGCTGTGTCTTCGACAGGGCATCGAACCCGCCGGCGACGACGATATCGCAGCCCAGAAGCAGGCCGGCGCCGCCGGCGGCAATGCGTACGGCGTGGATGTCCTCGGGCGATGATGCGATGCGGATATGGCTGGTCACGGCACCGCCCTTCTGGGCGAGACCCGCCATGTCCAGGACCGAACAGCCCTTGCCTTCGATATGGGCGGCCATCGCGATCAGGGCGCCCAGGGTGACGACGCCGGTGCCGCCGATGCCGGTCACCAGGATGCCGTAGGGCTGATCCAGAGACGGGATCTGCGGTTCGGGCAGGACCTCCATCGGCCCCGCGGCGGCATCGACCTCGCTTCCCGCGCGCTTGCGCGGCTGGCCGCCATGCACGGTGACGAAGCTGGGGCAGAAGCCGTTGATGCAGGAGAAATCCTTGTTGCACGAAGACTGGTCGATGGCGCGCTTGCGTCCGAACTCGGTCTCCTTGGGCGCTACCGAGAGGCAGTTCGACTTGACCGAACAGTCGCCGCACCCTTCGCAAACGGCCTCGTTGATGAAGGCGCGCTTGGGCGGGTCGGGGAAAAGACCGCGCTTGCGCCGGCGGCGTTTTTCGGCGGCGCAGGTCTGGTCGTAGATCAGGACCGTGACACCTTCGACGTCGCGCAGGCGGCGCTGGACCTTGTCCAGTTGGTCACGGTGGTGGATCGCCGTTCCCGGCGGCAGTGCGCTGCCGCTGCCGTATTTCTCGGGCTCGTCGGAGACGACGACCACTTCCTTCGCCCCTTCGCCCGCAACCTGATGGGCGATGCCGGTCACGGTCATCGGGCCGTCGACCGGCTGGCCGCCGGTCATGGCAACCGCATCGTTGTAGAGGATCTTGTAGGTGATGTTGACCTTCGCCGCGATCGCCTGGCGGATCGCCAGCAGGCCCGAGTGATAGTAGGTCCCGTCGCCCAGATTGACGAAAACATGGCCCTCTTCGGTGAACGGCGCCTGACCGACCCAGGGGGCGCCTTCGCCGCCCATCTGTGTGAAGGTCTCGGTGCGCCGGTCCATCCATTGCGCCATGTAGTGGCAGCCGATCCCGGCCAGCGCGCGGCTGCCGTCGGGAACACGGGTGGATGTGTTGTGCGGACAGCCGGAACAGAAATAGGGGATCCGCGTCAGCGGCGCGGACTTCGACTGGAGCTGTTTCTCCTTGGCCTCCAGGAATTTCAGCCGCTCCTCGATGGAAGGCGAGGAGTGGAAGCGGGCGATCCGTCCGGCGATCACGCGGGCGATACGGGCGGGCGTGAGCTCGCCGTTCGACGGCAGCTGCCAGGCTCCGTTCTCGTCGAACTTGCCGATCACCCGGGGCCGGATGTCGGCGTTCCAGTTGTACAGCTGTTCCTTGAGCTGGTTTTCGATCAGGGCGCGCTTTTCCTCGACGACCAGGATCTCTTCGAGGCCCTCCGCAAACTGGCGCATGCCTTCGCGCTCGAGCGGCCACGTCATGGCGACTTTGTAGAGCGAGATGCCGAGATCCCGCGCATAGGCCTCGGTGATGCCCAGGTCCTCCATCGCCTGGCGGACGTCGAGATAGGACTTCCCGCAGGTGACGATCCCCAGGCGGCGCTTGGGCCCGTCGATGACGGTGCGGTTGAGGCCGTTGGCGCGCGCAAAGGCCAGCGCGGCGTAGAGCTTGTGTTCGTGCAGCCGGGTCTCCTGATCCAGCGGCGGGTCCGGCCATCGAATGTTGAGGCCGCCGGGCGGCATCTCGAAATCGTCGGGTTGCCGGATATCGATGCGGGACGGGTCGACGTGACAGGAGGCGGACGTGTCCACCGTCTCGGCAATCGTCTTGAATGCCACCCAACAGCCGGAATAGCGCGACAGCGCATACCCGTAGAGGCCAAGATCCAGGAACTCCTGGACGCCGGCAGGGTTCAGCACCGGAATCATGGCGTCCATGAAGGCGTATTCGGTCTGGTGGGCCGTCGTCGAGGACTTGCAGGTGTGGTCGTCGCCGGCCAGCAGCAGGACGCCGCCATGCTTTGAGGAACCGGCGAAGTTGCCGTGCCGCAGGACGTCGCCACTGCGGTCCACACCGGGGCCCTTGCCGTACCACATGGCGAAGACGCCATCGACGGTCGCGCCCGGGAACATGCCGACCTGCTGGGTGCCCCAGACCGCCGTCGCGGCCAGATCCTCGTTGACGCCCGGCTGGAAGTGGATCTTGTGGGCGTCCAGGTGCTGTTGAGCGCGCCAGAGTTGTTGATCAACCCCGCCCAGGGGGGATCCTCGATAGCCGGAGATGAACCCGGCCGTGTTGAGGCCGGCAGCCAGGTCACGCTGGCGTTGCATGATCGGCAGGCGCACGAGCGCCTGCGTGCCTGTCAGATAGACGCGTCCACGATCAAGCGTGTATTTGTCGTCAAGGGATACTTGCGTAACGGCCATGGTGCACCCTTTTGCGCAACCTACCCGTACAGTACGGCCTTCGCCGTTCGCATCAATGGGCAAGTCTTAATAGGTTAGCATTACTGACCTAAATTTCAAGCCAGAATACCGGGGCCGGGCGTTCCGGTGCCGACAAGCATGACAGACGCGGGTTTGCATTTCCTTCAAGGAATCCGCCACTGCGATGGTGCTTTTGGCGGCAAGCCGGGCTATAGCATGGCCGGACTCCCGCAGTCGCCGCCAACGCACCAGGGACCCTTTGATGACCGTTCTCGTCACCGGCGCCGCCGGCTTCATTGGCTATCATGTTTGTCAGCATCTGCTGGATCGGGGCGACTCGGTGGTGGGGGTCGACAACCTGAACGACTACTACTCCGTCGACTTGAAGCAGGCACGCCTGGCCGGCCTCCAGGGGCGGGACGGATTCGCATTTCACCTGGCCGATATCGCCGATCGCGAAGCGATGGCGGCCGTCGTCGCGGGCCACACCGACATCGACCGGGTGGTGCATCTTGCCGCGCAGGCCGGTGTCAGGCATTCGCTGGAGAACCCGTTCATCTATGCCCACAGCAACCTGATCGGACATCTTGTCATTCTCGAACTGTGCCGAAATCTCGGGTCGTTGAAGCATCTGGTTTATGCGTCTTCCTCGTCTGTCTATGGCGGCAACACGAAACTGCCGTTCTCAGTGGAGGACCGGGTCGACCGGCCCATGTCGCTTTACGCCGCGACCAAGCGCGCCGACGAGCTGATGTCCTATTCCTACAGCGACCTCTACGGGATTCCGGCCACCGGCCTGCGGTTCTTCACGGTGTACGGACCCTGGGGGCGTCCGGACATGGCGGCATACCTTTTCGCCGATGCGATCATGCAGGGCCGTCCGATCCGGGTCTTCAACGAGGGCGACATGGAACGGGACTTCACCTATGTCGACGACATCGTGAAGGGGCTGGTCGCCTGTTTGGACAGCCCGCCCGAAGGAAGCGGCGGCACGGAACTTCACCGCCTCTACAATATCGGGAACAACCGTCCCGAACGTCTTATGCATCTGATCGAGCTGATCGAACGCGCCCTCGACCGCAAGGCGGAGATGGTCATGGAGCCGATGCAGCCGGGCGACGTCCCGCGGACCTACGCCGATATCGACGCCATGCAGCGCGACTTCGGGTTTCAGCCGTCGACGAGCCTGGAGGAGGGAATAGCGCGGTTCATCGACTGGTATCGCAGTTACCAGGGGACAGCGCCTTGATGCAGTGTGCCATCAGCCGGATTGGCACAGCCGCGCGTGACGTTTCTCGGTCAGCCTGCACCGCCATTGCCGGGGCTGGCCATGGCTTGCGATGCCATGAAACGCCGGGACAAGGGCAGGCTCGCGGCACCGAGTGAGCGTGCGTCTGGGCCGACCGAGCCTTCGCGCAGTTCCGGACGCACGATCCCGGCCAGATCGAGCCCTGGGAGCTTTTGATTCGTCAGGTCGACCAGATCGCGGCGGATCTGTTCGGGAAGCCAGCCGTCGATCAAGACCAGCTTGAAGTCGATGACCGAGCACGCGGCCACGGTAGCGTACGCAAGGCTCTCAGCTGCCCGATGCAGCCAAGGATCGAGAATGGCACCATCCACGTTCCAGGAAGACGGATGTTCCCACAGGGAACTTGCATCTCCTCCCGCGTCCACGATCTTTCTTTCCAGACCAACAAGCGAGGCCTGAGTGACGAGCTGCTGCACATGCTCGTTTCCGGTTGGCACGGGAAGTGGCCCAAGCGCGCCGGCATTCCCCGTCGGGCCCACGAACAGGGTGTTGTTCAGAACCAGGCCGCCGCCAACGAAGTAGCCCACATAGAAGTACAGAAACTCAGCGGGATAATCCTGCCCTCCGAAGACCAGCTCGGCCCCGCACGCACAGGACATGTCGTTTTCGAGGTAAACCGGGAAGTCGAAAAGCTGTTCGATCTCCGCACGGATGTCGCGCTCGCGCCAAACCGCCATTGTGTCGGCAGGCAGGCCCAGGATCTTGGACCATTCCCACAAGTAGCTCGGAATCGCGACCCCGAGACCGGCAATACGCTCACGTTGCCGCTCGCCCAGTTGGGCCGTCAGCTGCTCCACCGCATCCTGGACGAAGCTGAGCGTGTCATCGGGCTCGGGAAAGAGGTGGGTCAGGCGGACGCGGCCCGTGATATGGCCGAGAAAATCAACGAGCAGCAGTTCGGAACTCCGTCGCCCGACCTTCAACCCAAAGAACAGCGCGCCGTCCGGCGCAATCCGCATGGGAATCGAGGGCTGGCCGACCTTGCCCCGTACCGGCGTGCAGCGTTCGATCAGCCCGTCCTCTTCCAGCCCGCGCATGATGACCGAGGCGCTCTGCGCGGACAGGCCGGTCATCCGTGCGACCTCGGCCTTCGGCGTCGGGCCGTGGTTTCGCAACAGCGTCAGGATCATGCGTTCGTTGTAGGCGCGCAGCCCGCTCTGGTTGGATCCGCGCATGGCGACGCGATCCTCCGATCCTGACCGGGGTTTCACTGGGGTTTCCGACACGTTGCCTCCTGCGCCGGAGAATGGCCGTGGCCGGCAGGGATGTCAATAATAAGAAAACTTGATTTATTTATTGACAGGGTGGTTTGGTTCGTGGATTTTGGGTGCAAGGCGGATCGGTCGGCTAGGCCATTCGCCCAGAACGGGCCGCAAGGCCCACAGGATTTCGGAAGACTCACTTTGGGAGGAAATGCCGTGAAAAGAATGACCTATGGAATTGCCGCAGGCCTGCTGTTCACTGCAATGGCCGGCAGTGCCTTTGCGGACAGTCATGGGATCAGCGCCTGTCTGATCACCAAGACCGACACCAATCCGTTCTTCGTCAAGATGAAGGAAGGCGCGACGGCCAAGGCAGAGGAACTGGGCATTGTGCTCGACACCTTCGCAGGGAAGATCGATGGCGACGTCGAGACCCAGGTGGCCGCCGTCGAGACCTGCATCGCCGGCGGTGCCAAGGGAATCCTGATCACCCCGACCGACAGTCGCGCACTGGCACCTGTGGTGACCCAGGCCCGCGAGGCCGGCGTGCTGGTCATCGCGCTTGATACGCCGTTCGAGCCGGCCGACGTGGCCGACGCCACTTTCGCGACCGACAACTTCAAGGCGGGCGTGCTGATCGGCCAGTGGGCCGCGGCCCAGCTCGGCGACGACGCCGCCAATGCCAAGATCGCGCTTCTGGACCTCAACCCGTCCGAAGTCTCGGTCGACTACCTGCGCGACGGTGGCTTCCTGCAGGGCTTCGGCATCGACATCAAGGACCCGACCGACATCGGTGACGAGGACGACCCGCGTATCGTCGGCCACGACGTGACCAACGGCAACGAAGAGGGTGGCCGCAAGGCGATGGAAAACCTTCTTCAGATCGACCCCGAGATCAACGTGGTCTACACGATCAACGAACCCGCCGCGGCGGGTGCCTACGAGGCGTTGAAAGCGTTCGGTCGCGAGAAGGACGTTCTGATCGTGTCGGTCGACGGCGGCTGCCCCGGCGTGCAAAACGTCAAGGAAGGCATCATCGGTGCCACCAGCCAGCAATATCCGCTGCTGATGGCCTCTCTCGGCATCGAGGCGATCAAGGAATGGGCCGAGAACGGCACCAAGCCCGCGAACACGCCGGGCCTCGACTTCTACAACACCGGCGTCACGCTCATCACGGACTCGCCGGTCGAAGGCGTCGAATCGATCGACTCGGCCGAGGGCCTGAACAGGTGCTGGGGCTGACGCCCATTTGCGGGAACGGAGAGGGCGCCTAGCGCCCCTCCACCGCTCCCTCCGGGGTGCAACTTTGACCTGAACGGCTGTTCCGCATAACGTTGGAACGGGGGATCACATCATGTCCGACACGACCCAGAAGGGCCAGGACTTCGAGCAAGTCCTCGATCAGAGTGACGCCAAGGTCGCCGAGTTCGTAGTCATCCATCGCACGCCGGTCGAGCGCGTGCAGCACATCCTGCACGACAATCCGACGCTGGTCCCGGTGATCGTCTTGGTGCTTAGCCTGGCGGCCTTTGGAGTGGTCGCGGGCGGGCGGTTCTTCTCCGCCTTCAACCTCAGCCTGATTTTGCAGCAGGTGTCGATCATCGGCATGTTGGCGGCGGCCCAGTCGCTGATCATCATCACCGCTGGAATCGACCTTTCGGTGGCCGCAATCATGGTCCTGATGTCGGTGATCATGGGCAACCTGGCGGTGAACCTGGGGGTGCCTGCGCCGATTGCCATCGTCATCGGTTTGATCGGCGGTGCCGCTGCTGGCCTGATGAACGGGTTCCTGATCACGCGAGTCAAACTGCCTCCCTTCATCACCACGCTGGGCACCTGGTCGATCTTCTTTGCGGTCAATCTCTGGCTCTCGGGCGCCCAGTCGATCCGCAGCCAGGACATCGACGCGAATGCACCACTGCTCAAATTCTTCGGCACTGCTTTCAACATTGGTGGCGCGCGGATCACCATGGGCGTGATCCTGATGATCCTGATCTTCGTCGTGCTCTGGTACATGCTGAACAAGACCGCCTGGGGCCACCATGTGTATGCCGTTGGCGACGACAAGGAGTCCGCGGACCTCGCCGGCATCCGCAGCGACCGGACGCTTGTGTCGGTCTACATGCTGGCCGGTCTGGTCTGCGCAATCGCCGGGTGGGCTTCGATCGGCCGCGTCGGCTCGATCTCGCCGCAGTCGTTCTACGAAGGCAACTTGCAGTCGATCACCGCCGTCGTCATCGGGGGCATCTCGCTGTTCGGCGGGCGTGGGTCGATCATGGGCGCGCTCTTCGGCGCGCTGATCGTCGGCGTGTTCCAGTCCGGGCTGCGGCTGGCCGGGGTCGACGTGCTCTGGCAGGTCTTCGCCATCGGCTGGCTCATCATCATCGCTGTTGCGATCGACCAATGGATCAGAAGGGTATCTGCGTAATGTCCGAGATCAAACCCATCGTCCAAGGCCGCGGTATCGTGAAGCGTTATGGCCACGTCACCGCGATCGACCACTCCGACTTCGAACTGCTGCCGAATGAAATCCTGGCCGTGATCGGCGACAACGGGGCGGCAAGTCCTCGATCGTCAAGGCGATTTGCGGCGCGGTTCAACCGGATGACGGAGAAATCCTCATCGAGGGCAATCCGGTTCACTTCTCCTCGCCGATCGAGGCGCGCGAAATGGGGATCGAAATCGTCTACCAGACGCTGGCGCTCAGCCCCGCGCTGTCGATCGCCGACAATATGTTTGTCGGCCGGGAGATCCGTAAGAAGGGCTGGACGGGCAAATGGCTCCGGATGCTCGACCAGAAGGAGATGGAGCGCTTTGCCCGCGAAAAGCTGACCGAGCTCGGGCTGATGACGGTGCAGTCCATCACCCAGCAGGTGGAAACGCTGTCCGGCGGCCAACGCCAGGGTGTGGCGGTGGCCCGTGCCGCCGCTTTCGCGACAGAGTTCATCATCATGGACGAGCCGACCGCGGCCCTCGGCGTCAAGGAAAGCCGGCGGGTGCTTGAACTCATCCTCGACGTCAAGGCGCGCGGCATTCCGATCATCCTGATCAGCCACAACATGCCCCATGTTTTCGAGGTTGCTGACCGCATCCACATCCACCGCCTCGGCAAGCGGCTCTGCATCATCGACCCGAAGAAGCACTCGATGTCGGATGCCGTCGCCTACATGACGGGCGCAAAGGAACCGGTGGTGGAGAATGAGTTCGCCTGAGAGTTCGGGCGGACTGGTCCCTGACCGCTATGGCTGTTTGGGATCAATGACAACGATCTAGAGACAGCGTCTCAAGGGCTGACTCACCGCAGCCCCGGCTTCAGGTGGGTCAGCCCGGCGCCGGGCGGACAAACTGCCGGTTGATCACGCGACGGACGCCCTTGACGTCCTTGATGATCTCGATGGCGTCCTGCTGTTCCTGCTCGCTGAGGGCGCGGCCAAATAGGTAGATCGTTCCGTTTACCGACCGCCAGCGCATGTTGACCGAGTTGATATCCTCTTCGTCCAGCAGCCGGATCTTGATCGTGGTTTCGATCGCCACATCTTCCGCTGCCTGCTGGAAATTCCCGTCCGATGTCACCTGGATCTCGTCGAGCACGGTCCGCACGCCGTCGACCGACCGGACGATTTCGACGGCGCGCAGTCTGTCCGCGCCCGAGTCGACCACGCCGGTCAGCAACACGCTGGATTCGTAGACGTCTATGTTGACCTTCTTGAACAGGCCCGACTGATCGTCCAGGAAATCCCCGGCGACCTCCAGCTTGATCCGGGCGTCATCCTTGATTGTCTGGAAATCGCGGACTTCGGCGACCGTCGTTCCTGCATCCACGGCAACGGTCGGCTCGGCGCAGCCTGATAGTGCAAGCCACAGACCGATCGCCACGAGAGAGGCTGAGATCCGGATCATGTGCATCCTCATTCCGGCAGTCGACTGCCCAGAGCCCGGTATCCGGTTATAGGTTCACTGTCGTCGAAACGCCAGACCCCTTGCAGGCGTCAGGACCCATAAAGGCCCAGAATCCGCTCTTCATACTGCTTGGTGATGATGTGCCGGCGGATCTTCATCGACGGCGTCAGCATCTCGTTCTCGACCGAGAAGGCCTCGGGGATGAGAGCGAAATTCCGCACCTTCTCGATGACCGAAAGGCCCTCGTTGATCTTGTCGACGGCGCGGCGGATCTCAGCCCTGAATTCATCGTCGTTCACAAGCTGCGCAACATCGTGAGTTTTCTTGTGGCTGCGCGCCCAGTGAATCACGAATTCCCCGTCGGGCACGATCAATGCCACCAGGTACGGCCTCTTGTCGCCATAGACCATCACCTGGGCGATTTCCGGGGCCAGGGTCAGGATACCTTCGACCCGCTGCGGCGAGACGTTGTCGCCGCCCGAATTCACGATGATGTCCTTCTTGCGGTCGGTGATCCTGAGAAATCCGTCAGCATCGATTTCGCCGATGTCGCCGGTATGCAGCCAGCCGTCCTGGATCGTCTGCGCGGTCTCCTGCGGCCGGTTCCAGTAGCCGTTCATCACCAGTTCGCCGCGCACCAGGATCTCGCCGTCGTCGGCAATCTTGACGGTGACGCCCTTCAACGGCAGCCCCACGGTATCCAGTCTGTTCTTGCCGTACCGGTTGACGCTGATCACGGGTGCGGCCTCGGTCTGTCCGTATCCCTGCATGACCCGCAGGCCGACGGCGGTGAAGAACAGGCCGACCTCGAAATTCAGCGGTGCGCCGCCGGAGACGAAGGCCTTGAGCCGCCCGCCAAAGCGGTCGCGCACCTTCTGGCGAACCAGGCGTTCCAACAGCGCGTTTTGCAGCCGCTCTGAGAGGGTCAGGCTTTCAGGCGCGCGGTAGTGTTTCGATCCCAGTTCCACGGCCTTCCGGAACATCTTCGCCTTGAAACCACCAGCCGCGTCCACGCCGCGCATGATCCGGGTGCGGATGGCCTCGTACAGCCGCGGCACCGCGGGCATGATGGTCGGCTTCACCTCGCTGATGTTGGCGACCAGCTTGTCGACGCTTTCCGCGTAGTAGATCTGCGCGCCCGTTGCGATCGGAAAGAACTGCCCGCAGGTGTGTTCGTAGGAGTGCGACAGCGGCAGGAAGGACAGGAAGACCTCGCCGCCTTCCCGGTAGCCGGGGAGTTCCGCAAGGGCGTCATGCGCGCCCATGACATTGCAGATCATCGCACCGTGGCTCAGCATTACCCCGCGTGGCTCGCCGCCGGTGCCCGACGTATAGATGATGCAGCAGGTGTCTTCCCGCTTCGCCTTGCCGGCTTCGGCCAGGACGTCGTTCTCCATCGCCGCGCCCCGGGCCATCAGGTCGGTCCAGCCGACCACCTGGACGCCCTGCTCGGGCTCATCGGCAACAGGCTCCATCGAGATCACCCTGTCGCAGGCGCATTGGATTGCCGCCGGCAGGACTCGGTCGGCCAGCTTGGCCGTCGACACGATCACGGTCTTTGCGCCGCTGTCGGACAGGATGTGCGCGTGATCCTTGACGGTGTTGGTCGTGTAGGCGGGCACCGTGACCGCCCCTGCGGCCATGATCGCCAGATCGGCGATCATCCACTCCGGCCGGTTCTCGGCCACCAGTCCCACCCGGTCACCCCGGCGGATCCCAAGCGCCCGCAGGCCGCGTGACAGGCGGGAGGCCTGTTCCGCGACATCGGTCCAGCTCAACGGCTGCCAGGTGTCTTCCTGCTTGCTCCAGAGAAACGGGGCATCGCCGTAGTGGTCCGCCCGCTCGAAAAAGAGCAGGGGCAGGTTCTGCACTTTGCTGTAATCCACGCGATCCTTCTCCTTGCCCTTGGTCCGGCGCAAAGGGGACGCATTGTCACGCTTGCAGGCCTCTTGCGCACGCCATATATCGGCCGGCAGGCAACGGAGTAAACCCCCATGAGCGAACGAACCCCCCTTGGCACCCTCCCGGAATGGGACCTAAGCGAGCTTTATCCCGGGCCCGATGCGCCGGCACTGGAACAAGATCTGAGTGCCACCGACGCGGCGGCGGGCCGGTTCGCGGAGGCCTACGCGGGGAAATTGGCCGGGCTGACCGGCGACGCCCTTGCCGATGCCGTCGTCGAATACGAGCGGCTTCAGGAAGTGCTCGGCCGGGTCATGAGCTTCGCCCAGCTGGTCTATTCGAAGGACATGAGCGATCCGGAGGCCGGCCGCTTCTACCAGACGGCGACCGAACGGGTGAACGCCATCTCCACGGTCCTGTTGTTCTTTGTCCTGGAAATCAACCGCCTGGAAGAAACGGCCCTGGAAGCGATGCTCTCGGGCTCGCCCGCCCTGGAACGGTATCGTCCGTGGCTTCGGGACGTCCGGGTGATGCGGCCGCACCAGCTCTCCGACGAGGCGGAACGCCTGCTGCACGAGAAGTCGATCACCGGCCGCTCGGCCTGGAACCGGCTGTTCGACGAGACGCTGGCTGCACTCAGGTTTCCGTTCCGCGACGAGGAGCTGACCACGACGGAAGTCCTGGACAAGCTGTCGGACCATGACGGGTCGAAACGCAAGGACGCGGCACTGAGCATCGGCCAGACGCTGTCGGCGCAGGCCCAGACGTTTGCCCTGATCACCAATACCCTGGCCAAGGACAAGGAGATCGAGGACCGTTGGCGCAAGCTGCCCCGCCCGGTCTCGGGGCGAAATCTCTCCAACCTGGTCGAAGACGAGGTGGTCGATGCGCTGGTCGATGCGGTCAAGCGCGCCTATCCGCGGCTCAACCATCGCTACTATGCCCTCAAGGCCAAGTGGCTGGGTGGAGACACGCTGGACTACTGGGACAGGCTGGCGCCCTTGCCCGAGGAGGAGGATCGCCTGATCCCATGGGAAGAGGCGCGCGGCACGGTGCTTGACGCCTATGCGGCGTTCTCTCCCGAGCTTGCCGGAATCGGCGGCCGTTTCTTCGACAACGGCTGGATCGACGCGCCTGCGCGCCCGGGCAAGGCCAGCGGCGCCTTCGCGCACCCCACGGTGCCCAGCGCCCATCCCTATCTCTTGCTGAACTATCAGGGCAAGACGCGCGACGTGATGACCCTGGCCCACGAACTGGGTCATGGCGTGCACCAAGTGCTGGCGGGCGACCAGGGGTATCTGATGGCCGACACCCCGCTGACCCTTGCCGAGACCGCTTCGGTCTTCGGTGAAATGCTGACCTTCCAGGCTCTGCTGGCTTCGACCGAAGACCCCGCACAGCGCCGGACCATGTTGGCGGCGAAGGTCGAGGACATGTTGAACACGGTCGTGCGGCAGATCGCCTTTTACGAGTTCGAACGCCGGGTGCACGACGAACGGCGCGAAGGCGAGCTCTCGATCGACCGGCTTGGCGAGATCTGGATGGATGTGGGGCGGGAGAGCCTGGGTCCGGCCCTGCGGTTCGGCGACGAGTACCGCGTCTACTGGGCGTACATTCCGCATTTCGTCCATTCGCCGTTCTACGTCTACGCCTATGCCTTCGGCGATTGCCTCGTCAATTCCCTGTATTCGCTCTACGAAGACGCCGAGCAGGGATTTGCCGAGCGGTATCTTGATATGCTGAAGGCGGGCGGGACCCTGCGCCACAAGGAACTGCTGGCGCCGTTCGGTCTGGACGCGTCGGACCCGGCCTTCTGGGACAAGGGCCTGGCGGTGATCGAGCGGCTGGTCGACCAGTTGGAGGAAACGGGCTAAAACAAAAGAAAAAGACGCGAACGGGGAGGGGGCGTGCCGAAGGGCACACACGGCATTGAGGTCATACACCGACGCCCCGCCGCACGGGTGCGGCGGCCGGTGCCGCTTTTGTTCCTGCATGGCGCCTTCGCCGGCGCCTGGTGCTGGGACGAGCATTTCCTGCCCTGGTTCGCAAAGCACGGCTACGATGCCTTCGCCCTGTCGTTTCGGGGGCACGGCGCCAGCGTGGGCCAGGACGAATTGGACGGTCTGGGCATCGCCGACTATGTGGCCGACGTGCGCGCCGTGCTTGAGGATCTCCCGGCGCCGCCGGTGATCGTCGGGCATTCCATGGGCGGCTTTGTGGCCATGGAACACCTGATGGAAGCGACGGCAGCCGGCCTGGTGCTGATGGCCTCCGTCCCGCCCGGGGGGCTGCTGGGGCCGTCGCTGTCCCTGACCGCGTGGAATCCCCGCCTGACCATGGAACTGGCGCTGATCCAGAATATCAGCCCCGTCTTCGCGACCCCGGCCGGGTTGCACCAGGCCCTGTTTTCGCGCGCCACCTGCAAGACCCGCAGCGCCCAGCACTACGGCCGGATGAACCAGGAATCCCGGCGCGCCACGCTGGATATGCATAACCCGCTGCGTATCGATACCGCCGGGTTCGATGCTGAGATGCCGATTTTGGTATTGGGGGCGGAGCATGACACCCTCATTTCGCCCGCATTTGTCCGGTCCACGGCGCGAACCCTCCGCGCCCGGGCGGAAATCCTGGCGGATACCGGGCACGGGATCATGCTGGATGCGCATTGGGAACGGGCGGCAGAGCGGATACTCTTCTGGCTCAGGGCAAACGGCCACTGACCTTTGAACCGGCCCCGCCGGACCATCGTATCTGCTGGTGAGTGATCATGAGCAAAAGGACCCAAGGTATGGACGGCGCCCGGGAGCAGGCCAGCAGGCGCTCCAGAAAACAAATGAAAGACGACGGGTCGCTGTCCGGGCGGGTGAAGCGTTATGCCCAGGTCGGCGGCGCGGTGGGCGGGCTTGCCGCCCGCCTCGCCGGGTCCCGTTATCTGGGCATGTCGCTGGACAAGGGCCGCCACGCCGAGGAGCTTCGGTCCGCCTTGGGCGGTCTGAAGGGACCGCTGATGAAGGTGGCGCAGATCCTGGCCACCGTCCCCGATGCGCTGCCGGCGGAGTATGTGGAAGAACTCAAGCAACTCCAGTCCAATGCGCCCTCGATGGGCTGGCCCTTCGTCAAGCGGCGGATGACGGCGGAACTGGGTGTGGGCTGGCAACGCAAGTTCGGCTCGTTCGAACGGCATGCCGCGCACGCCGCGTCGCTGGGCCAGGTCCACGCCGCGTCGGCCAAGGACGGCACGCGGCTGGCCTGCAAGCTGCAGTATCCGGACATGGCTTCGGCCGTGGAGGCGGACCTGCGGCAGCTGAAGCTGGTCTTCTCGATCTACGAACGATACGACAAGGCGATCTCGACCCGGCAGATCCACGCGGAGCTGTCCGAGCGGCTGCGCGAGGAACTGGACTACCAGCGCGAAGCCAAACACATGGCGCTTTATGCGCAAATGCTGCACCGGGTCGACGAGGTGCACGTGCCCACGGCGCTGCCGGAGTTCTGTACCGACCGGCTGCTGACCATGACCTGGCTGGACGGTACCGCGCTGATGGACTTCAAGACGGCCGATCTGGAGGTCCGCAACCGGATCGCCCGCAACATGTTCAACGCCTGGTATGTGCCGTTCTACGAGTACGGCGTCATCCACGGCGATCCGCATCTGGGCAACTACTCGGTGCGTGACGACCACACGGTCAATCTTTTGGATTTCGGGTGCGTCAGGATCTTTCCGCCCAGCTTCGTCAGCGGTGTCATCGACCTCTATCGGGCGCTTTCGAAAAGGGACGAAGCGCTGGCGGTGCACGCCTACGAGACCTGGGGCTTTACCGACATGTCGAAGGAGATGATCGACGTCCTGAACATCTGGGCGGAGTTCATCTATGCGCCGTTGATGGAGGACAAGGTTCAGAAGATCCAGGAAAGCGACAGCGGTCTATACGGCGCGCAGGTTGCCGGCCGGGTGCACCGCGAGCTGCGCCGGCTGGGCGGCGTCGAGCCGCCGCGCGAGTTCGTTTTGATGGACCGCGCCGCGGTCGGGCTCGGCTCGGTTTTCATGCACCTCCGCGCCGAGATCAACTGGCACAGCCTGTTTCACAACCTGATCGGCGATTTCGACCTGCGCGCGCTGGAGAAACGCCAGAGCGCGGCCCTCAAGGCCGCCGGCCTTCCGGCCGTCAAAGCGCGAAAGCCACAAAAAGGATGATCGTGATGTTGTTGACGGCGTGCATGACGATCGGCGGGGCCAAAGAACCGCTTGTCTGATAGAGCCAGGCCAGCAAAAGGCCGGTCACGAAGATGTCGCCGGCGGCTGCCAAGCCCAGCGTGCCGCCCGGTACCAGGTAGTGGAAATGCACTGCGGCGAAACACACCGCACTGATCCCCGCCGCGGTCCAGGCACGCATGCGCCGCCGCAGCCACCCGTAGATAAAGCCGCGGAAGAACAGTTCCTCGGCAATCGCCGCCAACGGCCCGACCACCAGCAGGAAGGCCGTCAATCTGAGCGGTTCCGGGCCTGCCCGGCCGAAATACTGGGCGAAGTCTTCCAGCAGGTAGGCGTCCAGCGCGTCCTGTAGCCCCGCCATGCGGTAGACCGGCGTTCCGACCAGCAGGTAGAGGATGGCGACCGCGACGGCCAGCAGCACATGCCGCCTGGACGCGGCGCGCCACCCCAGCGCCTCCCACGGGATCCTGTCGCGGCTCACGACCAGCCAGGAGAGGGGCAGGGGGATGCAGGCGGTCGACACGGCGACCGTCAGCATGATCCAGTCTTGGCCGCGCGCCAATTCCGGACCGAGCGTGTATGCCAGCAGCAACAGTCCACCGGCCCCGACGGCCGCCACCAGGACACCCGTTGCCAACAGGACCAGCAGGAACTTGCGAATGGATATGCCGGCGAGGCTCTCGTACATCGGGAATCCGATTTCGGGCGCAAAGCAGCGAGACTTGCACGTGACGGGGCTGGGGTCCACCCGCCAGGCCCGGCTTGCCATCGCTGGATTCCCGTCTATCTTGGCTACGGCGCGAAAACGGTTGAGCGGTTTCCGTCCAGATGTCGTCCAGTACTCCCAACATCACCGTCGATGCGGGTTCCATTGCGGCCCGGCTTGGCATGACGCCGGAGGTGCTGCTTGCCGAAATGCGCAAGGGGTTGGTGTTCCAGCTGACGGAAAAGGGCGAAGGGGAAGACGCCGGCCGTTATCGGCTGACCTTCCGATACCGCGCGCGGGAAGCCGTCATGGTCGTCGACGAGGACAGGAAACCGTTGGATGCGGAATGAGGCAGTTCGCCGCATTCGTGGGCCAGCCTGCGCTTGTACCGGGGTGGTCTTTGTGTATTCTCTGGGCACAGTTCATGGGCAAAAGACCAGGCGACCGGTAGCGGTCTCGGGGGGTCAATGAAAATCGCGATTATCAAGGAGCGGCGCCCGCACGAGAGCCGGGTCGCCGGCTCTCCCGACAGCGTCAAAAAGCTTCGGGACCTCGGCGCCGAGGTCGTCGTCGAGGCGGGCGCGGGCGACAGGTCGTCGGTGCCCGATGCGGCCTTCAAGGAAGCCGGCGCGGAGATCGTCAAGGGCGCCGCCGCGGCTGTCAAAGGCGCCGATGTCGTGCTGAAGGTCCAGCGTCCGATGCTGGCGTCGGAAGGCACCGACGAGATCGGTCTGTTCGCGAAGGGCCAGGTTCTCGTCTGTCTGATGTCGGCGCTGACCGAACCGGAGCTGGTCGCGGCGCTGGCCAAGCAGGGCGTGACCGCGTTTGCGATGGAACTGGTGCCGCGCATCACCCGGGCCCAGTCTATGGACGTCTTGTCCTCGCAGGCGAACGCTGCCGGCTACAAGTCGGTGCTCGATGCGCTCGCCGAATACCACCGCGTGATGCCGATGATGATGACGGCGGCGGGGACCATCGCGCCGGCAAAGGTGCTGATCATGGGGGCCGGGGTGGCCGGCTTGCAGGCCATCGCCACCGCAAGGCGCCTGGGTGCCGTCGTCTCGGCAACGGACGTTCGACCCGATACCAAGGAACAGGTGGAGAGCCTCGGCGGCAGCTTCGTTGCCGTGGAAGACGAGGAGTTCCAGCAGGCGCAGACGGCGGGCGGCTATGCCAAGGAAATGTCGGATGCCTACAAGCAAAAGCAGGCGGCGCTGATCGCGGAAACGATCACCAAAATGGACATTGTGATCACCACCGCGCAGATTCCCGGCCGCAAGTCGCCCGTGCTGGTCACCGAAGAAATGGTCAAGTCGATGCGCCCGGGCTCGGTGATCAACGATCTGGCCGTGGAAGGGGGCGGCAATTGCCCCTTGTCTGAGTTCGGCAAGACGGTCCGCAAGCACGGCGTGACCATCGTTGGCCATGCCAATGTACCGTCGCGGGTGTCCCAGGCGACCAGTCAGCTCTTCGCACGCAATCTGGTCAGCTTCCTGACGCCGTTGGTCGACCAGGAAGCCGGCGCGCTGAAGATCGACATGGAAGACGAGATCGTCGCCGGGTCGCTGGTGACCCGCGACGGCGAGATCGTCAACGAGCGGGTCGCCGAAGTGGCGGCCGGCGCCGAAAAGCCGGCCGCCCGCAAGCCTGCGAAGCGCAAGGCGGCCCCGAAGGCGACAAAGCCGGACGCCGAGGAGGCCGGCGCCGAGGCGGCGTCGGAAACGGACACGGACACACCGGACAAGGCCGGGGAGTAACGGAGCATGGAAAAGGAACAACTGGTCGACAGCGCGCGCGAGCTGGCAAACCAAGCCAACAGCGTCGCCATTCAGGCCGAACGCGTACTGGGACAGGTCAACCAGCTCGTGCTGCAGGCCGAGCAGACGACCGGCATGTCGTTTTTGAGCCTGTTCACCGTCTTCGTGCTGGCCTGCTTCGTTGGCTACTACGTGGTATGGAACGTGACACCGGCGCTGCATTCGCCGCTGATGGGCGTGACCAATGCGATTTCCTCGGTGATCATCGTCGGCGCGCTGATCGCCGCGGGGCCGGCGGATATGAACCTGTCGAAGATCTTCGGTTTTGTTGCCGTGGTGCTTGCTTCCGTCAACATATTCGGCGGATTCATCGTGACCCAGCGCATGCTGCAGATGTTCAAGAAGAAACCAAAGTCGTAAGCGGTCGGGGGATCTGCGCAACATGGAAGACTACGCGGCCTTCGCCTATCTGATCTCTAGCGTCCTGTTCATCATGGCGCTGCGCGGCCTGTCGTCGCCGGAAACGGCGCGCATGGGCAACATCTACGGCATCGTCGGCATGCTGATCGCGGTCGGCACCACCCTGGCGTCGCCCGGGGTGCTGAGCTATGCCCTGATCCTGGGCGGCATTGTCGTCGGTGGCGCAATCGGGACGGTCATCGCGCTCAGGATCCAGATGACGGCCCTGCCTCAGCTTGTCGCGGCATTCCACAGCCTGGTCGGCCTTGCCGCTGTCTTCGTGGCGGCGGCAGCCTTCTACAAGCCGGAGGCCTACGGCATCGGCGTACCGGGGGACATCCCCGCCGGCAGCCTGATCGAAATGGGCCTGGGCACCGCCATCGGTGCGATCACCTTTACGGGCTCCGTCATCGCGTTCGGCAAGCTGCAGGCGCTGATCGGATCGGCGCCGTTGACCTTCCCGCTGCAGCACCCGCTCAACGCGGCGCTGGGCATTGCGCTGGTTGCGCTGCTTGTGCTGTTCGCCCTGGAGCAACAGGCCCTGGTGTTCTGGCTGATCGTGTTCGTGGCGTTCGCACTGGGCCTGTTGC
>Ga0066187_1000227_pt1 | contig 22016 bp, 14 predicted proteins | sample WorMetexBAHAMAS1_FD_58706 | JGI IMG/M metagenome (GOLD analysis project Ga0066187, IMG submission 58706) | Marine gutless worms symbiont microbial communities from Max Planck institute for Marine Microbiology, Germany - Inanidrilus exumae... | ecosystem: Host-associated > Annelida > Digestive...
ACTCGAAAGCATAATTTTCAACCAAGGACTTTCTAAAAGTACGCTTTATTTTGATGAACCAAAAAAAACATTCTCCGTTGTTGATCCCTACATATTGGGGACGGTCTAATTGCTTCATGGTGTCACTAACATTGTTATAGAAATGATAAACATGTACAGAAAATTTAGACCCGATTCGTTATGTATCTGCCATGCTGTTATATCTATCAACCTATTGAATTTTTATCATATCCGAAATATACATACCATTTTAGAAACCTCGGATGCGATTTCGGACTCGCCGAAACAATACTTGAATAATTCTGTCATACAGGTCAATTGGCTTCAGGCGGCATTATGGGTAATATTACTTTTGTCCAGATATCCCAATTTACCAAATACTGATATTGCGCCTCCAAATTGTGAAAATGGTTGAATTATTGGAGATGGCCTCTATAACCTATCTCAAAATTAAGATTTTTGTTCCTTTGGGAAAGATTCACATGCAAGTGAAGATCACCAAGGCGATTTATCAATGACGGCATGGCCATTGAGTGACGCCCGAAAAATTTGATATCGTTTTTAAAATCATAGAAAGTTGACCCTCCATGGAGCCTAACAACGACCTGACGATCAAACCGATTCCCGGTCTTATCGCCCAATTGGCGGTACCGGCCAGCATCGGTATGTTTTTCAACACCATGTTCAATGTGGTGGATACCTTTTTTGCCGGTTTGATCTCCACCGAAGCGATAGCAGCCCTCTCCCTTTCCTTTCCGGTTTTTTTCGTAATTTTAGCCATCGGATTCGGCATCAGCACCGGAGCCACGGCCCTGATTGCCAATGCTCTGGGAGCTGGAGATGACACCCAGGCCCGTTTTTACGCTGTTCAATCCATATCCTTCTCGGTTTTGTTATCCATAGTTATGATGGGGATCGGAATCTATGTGGCACCCTTTCTCTTCAAAATTCTTGGGGCCAAAGATACCTATCTGGCCCTTTCTCTTGCGTACATAAACGTTATTTTTTACGGGTTCAGTTTTTTCTCGTTGACCTTTGTGTTCAATGCCATTCTCACTGCCCAGGGCGATGCCAAATCCTTTCGCAATGTCCTGATTATTGGATTCATCCTTAATCTGCTTTTTGACCCCTGGTTCATTTACGGCGGTTTTGGCCTGCCCGCCCTGGGGCTGGCCGGCGTAGCCTGGGCGACGATATTAATTCAGTTCATCGGTTCCTGTTTTATGGGATTCCACGTGCTTCGGTCGGATCTCATCTGTCGCGAGTGTTGGGCCATGTTCCTACCCCGCCGGCGCTATTTCTGGGAAATCGCTAAGCAGGGTTTTCCTGCCAGCATAAATACCATGACGATTGCGATCGGTATTTTCATTATCACCTGGTTTCTCAGCAAATTCGGGAAAAGCGCTGTGGCTGCTTACGGCATTGCCACCCGAGTGGACCAGATTGCCCTGTTGCCCATCATGGGGTTGACCACCGCCACCCTGACGCTGGTGGGCCAGAACAACGGTGCGGGCCTCTATCAGCGATGCCGGGAGGTATACTACAAGGCCTTGCTGTATGGCCTCATCATCACCACCATGAGCATGATCATCGTTTTCTGCTTTCCGGCAGCTATCATGGGATTCTTTACCGAGGATGTTGAGGTGATAAATATTGGCGCCATTTATCTGAGGATTTCAGCGTTCATCTATTGGGCCTACATCATCCTCTTCGTTGCCGTATCCACCTTGCAGGGATTGAAACGGCCTTTTTACGCCATCTGGATCGGGATTTATCGCCAGGTTCTGGCGCCGGCACTGGTTTTCTATGTGCTTTCCAACCTTTTAGGAATGGGTCTGATGGGCATCTGGTGGGGCATTTTTCTGGTAAACTGGTCGGCAACGATTTTTACGCTCTTATACGTGCGGGTCACCATGAATCGTATGTTCGGTTCCAGGGGTATACTTGTGCCAGTCCCCGATTAGACAGCTCTACACGTTGGAGTTGAGCTTATGCCTCCAAATCGGTTCCACATGAGCATAGCGTTTTTCTACATTTGAAGAAAATAAGTCCCCGAGTTTAGAAATAGCTGCCATGGAAGTCCATCTATCATGACTCTGAATTGTGAACCTATAAAGAACAATCTCATAGAATACATTTTGGTGACAATAGGTTAAGGGGGTGGCAGGAAACAGCAATGTGGACGAGGCAACTGATTTATCGCCTTAACGATATGATATAGTCCAGTGCATCAAAATAGCCTTCGCTTCCCCAAATTTCCACAGGTTGTGTTTGAGGTCACCTCGGTATATAATAACACATCAAAATTCTCGAGTTCGTGTTAAGAATGAATAGTGAAGGATACCGTCCGTATAATGAAAAGGAACTTAACTCAAGCGTCATTTGTTGAAAGAAAAATTTCGGACCCTTCGGGTAAAGCGAATATCCTCGTAGTCGATGATGATCCGATAACCCTGCAGGGAACTTTACGCCTTCTTAACAAATCTGGATACGCTGCAACGGCAGCCAACAACGGTTTTGAGTGTCTTGATCTCGCCAGCAGCCTGCGTCCGGATCTCATCTTGCTTGATGTTGTCCTCCCGGATATTGACGGAATTGAAGTTTGCCGACGCCTTAAAAAGGATACGGATATTTCCGATACTGCTGTTGTCCTTCTTTCTGGGGGAAAAATACATTCTGACCAGAAAGCCATCGGCATCTTTGCCGGAGCGGATGATTATATTGCCCGATCGGTTGGCAATAAGGAACTGCTTGCCCGAGTCGAATTGATACTTCAAATGCAAAACCAGAGACTCGTAATTCGGGAAAGCGAAAGAAAGTATCGCCAGCTGTTCGAGAATATGATGAATGGTTTTGCCCTGCATGAAATCATCTGCGACGATGAAGGGCGCACCGTCGATTATCGCTTCTTGGACGTAAACCCAGCTTTTGAAAGACTAACCGGTTTAACCAGTGAAACCATATTGGGTAAGACCGTCCTTGAGGTGCTGCCCGATACCGAAAAGTACTGGATCGAAAGGTACGGCCAAGTCGCTACAACGGGAGAGCCGATCGAATTTGAAAATTTTTCTAAAGAACTCAACCAGCATTTTCTGGTAATGGCATATCGTCCAGCACCGCTTCAGTTTGCCTGTGTTTTTCAGGACATTACCGACCGCAAGAATTCTGAAAAAAGAGTGAAAAATGCGCTGGAACTCTCTGAATCCAAGGAAAGGGAGGTCGCAGCCTTGTTGAAAGGTGCTCGCGCTGTACTTGAGCTTGATGATTTCCAGACAATCGCTCGGAAGGTTTTTGATCTTTGTTGCGAGATCATAGGCGCGCAATCGGGTTACGTGGCGCTATTGTCTGATGATGGGGAAGAGAATGAAGTGCTTTTTTTAGAAGCCGGTGGATTTCCATGTGACGTTGACCCCGAATTGCCAATGCCGATTCGAGGCCTGAGAGCAGAGGCTTATAGATCTAATAAAGCCGTTTACGACAATGATTTTATGAAAAGCGACTGGGCGGATTTTATGCCGTCGGGCCATGTGGTGTTGGAAAATGTAATGTTTGCCCCTCTCGTGATCAATCGGAAAACAGTCGGTGTTATTGGTCTTGCTAACAAACCCCATGATTTCAATGATAATGATGCAAAGATCGCTACTGGCTTTGGTGAACAGGCGGCCATTGCTCTGCAAAACAGTAAAAATTTGGATGAAAGAAATGTCGCCGAAAAGCAACGAGAGAAGGTTATAAACGATCTAAACAAAGCCCTGTCTGAAGTGAAAAGGCTGAGTGGACTTTTGCCGATCTGTTCTCATTGTAAAAAGATTCGTGATGACAAAGGATACTGGACCCAGATTGAGTCCTATATCCATGACCATTCTGAGGCTGAGTTCAGCCACAGCATATGTAACGAATGTGCGAAAAAGCATTACCCTGATTTAAATATTAATGATGATTGATACATCTTTATAGATAGCATTCATAGATCACAATATACTGATATCAAAGATATATTGCTTGTCTGGCAGGAAACCATAATCCGGTCGAATCAAGGGGTTTGTTGCTTTGCAATTTGAATATCCAAGATCGATCTTTAATCGAGCCGACCACTACATATTGCTTCAGTGGACAATGACATTCAGAAAACAGTAAAATTTAGATTTCCCAACGAATCAAAAACTCCATTCAATGACATTTCATTGTCCACCCCTTTGTTAATGTAGCAGGATATCGTACGAGAACAAAATATGACTCTCCTCGCCTTGCCTATAACCCATTGACCCAAACTTATTCACATTGCGGACGATAGTAAATACTCTGTGAACGATTGGCATTTTCAGTCTCGTTCATGACAATAAAGGCTATTGATGTAGGTGATAGTGACTGCCTTTATCATTAGTTTTATCTATTTGACAGATAGATCTTGCCGCTATAGTTAAGTCCTCACCATGGACTTTAATTTATTAAATCCCCCTTCCTTAATCCACGATTTCGGCTTTACCTGAGGTATCTAATCCACGCTAACCGGGTCTGTTAGGCGCAGTTGCGGTTGATCCGCCCTGCAATTTGCTGAGCCAACATTTTCAGCATTTCCATACACCATCAATGAAACAGGTTATCTATGTTCCGCATGGACTTGGCATACAAGCTTATTCGTGCCTGTCTCGCCTGCGTTTTCATCTACGCTGGCTTTACCAAGCTGCTGGACCAGAAAAGCTTTGCCGTACTGATCGACGCCTACGGCCTTGTTCCTGAAAGTCTGATCTTTCCGGTTGCCCTTGCGCTGCCGATTTTAGAATTGATCGCCGGCATCGGGCTTTTGTTCGATGCCCAAGGAAGTCTCACCGTAATTGCGGGTCTGCTGTTGGTCTTCATTGCAATCCTGGTCTACGGGATTTGGATGGGATTGGATGTGGACTGCGGCTGCTTTGGCCCCGAAGACCCCGAAGGCGATGCCTTTCATGGTCTAAGGCGATCCTTGCTCCGGGACACTTTCATGATGGCCGGAGTAATTTTTTTATATGCGTGGCGCTGGCATCGGAACATATGTCCAGTAAACATCACATTTTTGATTGATCCCCTATTGAGTAAAAGGAGAAAAGAAGATGCGCAAAGGTAAATCCATATGGGTTGTGATCGTGATCTGTTGTCTTGTTGCCGGGATGTCTACTTTTGCTATGGCGTTTCTGAGCAACAAGTTTGAAAAGGAAATTGAAAAAGAAACTGCTGCGGTAAAACTCTCCCGTGAAGTTCAACGCGGCGGATACGACATCATTACTACCGAAGAACTGAAAGGATGGATCGATTCTGGAAAGGATATGGTGATCGTGGATACCATGCCTTATGAGGCAAGCTACAAAAAGCAGCATGTGCCGGGTGCAGTTCAATTTTTGTTTCCAATACCAGATATGGAAAGATGGGATTCAAAGGAAACTGGCGGCAAGACCCAAGAAGATTTCAGGAATTTGCTGGGTCATGATAAAGACAGACGGATCGTGATCTACTGCGGCTTCGTCAAGTGCACCCGCAGCCATAATGGCGCAGCCTGGGCCGTCAAGATCGGTTACAAGAACGTTTACCGATATCCAGGTGGGATTTTCGCCTGGAAAGGGGCAGACTTCCCAATAGAAAAGGGAAATTAGGCAGTTTGGCTGTTTGGAGCGGTGTTGAAATTATGGTGGGGAGACCCACCATAATTTCCCGCTTACCGTTTCACCAAAATCAACTTGTTGAATGATTGGCATATACAACGGAAACATATAAATTTCATTAAAACCACAGTGGGTTAATCTCATGGCATGATACTTTTGCGTGGCCCTGTAACCGGATATATGAACTTCTAAATAACCTATCTTCCTGCATAGCCGATAAATTTGTATCTTATCGGGACCCAATGATATCTTGCGGTTTGATCCCCAAACGGTTTATAATATCCTAATTCTCAAAGCTGACATAGCTTCAGTTGGTTTGTTGGTTTACATTTGGGCCCTTGACCCCTGGAATCCTTGTACCCTTTTTCTTCAACTAAATTGGAGAAGAATCTAAAAACCAATTCGTAGGAGTTTATCCAATGACGAATTCGACATTCGACCTTTCCGGAAAATCTATCCTTGTGACGGGCGGCAACAGCGGTATTGGACTTGGTATGGCAGAGGCGGTTGCAGAAGCTGGGGCTGATGTCTGCATATGGAGCCGAAATGAAGAAAAGAATACACTTGCTGTTGAAAAGTTGCAGAAGCATGGACATAAAGCCTTTTCTTTGGTGTGCGATGTTTCTGACCCAAAACAGGTTGAGGAGTGCTTTTCCAAGACGATCCGTTTGCTTGGCAAAGTAGATGCTTGTTTTGCAAATGCTGGTAATGCATGGCTCGGCACGCCGTTTCATGAGATGACCTTGGAGGAGTGGCATGCCATTTTTGGTGTAAACATTGACGGTGTGTTTTTTACTTTAAAATCGACACTTGCGCACATGGTTGAACAAGGAAATGGGGGTTCGATTGTCATCACAAGCAGTCTGTCAGCGAAATACGGTATGCCTACTGGAGAACACTATGCCGCCACCAAAGCCGGGGTCATCGCCATTGTCAGAGCAATAGCGGTTGAATATGCGCGATATGGCATTCGAGCCAATGCGATACTGCCCGGATGGGTCGAAACGAATATGACTGCACCGCTTTTCGACAATGAAACGTTTGTGGGCAAAACAATGCCACGTATTCCACAAAGGCGCTGGGGGACGCCAAGGGACTTTGGCCCAATTGCGACTTACTTTGCAAGCGATGCAAGCGCCTACCACACGGGTGATGCGGTTGTCATAGATGGTGGATATAGCTGCTTTTAGATATATGAATCACACTTTTTTTTTGCTTAATAATTGAGTCGTATCTCTAACAAATAGCTCCCAATCATTTGATAATTCAGGTGGTTTTGTGGTACTGGCATACAATCATCAACCGTGCCCGTTGCTTGTGTTTTTTCTCATATATATCCTTACCGGTCATTATCATTATTGATGCCCAGGAGGTATCCTATGTTCATGAATACCCGTGATCAATACAGCGTGGTTACCCGTCTGCTGCACTGGCTGGTCTTTTTACTGGTGGTCGGGATGCTAGTCGGCGGAAAGATGCTGGGAGTGCTGCCGGAGGGCGGAATCAAATCCATTGCCTACGGCGCTCACAAATCACTGGGGGTGGTGGTCCTTTTCCTAATCGGCATACGGTTGGTTTGGCGCGCTTTAAATCCCCGGCCAAGGTTCCTGGGCACCAACCTGGTGCTGCACTACATGGCGGAGGTGGTACATGTCTGCCTTTACGTTCTCCTGTTGCTCCAGCCGCTAGCGGGTATCCTTATGTCCCAGGCCCATGGCTATCCAGTCGTTGTATTCGGCGTGGTGAAAATACCACCGCTGATTTGGCACAGCCCATCCATTGGCGGGCTCTTTAGACAAATCCACACTGTGACAGCGGCTGTACTGGCGATATTTATCGTCGTTCACGCCGCCGCAGCTTTAAAGCATCATTACATTGACCGAGATAAGACCTTGATGAGAATGTTGAGGGGCGATTGATCGCTGATATATGCAAACGCGCCATTAAGACAACTGCAGGTTTCGATTTACGTTTCAATCAAAAACCATGTCCGCCCATCACCGAAGTTACCACTCCGATGACGCAATCAATGCCTTCCGCCTGATGATTTGTCGAAATAAATATAAAAAGGCCGGGAGCAGTTTATTAGGTGTACTATGCTCAGCATACTTCTGATCGGTCTTGCCCTTGTTTTTGTGGTTTATGGTCCCCATCTGTGGACCAGAAAAGTGCTGCGCGATTATAACCAGAGAGAATATTTTTCCGGAAACGGCCTGGAACTGGCGCGCCTGGTGTTGGACCAAATGGGCATTACGGATGTTACCGTTATAGAAACCGAAACCGGCGACCACTATGATCCGTCGTTAAAACGCATCCGCTTGAGCAGCACCCACTGCAGCAAAAGAACACTCACCGCCATCGTCGTGGCTGCCCATGAAGTTGGTCACGCTGTCCAGGATCACACCCAATACCCGCCGCTCACAGTGCGCACCCGAATTGTCGGTACTGCCGCAAAAATTGAAAGAGTGGGAGCCGTACTGATGATGGGCGTCCCGGTGGTCACCGCGCTAACACGTATTCCAGCAGCCGGGGCCCTGCTTTTAATCGGCGGTTTCGCGACACTGTGCATCCCGCTGGTGGTCCACTTAATTACCTTACCGACCGAATTCGACGCGAGTTTCAAACGCGCGCTCCCGATTCTCAAATCGGGCCCATACATTCCTGAAGAGGATGTTCCGGCTGCCAAAAAAATACTCACGGCTTGCTCCCTGACCTATGTGGTCGGCGCGCTAACCGGGTTGTTGAATGTGTGGCGTTGGATCCGGGTCCTTCGGCGATAACGATGCATGGTATAGACGCGCCAAAAGGGTGTTTCATGCCCAACCCATCGCATTTTTGATCACACCTGTTTCGATTTCGATGGCGTGTCTATCCTTTTCCCGGGGGTTTTATATGGGTTCTAATGAAGTGACAGCCAAACTTATTTTCAAATAAAGAGATATCGGTTATACTATCTGTTCCTGACACAGAGCACGCACTTTCTTTCGTTTAAAAGATTCAAATTACGGGTTTAGGATAAGCATTTGGTTGATATGGCGACTAACGAATACCATCCACTATCAGAATCCATTTCTAATTTTTTAGGTAAATTTGTAGACCAACTCAATATTGATTCAGAGTTCGGATCTAAAAAACTACTCACCTATTTGATGGCCATTTTTACAATTCCGTTTCTATTTTTATATGGCGGTATCGTTTTAATTTTTCATGCTGAATATCTGCTGTCGGCCATTCTATTTATAACAGGAATTGGGATAGTCGTTAGCCTGATTATTGGCAGGAACAAGGACGATTTGGACAATCTTTATCGAGGCAACCTAACCACATTGGGCGTACTGTTTCTGTATCTAATATTTACAAGCGGCAAAGATCCCGTACAACTGCATTGGGCGCTTATATATCCCGTTGTGGCTTTTTATCTTTTAGGTCGACAAGAAGCATTAATCTATAACGGGGTCTACTATATTCTGGCGGCGCTTTTATTGTTTACCCAAAACTTATTTTTCGAAAAGAGTTTTTTTGATTTTAGCGATAAAATGCAATTCCTTGCCGCTCTCTATATTATTATTTTGATCTCCTATTTTTTTGAGTCTATTCGAAAGAAATATCAGGAGGGGTTGAGAGAACGACGAAGGGATCTGATGAAGGCACTGGAAGAATTGAAGGAAACTCAAGCGAAATTGGTTCAAACCGGCAAATTGGCTTCTATTGGGGAGTTGGCTTCAGGTGTCGCTCATGAGCTGAATCAACCGCTTACGGTCATAAGGGGTAATGCTCAGATGCTGAATCGGAACATCCAACAAAAGAAAGCATGGAGTAACGGGGATTTAAAACAGCTTGAATTCATCGAGAATAACACCTCTCGCATGATGAAAATCATCGATCATCTTCGAACCTTCTCTCGACAGTCAAATAGCGAGTTCAAACCGGTCTCGATTAACAAAATTCTGGAAGAAAGTTTGCTAATGCTTAGAGAGCAGATGCGGATTCATAACATCCAGGTGAAAGAGACGCTTGAAAAAGATCTGCCAATGATTGTCGGTGACCCCAATCAACTGGAACAGGTGTTTATTAATCTAATCACCAACGCAAGGGATGCTATCGAAGAATCTCGGAACCGTTCATCGAAAACCAATTCCGAAATGATTGAGATTACAAGCTGCAAATCAGAAAAAAAACCAGGTTGTGTGGAAGTAATTTTCAGAGACTCGGGCTGCGGAATAGCACCTGACGACATTCCGCTTGTTTTCGATCCATTTTTTACGACCAAGGAGATTGGTAACGGCACTGGACTCGGTTTGTCCATCAGCTATGGAATCATCAAGGAACATAATGGAGAGATTGATATCCTTGAAACTGGCCCTAAAGGTACATCGGTTAAAATCGAATTCCCATTGCCCAAAAATTACAATGAACACCAGAATAAAACCGATTGAGCGGACTCTGAAGATTCCTTCAACAAAGCGGTCTTCGGTTTCTTGATAGAGAGAACACTTGGCCCCTTGACCCTCGGACCCTAATTGCATTAAACTCAAGGTTTCTGGCTTTAAGTGTCCACTTAATTGTACCGGAAGTCGGCTAAATTTTGATGAACTAAAAATCTCACCAAACAGATCCAACCGTTATAGATGCAACGGTGAAAGACGGAAAACATGTCTGCACCCCACCAACAACAGGATACATTTGAGCTGTTGCGGAAGAAAGCCGAAAGTTTGGTCCGACAGTCGGCAGGCGACGCCATTGAATATCCCAACGATATCATAGAATTGGTCCAGGAACTGGAGATCCGGCAAAAGGAACTCGAAATACAAAACGAAGAGCTGCAACGCGCGCAAGCGGAGCTCTCAACACTCCATCGGGAGTCGGATCGCCTCTATGAATTCGCCCCCTGCGGCTATCTAACCATAAACAAAAAAGGCATTATCGCTCGTGTGAATCTTACCGGGACAATGCTTTTAGGCAAGGCAAGAAAAATTCTGACCCGAACGAGCTTCAGCCAATATATTTCCCCACATTGGGATCAGTTTTATATAGCGGCCATTCAAAAGGCGGGCCAAACCGGTGAAAAGCAAACGTTTGACCTGCCCTTGAAAAGAGACAATGGCCACCGCTTTTGGGTCCGGGCAGAGATCGGTGTGGATCGGGATGAAACCGGTGAGGTAAACCAGTGGTGGATGATTCTGATAGACATCGATAAAAGCAAGAGATTGGAAAAAGCGCTGAAAGATTCCGAAGAGAAGTATCGCAGGCTGTTTCAAACCGAAAAGGGTGAGCTGCAAAATATTCTCGATTCGATACCGGCCTTGATATTCTACAAGGACACCCAAAATAGGATTTTAAAGGATAACCACTATTTTGCCGAGACGACAGGCCTTAAAAAAAAGGATCTCGAAGGCCGGTCAGTGGAAGAAATTGCCATCGATAAAGATATTGCGTCAGCCAATTGGCATGACGACCTGGAAGTATTAAACAGTGGAAAAGCCAAGCGAAACATCATCGAGCCGTTGATAACGGATAAAAACCGATGGTTCCGGACAGATAAAATACCGCACCTCGACATGTACGGTGAGATCAACGGGCTGATCGGTTTTTCATTCGAAATAACGGAACACCTGCGGGCGGAGGAGGATTCCCGTCTGCTTAGAGAAAACCTGGCACATTTGGATCGGGTGACGATGATGGGTGAATTCGCTGCATCCCTCGCCCATGAAATCAACCAGCCTCTGACTGCGATTATGAGCAATGCCGAGGCCGCCAGGCATTTTCTGCGAAAGGATCCCCCTAACTTGGAAGAGGTGAGCGATATCCTCAACGACATCATATCGGATGATGAACGCGCGGGTAAGGTGATAAAGAGGCTCCGCAGGGTTTTCAAGAAGTCATCGCTTGAATTAACGAATGTAGACCTCACCCCAGTGATTGAGGAATCAATTTCAATCGTGAAAAGCGAATTGATCCTGAGGAACATTGCGATACGGAAGGATTTAGACAAAAACATCAAAACCGTATTTGGAGACCGGGTCCAGCTGCAGCAGGTGATATTGAATTTGATTCTAAACGCCTTGGAAGCCATGAGAACCACGGCGATCGATTCCCGAAGAATCACCTTCGCCACCTGCATCATCGACCCGCAAACGGCAAGGGTCAGTATTGAGGATTCCGGCCCCGGCATTCCTCAAAAAAAACTCGATCGCATCTTCCAGCCTTTTTTTACCACCAGGAAGGAAGGCATCGGCATGGGACTTTCTATTAACCGCTCAATCATTGAAGCCCAAGGGGGCCGGATATGGGCGGAGAATATTACCGATGGGGGTGCCAGATTCAATTTCACGATCCCTCTGCACAATGCCGGGATAGAATAATGGCAAAGACAGCGACCGTTTATGTAGTGGATGACGACCTTTCCGTCAGGAAAGGCCTGGCCCGGCTGATCAAATCGGTGGGGTACAGGGTGATGACCTTTGCGTCTGCAAAGGCATATCTGAAGAACACGCCCTGTGAAGGGCCGTCATGTTTGGTACTTGATGTCAGAATGCCGGAGATCAGCGGAATCGATCTCCAAAAAAGACTCGCATCCTCAACCCTCGACTTGCCTGTTATCTTTATTACCGGGCATGGTACCGTCCCCATGAGCGTCAAAGCCTTGAAGGCCGGCGCCGTTGATTTCATAGAGAAGCCATTTGACGAGCAGACGCTATTGGACGCGATCAGCGCGGCGATCGAAAGGGATAAAGCCGCCAAACAGGAAAGGGCTGATATTCTCAAAATTAAAAAAAATCTCGGCAGTTTGACTCCCCGGGAAAATGAAGTGTTTCATTTAGTGGTCCAGGGAAGGCTGAACAAACAGATCGCCGCGGAGACGGGCACAAGCGAAAAAACCGTTAAAGTGCACCGTGCCCGGGTCATGAAAAAGATGCAGGCGGATTCTCTGGCAGATTTGGTTCGCATGGCAACAAAGGTGGACCACTAGGGTTGCATATTCCATCCTCAGTCACACGCCCTCATTAGACCAAAGACCTACCTATATACGACCAAGGTCCAATTGACAATAGAGTTTGCACGAGTAAGATTCCCTTTTGCCGGTATCTTTTCGCATTTGATGTCGTTTAAGATCTGCCGGTTTCTAACGTTCCAATATATCTTACAAACAGGGGCATCCTCTGAATTCTAACCTCTCTTTGCCCGTGAATTCGGCGCAACCTTTTCTCCGGCGAAATAGAGCTGCAGTCACCCCTATAACCCAAAATAACCAAGTATCGCCTTTTTCATAAACCTACAATCAATTGGAGAGCAATGGTGTCTGAACCCGCAACGATTTGCGTGCTGGATGATGATCCGTCCGTTTGTAAAGCACTTGGGAGATTGCTTGAAGCGCGAGGGTATCAAGCGATCATTTACAATTCGGCAACGGACCTGTTAAACGACGGCGCCATGGAAAAATCGGATCTGATGATCTTCGATGTCCGTTTGCCACTTATGGGCGGCATCGAATTGCGCGACCATCTGATAACAAATGGTTATCACCTGCCCATCATTTTTATAACCGCTCATGCAAGTACCGATCTGGCAGCAATGGATATGAAGGCGGACATTGTTGCATTCTTGGAAAAACCGTTTCTGGAAAACGAATTATTAGAAGCCATAGAAACCGGTTTGAAGAAAGCCGATCGAAACGGAGAAACCCGTCGGGCAAAAGCGCCGGAAAACCCTCTCCCGATAAAGGAATGGCAGGATCTGCCCCCCCCGGCCACGTGATCGATCTTTGATGAATCGCGCTGCGCAACGGCGTAGCTTGAATGCGGGAACACCCAACGGGACCGGAAGGAACGACGATGCACATTCGATTGAAGTGCATCATGGCAAAACACCGATTCGCTATGACCACAGATTAAAAGGAACGATTGAAATTGGAACCCGGAAGAATCCTGATTGTCGACGATGAAGTCGAAGTTTTGGAAACCGTCAAAAAAATGTTGGTTATGGGAGGGATGTCGGTCCAGACCTTTACGCAGGGAAATGATGCCATTTCCCTTCTGGCCCGTCAGCAAGTGGATGTGGTGGTGACGGACATGCGGATGCCGGGAATGGATGGTCTCGAACTCATGAAAAGGGTCCGGATCCTCGACAAGGATGTATCATTTGTCGTCCTCACCGGATATGCCTCCCTGGAAAACGCCATTGAAGCCTTTGAAATTGGCGGGCCCATTGAATACCTGCAAAAGCCAATTGAAACCATAGATGATGCCATACGGGCGGTTGAACGTGCGGTTGAAAAATGCAGATTGAAAAGAAAAAACAGGGAGGTGCTGGAACAGCTGAAAAAAGCGAAAATAGATCTCGAAAAACAATTGGAACACCGCCGGCGCATGGACCGCAGATTGCAGCAGAGCGAGGAGCTGTTTCGGGAAATGGTCGATCACATTCAGGAGGTGTTCTGGCTGTTTGATTGGGATAACCAGAAGGTTGTTTATGTCAGCCCTGCATTTGAATCCATCTGGGGAAGACCCGTTGAGGATCTCTATCAAAACTATGACATATGGAGTGACAGCATCCATCCGGAGGATATCCAGTATGCTGAAGAATCATTTGCCGAGATTCTGGAGACCGGTGGAGGACAAATACGAGAGTATCGAATTAGAAGACCGGATCGTGAGGTCCGCTGGATATCAGATACTGGATGGGTCATACGGGATCATCAAAGCCAAATTCGGCGCATTACCGGTGTTGCCATGGACATTACGGATCGAAAAACGATGGAGAGAGATATAATGGCGGCAAAAAAGATGGAGTCCATTGCCAGCCTGGCCGGGGGAATCGCCCATCAGTTCAACAATCAGCTTACCGTTATCACCTCCGGACTGGATTTAATGGAACCGTTTTCCCATAACGCCGAGGAGCGGATCGATACGATGCAGGAAATGAAAACCGCCTCCTTCAAAATGGCTGAGCTGACCACCCAGCTACTCGCTTATGCAAACGGGGGAAAATACAATTGCCAGGTTTATTCTCCGTGCGAATTGATCCGGAACACCATTCCGGTAATCAAACATGCCATCAACCCAGCCATTTCAATTGAAATGGACCTATCTGATACCGCAGACCATATAGAAGCGGATTCCACCCAGTTGCAGCTGGTCATATCTGCCATTTTATCCAATGCCTCCGAAGCGATGGATAATGAGGGAAATATTCGGATTACGTGCAAGAACATGGCGGGAACGCGGGAGAATCTACCCTATGGATTTGGCCTAAACCCCGGACCTTTTGTCTGCATCACCTTTCGCGATACGGGTGAAGGTATGGATACAGAAACGCGCAACCGCATGTTCGAGCCATTTTATTCGACCCGATTCCAGGGACGGGGTTTGGGATTGGCGGCGGTTTACGGTATCGTCAGGAACCACAACGGCGGCATCGGTGTCGAAACCCAACCCGGCAAGGGCACCACGATAAGAATCTATCTTCCCGCCTTCGAAAAGGAACAACAATCGGTTGTCTCAGGTAAGTATAATGCGCATTCGGCCAACGGCAACATCCTTCTCGTGGAAGATGAGGAACAAGTAAGAAGAATCATGAAAACAATGTTGGAAAGATTGGGATACCATGTTCTCGAAGCCGAGTCGGGACGGTCTGCCATCGAGATCGCCGAACGGTTTGAGGGTGTGATTTCGCTAGCGATACTCGATCTTGTCTTGCCGGATATGCACGGGAAAGATGTCTATCCACTGCTGATGGCACATCGGAAGAATTTGAAGGTCCTTATCAGCAGTGGCTTCTCATTGGACGAAAGAATTCAGGAGATATTGAACGCGGGGGCCGATGGATTTATCCAAAAACCGTTTACGATGGATCGACTGTCAGCCGAATTGGAAAGGATGACCCATTAGGAGCGGCTTTTTTGCGTTCAAATACGATAACCGATTGATTGGTGATGATCTTACCGGGGCATATAGATACCCGCATTCCTATCATCCACGCCGGGTGTGCTCGATCATAAGGGATGAATCATTCACCAGAAAAAGTACCGGGAGGAATCCAACACAAATCGTGCAAGAACCCGATTCAAATCACACCCGAAATGGCCACAAAACATAAAATAGCACGCCTAATTGAAGCGTTCGCTCCAAAAGGCACTTCCCCGGAAGAGTTGCGGCGGGTTGCATTGCTCGTCACCCTATCTTTGGTCGGTATCCTATTTCTGATGATTTTCAGTATCATCGCTTTTCTCCAATCAAACATGACACTTTGTGTATTGGATACCGCAACCGCCTTGATTCTGGCGCTAAACCTTATGGATACCAGTCGACGGAAAAAAATTAATACGAATATCAACGTCGGTATCGGATTGGTGTCTATCTTTTACATCTATCTGTATATGTCCGGGGGAATCAACAATACGGCATTTGTGTGGTATTTCACTTACCCAATGATTGCTTGCTACCTCATGGGTTCGCGCATTGGCGGACTTCTCACGGTAGCGATGTTGTTACCTGTTATTGCATTAACCCTGGCAAACCCGGTTCATTCATTCTTCGCCCAGTACAGCTTTATATTCGTTTTGCGTTTTGTTGCAGCTTATGTTGTCGTCGGAACGTTCTCTTATCTATTCGAAAGGGCACGGGAGAAAAATCAGGTTGAGCTCAAGAAAATAAACCAATCACTCGAAGACCTTGTCGCCATTCGGACTTCAGAGCTGGTCACCGCCAACACAAAACTCCAAGATGAAGTTGACAGACGCAAACAAGCCCAACAGGCGATGCGCCTGACCCAAGAGATCCTGGCCACTGTTTTGGACAGTATAGACGCGACTATCTACGCAGCCGACTTGGAAACCTATGAAATATTGTTCATGAATAAACATATGAAGGAAGTTTTTGGCAGGGATATGACGGGCGAACTTTGCTGGCAGGTGTTTAGAAATGAATCCGGCCCCTGCAGCCACTGCTCGAATCCACACCTGATCGATGAACATGAGAACCTCACCGGTGTGCATATCTCGGAGGGGAAAAACCCTGTCACCGGAATTTGGTATATCAACTATGATCGAGCTGTAAAATGGATTGATGGCAGATTTGTCAAGCTCCAGATCGCTTTCGATATCAGCGAGCGCAAGCGGGTTGAGAAGACGCTGCGGGAAAGCGAAGAAAGATATCGTTTGTTGGCGGATAATATAAACGACAACATTTGGATCCTGGACATTCAAACACTTAGATTCTCCTATGTCAGCCCCTCGGTAGAAAAGCTCAACGGCTATAGCACCCAAGAGGCAATAGGGCTTGATTTAAAGGACATACTGACCCCAACCTCTCTGGAGGTGGTAACCCATGTGTTAGGAGAAGAATTGTCAAGGCAGGGTCGAAATCAGGATCGAACTGCATCTCGCATTTTAGAATTGGAACAATTCCACAAGAATGGCGCAACCATCTGGACCGAAGTCTCCGTTCGGTTTATCTATGACGCAAAAGGGCAGCCAATATCTATTTTGGGTGTGACTCGAGATATCAGCGACCGCAAAAAACTTCAAATACAACTCCATCAGTCTCAAAAGATGGAAGCGATCGGAACCCTGGCGGGAGGCATCGCTCATGACTTTAACAATATACTCTCTGCAATCATCGGATATACCGAGCTGGCGCTGGATGATGATGAAAACGGGCCACAACTCAGAGGTAATTTACAGCAGATTTACACCGCAGGAAAACGAGCCAGAGATTTGGTAAAGCAGATTCTGGCTTTTGCCCGTCAGTCGGAGGAAAAGCTCCGGCCCGTTCGAGTAGACGCCATCATAACAGAAGTACTGAAATTTGTACGATCGTCAATCCCGACAACCATTGAGATAAAAGACCGCATAGAAAGCCATTCAACCATAATGGGAAACCCCACTCAGATCGATCAAATATTGATGAACCTATGCACCAATGCCGCCCAGGCCATGGAGGATGAAGGCGGTATCCTTGGGGTATCTCTAACAGAAGTCTTGGTCAATGACGATGATCCCTTGGAAAACATGAACCTGGGACCTGGCAACTACCTGAGATTAGAAGTCTCAGATACTGGAACGGGTATTGCGCCTGAAATCATTGACTCAATTTTTGAACCGTATTTTACGACAAAGCGACCCGGAGAGGGAACCGGCATGGGGCTTGCCTCAGTACATGGCATTGTTGAAAGTTACGGAGGCAGGATTACGGTAGACAGTTCGCTGGGAAGCGGAACCCGGTTTGAAATTCATTTACCGACCATCGCTGAACATAAGACGCAACAACCCATGCAAACTGAGAAACTGCCTTCGGGAAAAGAGCGGATTTTGTTCGTCGATGACGAGGCTGCGATTACCACCATGGGCAGCGAGGCATTGAAACGCCTGGGCTACACCGTTACACCTCGAACCAGCAGCATCGAGGCGTTAGCGCTGTTCAAATCAACACCCAATGATTTCGATTTGGTTATCAGTGATGTCACCATGCCGGACATGACGGGTGACATATTGACAGGGGAGCTGATGTCGATCCGGCCTGACATTCCGGTTATACTCTGCACCGGCTACAGCAAGCGGATTTCAGATGAGATGGCCTCGGAATTAGGAATCAAAGCTTATGCATACAAACCGATTGAAATGGCGGAACTAGCAAAAACGGTGCGAAAAGTGCTGGATGAGGCGAAAAACTAAAGTTTCAATCCAAACCTATATCAAATTGAAACAGGAAAATGTTCGCTTATCATAGATCCTATTCAGTTTTGACCCAACCTGTAACCCATAAGGCTGAATCCCATTTAAGCACGTGATACAATCGCACTCTGTTTTTCAACCGAACCTTGGAATCCAATTGATAAGACCATAGGTTTGTGTTTTTTTAACTTTGGTGCTAACATCATGCATTCTAATCTACTTTCGCTTTCATTCTATTTCATATTCAAGCACATAAAAAGTCCCTCACCGTTACTTTGACCATAAAACTGTTCTCGATAATCATTGCGTATCAATCTCGTAAGCTATTGAATTTGCGAGCTTCGATATACCTGTGATAAAACCAAGTACACATTTTTGTTAAATAGGCGTTCTCATCAAAAGGAGAAACGACGATGCCGAGAAAAAAAACGACCGCCACCAAACCACCCGAGCAAAAACGCAAAGCGGCAACCGCTAAGGCAAAGAAAACGGTGAAAAAGCCGGTATCGAAAAAGGCATTCCCCATTGTCGGGCTGGGGGCGTCCGCCGGGGGACTGGAAGCGCTAAAAGCGTTTTTTGCAAAGGTGCCTGAAGCCAGCGGCATGGCCTATGTTGTCGTGGTTCATATGACACCCCAGCAACCCAGCATGATGCCGGATCTGCTTCAAAAGGTATCTCCCATTCCGGTATCCGCCGCCCAGGACGGCCAGACGATCGAGCCTGACCATGTTTATGTGATCCCCCCGGACAAGGATATTTCGATATTTAAAGGTAAAATTCAACTTTTAGATAGCCTGAAAAAAGGTGTCAGTCATCCCATCGATCTGTTTTTAAGATCACTGGCCCTTGATCAGGGCAACAAAGCGGCCGCCATCATCCTGTCCGGTACGGGGACGGACGGAACACTAGGGATTAAAGAGATAAAGGGTTGCGATGGCTTGGTGTTGGTCCAGACCGAAAAAACGGCCGGTTACGACGGTATGCCCCGAAGTGCCATCAGCACCGGCTTGGTTGACATGGTGCTGCCTCCCGAAGAGATGCCTGAAAGGTTGAATCATTTCTTTACGCACCCGGAAACGCATACCGGCATCGAAACCACTACTACTACTACTACTACTACTACTACTACGGGCAAGCAGCGGGAATGGCTCAACAAGATATTTGCCATATTGAGAACCCATGTGGGTCACGATTTTTCAGTGTATAAAGCCAACACGATTCTTCGGCGCATCGGCCGCCGGATGGGACTCAATCACATCGACAGCCACAAAACCTATGTGCGCTATCTGCGCCAGAACCCCAGCGAGGTTGAAGCCTTGTTTCGGGAGCTGCTGATCGGAGTGACCAATTTTTTCCGCGATGCCGATTCTTTCAATGTCCTGAAGGTGACAATTCTACCCAAATTGTTTGAATCCCTGCAGGACGACGCCACCTTCAGGGCCTGGATCCCCGGTTGTTCCACCGGTGAAGAGGTATACTCCCTGGCCATGGTGTTCCGTGAAGTGCTTGATAAAAATCCCAGGCGGATCAATCTTCAGTTGTTCGGCACCGATATCGATAATCATGCCATTGAAAAAGCCCGCGAGGGGATTTTCCCTGCCAGTATTTCAGCGGATCTGAGCAAGAAAAGACTCAAACGTTTTTTTATCAAGGAGGGGGATTTTTATCGGATTCGCAAGGAAATACGGGACAGTGTGGTTTTTTCCGTTCAGGATGTCATCAAAGATCCACCGTTCTCGCGGCTGGACCTGCTCTGTTGCCGCAATTTATTGATCTATCTGGATACAAGCGCACAAAAAAAGCTCCTGCCCTTGTTTCATTATACGCTAAAACCCAATGGGATCCTCGTTCTGGGATCATCGGAGACCATTGGCGGCTTCAACAACCTGTTTGAAACGCTGGATAAAAAATGGAAAATATTCAGGCAAAAGGAGGTACCACAAGGGCTTCGCCAAATTGTCGAGTTCCCCAGTGGGCCTACGAGAAACGAACCGGAAATTGAAAGGCAACCTGCGATTCCGGTCAATCATCGTGCTGACATCAACCTTTTAACGCAAAGAGCGGTACTGGAGCAATTTTCACCCACAGCCGTCCTGATAGATGGCAATGGTGACATCCTCAATGTCCAGGGCCGAACCGGTAAATACCTTGAAACCCCTTGCGGTCCGCCCACCAACAACATTCTGGACCTTGCCCGCGAAGGCCTGCGCATCGAGCTCTCCTCGGCGCTGCGAACCGCCAAGTCCACTTCACAGAATGTGGCCCGAAAAAGGATTGCCGTCAAGACCAACGGCGATATGCAGATGATTGACCTGCATGTCTGCCCTCAAAAGACACCCGAGGAGTTGGCCGGACGATTGCTGGTGGTGTTTGAGGATATACAATTGGAACAAGAAGAGAATAGATCTGACGTGGGTGAAAATAGTGCAAAACTGCCGGATGTGTCCAGAATAACCGAACTGGAGCGTGAACTGCAGGTGACCCGGGAAAGCCACCAGACCACCATCGAGGAACTGGAGTCCTCCAACGAGGAGCTCAAATCCACCAACGAGGAGATGCAGTCATCCAACGAGGAACTCCAGTCCACCAACGAGGAACTGGAGTCTTCCAAAGAGGAGCTGCAGTCGCTCAATGAGGAGCTGCAGACGGTCAACTCCGAGCTGCAGAGCAAAGTGGAAGAGCTCTCAGCCGCCCATGACGACATGCGGAATCTGATGAACAGCACGGAAATTGCCACCATATTCGTGGACAACGATATGCGCATCAAGCGATTCACCGCCGAGGCGACCCGCATTGTCAACCTGATCCCAACCGACATCGGCAGACCGCTTCAGCACGTTGTCAGCAACCTGAAGTACGATAAGATGATCGAGGACCTTACAGAAGTGTTAAAACACCTGACCCCAAGGGAATACGAGGTGGAAACGGCTGAAGAAAATTGGTTCAATATGCGCATTATCCCCTATCGCACGACAGACAACCGCATCGATGGTGCCGTGCTGACTTTTTCGAACATCGATGAACAAAAAACGACTCACACCGGGCTTGAGACCGCGTTAACGGAATCAGATATTGCATGGAAGCTCGTACGTGCCATCTTCGACCTCAATGATGAACCCATGGTGGTATTGGATAAGAACGGACACTTCGTCATCGCAAACACACGGTATACGGATCTAATGCAGATTAATCAGGAGAGTCTGAAGGGGATGGATTTCATCCAGTCAAACAAGGAGCTCGCAACCAAGATTGATCTGAAAACAAAATTGAAGACCGCTTTGAAAAAAGACGAAGGTTTTACCTCCGATAAAATCGACATCAAAACGCCCATTGGGGAAAAAAGCTATGCCATCATGGGCACTATCCTAAAAAAGGATAAAGAATTTCCATACCGCCTTCTGATTCAATTCAAGCCGATGAAATAGAGGGAATTTAAATGGCGGAAAATAAAGATTCGACCCAAAAGTTTGAAACGCTTCGCGAGCAGGCCGAAGCGCTGATCAGAAATCAAACCTTTGCCACCCCTGAGATACCTTCTGATATCCTCGAATTGATCCACGAACTCAGAATCCACCAGTCCGAACTCGAAATTCAGAATGAAGAGCTCCAGCGGGCACAACAGGAGATCTCTCAACTACACAGGGAATACCAGGACCTTTACGAGTTTGCACCCTGCGGTTACCTGACCCTCGATAACAAGGGCATTATCA
>Ga0066187_1000228_pt1 | contig 21841 bp, 18 predicted proteins | sample WorMetexBAHAMAS1_FD_58706 | JGI IMG/M metagenome (GOLD analysis project Ga0066187, IMG submission 58706) | Marine gutless worms symbiont microbial communities from Max Planck institute for Marine Microbiology, Germany - Inanidrilus exumae... | ecosystem: Host-associated > Annelida > Digestive...
GGCGCCGGCCTCCGGCGTGAACTTCACGGCGTTGGAGACCACCTGCGCCACCATCTGACGCAGTCTTTGTTCGTCGCCCTTGATGGGAACCACCCGCTTGGGCGTGTCGGCCGTCAGGGCGACGCCGGCGTCCCGGGCCTGGTCGGTCAGGCCGACGAGCGCGCTGTCCACCACGGAGGACAGGTCCACGGTGTCTCTCTGCATGCTCAGTGCACCGCTTTCGGCCTTGGCCAGGTCGATGATGCTGTCGATCATGGTCAGCAGGTTGCGGCCGCCATTCAGCACCTCTTCCAGGTAGTCGCGGTAGATATCGTCGCCCATCGTCCCGACGGTCTGGGCGTGCATCACCTCGGAAAAACCGATGATGGCATGCAGCGGCGTTCTCAGTTCGTGGCTGATGTTGGCGATGAAGGCGGTCTTGGCCCGGTTCGCCGATTCCGCCTGCTCTTTCGCGGCGCGCAGTTCGGATTCCATCCGGCTCGTGCGCAGGAGATACATCACGCTGTGTTCCAGCAGCAGCCAGTTCACGGGTTTGGTGACGAAGTCGGTCACGCCGGCGACAAACCCCCGTTCGATCGAATCCACGTCTTCCAGGCCGGTCACCATCATGACCGGCACATGCCGCAGTGTTTCGTCCTTCCGGATCGCGGCGCAGGCCTCGAAGCCGTCCATGCCCGGCATCATCACGTCAAGCGCGATCAGGTCGGGTTTGAGCTGCCGGGCCTTTTCCAGGCCGTCCAACCCGTCGACGGCCTCTTCGACGCGGTAGCCTGCGTTGCTCAGCGTCTCTTTGAAGATCAGGCGCTGGGCGGGGTCGTCGTCGACGACCAGGACCATCGCGGGCGGGTGGGAAACGAACGTATCAGGCATATCAGGCCGCCCCTTTGGTCCTTTCGGCCAGTTCCGTCTGCAGCGCGCCGCAGACGGCGGCGAATTCCTGGTCAATGGCGGCGGCCACCGTGTCGGGCGCGTCGACCGACCCGTCGCGCGCGGCATCCTCCAGCGCCTTGCACTGCGCCGAAAGCTGCACGGCGCCCACGTTGGCGCTGCTGGACTTCAGGCTGTGCGCGGCACTGCGCGCGGCATCGCAGTCGTTGCTGCTCAGTGCCTGGCGGATGTTCTCCACCAGCCCCGGGGCGTGTTCCAGGTAAAGCCCGATGACCTTTGTCACCAGGCTGCCGGGGTCGTTCGGCGTCGCGGCCGCTAGCGCGTCCAGCGCGGCGCGGTCCAGCGTGCCGTTTGCTGCCGTGTTGTCGTTTGCATCCTGCATCGGTTTCTCCTCTGTCGGTTCTTGTTCGCCGTTAGAATCCTGGGTACGGAGGCTCCGCTGCAGGATTTCCTGCAGGGCGTCCTGGTTGAACGGTTTGGCGAGATAGTCGTCCATGCCGGCGTCCATGCAGCTTTGCCTGTCGGACTCGTAGGCATTCGCGGTGACCGCGATGATGGGGATCCGAATTTCGGCCCGGGTCTCTTTTTCGTGCCGGCGAATCGCCCGGGCGGCGGCAAAGCCGTCCATCTCCGGCATCTGGCAATCCATCAAGATCGCATCGAACCCGCCCTGTTCGAAAGCTGCGACCGCCTCCTTGCCGTTGGCAGCCAGTTCGACGTCGCAGCCGAGGGCGGCGAGGAACTCGGTCGCAACCGCCTGGTTGACCGGATTGTCCTCGGCCAGAAGGATGCGGTGGTCGAGCCCGTTCAGGGGCGTTTCCGCGCGGTGCTCGGCATGGGTGCCGGTCTCGGTCTCCATGTCCGGCGGCGGCGAGATCAGCATCTTGTCCCAAAGAACCGCGCCGATTTCCGCAAACAGCTCGGTCTGCCGGATCGGCTTGGTCAGGACGCCGTTGATGCCTGCCTGCTCCGCGATGGAGCCGTCGCCGCTCCAGTCGAACGAGATCATCGCAATGATCGGCAGGTCGGCCAATACCGTCTTCGAACGAATGCGCTGGGCCATCTGAACGCCGTTGAGACCCGGTGCCGCAATGTCGATGATCGCCAGATCGAAGGGCTTGTTCTTGCCGGCCGCCTCGACCAGTCGCTTGATGGCGGTCGGCCCGTCCTTGACGCATTCGGGCAGGCCGTTCCAACCAAGGATCGCCGAGGAAATGACGTTGGCCGAGGTGGCATTGCCGTCGACAATCATGATCCGCAGGCCCGCCAGGTTGCGGGTCGTCGAAAGTGCGACGTTCTTGCCTTCGGTTTCGGGCAGCCTGATCGTGAACCAGAACGTCGACCCTTCGCCCGGGATGCTGTTGACGCCGATTTCGCCGCCCATCAGCCTGACCAGCTCGGCGGAGATCGACAGCCCAAGCCCGGTGCCGCCGAAGCGCCGCGTGATCGAACCGTCCGCCTGCTCGAAGGGGATGAACAGCTTCTTCTGGGCGGCCGGCTCGATACCGATGCCGGTATCGGCGATCTCCATGCGGACAAGCTGTGTCTGGTCGTGGTCGTCTGCGCTGATCCGGACGGCGACCTCGCCCTTTTCGGTGAACTTGACGGCGTTTCCGATCAGGTTGATCAGCACCTGGCGCAGACGGTTCGGGTCACCCTGCACGTACCGGGGCACGTCCGGGGCCAGCATTCCCGAGATGTGCAGGTCTTTCGACCGCGAGGATTCGGCCGTCAGGTCGACGACGTCGGAGACCAGCTCGTGCAGGTCGAAATGCGTCGTCGGATCGACTTCGATCTTCCCCGCCTCGATCCGGGCGAAGTCGAGAATGTCGTTGATGATGTTGAGCAGGCCCTCGGCCGAGTGCTGAACGGCCTTCACGAAGCGTTCCTGGCGGCGGGTCAGCTCGGTGCGCATCAACAGATCCGTCATGCCCAGGACGCCGTTCATGGGAGTCCGGATCTCGTGGCTCATGTTCGCCAGGAACTGGGATTTCATGGCATTCGCGCGGTCGGCATCCTCCTTCGCGCGGGCCAAGTCGTCGTGCGCGACCTGAAGGTTCTGGGCCATGCGTTGGAACGAGCGACCCAGATCGCCGATCTCGTCGCTGCGGTTCACCGCAATCGGCACCTGGTAGTTTCCCTCGCCGATGCGGCGCGCCACGTTGGACAGACCCGAAATCGGCTGGGCCATGCCGCGCGCGATGAAATAGGCGATCACGAAGCCCAACAGCGACAGCAGGACGAGCAGGAAGACGGTGACCTTCAGGAAGTCGGCGATGCCTTCGCTTTGGATGTCCTGGAGCGTGTCGTACATGGCTGCGATCTGCGCCTGGACCGCCTCGGCCGAGATCTGCAAGGAGACGCCGCCTAGAACCTGGTTGCCGATCAGGATGGGGGCCGCTGTGTGCAGCACATCGCCGCGACGCGTGGCGACCGCCTCCCGCTTCCGCATCGACTCCTGCACACCGGGGTTGTCGATGACATTCCGCCCGTAGCTTTCAAGGGTCTCGGTCCCGTCATGGATAACCAGGCCGTCCGAGTCGTAGAGCTGGATGGCAACGACGTTGTCCTGGCGAAGGACCGGTCCCAGCATGTCGTAAAGCACGTCCAGTTCGAAATGATAAAGCGGCTCGGCTGCCGACGATGCAATCTGGGTGACCTTGGAAAGGCCGAAGGCGTTCAGCTGCAGTTCGAGCGCCGCGGACATCTCCGCGGCGCTCTGTACCTGCGTTTCGTCCAGAAGCTGCTTGACCCGGACCAGCGTTGCCGAGGCAACGACCGTTACCGAAATAACGACCAGGGCAAGGATCGTCAGGGCATACCGGGTCTTGAGCCGCATCTACATCGCGTCTTTAACGAGGGGGTAGAGGGCCCGAAGCTGGTCCAGGTCGTCCTCGACGGATCCGACAATCTCGTCGTAGCGTTTGACCTTGTAGTAGGCCTTGAGGACCTTCTTGCCTTCGGCTTCGTTTTCCATCGCCGCCAGGACCTGCCTGATCGCCGACTTGACGCCGTCGTCCAGGTCGCCCCTGACCAACAGGACCGACCGCAGGATCGGGGTGCCTTCATAGAACACGTCGATTTCCGATTTCAGGATGTTCGGCGTGCGGGCGATGTCTTCCCAGTCCAGGTTGCTGATCGCACCGGCGTCCGCCAGGCCGCGGGCAACCCAGGTCGCGACATTCACCTCACCCCTGGTGAAGATGTACCCGACCTTTCCGGCAGGCGGCCTTTGGCCGCGCCTTACGGGGACCGGGTCCAGCCCGGCCTGGCGCAGGGCCGCCAGCGGATAGAGGAAACCGGAGGTCGAACCCGGATCCTCGAAGGCGAGCACCTTGTCGCGCAGGTCTTCCAGCCGGCTGACGCCGCTGCTCTTTCTGGCGATCAGGACGCTGCGATAGGCGGCAACACCCTTCTTCCATTCCCGCATCAGGGGCTGCGCGTCCGCCGATTCGGCGAACCAAAGGGCGGACAGGGCGGTCTCGGAGACGACATCGACCTCACCGCTGCGGATCATGTCGGCCATTTCCTCGTTGGAGCGCGCGACGACGGGCGTGCCTGCCGTATAGCCGAGATGGCTGAGCTGCTTGGCCAGGTACTCGGCCATCGGCCCGAGTTTCTCCAGGGTCTTGACCGTGTCGTCGGACACCCTGCCGAGGACCAGCGTCTTCCCGCGTGCGGCGAGCTGCAGGTCGGTGCCGGAACCGGTGGCGCCCGCCGGCACCGTTCCGGCGGCGAAGACCGCCAGCACGGCAATCATGCAGGTCGAAAATCGTTTCGGAAGTGTACGCTTTTGGACTTAACGAGAAGAGACAATGTTGGTAGGGCTGCTCCTGACAGGGAGGAATGATCATATGAACACCATCGAGATTTTCCAGACTTTCCGAACCGATGAGCAAGCCATTGAGTTCTTGGAAGGTGTGCGCTGGAAAGGTAGCCCGGTTTGTCCCTATTGCGCCAGCGAGCGGGTAGGTGCACACGCCAGCACCGATCGTTCGCGATCTCGGTGGCAATGCCACAGCTGCCACCGATCGTTCGCGGTTACGGTCGGCACTCTTTTTCATGGTTCCCACAAATCACTGCGCGAGTGGTTCCTCGTGATCGTGCTGATGCTCGATGCTAAGAAATCCGCAAGTGCCTGCCAGATCGCCCGCCATACGGGAATCCGAAGATCGACAGTGTGGAGCATGATGCAGCGAATACGGGCCGCTATGGCAGCCAGTGACGATCGGGCGGGCTTGCTTTATGGTATCGTCGAAGCCGACGAGACATATGTTGGCGGCAAGCCTCGCAAGGGCAACAAGCACGATGACGACAAGCCGAACAAACGCGGGCGCGGCACGAATAAGACGCCGGTAATCGGCGCGGTTGAGCGTGGGGGCAATGTCGTTGCCCGCGTTACCAACCCAGACGGTTTGTCCGCCAAGGGCATCAACCGATTTATGGCCAAGCATGTCGACCCAGAGGGAACGCTACTCATCACCGACCAATACAAGGGCTACCAGTGCGCGAACGCCGCCGCGGTTCATGCCATCATTAATCATGCGCGGGAAAACGCCAACGGCATCATTCATACCAACACTATCGAGGGGTTCTGGGCCCTCGTCAAGCGAGCCTGGTATGGCTCCCATCACCACTACAGCAAGCGGTACATGCCGCTCTACATCGCCGAGGCTTGCTACAAGTACAACAAACGTTCCTCGACGCAAGCTTTCGAGGAGTCCATTGCTGCATTTGTCGGGGCCTGAAAATGAACAGGCTCCATTACGGCGACAATTTGCCGCTCATGCAGGGGATGCCGTTGGACAGCGTCGACCTGGTTTATTTAGACTCGCCCTTCAAATCGGACAAGAATTACAACTTAATCTACCGCAACATGACAGGGCGCCCCGTCCCAGACCAAACATACGCTTTCTGTGATACGTGGCAGATGGACGCGGAAAAAGAAGAAATCGCAAATCACATGCCCGCGCTTATGGACAAATACGGCATCGCGAATTACTACGTGGAGTTCTGGCGACTGTGGATAAAGGCTCTTTCTCACACACAACCCCATCTTCTTGCGTACCTGATTTACATGGTTCAGCGCTTGCTGGTCATGAAGGGCCTGCTAAGACCGACGGGCTCCATCTACCTGCAGTGTGACCCCACAGCCAGTCATTACATCAAGGTGATGATGGATGGCATCTTCGGACATGAGAACTTCAGGAACGAGATCGTTTGGAAACGAACCAGCGCCCACAGCGACGCCCGCGGGATGGGGAGCGTCCACGACTGCATTCTGTACTACACCAGAGGCGATAAGTTCACTTTCAACACGCAGTTCGCACCGTACGACCCCGAATACGTCAAAAGGCGGTATAGACATCGGGATCTAGATGGCCGCCGCTGGATGGACGATAACCTGGGCTCTGGGGGATTGAAAGGAGGCGGGTACGAGTACGAATACAAAGGGGTTAACTCGATTTGGCGCGTCCCCCGGTCCAAAATGGAGAAATTGGACGCCGATAATCGTCTGCATTTCACAAACCGAGGCGGCATACGCATTAAACGGTATCTCGATGAAATGCGGGGGGTGCCGGTGTCGGACGTGTGGACCGATATCTCACCAATCAATTCTCAAGCCAAAGACCGATTGGGCTACCCGACACAAAAGCCGATTCCGCTGTTGCGGCGCATCATCGAGCAGTCATCCAACCCCGATGATGTGGTCTTCGACCCTTTTTGTGGTTGTGGCACGACCATCTATGCGGCCCACGAGACCGGACGTCACTGGATCGGCTGTGACGTGGCGATTTTGGCCGTGCGGTTGATCCGGGACGTGCTGGTAAGCGATCGCTATCAGCGTATTGATGGAAAACACTTCGAGGTTGATGGTGTGCCGGTTAGTGCCGAACAGGCGCAAGACCTTTTCAGCCGAGACCCCTTCCAGTTCGAGCATTGGTTTGTCGAGCGTGTTGGTGGGTTCCCAACCCAGAAAACCCGCGATCAGGGGATTGATGGGAGGTTGTACTTCGAGACCGCTCAAGGTTTGAAAGTCATGGTGCTGTCGGTCAAAGGCGGCAAGCTCCGCCCGTCGGACGTGCGAGACCTGCGCGGTGTTCTCGAAAGGGAATTCGACGCGGAAATGGCTGGGTTTTTATCGCTTCGAGAGCCAACGCCTGCAATGCTAAAAGAGGCCGCGAAAGCTGGGCAGTACAAGCACGGTAACGACGCCTACGATCGGATACAGTTTTTGACCGCTTGGGATATGCTGGAAGGGGGGAAAGAGCTGCGTACACCTTCTCGAATCGAGGCGAAAGTGTCAACACGGCAAGGGGTCCTAGACCTCTAAGTCCAAAAGTGTACAATTCCGAATCGTTTCATTGCGTTGGATCTCCTCTGCCGGCTTTCTGCGGCGGAAGCAGCGTCCGGCAAAATCGAGGGGTTTCAATGCCTTGGGTCGGAAAAACCTAGCAAATCGCGCCTAAAAATCCCTTAAGTGGCGGCGACCTGGACCAGGTGCCCCAGGCGCGGACTCGGGCCCGGCATCGCCCCTGGCGGGCAGGTTTGTTTCGGCCGCGTGGGCTTACTGGGAGGCGCGGTTGCGCAGGGTTTCGAGATCGCCGTCGACCCAGCGCCTGACCCGGCGCAGGAACTCGTTCGGCTGGGCGGTCTTCAGGATGTAGTCGTCGCCCCCCGCCGCCAGGCAGGCGCGCACGGTCTCGACGTCGTCGGCTCCGGTCAGGAAGATGATCGGCCCGGTATACTTGGCGTGGGACCGCAACCTTTTGCAGGTCTCGATCCCGTTCAGATCCGGCATGTTGACGTCGAGAACGATCGCTTTCGGTTTCTTGTTCGCCATCAGTTCCAGGCACTCCGTGCCGGACGTCGCCGTCAGGGGAACGAAGCCGCTGCGGTCCAGGATTCCTTCGTACATGCCCCGGACGATGGGGTCGTCTTCGGCCAGCATGATCATCTTGTAACTCATTGGACTCCGGCTCCGTTCACACATCATGGTGCGGCCCGCTTGTTTACCAAACGGCCGGTTTCAGAGGCGTTAACGCCGGTGCCGGGACCCCCTCAAATGGCGGAAAACCGGCATTTTCGCTGACAGGTTAAACAAATCTTGGGAAAGGCGACGTAAGTTGTAGGAATGGGGGAAGGAGGCGCAATTCCAACCAGAAATGACGGCGACGGCGAAGCGTCGGAGGCCGGTTTCCCGGCCTATGCGCACGCCTGCTTCGAATACCTCGACGATGCCGTCCTGGTTTTCAGGTGGCCTCCCGATGTCGCCGGCGACGGCGGGGTTGAGATCGAGTATCTCAACGCGCCGGCGGAGGTTCTGACCGGCTGGCTCAGCACGCGCACCGCCGGCCGGGTCATTCCCGCAGAGGACTATGCGCGGCTGCTTGACGGCCTGTTCCTTCGCCTGCTCGACGAGGCCCGCGCCCGGCCCCAGGTTGCCTTTCAGCACCGGTTCGAAAATCACGGCGGCCCGTGCTGGTTGAAGGTTTCCGCCTCGCGCGGCGCCGGCCGGCTGACAGTCGTTCTCACCGATACCACGGACCAGAACGAGAACGACCGGTGCCTGAAGCGGCTGCACGAGATCACATCCGACCACGATCTCTCGGTCGACGAAAAGATCCGACGTATCCTGAGCCTGGGGGCGGAGCGTTTCAGCACGCCGATCGCGATCGTCAGCCAGATCCGCGACGGGGTTTACACCGTGGTCAACGCAGTCTCGCCGAACGGCGAAGTCGAACCCGGCCAGTCCTTCGACCTTAAGGATACGTACTGCGTTCACGTGCTGGAAGCGGCCGCGCCGGTGGGATTTCACCATGTGGAGCACAGCGAGATCCGCGACCATGCCTGCTACAGGAAGTTCGGCCTTGAGACCTATATCGGTGCCCCGCTGGTCGCCGACGGTCAGCAGTTCGGCACGCTGGATTTCTCAAGCCCCGTGCCGCGGTCCCGGCCGTTTACCGACGGCGAACTGGAACTGACCCGGCTGTTTGCAAGGTGGATCGGGCTGGAAATCCAGCTCGAGCAGCGTACCGCAGCTTTGACCGGGGAAATCGAGGCCAGGAAACGGGCGGAGACGCGTCTGCGTCAGCTGGCGACCACCGACGAACTGACCAGCGTCAGCAACCGCCGGCATTTCCTGGAGATGTCAGAGCCCGAATTCAAGCGGGCCCGGCGGCATGACCGCGCCTTGTCGGTCATCATGCTGGATGCGGACCATTTCAAGATCATCAATGACAGCTACGGCCACCATGTGGGTGACCAGGTCCTCAGGGAGCTGGCGCGGCAATGCAAGGAGCTGTTGCGCGAGAACGACATCATCGGGCGCATCGGCGGCGAGGAATTCGCGATCACGCTGCCGGAAACGACGGCGCCATCCGCAAGACGGGTCGCCGAGCGGATTCGCGAAGCGCTCGCCCGCGTGGAAATCCCGCTGGACATGGGCAGCCTGCGCTTCACGGTCAGCATGGGCATCTCGGTCCTGGAGCAGGGCGATGTGGACTTCACGGGAATGATGAAACGGGCGGACCAGGCGCTCTACGAGGCGAAGTCGGCCGGGCGGAACCGAACCGTTGTCTTCGGCGAAAACGACGTGCCGGACCCCGCCCTGGGCTTCGGCGACAACGACTTGGCCGCCTCTGCCGGCGACAGCCATTTGCTGACCCGTCGCCACATCTGAGCCCGCACCGGGCCGATCAAACCCGGTCAGTCCCGCCTGTCCGGCACGACGCTGGCCGCGATTGTTTCGTCCAGGGCCTCGTAGCCGTCGTAGCCGATCGTCTCGTAAAGCTCGGCACGAGTCTGCATCCGGTCCAAGAGGGCGTGCGTCTCGCCGGTCTCCGCCAGATGCCGATACAGCGTTTCGGCCGCCTTCGCCGCCACCCGAAGCGAGGAAACCGGCCAGATCACCACGTCGAAGCCGATCTCGGCAAAGCGGTCGGCGGTCAGGTAGGGGGTCCGCCCGAACTCGGTCATGTTGGCCAGCAACGGAGCATCCAGTGCCGCGCGAACCCGGCGGAAGTCTTCCTCGCTGGTCAGTGCCTCCGGGAAGATCACGTCGGCGCCGGCCTCCAGGTAGAGCCGGGCGCGCGCGATCGCCTGATCGATACTTTCGGCGGCGGCATCCGTTCGGGCGACGATGCGCAGATGGGTGCGAGCCCGGCAGGCGGCCCCGATCTTGCGCGCCATTTCCTCTGCCGGCACGAGCTGCTTGTCATTCAGGTGTCCGCACTTTTTCGGCAGGACCTGGTCTTCGATCTGAACGGCGGCCACCCCCGCATCCTCCAGTTCGCGGACCAGCCGCATCACGTTCAAGGCCTCACCGTATCCGGTATCGCCGTCAACGATCAGCGGCAGGTCCGTTGCCCGGGCAATGCGCCGGGTCGCTGCGACCAGTTCGTCAGGGGCCATCACCCCCAGGTCCGGCAGTCCCATCGACGCGGTCAGCGCACCGCCGGAGACATAGAGACAACGGAAGCCCGCACGTTTCGCCAACAGTCCGGACAGCGCATCATGGGCGCCCGGCGCAGCAAGGATGCCTGGCTCGGCAAGCAGCTGGGCCAGGCGGTCGCCGGCCGGCGCGCGGCGCGGTGCCGTCGGGACAAGCCAGGGCTTGGTGGGGTCAACGGTCATGGGGGGGCGGCTCCGTCCTTGTGGATCGACTGGAACCCAGCGTGCCTGCCGCAAGGCGGCTTGACAACCGCACAGCACCAGCCCGCCGCGACGGCCGGCGGGAAACGGGATTTGATCGTTGGAACCGGTGCCTAGCGCAAGGCGTCCAGGTTGCGCGGGTCGATCGTGTGCGCTTCCTGGTCGTTAGACGCGGGAAGCCAGCGATCGGTCACGCCGGACACGACCACGACCACCGCGACGGCGACCAGGATCGCGATGGCCACCAGATGAAGGCGCCAGGGCGAGGGCCTACGGCGCTTTCCCGTTTTTCCGTAATACTCTTCGTAATAGTCGTCTTGCGATTCCATTGGTGCACCCCACTCTGGAGAGTCGCGCATGCACGGCCGCAGCCTTTCACGGGCCGGACCGGACCCCTATCACCTCTCACAACCGGGGCGGGCGTTCATTGATCAGGCTCAATGCGGGCGTCGATCTGCCCGAACGCGGGGCGCGGCAGGTCGCGCCGCATGTGGGGGTGCAGTGCGCCAGACGCCCCAGATGGCTCGAAGAAATGGCAGTGCGCCCGGGAACGGGCGCCTCCCGCTAGGACTTGCCGACCGCCTTGTCGATCAGGCCGCGGGCCACCTGCCGGGCCGCCTTCATCGAATCACCGGGTCCTGAAACCTGCGCCGAGACCAGCGCGCCATCGATCAGGACCAGAAGCTGGCGGGCAAGATCGGGGGACTTCTTCGCGCCGGCTTCCTTTGCCAGGCCGGTGATGTAGTCCAGCAACAGCTTCTTGTGGTTGGCCGCCACCTTGTGAATGGGGTCCTTGCGCGGGGCGTGTTCGGCCGCGGCGTTGACGAACATGCAGCCGCTGAAGTCGCGCTTGCTCACATGCTCTTCGATCGCGTCGAAAAGCGCCAGCAGACGTTTGTGCGGCTTCTTCGCCTTCTTTTCGACCGTTTCCATCAGCCAGGTGCGGAACTGCTCGTCGCGCAGTTGCAGGGTTGCCACAATCAGGTCTTCCTTCGATCGGAAGTGATTGTAGAGAGTCATCTTGGCCACACCGGCCTCGCTGAGAATTCTGTCGATCCCGGTTGCGTGGAACCCTTCCCGATAAAAGAGACTAAGCGCGGTTTCGACCAGATGGTCACGACGGGACACGGCGGCCATTGTGAATTCCTCCCCTGCTTCGGTTCTTGCCCTTTGGCTTTCCCCCCGGAGGCGGCAGAATGAAGCAGGAACGGACGGTATGACAAGGCATTTTGAATCGTCTAATGCAGATTAATGTTGGACGCGCACCACTGCCGGCCGCGCGCGTTTGCCTTTGGGTTCCGCGGAGAAGCAGCGATATCTTCGCCCAAAAGCCAGGCTGTCGCGCGTTCCGTTTTGTACAGTTGGGTCTGTTTGTTTCGGCTTCCGCCCCGGTTTTCTGCAATCAATACAGTTTGTTGAGTTCCGTTGTCTTTTCATGCGCCGGTATTCGCCGCGATTCTGCGCTGCGGGGGCACCGGGTCCGTCTCGGCCTTGGCCCGCGCCATGCGGCAAGCCGGACTGGTAAGGGTGCGCAAGAAGCCGGAACCGAAGAAAAGACCAATCGACCCCGGGGATGAAGAATCCGTATGCAAGCAGGGCGCGGCTGCAACGTCTTGCAGGCGATGCCTGCCTCGGTTGTAATGGACGCAATGCGGGGTATTGCACTCTTTGCGTTGCTTTGCGCGCTGCTGTCGGGCGTTGGCAAACCAGGCGCCGCGGAAAAGGCGGTCGACCTGGAGCTTGTGCTGGCGGTCGACGTGTCCGGCAGCATCGACAAGGACGAGGCGGAGTTGCAGCGGCGCGGCTACATCGGTGCACTCTCCGACCCGGCCGTCGTCCAGGCGATCAGCTCAGGGCCGCATGGTCGGATCGCCCTGGCGTATGTGGAGTGGGCCGGCCTGGACTATTTCCGGATCGTCGTCGGCTGGCGGGAGATCGCCGATCTGGACGGTGCGCGCGCGTTTGCCAGGCAGATCGAGGTGTCGCCGCTGTTCACCGCCCAGCGCACTTCGATCAGCAACGCGATCTTCTATTCGATCCCCATGTTCGACGACAACGGCTTTGCGGGCGAACAGCGGGTGATCGACATCTCCGGCGACGGCCCGAACAACTACGGACCGCTGGTCACGGCGGCCCGCGACCAGGCCGTCGCGCGTGGGATCACAATCAACGGCCTGCCGATCATGAACGACCGGCCCAACCCCTGGGGTTTCCCGACGACCAAGGACCTGGACCTCTATTACGCAAACTGCGTCATCGGTGGGCCGGGCGCCTTCCTGATCGTCGCGGAGTCGTTCCGCAGTTTTGCCGGGGCAATCCGCACCAAGCTGGTCCGCGAGATCGCCGGCATCGCCCCGGTTCACGACCACCGGCGGGGCCTGCTGGTCCGGACGGCGGGTTATGCGGGGCCGCCCTGCGACATCGGCGAGAAGCAGTGGGACAATTTCATTCGCGACCGAAACCAGTTCTGATGCGGTGTCCATGACGATTCCGACGATCGATATCCATCCCGACGGGCCCTCGATGCCGCGCCTGGTCCTGGGCGCCTGGCGTCTGGTCGACACCCAGGAAGCCCGGGTCAATCCGCGCTTCGTGGCCGAACGCATCGAGGCCGCGGTCGACGTGGGCATGAACGCGATCGACAGTGCCGATGTCTACGCCAAGTACGAGGGCGAGCGTATTCTCGGCGCCGGCCTTGCCGAATGGAACGGCCCCCGGGACGGAATCCAGATCATCTCCAAGTGCGGCATCGCGACGGTGGCGCGCACCCGTCCGCAGCACCGGATCAAGCACTACAACTCGACCAAGCAGCACATCGTCGCGTCGGTCGAGTCCAGCCTGACCGCGCTGGGCACGGACTATCTGGACGTTCTGTTGATCCACCGACCGGACCCGAGGATGGATGCGGACGATACGGCGGACGGTCTGGACACCGTGTGCCGGGCGGGCAAGGTCCTGCATGTCGGGGTTTCCAACTTCAAGCCCCATCAGCTGAGCCTCCTGCAGTCGCGCCTGGACCGGCCATTGATCACGAACCAGGTGGAATTCTCGATCCTGCAGACGGACGTCATGTACGACGGCACGCTGGACCAGTGCCAACGGGCCCGGGTCTCGCCGATGATCTGGTCGCCGCTGGCCGGCGGGCAGTTGTTCTCAAGCAAAGAGGCGCGGGAAAACCGGATCCGCAAGGTCATCGCCCAGGTGGAGAACCGACACAAGGGCGTGAGCTCCGCCCAGGTGATGCTGGCCTGGGTCCTGAACCATCCGTCCGATCCGATTGCCGTGGTCGGCACGGCCCGGGTGGACCGGATCCGGTCCTATGCCGCGGCCTGCGATCTGCAGCTGGACCGGCAGGAATGGTTCGCGATTCTGGAAGCCGCCCAGGGCACGCCGGTTCCGTAGCGCCAACCGCTCACCAATAGCGCAGGGCATCTTCGAACAATGCGGTCAGGTCGGACCGGCTGACGGCGCAGGGGGCATTCGACAACAGCCGCTGTTGCGGGAAGGCACGGTCCACCAGTGCCGGCACGTCCTCCGGCCCGTAACCGACACCGGCAAGGCCGTTGGGGATGTTCGTTGCCCGCATCATCTCGATGACCCTGTCGGCAAGCAGACCGCCCGCATCCCCGACGTCGGCCCCGGCGACCATGGCGGCTGCGCCCGTCAGATGCCGCTCCGGACAGGCCGGGCCGGTGAAGCGAAACACCGCAGGCGCGTTGACGATGACGGAGATGCCGTGCGGCACCATCGGGTGGTTCGACGGCCAGCCTTCGGCGTGGTAGTCGCGCACCAGGCCGGCCACCGCATAGGACATCCCGTGCGGAAGGTGGCAGCCGGCATTGCCGAACCCGATTCCCGCCAGCATGCCCGCGAACATCAACGCCTCGTAATCGTCCGGGGCGGGGTCGTTGACCGCCCCGACCAGATGCCGGCCGACCAGCGCGATCGCCTCGAGGCAGGCGATGTCGCTGTAAGGATTGGCGCCCTGGCTGAGCGGCCGGCGGACCGGGTCGTCGGGGGCCGCGCGATGGCTGTAGGGCCGCGCCGTCAGCGATTCGAAGGCATGGCTGAACACGTCGAACCCGTTCGCCGCAACCACGGGCGACGGAAGGGTCTCCAGGTTTGCCGGATCCAGCACGCCCAGCGTCGGCCGCAGCGCGGCGCCTGCGATGCCGGTTTTCGCCTCCATCTCCAAAAGATCGAAGACGGCAATCCCGGTGCATTCGGACGCCGTGCCGAAGGTGGTGGGACAGGCGATGTGCGGCTTCAAAGGCCCGGGTATCGGTTTCGCGGCGCCGATGGGTGCGTTGACATAGGCCAGGAAGTCGTCCGGGTGGGTGGCATAGAGGTTGGCCGCCTTGGCGGTGTCCATCACCGAGCCGCCGCCGACCGAAACATACCCGTCGAAACGCCCGTCCGCGGCGAACGCGGTGGCTGCCTTGAACGAGCGGTCGGTCGGTTCCACCTCCACGTCCGCGTAGACGGCCACATCCAGACCGGCGTCGGCCAGGGCCTTTCGGGCCCGCGCGACCGGCGCCAGGGTGGCAACGATGGGATCGGTAAACAGGGCAACCCGGCGCAACCCCAGGGCCTTTGCGTCGGCGCCGATCTCGTCCAAGGCGCCGCGACCGAACTTGATGCGCGGGGCTTCCACGGTGAACGCCGTGTCTCCGCCTTCGATCGGGGTGAGATATCGCGACAACGCCATCGGGCGTGCTCCTGCTGGTCGAACGTGGGGCGATCCTGGTTCCGGCGCATGTTCCCGGTCAAGCCGGTTGGCGTTTGGACCGGCCGGCAGGCCACGATATAACGGTGGCATGGCGCGTTGGCTGACCATGGTCGCGGCAGGTGCCGTGCTTCTGACACTCGGCGCGTGCGGCGGTCATCCCGACGCAGTGATCACCGACCGCCTCGACAATCCCTTCCTGCGCAACGACCGGCCGGCCACGCTGGAAGACGATCTGATGGCCGCGATCAGGAAAAACGCGCCCGTCGACGAGGTGCGCGACTGGATGGCGCTGCGCGGCGCGCCCTGCGACGTCCCGGACCCGGAGTTCAATTTCTTTCGCTGCCGGTACCGGGTGCGCCAGGCACTGTCGTTCTAGATCGGCCGGCGCAGTGGTGCCGCGAGCGGCCTTCACCGCTGCATCTTCGCGTGTTACATCGGCGACCCGTCACCGCGCGGGCAATCAATAACAGGAGGCGATCCGCGGTCCGATGCGCATGTTTTCCGATCTGATCCGGTCGTTGCCCGGCCTGGCGATGCTGTTTGCGGCCGCCGCGGCCCCTGCGGCGGATGCGAACATTCCGGTCCTGGTTCCGATCACCGGCTTCTTGTCGCTGGAAGGCACCAGCCAGCGCAACGGGGCCGTCCTTGCCCTTGAAAACCCGCCGGCCGGCGTCACCGTGACGTACGACGTTGCCGACACGGCGACATCGCCCGAGATCGCGGTCAACGCGCTTGAACGGGCGCTTGCCGACGGCGACGCCACGGCGGTGGCCGCCAGCATGCTGGGAACGCAGATGCTGGCGATGATCCCGGTGGCCGACGACTACGGCGTGCCGCTGATCACCGTGTCCGGCACCGCCAAGATCACCGAACTGGGCAGCCCTTGGGTGTTCCGCTTCTTTCCCGGCGATGCGGTCACCAAGGTGGCGCATGTGGACTATGCGGTGAGGGTGCTGGGCGCCAAGCGGCCGGCGGTCGTCTACCAGACCTCCGCCTACGGACAGTCCGGCCGCAGCCATATCCTGGCGAATCTGGAACGCCTGGGGGTCACGCCCGTCCTGGATGAAGGGCTGGACACGCGGATCAAGGACATGACGCCGGTGCTGGCCAAGATCCGTGCCGCTGGTGCCGACGCCCTGTTGTTGCATCTTCACGCGCCGTCGACGGCGCTGCTGGTCAAGGCGGCGGCGGCGATGAAGCTGGAGCTGCCGATCGTGGCCGGGTCGGCGATGCACCAGCCGGCGACCGCGGCGCGGCTGGAACCGTCGGAACTGAAGGGCGTGTGCGCGGAAAGCGCATCCTCGCCCGTTTCCGGCGGCAGCCCGGCGTTGGAGGCCTGGCGGGACGCCTATATCTCGGCCTACGGCGATCCGCCGGATGCTTTCGCGCTGGGGCAGCATGACGGCATCATGATGACGATGGAGGCGATCAGGCAGGGGGCCCGCAGCCCCAAGGAGGTGGCCGACTGGCTGTCGGAGAATGTCTTCGAGGGCCTGGCCATGACCTACAGGTCGGACGGGTCAGGCAACATGGCCCATTCGGCGGTGATCATGTGCTACGACGGCACGTCGCGGGTGCCGCGGATCGTCAAACGTTACGACAACGTGACCGGCGTTCTGTAAGCTGCCCGTCCCGCCCGCGAGGGGCGCGGCGGCGGAGCGACGACGGAAACAAGGCCGGTGACGGTTCTTCAGCTTCTGGTCAATGGAACGGCGCTGGGCGCGGCTTACGCGCTGGTGGCGCTGGGTTTCGTGTTGATCCTGAACGCCACCGGCGCGGTCAACTTCGCCCAGGGCGACATGGTCATGGCCGGCGGCTATGCGGGGGTGGCGCTGGCGACACTGGCCCCGGTGCCGGGGATCGTGCTGCTGCCGTTCGTCCTGGTGTGCATGGCGGGGCTTGGGTTGCTGCTGTCCTGGCTTGCCTATTTTCCGTTGAAGGACCGGCCGCCGGTGGCGGTATTCATTTCAACGATCGCCGTGGGCATCATGCTGCAAAACGGCGTCAATGCGGGGTTCGGGCCCGAGCCAGAGGCGACGCCGCCGCTGATTGCCGGCGGTTTCTGGGAATTCGGCGGGCTGATCCTGGAGAAACAGCAGGTCGCCATCATCGGTGCGGCCGCCGTTCTGATCGTGGCCCTGCAGCTGGTGTTCCAACGGACCCAGTTCGGTCGGCGGCTACGGGCAACCGCTCAGGACCGCGAGATGGCCCGGGCTCTCGGCATTTCCGTCAACCGCATGATCGCCGCCACCTTCGCCCTGGCGGCGGCGCTTGCCGGGGCGGCGGGACTGCTGTTGGCGAACCGGTTCTTCGTCACGCCGACGGACGGGACGGCCTACATCATTGCCGCCTACATCGCCGTGGTCATCGGCGGCTGGGGGTCCGTCCCCGGTGCGGTGGCCGGGGCGTTCCTGATCGCCCTGTTCGAGGTTCTGGTCTCGGCCTATCTCAGCCACACGGTTGCGGTCGCCTGCCTGTACGGCGCGTTGTTGCTGATCCTCTTCTTCAGACCGCAAGGCCTTTTCGGCGAGGCCGCCCACCGGCGGGTCTAGCGGGGACCTTCGGTGTCGGCGTGGGCGAACAGGGGACTGAATCTGCCGCTTGCCGTAGCGGCCGCCGCGCTGCTGGTCTATGGCACCTTGTTTGCCAACGCCTACGAGCAACGCGTGCTGACGGTTGCCGGGATCTACGCGCTGTTGGCGATCGGCTATCACTTCATCTTCGGTCAGGCAGGCGCCCTGTCGCTGGCGCAAGGGGCGTTCTTCGGGTTGGGCGCCTACGTGACCGGCATCCTGGGTGCACGGTTCGGACTTCCATTCGCACTGACCTTCGCGCTGTCGTTGGTGGGGCCGGTTGCGGTCGCGGCAGTGATCGCTGCGCCCGTGCTGCGCCTGGCGTCCCACTATCTGGCGCTTGCCACCCTTGGAATTGCGCAGGTGGTGTTGCTGGTGGCGATCAACTGGGAGACCGTCACCGGCGGCGCCAACGGGATCCCCGGCGTGCCCGGCATCACCCTGTTCGGGGCCGAACTGCGCCGGGGCCTGCCGGTGCTGGTGTTCGTCTGGGCGGTCGTCGGAGTCGGCGCGCTCGCGGCCTGGCAGGTGACGCGCGGCCATCTGCGGTTGGCCTTCGCGCAGATGCGGGCCGACGAGATCGGCGCGCGTTGTCTCGGCGTCGACACCGCGCGCCTGCGCCTCGCCGCATTCCTGCTGAGCGCGGCCTATGGCGGCGCCGCTGGCGCGCTCTATGTCCACACCATCGGTGTCATTTCGCCCGAAGCGCTGGAGTTTCCGGTCATGGTCGTCTGCCTGACCATGGCCGTGGTCGGCGGACGGACCCGGATCGCCGGTGCCATTCTGGGCGCCGTGTTGTTGATCCATCTCCCCGAATGGCTGCGCTTTCTGGAGCGCGACTATCTATTGGCCTATGGCGCGGCCCTGTTGGCGGTCATCGTGATCGCGCCCGATGGCCTCGTCGGCCGGCTTTTGTGGCTGCGCCGAAAACTGTGGCCGGAACCGCCGGCCCGCCTGCCCGACCCGGTGTCCATAAGGCCGCGGCCCCGTCCCGCCGACGGCACGCCCGTCCTGGAGATCGCCGACCTCAGCAAGTCCTTCGGCGGCGTGGTGGCGGTCGACGGGGTGACGTTGACTGTGCGGGCCGGCGAGATTGTCGGACTGATCGGTCCGAACGGGTCCGGAAAAACCACGCTGCTCAACCTGGTCACCGGCGTTGAACGGCCGGACCGGGGCAGCGTGGTTTCCGCGGGGCGCGATATCACCGCGGCCAGTGCGGTTTCCGTGGCGCGCGGCGGTGTGGCCCGCACCTATCAGGCTGCGCCCATGCTGCCCGAGCTGTCGGTCCTGGAAAGCGTCGCGACGGCACGATGCGCCGCAAGCGGCGCCGGGGTGCGGCAGGCGCTTGCGGGCGGCACGCGCCTGTTGCGGCGGGCCGAGGCCGAAGCGATGACGGTCCTGGGCGATCTCGGCCTGGCGGACCTGGCCTTGGCCGCCGCCGACACGCTGCCGCACGGGGCGCGGCGCCAGGTCGACCTGGCCCGGGCGCTGGCGCTGCAGCCGATGCTGCTGCTGCTGGACGAACCGGCCGCCGGCCTGTCCGCCGCGGAACAGCAGGCGCTTGCGGCGCGGCTCAGGGCGTTGGCCCAGGGCGGCACCACGGTGCTGGTCGTCGAGCACAATATGCCCTTCCTGCTGCCGCTGGCCGACCGGTTGTTGTGCCTGGACGCGGGACGTCTGATCGCGGCCGGACCGCCCGATGCCGTGCGGCGCGATCCCGGCGTGATCGAGGCGTATCTCGGCACGACGGCGGAGGCGACCCCATGACGCCGGTCTTGGCCGTCGATGCGCTGAGCGTGCGTTTTGCCGGCGAGGCGGCGTTGTCGTCGGTCTCGCTGTCGATTCCGCCGGGCCGGACCGTGGCCGTCCTCGGCGCGAACGGCGCGGGCAAGTCGACTTTGATCCGTGCGGTCATGGGGCTTGAGCGGTGCGATGCGGGCACGATCACGATGGCCGGCCGGGACCTGGGCGGCCTGCCGGCGGAACGGCGCGCGCGCCTGGGGATCGGCTATTGTCCCGAAGGACGCCGGATCTTCCCGGGCATGAGCGTCCGCGAGAACCTGGAAGTCGCATCGGCGGAACGCGGGGCGGCGCGCCGGGCGCGGTTGGACGAGGTGGCCGCCCTGTTCCCGGCTCTGGGGGCCCGTGCCGGGGCGCAGGCCTGGACCCTGTCCGGCGGGCAGCAGCAGATGCTGGCCATCGGGCGGGCCCTGATGAGCCGGCCCCGCCTGTTGCTTTTGGACGAGCCCAGCCTGGGGTTGGCACCGTCGCTTGCGCGCCAGCTGTTCGCGACGGTGCGGCGCATCGCCGACGGCGGCACGGCCATCCTGCTGGCGGAACAGAACGCGGCGCAGGCCCTGGAGCACAGCGACGAGGCGCTGGTGCTGCAGCTGGGTCGGGTGGTTGCCGCAGGTCCCAGCGCGGAACTGGCGGAAAGCCCGGCGGTCAGGGCCGCTTTTCTTGGCGGAGGATGATTTCCGACGAAAGATCGATCGGGCCGTCCACGTTCTCCTCCAGGGAGTCCAAGATTTTTTCCCTGTCGCCGTCCAGCTTGGGCGCCGGGCGGTGCGCCCGGATGTCGGGGAAGGCCGACATCTTGACGGGGTTGCCCGCGACCTTGAGGTCCGGCGCCTCGGGGTCGTCGACCGGCAGCAGCATGTTGCGTGCGGCGACCTGAGGGTCCGCCAGGGCCTGGGCGATATCGTTGATCGGGCCGCAGGGGACGCCGACGGCCTCGAAGACTTCCAGCCAGTGCGCCGTGTCATCCGCGGCCAGGGCGGACTCGATCTCGGTCTTCAGGTTATCGGCATGTTGGGTTCGGCCGGCATTGGTTTCAAACTGCTCGTCCTCGGCCAGATCCACACGCCCGATGGCGGCGCACAGCTTGACGAACAGGTTGTCGTTGCCGGCGGCGACGATGACATGACCGTCTCGGGTCCGGTAGGCTTCGAACGGCGTGATCGCGGGATGCCTGTTGCCGATCGGGCCGGGCGCGGCGCCGGTTGCCAGGAACTGTGCGATCGCGTTTTCCATGATCGCCACCTGGCAGTCCAGCATGCCCACGTCGATCATCATGCCCTTGCCGGTCAGCTCGCGGTGATAGAGCGCGGAATTGACCCCGATGGCGGTGAACAGCCCCGCGGTGATATCGCCGATCGAGGCGCCGACCATGGTCGGCGAGGCGTTCGGGCTGCCGGTGACGCTCATGATGCCGCCCATGCCCTGGACCACCATGTCGTAGGCCGGCTTGCCGCGATAGGGGCCGCTTTGGCCGAAGCCCGACATCGCGGCATAGATCAGCCGGGGATGCTGTTCGTGGATCTCCTCCCAGCCATATCCAAGGCGTTCCATCGTGCCGGGCCGGAAGTTCTCCACCAGCACGTCGGCCTTGGCCAGCAGCCGGTCCATGATCTTACGGTCGTTCTTGTTCTTGAGGTCGAGCGCAATCGATTCCTTGCCCCGGTTGAGCGCTGCGAAGGTGGCGGCACGGCCGCCCAGGAAGGGCCCGATTTCGCGCCCGTCGTCGCCGTCCGGTGCCTCGACCTTGATCACGCGGGCCCCCAGGTCGTGCAACAGCATGGTGCAATAGGGCCCGCCCAGCACCCGGGTCAGGTCGATGACGGTGATGCCGGTGAGCGGACCCTGGATCGGGTCGGTATCCTGGCGCTGCTTCATGTCGATCGAACGTCTAGCCTATCGGAGACGACGCCAGTTGCAAGGGAAGAGGTCTTGCCCCGCGCCGTCGGTTAAGCCAGCCTGCCAACATGTCGGTTAACATTCGGATAACCAAACTGATGTTTGGCGCGCCTGGCAATCGCGCGTGCCATGTCTGCGTCGACATGCAGCGCCTGTTCGCCGAACCCGGCGAGTGGTTCACGCCCGGCCTGATGGAGATCGTGCCGGTCATTTGCCGGCTGGCCGAGCCGCATGCCGCACGGACGGTGTTCACCCGCTTCGTCACCCCGACCTCGCCCGAGGCCGCCAGCGGCCGCTGGCG
>Ga0066187_1000229_pt1 | contig 21786 bp, 13 predicted proteins | sample WorMetexBAHAMAS1_FD_58706 | JGI IMG/M metagenome (GOLD analysis project Ga0066187, IMG submission 58706) | Marine gutless worms symbiont microbial communities from Max Planck institute for Marine Microbiology, Germany - Inanidrilus exumae... | ecosystem: Host-associated > Annelida > Digestive...
AGCGCCTCGAAGGTCGCCAAGCCTACGAATTTATCCAGCAAGAGTCGGACTTGACCGCCACGACCTAGCCAAAGTCAAGTCATTGCGTTTCCACTAGGCCTAAACAGGCTGCACTCCCTGAAGGCGGCCCAAAAATCCATTGTCAGGACCGCGTCGGTCCAATAAACCAACGACAGGCATAACATATTCGTTTTTTGTATATTATAATGCGAGTCGGGAGCGGCGGAGGAGACCGGCCGCATGGGTGATCGAACGACATGTCCAAACTGAATTTCGGAATCTCATTTATCGACCTTTACCGGCGGCCGGGCATGGAACGCCTGGATGGCGTGTTCCTGGGCTACCTGTCGGATCGGGACGGGGCGCTGGCCGAACGGCTGACGGCGGCCCGCGCCGCCCCCGATGACCTGACGGCGCTCGAGGAATCGGAGCTGCTGATCGAACTGGCGCCGGTGCTGGAAGCCTTCGTCGCCGAGCTGTTCGGCATCGAGGACGAGGTCGCCAAACTCACCCAGGAGCACCGGAACCTGGATGTGCTGTTCGAGACCAAACGCAATTTCGTGCAGCGCCAGGCCCTGAAGAAGATCAAGCCGGACGAGGCGGCGACCATCGACGGCACCGCCGTCGGTGCCGAATTGGAAGCGCTGGTCGGCAAGGTGCTCGATGAACACGCCCTCGCCGAGGCCATATCCGCCTGGCAGGAAGGCGCCGAAGAAAATGCAGACGCGCTGGACAAGGCCGCCGCCTACTGCGCCTGGGCGGCGCTGACGCCGGAGGGGCGCCGCAAACATGCGGGCGGCGTTCTCTTCAAGGCGCCGGCCAAGCTCGACGCGGAGGACTTGATCCCGTCCATGGAGCGGGTCGAGTACGAGGGAGTCGAATGTATCGTCGGCGACCCGGAGCACCGTCGCCATCGGGAGGCCTTTCACCTGTCCGACCGCGGCACCGACCTGACCGGGGCGCTCGATCAGGCCAACTACTGCATCTGGTGCCACAAGCAGGGCAAGGATTCCTGCTCAAAGGGCCTGCGCGAAAAACAGCCCAAAGACTCGGACGCCCCGGCCCCGTTCCGCGACAGCGCCTTCGGTGTCAAACTCGCCGGCTGCCCGCTGGTCGAGAAGGTCTCGGAGTTCCAGAAATTGAAGGCCGACGGGTTCGAGTTGGGCGCGGCGGCCATGATCCTGGTCGACAACCCGATGGCGGTCGCCACCGGGCACCGCATCTGCAACGACTGCATGAAGGCCTGCGTCTACCAGCGCCAGGACCCGGTCAACGTGCCCGAGGTCGAGACGCGGACCATCAAGGACCTGATCCTGCTGCCCTGGGGTTTCGAGATCTACTCCCTGCTGACCCGCTGGAACCCGCTCAACCTGCGCCGCCCCTACCCCCGGGAGGCAAGCGGCCGGCGTATTCTTGTCGCCGGCATGGGTCCGGCCGGGTTTACGCTCGCTCATCACCTGCTCAACGACGGCCACACGGTGGTCGCCGTCGACGGCCTCAAGATCGAGCCCCTGGAACCGGCGCTTTCCGGCGTCGACCCGGACGGCACCAAACGGCCGTTCGAGCCGGTGCGCGACCTGCTCGACTACCAGGAATCGCTGGACAACCGGGTCATGGCCGGGTTCGGCGGCGTCGCCGAATACGGCATCACCGTGCGCTGGAACAAGAATTTCCTGAAACTCGTGCGCTCGCTGCTGGAACGGCGCACCCGCTTCGCGCTGTTCGGCGGCATCCGCTTCGGCGGCACCATCACGCTCGACGACGCCTGGGAGATGGGTTTCGACCACGTGGCCCTGGCCTTGGGTGCCGGGCGGCCGACCATCCTCGACATTCCCAACGGCCTGGCCCGCGGCGTGCGCACGGCGTCCGACTTCCTCATGGGCCTGCAACTGACGGGAGCCGCCAAGACCAACTCGCTGGCCAACCTGCAGGTCAAGCTGCCGGCCGTGGTCATCGGCGGCGGCCTGACCGCCATCGATACGGCGACGGAAGCCATGGCCTACTACCCGCGCCAGGTCGAGAAGTTCCTGACCCGCTATGAGGCGCTGGCCGCCGAACACGGGGAGGCGGCGGTGGCCCGTTTCTGGTCGCCGTCCGAACGCGATGTGGCCGACGAGTTCCTGACCCACGCCCGGGCCATCCGCGCCGAAAAGGAACGGGCCCAACGAGAGGGACGCCCACCCCGCGTTGCCGAGCTCCTCAACCAATGGGGCGGCGTCACCATCGCCTACCGCAAACGTTTGATCGACAGCCCCGCCTATACCCTCAACCACGAGGAGGTGGAAAAGGCTTTCGAGGAAGGCATCCGCTTCGCCGAAGGCCTGACGCCCATTGAAATCGAGACCAACCACGAACACCGGGCCTGCGCCATCCGTCTGATGAAAAAGGACCGCCTCGAAGACAGCTCCTGGCAGGACGTCGAAGAGGTCACGCTGCCGGTGAAGAACGTCTTCGTCGCCGCCGGCACCAAGCCGAACACGGTGCTGGCCCGCGAAGACCCGGCGCACTTCGGCCTCGACGGCAAGTATTTCCAGGCCTTCGACGAGGATGGCAACGAAGTGACACCGGAGCACGGCATGGCCAAACCGGCCGAGGCGCAAGTGCTGGTCCACAAGCACGATGACGGCCGCTTCGTCAGTTTCTTCGGCGACCTGCATCCGAGCTATTCGGGCAACGTGGTCAAGGCCATGGCCAGCGCCAACCAGGGCCACCCGGTGGTGACCCGGGTCCTCGACAAATTGCCGGCGGTCAGCCCCAGCAAGGAAGCCGACGACGCCTTTTTCGCCAAGCTGAATTGGGAGCTCAGGCCGATCGTCAAGGAGATCAACCGCCTAACCCCGACCATCATCGAGGTCGTCCTGCAGGCGCCGCAGGCGGCCCGGCAGTTCCGGCCCGGCCAGTTCTACCGCCTGCAGAACTTCGAGGCCCTGGCCCCCGTGGTCGACGGCACCAGCCTGGCCATGGAGGGCATCGCGCTGACCGGCGCCTCGGTCGATCTCGAACAGGGATTGATATCGGTCATCGTCCTCGAGATGGGCGGCTCGAGCAGCCTCTGCGGCCTGTTGAAGCCCGGCGAGCCTGTCGTCCTCATGGGTCCGACCGGCATGCCGACGGAAATCGAGCCCGGTGAGACGGTGCTGCTGGCCGGCGGCGGTTTGGGGAACGCGGTGCTGTTCTCCATCGGCCAGGCTTTCCGTCAACTCGGCAGCCGGGTGCTCTACTTCGCCGGCTACAAGGGCATGGGCGATCGTTACAAGATCGAGGAGATCGAGGCCGCCTCCGACATGACGATTTGGTGCTGCGATGAGGCGCCCGGCTTCGAGACCGACCGCGACCAGGACCGCACCTTCGTCGGCAACATCGTCGATGCCATGACCGCCTATGCGACGGGCGACTTGGGTGAAACGGAGATACCGTTGTCGGAGGTCGACCGCATCATCGTCATCGGCTCCAGCGGCATGATGGCCGCCGTCGCCCATGCCCGGCACGACGTCCTCGAGCCCTACCTGAAGCCGCACCATTTCGCCATCGGTTCGATCAATTCGCCGATGCAGTGCATGATGAAGGAGATCTGCGCCCAGTGCCTGCAACCGGTGGTCGACCCGGAAACCGGCGAACGTTCCTACGTGTTCTCATGCTTCAACCAGGACCAGCCGCTCGATCATGTGGACTGGGACGGGCTCGACGACCGCCTGCGCCAGAACGTGGTCCAGGAAAAGCTGACCTCGCAGTGGATCGCGCGCTGCGTGGAGGCGGAGCGCAAGGTCTCCTGACCTTCCGGCGAGAGCGTCGCGACCGGACCGGGATTGGACAGATTTCGCGATTTCGCGCAGACTCTGCTGATGGAGCGGAGAACGGCGAGGAAACCAGGTGACGACGGGCAAACCCCGCCGGCCGGCAGTGGCGGCGACAGCGCCGTCGGGTGGCGCGAGCGCATTCCCCGTTGGAGTTGGCGGCTGAACTATTTCTGGCTGGCCGTCACCGTCATCCTGATGGCGCCGCCGCTCCTCTATTATGCCCATGGCGTCACCCGCGATTGGCTGACCGGCGAACTGGCGACACGCAGCCGCCATACGCTCGAACTCTACGTCTCCGGCCTGGAAGGGATGCTCGCCAAGTACCAGCCCCTGCCGACGCTGCACTCCTTGCACCCAGCCATCCTCGACCTGCTGGAGAACCCGACGGACCCGGCCCGCGCCGCCGCCGTCAACCGCCTGCTCGAATGGAAGAATGAACTGTCGGGAGCGGCCGACACCTACGTCATGGACATGGACGGTTTGACGCTGGCCGCCAGCAATTGGCGCCGGCCCCTGTCGTTCGTTGGCAAGTCCTTCGACTTCCGCCCCTATTTCACGGAAGCCAAGGATGGGCGCCTCGGGCGTTTCTATGCGCTCGGCACCACGTCGAAACAACGCGGCTATTATTTCGCGGCGCCGGTGCGGCACGCCAAGGGGACGGTCAAGGGTGTTCTCGTGGTCAAGGTCGACGTGACCACGGCCGAACAGGACTGGGGGGGCAAGAACCACGAGGTCATGGTCACCGACCAGGGCGGCGTCATCTTCATGTCGAGCCGGCCGGACTGGCTCTATAACGCGATCCGCAAACCGACGGCCGAGTTTCTCGCCGATCTCGGTCAAACCCGGCGCTACGCCGACAAGCGGATCGAACGCTTGGCCGCCGAGATGTTCGACATGCCGGAACCATGGTCCAGCGGTTTCCGTGTCCGTTCGGCCAAGCCGAAATCCTATTACGCGCTGACCCGCGACATGCCGGAAACGGGGTGGACCGTGTGGCTGCTCGCCGACACGCGCCCGGTCAACGCCAATGCCGCGGCCTATACGGCGGCGATCGCGACGGCACTGCTCCTTATCGCGGCGCTGTCGGTCGGTGTCATCGAGCGCCGTCACAACCTGTTGAGGACACTGGCCATCCAACGCCGGGCCAGGCGCGCGCTCGAGGCCTCGGCGGAGGAACTCGAACGCCGCGTCGAGGAAAGGACCATGGACCTGAAGCGGACCCAGAACGAACTGGTGCAGGCGGCGAAGATGGCGGCGCTGGGCGAGATGTCGGCCGGCATCAGCCACGAGCTCAATCAACCGTTGACGGCGGTCCGCTCCTATACGGACAACGCGCGAAAGTTCCTCGACCAGAAGAACTTCCAGAAAGTCGACGAGAACCTGGGCCTGATCACCGACCTTTCAGCCCGCATGGGCGACATCATCCGGCTCTTGAAGGTATTCGCCCGCCAGACCTCCGACGAGCTGGACGCGGTGTCCCTGCAGACGGTGATCAGCGACACCCTGAAACTGATGAACGTCCGCTTCGAGCGCGAGGCCATCACCCTGACTTCGGACATCCCGGCCGAGCCCATCACCGTTTCCGCCAACGCGGTGCGCCTGCAACAGGTCCTCATCAACCTGCTATCGAACTCCGTCGACGCGCTCTCCGGTCAGGACGACCGCCGGATCCACATGGGCGTTTCGGTGGATGGCAACGGCGACTTCGTAACCCTCTCGGTGGGTGACAACGGCCCGGGCATTCCAGACACCATCCGCGACCGTATCTTCAATCCGTTCTTCACGACCAAGGCCATGGGCCAGGGGCTGGGGCTGGGCCTATCGATCTCGTACGGCATCATCCAGGAATTCGGCAGCGAACTGACGCTCAGGGACAACGAGGGCGGCGGCGCCCTGTTCGAATTCGCCCTGCGGCGCGGCCACGAAGCACTGGACGGGATCGCCGCTCAATGAGCAAGCGCACGCCGGTCCTGGTCGTCGACGACGAGGAGCATGTTCGAGGCGCCTGCGTTCAGGCCCTGGAACTGGCCGGGTTCGATCCGGAGCCCTATGAAACGGCGGAAGCGGCGGCGGGACGCCTGTCGTGGTCGTTTCCCGGTGTCGTGGTCACGGACGTGCGGATGCCGGGCCAGGATGGCATTACCTTTCTCAATGCGATCACCGAACTCGATCCGGAAACGCCGGTTGTTCTGATGACCGGTCACGGCGATATCGAAATGGCCGTGGGCGCGATGCGCAACGGCGCCTTCGATTTCCTGGAAAAACCTTTCGATACGGACCGCTTCGTCGACACCGTGTCCCGGGCCGCCGAGAAACGGCGGCTCGTTCTCGAGAACCGCCGGTTGCGGGACGAAGTGAGCGGACGCTCGGCGCTCGAAAACGTGCTGCTCGGGCCGTCCGCTGAGATGAACGCGCTCCGCAGCCAGATCGCCGCACTCGCCGACACCGAAGCCGATGTCCTGATCCTGGGCGAGACCGGGTCCGGCAAGGAACTGGTGGCCCGCTGTCTTCATGATTTCGGTCAACGGAAAAAGAACCCGTTCGTCGCCATCAATTGCGGCGCCCTGCCGGAAACGCTGATCGAGAGTGAATTGTTCGGTCACGATGCCGGCGCCTTCACCGGGGCCGGTAAAAAACGAGTCGGGAAGTTCGAATACGCCGCCGGCGGCACCGTCTTTCTCGACGAAATCGAGAGCATGCCGGGCGAACTTCAGGTCGGCCTGCTCCGGGTGCTGCAGGAACGGACCGTCGAGCCGCTGGGCGGAAACCGCTCCGTGCCGATCAACGTGAGAACCATCGCCGCCACCAAGGTCGACCTTCTGCAGGCCAGTAACGAGGGCCGGTTCCGCGAGGACCTGTATTACCGCCTGAACGTGATTTCCGTGCATCTGCCGCCGCTGCGTGAACGCATGGAAGACGTGCCGCACCTGTTCCAGCACTTCGTCGAGCTGTCGGCCGAGCGCCACCGGCGCCCGGCCCCCGACGTCGACCCGCGCCTGACCGACGCCCTGACCAGCCATGAGTGGCGGGGCAATGTCCGGGAGCTGCGCAATGCGGCCGAGCGATTCGTGCTCGGCCTGCCGCCGCTGGAGACAGTCGACGGCCGGTCGGCACCGCCGCCGACCGCCAGCGGCCCGCTGACCGAGCAGGTCGAGCATTTCGAGCGTCATTTGATCGAAGCGGCGTTGAAGCGGACCGGGGGCAACGTGACGCAGGCCTGCGAAGACCTGTCGATCCCGCGCAAGACCTTCTACGACAAGATGGCGAAATACGGCCTGCGCGGGGATGATTATCGTTCGGGCGGGTGAGTTGAGGCGGACGTGCGAACTTCGCGGTTTCGCCGCGTCGCCGGCTCCCCTATCGGTCCCTATTTCTCGACATTGACGGTTCCAGATTCCCGGATAGGCGGCTCTTTCCGAGGATCAGACAGAAATGTTCAACGAGTTGTAGTGCTGCGCGCCCCCCGTTGCCGTCGTTTCGATCTTATCGTTTTGACGCCTGTTTCGCGATCGCGTTTCGGACGCTTCCACCATCTTGGCGACACCGCTGCTTCGAGGCCGAAGCCGACCTTAGCGTCGGTCAAACGGAGACCGGTAAAACCAAACCAATTTATTGCCGCTTCAAACACGAAACCGATGTCGAGAGCGATAAACGCGAGGTCCAGGAAGGGAGAACTCCGTTATGCGAGTTGGACTGCCCCCAAACGTCCCAATGCGATCAAGCCATTTGCGAATAATCCGCTGACGTTGATAACGTCATGCAGGCAGGGAGACGTATTCGTTACCAAACCGGCACGAGACCGAAGCCGATCAAAAAAGATCGCGGCCAAAGTCAATAACACTCTGAACAACATTTCCAACGGGCTTGATGACGTTTTTATTGACGTTGTCGGTGAAGCGCCCGCCTTCTGCGGTCACCGAATCGCCGCCCCGCCGGGCAAAATTCCTGGCGTCATCCATAATACGCTGGACGTTTCTTTGCACGCGCCCGCCTTGGCGGGCCGCTTCCGCCTCGACGCGGTCGACGGCCTGTCGAACGGCCTGCCAGCCGTTGAGGATTTCCGGAACCGTCGGTACGTCGGAGAGCCGGAGATTCCAATTCGAGGGGAGGTAACCATTGGCCTTGAGCCACCGGATTGCCCGCTCGATCTCGGTGCGGGCGTTCTCGAAGAAGCGGTCGGCCTCGCGGCCGATGCCTTCGAGCTGGTCCTGTGCGCCTGTGATGATCCGGTTGTAGTCGTCGGCCATGGCCCGCATCTGGCGATCGGCTTCTTCGATGGCGTCCAAGGTCACGTCTTTCAAATCCGGCAGGTTGAGACGGTAGTTGGCGGGCAGCAGACCCTCGTCCATCAGGCGGTCGAATTCGTCATACAGGTTCTCTAGTTTATCGATCGCCGCATCGGCGACATCCTGCGTCGGTTTGCCGCGAACGAAGTCGTCGGCCCTGCGCAAGACCTTGTGCCTCAAGCGGCCAAGGGCGGCCTGGGTATCGGCCGCGGAGATATCAAGATCGATATCGAAGTCGAGGGGAAGCTGTCCTTTCTGTTTCAGGTCGTCGATAAAATCCTTTAATCCTTCCCGGCCGTGCCTGACGGCATCTTCAATGTCCTCGCCGATACGAACGACTCCTTCACCGATATCTTTGCCCACCTCGCCGGCGGCGGTGATCTGCCGCTCGACCCTGTCCTGGGTGTCCCGAAGATCGCCAAGCGCTGCATCGACTTTGGCGCGCGCCTCTCGTTCGAGATCCCGTAGGGATTGGCTTGGATTGGCCACGGCGTCGAGCCAGCGGCCGGCTTCAGACTCCATGTCGGCGATTTCGGCGTCGATCCTGTTCTCCAGATCGCGCAGTTCTTCCCGGGGATTACGGGCGAGGTCGATCAGATTTTGCAGGTCCTGCTTCAGTTTGTTGAACTTCTGCAGGTAGCGGTCCCGCCAAGCCTCGAGCTGGGCCTTGGGGTCGGTCAACAGGCGGCCGACCGAACATTTTTTGGGGTTCTCGATACACTCGCGCGTCGCACGACCCAGCGCATAATCACCCCATTGGCGCAAGAGCCCGTTGGCCACGCAACGGCCCACGGCCTCGGCATCGGCACCATGAGCGATCAGGCAATTGTCGAGGAGTTGCACCTGCGCCGGCCCGAAAATGTCGACCGGTTGCTGACCAGGGGGAAGTTGAATGGTTCCTTCTTCACGCGCCACAGCCAACGACCCTGAACTGACGGTCAGGATGAACACCGTCAAGGCGAGCGTTGAAACGCGCATCGCGAAACTCCTCCCCGACGCCATCATACAACGCCGGCTCGGATTCCCTAAGCCCCTGTTTTGGCGATCGTCGGAATCCGTGTATCATCCTATCACCTGAGGGAGGCTCCAATGGGAGGAAGGTGGGTCCGCCGATACTGGCGCAGATCGATGGCGATCCTGACCCTATCGCTCGGTCTCGCGGCCGCCTTGCCGGCGGAACTCAGGGCTCAATCCAATGCCGATACGCAGGCCCTGTTCCGGGACTGCTACGTCCAACACCGAGGCAATGACAAAGCCATCGGCGACTGTTTGGCGGAAGGCTTGGCGCAACCACGACAATCCGACGCCGGCCCGAAGGTGCATGTACCCTCGGTCATCGGCTATCTGAGCTCGTCGGCCCTGGTCCGGTTGACCGATGCCGGACTGACTCCGCGCCTCGACCCCGGCCAAGCGATCGAGACATCCGATCCCAATAAGAACGGACTCGTTGCGCGCACCAACCCGCCGGGCGGCCGAGAGGTTTCCGAAGGCGCGGTGGTCTTCGTCGTCCCCTACGACTACCGCCGGCCGACACTCGACGAGAGCTTCCAGATGCCCAACGTCGTCAATCGGAGAATCGCCGATGCCATCGGCATTCTGCGTCGCCACGGCTTAAGGCCGCATATCGGCAATCCCGTCGGCGGGCAACCGCATCGTTGGGGAGATCAAACGGGCTACGTCGCCGACCAGGAGCCGGCGGCGGGCACGTCGGTGAAGCGCACCGACTCGGTCGTGCTGCGGCCCAACAGCGGGCCGTACGGCGCCGTGTTTTTGGTCGGGGAGTATCGAACGGTTCCCAATGTGGTCGGCAAGACGGTCGAGGAAGCGGTGCGCGACCTCAAGGCCGCCGAATTGTGGGCCCGCATCGGACCCAACGACTCGGTCCCGACGACCGATGAACGGCGCCACGGCCGGGTCGCGGCACAGGTGCCGGCCGCCTCACAAGTCATCGCCAAGGGATTCGCCGTCAACCTGATCCGTTACGACAAAGATACCAAGGCTCCCGTACGGATCCCGAAATTGCGCGGCATGACTGCCGAGGCGGCACGCGACCTACTCGACAGCCGCGGCCTCGCGTTGAACCTCCATACGTCCGCCGTGGTTCCCACCAGCGATCCCGCTATGGTCGGCCGCATTGCGTCCCACCATCCTCGCGCCGAATCGTTCGTGAGGCCCGGTTCAACGGTTACGGCTTACCGCTTCCAGGCGTCCGATCAGGCCGGCGATCTGGTGCAGGTCCCGTTGGTGACCGAACGAAAGCCCGAAGCCGCGCAATCGATCCTCGTGCGGTCATCGCTGGGGTACGCCTACGGCCCCAGTCCTGACAGCAGGTATCCGCCCGTGCTGATCCATGACCCCAGCCAGGACGGCATGATCGCCAGGCAAGTCCCTGCGAGCGGCACTTGGGTGGCGCCCAACGCCGTCGTCAACCTTCACAAATACGCGACTGTGAGAGAGGTCGAAATGCTCGACCTTAGGGGATGGGAATGGTCGGCGGCGGCGGGATGGCTGGCTGGCAACAAGCTCAACTTTGTAAGGGAAGAAACCAGTGTCCCGACGACCGACAGGGCAATGCATGAGCGCGTCGCCGTCACCGATCCGCCACCGGGTTATTCGCTGATTGCCGAGGACACGGGTCCCGAAGCGACCGTCAAGGTCAAGGTCTACAGCTGGACCGACCCGAACCGCGCAATCGTCGTGCCCGATGTCATCGGCATGACCGAGGACCAGGCCGAAGCGAAACTGCGCGCTTCCGGCCTGCGCAGCCAGGGCTTTTCCAACAGCTTCTTCGCTCAACAGGCCACCGACGACCGGACTCGCAACGGCACCGTCGCCAAACAGGAACCCGGCCCCGGGGCAGTGTCCAGAGCCGGATCGCGCGTATTCTTGACGGTCTACGCCTTGGCCCAATACCGGCCTATGCCCGATCTCGTCGGTAAGAAGCAGGTCGAGGCGATCCGTGAACTCGCCGATTTGCAGCTGCCATTTGAAGTCTCCTATATGCCGACCACAGACGATGACGCGGTCGGAACGGTCGCACGAACCGTTCCCGAAGCGGGCCGCAAGACCCCCGTCGGCATGCGTCCACCGGTTCTGTTGGAGGTCTATGTCAAAAAGCGGATCCGTGTCGACGAACCGCTCGGCGAGGTCCCAACAGTTCAACTGACCCGTCCGCAAGACGGCCAAGGACAAGAAACGGGCAGTCCGGATATTGCGAATGTCCCTGAGCCCGCTCCATCGACGCCAATCGGCAACCCGGTCGTCAGGCCGGTTCGTCCTGCAGGCAATGTCTATCTCGATCGCCTACAGGTCCGCCTCGGCCAACGCGACATCTACTACGCCAGTTGGACGGGTTCGAGGGACTCGGACCGGCGCCTCAACCTGTCGCGCAATTTGGCGGCATCGCTTGGCGGCGAAGAACCGGCGCAGGTTCGCCTGCTGTTCAGCGAAAGGGTGGAAAATGTCTCGGTGCGGGCCGGCGGTGTCGCGTTCGAGGTGGAAAAGGACGGTCGGGGCGATCGGCACCGGATTGTCACCGACGCGGCGACGCTCCTATCGGCCAGCGTCGACGGTTGGGTCACCTTCGAGGTTTCGGCCCGCGACATGCAAGGCCGCGCCATTGATGCCAATCCGGCCAGCAGGGCAGCGGAATCGGGGCCCGATAAATCGCACCGCGTCGCAAGTCTCGTCGCCGACGATCTCCCCTATCCGGTCGAACCGTTTCGTCTCGAGCGACTGTTCGGTCTTCAAGACCTGGTTAGGTTCGCCCCGGGCCCGAAGTGGTATACGGCCCATGGTGCTGACAGGCATATCTCGAGTTATCATTATCCGGACAAGGTTTTCACGACGGTCGGCTCGTCATACGTGAAACCGGACAAACTGATTTCTTATCTGAAGAACCGGGTGGATATACCCTGTCCCAAATTGAAACACCGAGGGTGCATCGTGGAAGATGACTGGCTGCAGACCGTTACCAAAGCAGCCCCTGGTCTCGGTAGCCTATTCAATTTCAGATACAACACCTACTGCGTGCTCTGCGAGGTCGAGGTCTTCGTCGTGGTGGCGTTGTTCAGGGCCCCGCCAAAGGCCTTGGCCCAAGCCATCGAGAAGGCGGCGACGGTGCTCGGTTACCAGCCCCTCGAAAGCTCGGCCGACGTCGCTTACTGGCATCGTTACAAGAACCGGGAGAACAAATACGAGGCCGTCGTCGGCGCGGTCATCGGCAATGCCGTCGTCGGGCTGTATTTCGACGACAATACGCCTTGGCGTATTGGCGATTGGACATATGACGGCACCCCGCGGGGCTACCTCGAAGCCGTTCAGTTTGCGCGCCGGACAGCCCAAGAAAAAGGCGAGCCCGACCCCCATCCGGACGCACCAGCCGCCCTCAGTTATGAGATCGTATCGCGGTCGATCATCGATCACATACGCGAGAGGCTGCCAGGACTTTCCGGTGACGGCCAACCCACCGCGTCACCGGCGGCGGCGACACCAACCGCCTCGCCGGCGGCGACGACACCAGTCGAGACGGTCATAAAAAAAGCCGAGCGGATATGCCTCGAAGCGGTTCAGGAAAGGGATTTAGACAAAAAACGCGACCTAATCGAACGCTGCACAAAGGCCCGCGAGGCCGCCGGACTCTAGGGACATATGAGAGCGCGATGCGATCAGTCGACCGGCTGTCCAAGGCGCGTCTCAACCGGTCGGCCAGAGTTGGATGAACCGAATCCATTGCGGAATCGTCCGGGCTACGCCGACCCCCTAACCCCCGGCCCGCCGAAAATAATCGTGAACGACGGGGAAGCCCTCACCGGTCAGCCATTTCCGCATCATGCCGTCGCCCAGCAGTTTGCCGATCACCCGGTAGCGCGAAACGGTCAGCGGGCTGAACGCGAACAGGTCCTGGGCAATCACGGCCGGCCGGGGCGCCAGGAAGGTCGAATGCCAAAAGGTGATGCGCCCGCCGTCGTTGACGAGAAAACCGACGTGGTTGTCGAGGCCGACCATATAGAGCCCGTCGCCCCGGCCCCGGATGAAAGCGGCGATCCTTTGCATCGGTGCTCCGTTGGAGAAGCGGCCGATCGCATCCGCTGGTGTCAGGTTCTTAATGATGTTTTCCGAAGGCTGGCGGAGCATCCGCGTCGGCACCCGGAACCCGGCGTCCTGCAAGGTGAATACGACGAAGGAACCGCAGGCGATCGACCCTTTCCCCGGCGTTCGCGAGGTTCCGTTGAAGCTCCAGGGCGTTCCCAGCCAAGCCGGGAATACGCGGTCTTTCAGGGCTTCGAACACCTGCCTTCGCCCGTCGGCCAGAACGGCGCGCCGCGCCCGGTCATCGGCGGCGTCGAAATAGCGAGCGGCCAGGGTTCGCCGCTGGCCCTCGAGAATTGCCATGGTCTCGCGGTAGGCCAAGACGTCATCGGCCGCATGGGCGCCTGGCGACAGCGAAATGACGACCAGCAGGGGCAGGGCCAGGGCGGCCGGGACGAGAACACGCATGCCCGGTTGATAGCCGGTGAATGTGGCGTCATTGGGCGGTGATTGTGGTGAAATCGTGCCGGTGCGACCGCGCGTAGCGGATGGAAGATCAATATGGGATCCCGGGCACAATCGCTGTCACATCAAAGCCCCAATTGCGGTTATCATGGTTTCACCGGTGGCCGGCCGTCGGCCCCGGCGGAAGCGGAGTCGTGTCACCATGCCAAGTCCGATCCGCGCGCTCATGGTCTCGATCATTGCCTTGGTCGTCGTCAGTACCCGTGGCGCGGCCCTCTCCGCCGACACCGATGTCTATGCCCTGAAACAAGACGGCAGCGAATTTCGCCTGGTCACGCGGGCCGCACCGGACCAGACCGTGGCCCGCGTTCCTCGGCAATGGCTCGACTACGACGGCCTCTCTGAAGAAGACGAAGCCTGCCGCGACGTAGCGCCGGTCTTCGCGGAGGCCGTCACGGCGTTTGCCGTCAGCGACCGACTGACCGGCCTTCATCTGTCGTCCTACCGGGTGCCCGGACTCGGCGACGGCTCCATGCAGCTGGCTTGCGGCCAGGACGTCTTCCTGCTCCTCGATCGCCGTGACAACGGCGTCAAACCGACCGGCCTTTTCCCCGGCGTCTCCAAGACCCGCGCCCGCGCCCTCTGTTCGACGGCGCGCTCGACACGGTTTCGCGTCGCCGACATCGGTGTCACCATCGAAAGCCTGAACTGCCGGGTCAAGTCGTCGGCCGACGGCGAGCGGGATGAATTCGAGACGGTGCAGGCGACCAGTCCGATCCGCTGGCATCTGTTCGACGGCGATGGGTGGGTGGCCGACCCGCGCCTCGACGGGACAAGCGCCGATCGGGGTCGCCTGCTGCCGTTGATTGGTATCAACAAGACACCCGTCGACGTCATCCTCGAACAGGAGAAACCGGCGCCATCGCCTGTCGAGACGTGCCGGGAGCGCTGCGACGCGGTCCGGGCGGCGGCCTGCAAGAACCAACAGGGCGTCCTCGAGACCCTGTGCCGCCGGCGCGCCGACACCGACCTCCGGAGGTGCCGTCTGGAATGCACAATGGGCGGGCGCGCCGGCAGTGGGCGGCCGGGTCCGGTGCCACCACGAAGAGGCTTGGTGCCGCCGCCTCCGAACCGAACCCGTAGGTAGGTCCCGGCCTCGTCTTCCCCACCAGCGGGTATTTGTTTATCATCGTCAGCCCTTTGAGTTGGTCCTGGGAAAGGCTCGATGCGATGGCTCCCAGTAGAACTCAACGATTAAGGCTGGCGGCAGGAGATGCCGATGGCTGAGACTGAATGGGTCCTGGCCGCCCTCAGTGGTGCAGCGGTGTTCGGCGTTGCGTTCGTCGTTGCCCGCCGCCACCGGGCCGCACTCGAACCCAAGGCGGCGACGAGGGACGAGGTCCTGGAGTCTATCCAGCGGATTATGGATTCCCCGCCGGACGCGGATCGAGAACGGCAAGCGGCCGAGGAACCGTGGCTCCGGGTTGATGTTGGTGACGCCTTGACCGGCGCGAGCCCCGCCGGAAGTTATCGCGTCGACCCGGACGGGCTCGGTGTTCTTGTCAGTCTCCCCGTCGTCGAGATGATTTGGGGCGATAGCGAGGACATTCCCCCGATGAGCAGCGTCAACCTGGAAGTCATCCTGCACGCACTGTCGGATAGCGATGCAACGACCGTGGAGGGATCTCCCAGTCTTGCTGCGGCGGAATATGGCGAGAGCCTCCACCTCGAAGACGTCACCTTGCACCGTGCCAACGGTACCGTTTTCCAAGCCGAGTTGTGGTCCTATCCGGATATCCGCGACGATGTATTTCACGGTGCCGAGGTGTTCATTCTCGATCACAGCCGACCGACCGTAGCGACTTTTCTAGTCACCTGTGAGGGACTTTGCCGGACCGGCAGCGTCAGCGGCCAGGCCCTGTTGTACGGACGCCTCGACAACAGCCTCGTGCTCAACGGCGTCGACCTGCGCCACCATCTGGCCTCGGCCGCACTTTGGGATGCGGTATCAGGCGGGGCCGAGTTTCACGAAATGGACACGGAAGTCCGTCCCTTCCGGGGCAGCGGCTTTCGCGCCGAGATTGAATCGCGCCCTGTCACCGTCGACGACCTGCTGCTGGGGGCGGCCCTGACGGTCCGCCCGTTCGCCGCCGGGAGTCCATGAGACATGCCACAGATTGTCGCCGTATTCTTGACAGCTTTCTGGGTTTCGATGGTCCTGTTCGGCGTTCTGCCTTGGTATGGGGGGCTTGCGGGTTGGGCGCTGACCGGGGCGGTTCTCGAGTATTGGTTCCGAAGGCGGAACCGCCCGAAGCCGAAAGAGGTGTAACATGACGTGGCGCAACGGGACGCGATCGATGATTGCTCTTGGTCTACTCGGGGTTTTCGTCGTGTTCGTGCCGGGCACCGGCAATCAGGCGCAAGCCGCGTGTTCGATCCAGGAGGTCCGAGGACCGATCGTGGTTTGCGCCGACGCCAACACCATCGACGCGCGGGATCGCCCCCTGCCCGATCTCGGGCCGCGTTGTGATCCGTCGGCAGGAGACGACTGCCGGCCCTTCGCCGAGCGGTTGTTGCAGGCGGATTTTGGCGTTCTCGACGGTTTCTGGGAGCGTCGCGGCATAATCGACGGAACTGGGCCGGACGGTGAGCAGCTCTGGGTCCACGACGGCAACATCGCCTTCCGGGAGGTCGGCATGGCCGACCCGCCGTCAACGCCGACGGCCCCGCGGCTCCACCCATTCCGTCCGCCGCGGTCCAAAGAGGTCGCCGACGGGTATGGTTATTGGTTGGGCCGACGGCTTCAAAACGCCAAGGGCGAGTTGATCGCCGAGGAGCGGACCATCACCATCGTTAAGGCCGGCCGCGACGGTTCCCTTTATTTCGTGACGACGCCCGAGGAACCCCGGGCCATCCTGTCGGAGGTAAAGGACGTAGAAATGGGCACGCTTAGCCGCCAGGTCTGGGTTCGGCGGGAGGGCGCCAACGCGGAGATGAGCCTGACGGTTCATAAGACGATCGGCGATAAGGCCTATCGCGCCGTCCTTTGGACCCGCACCCCGGCCGGCGGCGGCGTCACACACCTGTTCGATGATAGGGGCCTAGGCCCACCGGATGGCGGCGTCTTCGACATTCCGGGGCCCGACGCGCTTTTCACAAACGCCCAGGAACGCCGGGATGTCAAATATCGAGGGGAGTGACTTGACGTGAGATCACGGACACGGTCCGGCAACGGAACAGGCGTCGATGACCGCGGCGATCGGGCGAAACCGCGGTTCCTTCCCCTGTTGTCGGTGATCGGATTCCTCCTTTCTCTTGCGACCCCGGCAAGAACGGCGGACCTCACACCCGGCCATCAGGCGGCAATTCAACGGGTGGAAAGCGCGTTGAGGGCGGCACCCGACTCCGTGCCATTTCATATCAAACTCCAGGACTTGTGGCTGCAAAACGACGCCCGCCCCCGCGAAGACGTGATTGCCGATTACGAGGAACGTCTATCCGCAAAGGGCGACGCGCCGGGTTACCGATACCTGGCCATCCGTCTCATGACCGGCAGCAAGCGGTTGCAGAATCTCGGCAAGCTGATCGCGGACCATCCGGAATCCCCCTGGGGCTATTTCGGGATGGGGGAAGCCCGGGAAGCGGAAGAAGACCTCGGCGGTGCGCGCGAACACTATCGTGAGGCGCTGTCCAAGGCGCCGCGAGTGCCTCTGTTCCATGTCAGGATCGCCAACACCTATGGCGAAGCGGGCAATGCCGACGCCGCCCTTAAAACCGCGGACAGCGCAGCCGCCACGTTCACCGACAACCCGGACATCCTGGCGGATCGGATCTGGTACCTGCTCCATCTCGGCAAAAACGACCAGGCGGTCGAGCAGGGAAGAGCCATACTCAAACAGGTTCCCGAGCATCAAAACGCAACGCTCTATCTGGCGGCGGCCTACCGCCAGTCGGCGCAGTATGGGAAGGCCATCGCCCTCCTCAAATCCTATCTCGTTGACTGGCCTGAGAACCGTCTGGGGTGGCGAACAATGTGTATAGCGTCGGCTCTCCACTCGGCGGACAGTTACGGTGGGCGGCCGTACGGCCAGGCGGCCATAGACGCCTGCCAAAAAGCGACGGCGTTCGAGCCGGACCACAGTTACGTCGCCTATCTTCTGAGCCTGCTTTGGGACAGTGCATCGCCGGAGGCGCCGGTTCATGTCGCATATTTCTCGGCGAAAGCACTCCAGTTGAAACAGAGCGAGGAAATCGCGAACCAGCTGGAACGAAACCTGAGCGCTGCCTTGAACACCCTTTCTGACGGCAATAATTTCGTTGAGTACCGCCGCCCGACGACGATGGTCACCGCCCGTGCGGAGCTCAGCGACGCTGATCGACGAGGGCTGGCTGGACACGGCGATGATTCCGCCTGGACGGCGCTCAAGGAAGTGATGGCGACGGGCCCGACACGGGCCGCCCTTGATGATCTCGTGGTCCGGTTTCCAGGGTTTGCGCCGGCCTATTTCAACCGGGGTCTGTTGGCGTTCGATCGCTGTTGCGACCCCGACCCGCTCGCCGACCTGACCCGAGCGGTGGCCTTGGCGCCCCAATGGGGCCGCGCGCTGGGAGCACAGGCGGCGCAGCTCATGTTGCGCAAACTGTTCACCCGGGCCACGCCGGGCCTTGCCGCGGCCGAGGCGGCGGACCCCGATGATGAAATCGCGCGTTACAACGCTCGGCTCGTCGATATGTACATGAGTGTGGTGGTCGACGAGACCGCACGAGAACTCAAAGGATTGGCGGCCTACATCAAACGCACGGGCGATACCAAGATCCTCGACAGCCCCGCGACCCGGTTTTTCAATCGCCTCGAGCTGGACCGATCGTCGCAGCGGATTTACGAACTCTATGCCGACGTCCACGCGGCCAGTCCGCACGCCGGTCATTGGGCAACGGCGATCGAAACGTACCGCAAGGCGATCGAGCTTGGCGGTCCTGCGGACCGGATCGGTGCAAAGATCGACGAGCTGCAAGGGAGGAAGCCATGAGACAGATTGCGGTCGGTATCCGTTCTTTGCGGCTTTTGGCCGGCCTGTTGATTTTTTTGGCGGTATTGTTTTCAACCACGCCGGACGTGGCGGCCTTGGACTGTGAAAACCCTAAGGGCATCAACCAGATCCTCAAATGTATGGTTCCCGAACCCGAGAGATGCGAGCCGAGTAACTCTCCCGAAATACAGGACGCCTGGGACAAGGGTGAACCGTTCACCTCCGGACATGACGCCGGAAGCAGTACCGAAACCATTGTGACGGATGGCACACCCGGAGAGACACAATCGACAGCCTTACAATCGGGCGGAGCGTTCACCCACGGCTTCAAAGGGGATAACGAGGGCGGCATCAACTCACGACTGGAAAAACTTTCCCGAGGTAAAGGCGGTCCCTATGTCGGAAGCCCGCTGATATTCAGGGAAACCTATCGCGAAACATCCACATTGCAGGCGACCACAGGGGCGGGAGGGACGACCGGACGATCGACCGAGCGCATCGCAATAGAGACGGAAACCCGTCGGCCAGGCGAAGGGACCGAGATCGTTCCCACGGGCAGAACCATAGAGGTAACGGGCCCTGACGGTGGGCTCACGCCGTTGGAGGGGGTGATCGCCGCCATCAGCGATGCCGGCGCTACACTCGGCGCGAATATCAAGAGCGAAATGACCGATTGCCTACGGAGTACGGGCGGAACGGAAACCGAGAGCACAACGGGCACGCTCAACGTCGATATTCTCGTCGGTATCGCGGGTTTTACCGTGAAAGGAATCAAGAAAACCGCCAACGGCTGGCAAGCCACCGTGGAAGTAAGAGAAGGACAGGTAAAGGGATAGCCGTGCCGCCTCGGTCGTGTTTGACATTCACGAGGCCGCGCGGGGTCTCGCCGTGACTTTGTTTTGGCTTAACGGGCTTTCGGCCTAGCGGGACCGGGCACGGCCACTGAGAATTCCGTGAGCGACCGTGCGTTCCCGTGTCCGCCGCTTGCGGGCATCCGACTTCTCAGGCCCTGAGAACCAGGCGACGACGGTCTTGTAAAACCCGCCGATCACAGGCAACTCGCCGATGGTGCTGTCACCAGCCCCTTTCGCGGCTCCCTTGAAGCTGTTCTGCATGAAACTCTTGGCCAGGTTACGGGCGTTCTGGGCTTCCTTAAGCATTTTCTCCCGGGCGCCCGCCTTGCCGTCCATCAGATCCTTCATGTTGTTGAGCGTATTGGTGACGGATCGGCCCAATTTGGCTTTTTCCGTTTCCATGGAGCTCAAAAGTGCCCATTGCGGCCCGTTGATGGGGAGCTTGGCGCCCTGGCCAAGAAGGCCGCGGGACGCCTCCCTGAGGCCAGCGCCGGCATTTTTGAAGAACGTGGCGCTCGCCGCCGTCGTCGCCGCGTTAGCCATCAGGCCTTGGATCTTTTCCGGTTCCGTGTCGGCGTTTTCGATCGCATCGCGGACAGCCAGAATATGATGCGCCGCGTTGAGCGCCGTGCCCGTATGCTTGAGGACGCTGTTAACGGCGGTGAGGTTCTTGGGGGCGACCTCGGTCACTTCATTTGACTTCAGGAACCCGATACCCTTTTCCGCTAGGTCCAGGGAATTGGCGATGACGGTGTACTGGCGCTTCATCTCCTTAGAGGCCTCGATCGCCGATTGGATACGTTGTTCGGAATAGACGGGTGTAAGCTTGTTGACGCCTTGGGCAAAGACGATCATGCCGTCCGCCGCTTCGACGGCGTTCAAGGCGCCGTTCATCACCGCCCTCACGTCGTTTCCGGCAGCGCCCGCCAGCAATTGGATGGTGGCAGTCCCGGCGGCTTCGTGGGTCTCCCGGGCACCGGAGATGACGCCCTGGTAGCCCTCACGGGCGTCCTTGCGCTCCAGGTAAGCCTTCAGCTTGGGGCCGTGGCTGATCCAGTCCTCTTTCGTGGTGTCGGGGAAATAACGGAACAAAATGTCCCAATCCCCTTTGGCGCCCTCGATCTGTTCGGCGTTTTCCTTCACCGGCGTCTGCGGCAGGGGTTTATCCTTATCGGGATAGCGATCTTCTTCTCGGTGGCCCGCGCCATCCGCTATGGCGACGGAATCGGTCGTTCCGTCGCCGGGGCCAGATCCGCCCTGGTGCTGTAGCGCGATTTTTCGCATGAGCTCGTCCGCGAAGGCCTGCAACACCAAGCTGCGTGCCCAGTAGGCGCCTAACTCCCGGCTCACCTTGGAGCGTCGTTCGGCCAGCTTGGCGGCCGTGGCGAGGTCGGATGAAGACGGTTCCAGCCCGTCACACCGGATGAGGTGTATTTTGCGGACCATCTCATAGTACGGATTCCCAAGCTGGGCGTGGAGCTTGCGAAGCTCGAGCATTGGTTCGAAGTACTTCTGCGCACCTTTTGTAACAGCCTTGACGTTGTAACAGAGCGTCTGCATCCAGTTGCAGACCGCCGCCTGGGGTTTGGATCGGCAGATGGTCACGACGGACACGCAACCGAGCGCCATGCATTGGTCCTTGGCGGCATCGCAGTTGGCGCCTCCGCCCGCGCAAGACTCAGCGCTCTTCCGGCACTGCATCTCGTCCTTTTCGATTGACGCCCAGGCCTTTGGGTTCTTGGGGTAGATCACCCTGACCTGCCTAATCCCCTTGATGACCTTGGATTCCGTCTTGCGGCGGGATACGTAGTCGTCCAACAGGACGGTGTACTTATCGGGAACCTGGCTCTTGCAGATTTCAGACATATCAAATGAGGGGGATGGCGTTTGGGCGTGAGCCGCGCCGGAGGCAACGAGCAAAGTCGCGCCAAGGAATAGCACGAAAATTGGGATGTGGCGCCGTATTCGTCCCGGGTCCGAATAGAAGTGACGGCGTGAACTCATTGCTCCCTCCATCCTATGGGAGCCAATATAACCGGACATTTCCCTTCTGACTCCTGGAATCAACCGCAATGGGAGACCTTCGTCGGCGCAGGCAGGGGGCGGCTGATTATGGATGAACTCTTACCCTGTCGGTATGCCTGAACAGACGTTGACTCTCGAATGTCCGGGTAGGACCACCTCCGGCCCACCGAACGCTCAACCTCGGTCGCCCGCTTTCTGATCAGTAAGGGGTCATTCGCCGCTAAAAAAGAACTGGACTGCTAATGGGAGTGGCTGTGTGAAAACACGCAAGTCGGTTTAGAATCCTGACACTTGCTTT
>Ga0066187_1000230_pt1 | contig 21752 bp, 19 predicted proteins | sample WorMetexBAHAMAS1_FD_58706 | JGI IMG/M metagenome (GOLD analysis project Ga0066187, IMG submission 58706) | Marine gutless worms symbiont microbial communities from Max Planck institute for Marine Microbiology, Germany - Inanidrilus exumae... | ecosystem: Host-associated > Annelida > Digestive...
GGCAGGGCCTATGCCTTGGAACTGGCCCGGAGGGGGGCCAAGGTCGTGGTCAACGATCTCGGCGGCGCCCGGGATGGATCCGGGCAGGGTTCCACATCCCCGGCGGACACCGTGGTTGAAGAGATACGGGAGATCGGTGGAGAAGCGGTTGCCAATTATGACAACGTCGCGACGGTGGAAGGTGGGGAGAACCTGATCCGGACCGCATTGGATCGTTTCGGGGCCGTTCATGTCCTGATCAACAATGCCGGTATCCTAAGGGACAAAAGTTTTGTCAAAATGACGTCCGAAAACTGGCAGGCCGTTCTCGACGTGCATCTCAACGGTGCCTACCATGTTTCGCGGCCTGCTTTTATCGCCATGAAGAAAAACGGGTATGGCCGAATCCTCATGACCACCTCTGCGGCAGGCTTGTACGGCAATTTCGGTCAAACCAATTACTCGGCCGCCAAATTGGGCCTGGTGGGCCTGATGAACACCCTCAAACTGGAGGGTGAGAAATACGGCATCAGGGTCAACACCATCGCGCCCCTGGCGGCCTCCCGGCTCACCGAAGACATTCTGCCACCGGATATGTTTGAGAAGATGAAACCGGAATACGTGGTTCCCATGGCCCTTTTTCTCTGTTCCAGTGAGTGCCCGGTAACCGGACGGATCTACAATGCCGGCATGGGTTTTTACAATCGGGCAGCCGTTGTGACGGGTCCGGGCGTCGTACCGGTGAAAGGGGGGGCGGTTCCCTCCGTTGAAACGATCCAGAGCGAACTTTCGACCCTTTCCAGTTTGAATGGAGCAAAGGAATATGCTGGGGTCAACGAGCAGGTGGGGGATGCTTTGGCGGCCTTTTCCAGCCCGACGCCGGCACAGGCTTCCCCAGCCGGGTTCGCCTCCGTTGAAGCGGTTTTTTCCGCCATGCCGGATGCATTTGTCGCAGAAGCCGCGGCAGGCGTGGAGACGGTTTTTCAGTTCAATATCGCAGGTGGTGGCGGCGGTGACTGGTATTGTGGCGTTGCGGACGGTGCGTGTACGGTGGCAAACGGTGTTCATGACGCACCGGTCTGTACGCTTTCAATGGAGGATGCCGATTTTCTCGACATGATGAACGGCACCCTGCCGGCCATGCAGGCCTATACTTCCGGGAAATTGAAAATCGGTGGGGACATCATGAAGTCCCAGCTGATTGAAAAGCTGTTCAAATTTTAAATAGGCCCTAAGGATGAACGCCTGCGAACGGCTGGGAGTAAACACACAAAGCAGTAAAATAAGGAGATGAAAATGATCGGCATTACTTCTTATGGCGCATATATACCCCGGTTGCGACTGGATCGAATGGCCATATTCCAGAACATGGGATGGTTTGCACCGGCGGTGGTGATGGTGGCCCAGGGGGAGCGCGCCATGTGCAACTGGGACGAGGACGCGGTCACCATGGCGGTGGCGGCTTCAAGGGATTGCCTTGTCGGAATGGACAGACAAAACCTCGATGGCATATTCCTGGCCTCCACCACGCTTCCTTTCGCGGATCGCCAAAATTCGGGAATTGTGGCGACTGCCCTGAATCTTCGCAACAACATCATGACCTCCGATTTCACGGCATCCCAAAAGGCGGGAACCACCGCCCTTGTGACGGCCCTCGAGACCGTGCGGGGCGGGGAGAAGAAAAATGTGATGGTAACGGCTGCGGATCGCAGGGAAACCAAAACCGCCTATTTTTACGAGATGTGGTTCGGGGATGCCGCCGCTTCTGTAACGATCGGAAGTACGGATGTTGTCGCCGAGTTTTTGGGTTCCTACAGCGTTTCCTATGATTTCGTGCCCCACTATCGGGGCGCGGAGCATCGGTTCGATTATGTGTGGGAGGAGCGCTGGGCCCGGGACGAGGGGTATGCCAAGATCATACCGGAAGCGATCGGCGGACTGCTGGATAAACTGGGGGTGACCATCGATGAAGTCGACCGGTTGGTGTATCCCTGCTTTTTCAAGGCGGAGCATCGAAATATTGCAAAAATACTCGGTGCGGATCCGGGGATCGTCGCCGGCAATCTTCATGAGGAGTGCGGGGAAACCGGAGCCGCCCATCCGCTTCTGATGCTTGCCGAAGCCCTGGAAGGCGCCAAACCCGGAGACCGGATCCTGGTGGCCGGCTTCGGACAGGGTAGCGACGCCCTGCTTTTCCGGGCCACGGACCACATCGACGACCTGCCGGAACGCAACGGATTTAAAAAAAGCCTCGAGAACAAAAAGACTACCGATAATTATCCCAGATGGCTTAAATTCAGGGACTTGGTGGCCCCCGAGATGGGAATTCGGGCAGAAGCCCCCACACAGACCGCCATGTCCGCGCTTTGGCGAAACCGGAAGATGATCCTGGGACTTGTTGGCGGCAAATGCAGGGAGTGCAAGACGCCTCAGTTTCCCAAAATGGATATCTGCGTCAACCCGGACTGCGGGGCGGTCCACAGCCAGGATGATTATGAATTTGCCAATGAAACGGCGCGGATCAAGACGTTCACCGGCGACCTGCTGGCGGTATCCGTGGATCCTCCACACAAGTACGGCCTGATCGAATTTGAAGCGGGGGGAAGGATCATGGCGGATTTTACCGACTGTGAATTCGACGAGCTTCGGGTGGGGCTTCCCATGCAGATGGTGTTCAGAAAGCGGACGGAGGACCGGGAGCGCGGTTTCGTCAATTACTTCTGGAAAGCCGCCCCGATACCGGGGATATCCGCCGCCGATACCATCTCTTTTGAGGGAAAGGTGGCCGTCGTTACCGGTGCCGGCGCAGGGCTCGGCCGTGCCTATGCCCTGGAACTGGCCAGGCGGGGTGCCAAGGTGGTGGTAAACGACTTGGGGGGTGCAAGGGATGGGTTCGGAATCGGATCCGCTTCACCTGCCGATCAAGTGGTAGAGGAGATCAAAACGGCTGGGGGCATGGCGGCGGCCAACTACGATAATGTCGCCACGGCCAAGGGGGGTGAAGGGATTATCAACACCGCTGTCGACACCTTCGGTGGTATCGATATCCTCATCAACAACGCCGGAATTCTGAGGGATAAGAGCTTTGCCAAGATGGAACCCGAGAACTGGGGGGCGGTACTCGATGTCCACCTCAACGGCGCCTACCACGTGACGCGGCCGGCATTTGCCGCAATGAAAGAAAACGGATTCGGACGAATCGTTATGACCACCTCCGCAGCCGGCCTGTACGGCAATTTTGGACAAACCAACTATTCCGCCGCCAAAATGGCACTGGTGGGACTCATGAACACACTGAAAATCGAAGGCGCAAAATACAATATCAAGGTCAACACAGTGGCCCCACTGGCCGCATCGCGGTTGACGGAAGATGTGATGCCCCCTGACCTCTTTGAAAAAGCCGGACCCGAGTTCGTGGTTCCCATGACCCTTTACCTGTGCAGCGATGGATGTGAGGAGACAGGGGCTATTTTCAACGCCGGGATGGGTTACTACAACCGGGCCGCCGTGTTGACCGGTCCGGGTACCTGCCTGGGGGACGGGGAGACGCTGCCCACCCCCGAAATGATCGAGGAGAGGTGGGAGCAGATCAACACCCTTGAAGGCGCCCAGGAATTTACCGATCTCAATGCCGCAGTCATGGCGCTCCTCTCACCGCCGGCAGCCGACTCTAAAGAGGAAAACGATACCGTCCCTTCCGACGAACCGGATATTCAGGGTATTTTCGACCGAATGGCAGACAGCTTCCGCCCGGAGGCGTCGGAGGGCATTGACCTTACGTTCCAGTTTCAGATTTCCGGTCCCGGGGGCGGCGACTGGTCATGTACGATTCGGGACAAAACCTGTCATATCGACTCCGGGGTTCATGAAAAACCGGCGTGCACCCTTAAAATGGCCAGCGTGGATTTTACGGAGATGATGGGCGGGCAGCTATCACCCATGGTGGCCTATACGTCGGGTCGGCTGATTATCGAAGGGGACATCATGAAATCGCAGCTAATCGAAAAACTGTTTCAGGTATAGGAATACTGGAGGATACCATGGCAACGGGGATAAAGGACAAAGTGGCAATTATCGGAATGGGGTGTACCCGTTTTGGTGAACGCTGGGACATGGGGGCGGAGGAGTTGATGGTGGAGGCCTTTATGGAGTGCCTCGATGATGCCGGTATCGAGAAGAGGGATATCGGTGCCGCCTGGCTCGGAACCTGTCTGGAGGAGATCAACGTGGGAAAAACCGGTATGCCCCTGGCCACCACGCTGCGCCTTCCCATGATTCCGGTAACGCGGGTGGAGAACTATTGTGCCACGGGCTCAGAGGCGTTCAGGGGCGCATGCTATGCCGTGGCCTCGGGGGCGTATGATATCTGCCTGGCCCTCGGGGTGGAGAAACTCAAGGATACGGGGTACGGGGGACTGCCCAATCCCGGATCCGGGCATGGCAGTCTTTCCTGGCAGTGGTGGCCCAATCTCACGGCGCCCGGATCTTTCGCCCAGATTGCCAGCGCCTATTGCGCGAAACACCGGATTCAGGACCAGGACCTAAAACGGGCCATGGCCCATGTGTCGGTGAAAAGCCACGATAACGGATTGCTCAATCCCAAGGCACATTTGAGAAAGAAGATCACCATCGACCAGGCCCTTTCGTCCCCGATCATTGCCCATCCATTGGGCCTTTACGACTGCTGTGGCGTAAGCGATGGCGCTGCCTGTGCCATCGTGACCACCCCGGAGATCGCAAAAAGTCTCGGGAAAAAGGATTTCGTATCGGTGAAAGCGCTGCAACTGGCCCTGAGCAGCGGGGAGGAGGTGGGGTACAACAACTGGGACGGGGATCACTTCATGACCACAGCCAAGTGCAGCAAAATGGCATACGAGGAAGCGGGTATCACCCGACCCAGGGAGGAGATCAGCATGATGGAAGTGCATGATTGTTTTTCCATCACTGAACTGGTCACCATGGAAGACCTGCATGTATCCGAACGGGGGGGGGCCGTAAAGGATATCCTGGACGGGGTTTACGATCTCGACGGGGAGGTCCCGTGTCAGGTGGACGGGGGGTTGAAGTGCTTCGGGCATCCCATCGGGGCCTCCGGGCTCCGCATGCTGTACGAGATGTATCTGCAGCTGCACGGCCGTGCGGGAGACCGTCAGCTTGAAAATCCCCGCTACGGCCTGACTCACAACCTGGGCGGGTTTCCCTTCCAGAACATCTGCAGTATTTCCATTATCGGGCAATATAAATGAAATCGATTTGACGGGGCAGAGCGATGGACATTCTCAGTTTGACGGAACCACAGGTAGAATTTCAGAACAGATTGCATGGGTTCTTGGCAAAGGAGGTCACCCCTTTTGCGGACCAGTGGGAGGAACAAGGCATCGTTCCCAAGGATGTCTGGCGAAAAATGGGAGAAAACGGTTTTCTCTGCATGGGGGTAGCACCCGAATACGGCGGACTTGGCGGTGATTTTCGCTACTCGGTTATCGTGGCAAACGCCATGGCGAGAACCCACCAAACAGGGCTCTGCGCCATGCTTCACACCGATGTGGTGGTACCCTACATCGAGACCTTTGGAAGCGATGCGCAGAAGAAAAAATACCTTCCCGGGTGCGTGTCCGGGGAAATCATCACGGCCATCGCCATGACCGAACCCGATGCCGGGAGCGATCTGGCGAGCATGACCACTACAGCTACGGAAGATGGTGATCATGTGGTGATCTCCGGGGCCAAGACATTCATCTCCAATGGCATCAATGCAGATCTGGTGATCGTTGCGGCCCGAGAGGCGGATATGGACAATGCCCACCAGGGCATCTCCCTTTACATCGTAGAAGATGGTACGCCGGGTTTCAACCGGGGAAGAAAACTTCAAAAGATGGGATTCCACAGCCAGGATACGGCGGAACTTTTTTTCTCTAACTGCCGCATTCCCAAAGCCAACCGTCTGGGAGAGAAAGGGCTGGGATTTTTAATGCTCATGGGAAAGTTGCAGCAGGAGCGGCTGGCGACGGCCATTGCCGCGGTGCCTGCAGCGGAGGTGATACTGGAGCTGACCACAGCGCATTGCAGGAAGACCCGGGTTTCCGGAAAGCCGCTGATCAAAAACCAGTCGGTGCAATTCGCACTGGTGGAGATGACCACGGAGGTGAAGCTGGGGAGAACCTTTGTGGACAAACTGGTGATGGACCATGTCGAAGGTTTGGAAATCATCATCGAAACCTCCATGGCCAAATACTGGACCACCGAGATGGTCCGGCGGGTGGCGGACCGGTGCATGGATCTCTTCGGAGCCGATGCCATGGCGGAAACCTGCCCCATCGTTCGGGGATGGCGGGATATCCGGGTCCTCTCCATATTCGCCGGGACCAACGAAATCATGAAAAGCATCGCGGCAAAGTTTATGGGATTTTGAAATGGAGGATCAAATGGCCAATGACGGCGCACTCAAGGGGATCACGGTTCTGGACCTGTCCCGGCTGCTTCCTGGACCCTACTGTTCCATGATTCTGGCGGACCATGGGGCACGGGTCATCGCCGTGGAAAGCAGGAGATTTATGTCGGACGGCCTGTTTCTAAAGCCGGTGAACCGAAACAAGGAGCACCTGTCCCTGGATCTGAAAACCGATGAGGGAAAAGAGATTTTCAACCAGTTGGCGGCAAAGGCGGATGTGCTCATTGAGGGGTTCCGGCCCGGGGTGGTGGAAAGGCTCGGTATCGACTATAAAACCGTCAGCCGGCTCAATCCGGGGATCGTCTATTGTGCCATCACCGGGTACGGTCAGACCGGCCCTTACCGGGATCGGGCCGGTCATGACGTCAATTATCTGGGAATCGCAGGCGTACTGGACCTTATCGGTGAAAAAGACCGACCGCCCGCCATCCCGGGCGTTCAAATTGCAGATATCGCCGGCGGGGGGATGAACGCGGCCATCGGCATCCTGCTGGCGCTCGTGGCACGGCAGCGAACGGGAAAGGGACAGTATATCGATATCTCAATGACCGACGGAATGGTCGGCCTGCTGCCGGCGGTTTTATTTTTCAAGGAGCTGACCGGTCGGGCACCGGAACGGTCCGACTTCATGCTGTCTCACCGGTACGCCTGCTACAATACTTATGAAACGGAAGATGGCCGGTTTATCGCCATCGGAGCAGTGGAGCACCGCTTCTGGCAAGTGCTCTGCGAAGCCCTCGAAATTCCGGAGTACGCCTCACTGCAATATGATGAAGAGCGAAGGGAGGAGATTGTCGATGCGGTGAGGGCCATTTTCAAGGGCGCCTCACTGGAAAACTGGGAGAAGCGGCTGGGGGAACTGGATGCCTGCTGGGCGCCGGTGAATCGATTGTCCGATCTGTTCGAAAATCCTCATCTCAAGGAGCGAGAGATGATATTGGAGATGGCCGAAAAAAATGGGAGGACCTCACAGACCCTGGGCGTGTCGGTGAAGTTGAGCGATACACCGGGTGCGGTGCGGACGCCGCCTGTGGAATTCGGCGAGAGCTCGGCCGCCATTTTAAAAGAGCTTGGATACTCGGATGAAGCGATAAGAAACCTGGTTGAAAAGAACGTTGTATAAATGGGCGATGGCGTTTCAGATGACCTCAAAATCGGGATTATGGCGGACAGCCATGGTCTGCCGGAGACCATCTCCAGGGCACTCGCCTTTTTCCGGCGCCAGGGCTGCCGGACCGTTTATCATCTCGGGGATATCTGCGACTCTCTCGATGATAGGACCCTTGTTGCCTGTGTTCGGCTTCTCAAAGATCACAGTGTGATCGCCCTTAAAGGGAACAACGACCACGTCCAGACGATTCGGAAATCCGAAGGTGGAGAACCGTCCGACAGGTCCGCCGCCCGGGCTTACCTTACACATCTGCCGTTGCGGGTGGAAGCGGGCAGGGGAATTTTTGCCCACTCCCTGCCGTTTATTAAAGAGTTGGGACTTTCCGCCCTGACAGGTCCCCTTGAAGGAGACATGGTAGAGCGGATTTTGGATCGGATACCGGACCGTGTGCTTTTCCGTGGGCACAGCCATTCGCCCGAGATTCACTGGCGGGAAGCCGGGGTCCTCCGCTCGCAGCGGATCGAGGCGGGACAAACCCTGGGCCTTGGCCGACGGCTTTCCTGTATCGTCACCTGTGGTGCGTTGACGCGGGGTTTTTGCATGGTGTGGTGGCCCCACGAGATGGCCGTGTCATGCCATTTGTGTGAAACAAAATAGGAACATTTGAAAAATCATTGAGGAAACACCAAATGATGACACCGCTTGAAAAAGCCCGTAAGGATCCGAACTCCATGAAGGCCAAGATTCTGTCTTCCGCTCGGAAGCAGTTTGGGGAATATGGATTTCACGGCACCACCACCCGAATGATTGCCAAACATGCCGGCATCGATATCTCCACTCTCTACTACCACTGGGGAGAAAAGTCTGAACTTTACGAGGCGGTCATCCTGGATATCAACGACGGCCTTCAGGCAAAGCTCATCGAAGTGGAAAAAAAGGTCAAGGGATTGCCCCTGGCCGAACGGATGGAGATCGCCATCGATCGCATGGTGGATTACCTGTTTGACTACCCGGAGATCGCCAATTTGACGATGTTTCAATATTTTACCCGAACCCGGCATGAGATCAGCGTGGATTCGCGATTGTCCGATTTCATCTCCAACATCGCCTTTTCTATGGGGCTGGCCGATGACAGGGAAACTGTCCCCACGGAAGCCAAGATGAAGGTGCTGGCGGTGACCAACTCCATCTACAATTTCGTGACCGGCGAAAGATTGTTTATGCCCATGCTGACTGTGGGTCGCCGTGCCTACATCGATCAAGTGAAGGAGACATTGAAATTCTACCATGTTGCCCCGTATGCCGTGAGATAGTGTGATGTCCCATAGATTCTGTATAAAATACAAGGTGGACTGATTATTGATTCCTTTGTTTTAAAAATGAAAATTCCAAAATCCAAATCATAAATTACAAATAAATACCAAACAGCAAGTTTCAAATTATTATAAAAGGTTTTGAATTTGACGGATTCGAAATTGTGATTTATTTGTTATTTGGTTTTGTCATTTGATATCTTGTATGACCTGCCTCCTCCACAATCCCACTCTTATGTGAAACATCATTTTGGTCATTATTTCCAGGATGCGAAACTATAATCCATCTCAAAATAATCTTTTGACCCATCTTTGTGTTTTGCTCTGATGATCGAAAGTCCAATCCCATTGAACGGCCGACGCTTTTCCTCCGGGACAACCATTTTTTTTCTTAAAAAGCTTGACACGAAATAAATAGCGTATTATTGTACTATTTATATAGTACAATATATAAACATGTAATTGTATGATGCAAAGGTGATCTCCATGATCGATTTCAAACTAGACCCAAAAAGCGGGGTCCCCTATTACCGGCAGATCATTGACCAGATCCGTTACGGGGTGGTGACCGGAAGCCTTCAGGTCGGGGAGCAGCTTCCCACGGTTCGGGCGCTGGCCGTTGAGCTGAAGGTTAACCTGAATACGGTCAGCAAGGCGTACCGTGAGCTGGAAATCCAGCGTGTTTTGGAAACGCAGCAGGGGACCGGTACGTTCATCGGTCCCGTTGAGGTGAACATTTCAGATGAGGAACGGCAGGAGAAACTGGAGAGCATTTGCTCCGAGTTTATGACCGTTGCCGGTAGTTATGGTTTCACGGTGGCGGATATCATCGGTGAGTTGAAAAAAAGAGAAGGAGGTACGGCATGAGTAACCAGACAGCAGACCAGAGAACGTTCAATCCTGTCTCCATTGCGGTCATGGTGTTGTTGTTGGTGCTGGACGGCGTTCTGTTTTATCTGGGGTTTTTGAACTGGATGTCGGCGGTTGCGGTGGCTGTCATTTCCCTTTTTGCCGCGGCTTCCATCCAGATAGCGGACCAGTGGGAAAAGGGCGTCGTTTTGAGAATGGGGAAGTTTCGGGGCTTAAGGGGTCCAGGCTTTTTTCTCATCGTCCCCATTGTCGACCGGGTGGATAGCTACGTGGATCAGCGGGTCCGTGTGACCGATTTCAGTGCCGAAAAAACCCTGACCAAGGATACGGTGCCGGTAGATGTGGACGCCGTGGTTTACTGGACCGTATGGGATGTGGAGAAAGCCGCCCTGGAGGTGCGCCGATATGTGGAAGCGGTTACCTACATCGCGCAGACGGGTCTTCGGGATATCATCGGTCGCCACGAGCTCGCGGATCTTCTGCAGCATCGGGATAAGATTGCAGATGCACTGCAGCAGACACTGGATGAGCACACCAATCCATGGGGAATTACCTGCCAGAATGTGGGCATCAAGGATATCGTCATCCCGGCGGCCCTTTCGGATGCCATGAGCAAGCAGGCCCAGGCGGAAAGAGAGAGGCAGGCGAGAATCATTCTCGGTACGGCGGAGACCGAGATATCCAACAAGTTTGCAGAGGCCAGCCTCCAGTACCGGGACAACCCGGTGGCGCTACAGCTTCGGGGAATGAACATGCTGTTTGAGGGCCTGAAAGAGAAGGGATCCCTCATCATCGTCCCCAGTTCCGCACTTGAGTCGATGAACATGGGTGCCATCGGCGGACTGGCAGCATTGTCGGAAAAGGGTGCTGAGACAAATGCAGCCGGGTGAGACGACGGATCGGGATCGGTTTCAGCCATCTCCCGTTTACCGCATTCAACCGACGATGCATCCAGCGGACAAATCAGACGCTTCCGTTTCTACACGAACTGAGGGAATATTCGAGGCCCTCGAAACGGAAAGCAAGGAGCGCTGGACCGATGACTGCCGGTTGGACTGGGGAATTGCTGCGGAGACCCCATCCTTGCATCACGATACAGTCGAGATTTTTAAGCGTTCGATGATTTTCGTGGTGTGATCGGATCGCGCCGCAGGGACCATGAAAATGGATAAAATATCGACATCAGATCATGAAAAAGCCGGCAGCACACATCTGCTGCCCAGTCGAAGCTCGGTCCTATACACCTGGGGGACCACCCCGGCTGAGCAGCGGATGACGTATCCTTGTGACGACCTGTCCCGATCTTTTGACGAATCCTATTACAGAGGTGTGACCGTCTGGGCTAGCAGGAAAACGCTTTTCCGCTGGCTTTGCCAGATGCGGATTGCCCCATACAGCTATGACTGGATCGACAATTTCGGTCGGGCCAGTCCCCGGTTCCTCTATCCGGGTGTGGATGATCTGGCCGCCGGCCAGACCTTCATGACGATATTCCGGTTGGTCGATTATCAAACCCATCGTTTTTTAACATTGAGAATCAAACGGAAGATCCACTCCTTTAAACTGTTCGGCGACGTTATAGTGTGCTACCTCATTCTTCCAGTCAACAAAGATCACTGCCGACTGCTGGTCAAGCTCTTGGTTCGATATCCGGAAGGAGTGCCGGGGGCGCTCATGAAAAAACTGCTGCCCCTGGGGGATCTTGTGATGATGCGACGCCAGCTCCTTAATTTTAAACAGTTGGCAGAGATGCAATCGTGATTCTGCCTCGACACCCAATTAGCCATCGCAATACCTGAGATCTGATGATCTATGTTCGCGGATCATGCGGCCAGCCCATGATATAGCCGCATCAGGTCCTCTATCGATTCCCTGCGGCGTATTAGCCGGACCCTGCCATCCAGATCGATGAGGACCTCGGCGGGTTTCAGACGCTGATTATAGTTGGAGCACATCGTATAGCAATAGGCACCTGCATCCAGAACGGCCAAGGAATCATTCTCTTCGATTGCGGGAAGGCGTCGGTTCCGGGCAATGATATCTCCGGTTTCGCAGATGTTTCCCACCACGGTGACCCGGTCATTTTCCGAAAGTAGGCGTTTCCGTCGTGGATAGACTTCAATGTCGTGGTGGGAGTTGTAAAGGACCGGACGATGGATCACATTGAATCCAAGATCCGTACCGATATATCGGGTGCCGAACTGCTCTTTAATGGCGTGCACCGTTCCAAGCAAGACACCGCTTTCAGCGGAAATATACCGCCCCGGTTCAACCATGAAGGCACCCTGGTAGCCGGTTTTGCCAACAAAATCCTTAATGACTTCATCCAGCTTTTTCCCAAGAGCGGTAAGATCAAGACGTGCTTCCCCTCTGTGTTTGTGATAGGGCACGCCAAACCCCCCTCCGAAATCGATCACCTTAAGGGTCGGGAAAAGTTCCGCGAGGGCGAGCAGGCTTTTAACCGGTGGCACATAGATGTCGGGATCCATGAACAAGGAACCGATGTGCATGTTGATCCCCACGAGGTTCAATCGAAAGTCGGATAAAACCCTTTTCACTTCCTGCACCTCTGCGGCGCTCACGCCAAATTTGGTTTGCTTACCGGCGGTCACCACCTTTTCATGGTGGCCGGCCCCCATGCCGGGATTGAATCGAATCATCACATCGATTCCCGGATGCTCTGATCCAAGCCGCTGGAGCTGGGATACCGAGTCCACGCTGATAAGGCATCGGTTGTCGATGGCATACGCCATCTCCTCCGATGAAACATTATTGGAGATATTGATCATCTGGTGTGCCTTGAATCCCGCCATCTTTAGCAGGTGCAGCTCACCGGGGGACATGGCGTCTGCATGAAATCCCTCCGATCGGATAATTTTGAGCAGTTCCAGATTGGAGTTGGCTTTGGTGGAGTAGTTGGCAATGAATTTCGGGTAGGTGATCAGGTTTTTAATCTCTCGGCATCGTTGCCGCAGTATCCGTTCACTATACACAAACAGGGGGGATCCATATTGGGTCGTTAACTGGCGGGGATCCATATTTTCAAAAAAATCAATTTGTTCGAGGTAATTCATCATGAAGCTCCTTTAGGTAGTATTTTTAAACACTACTAATATGTTTCTAGAATTCTGTCAAGGCCATTTCGTAGTCAGCAACCTCCAGACAAAATAAGTCCGACGGTTTTTAGGTTTGCCAGTTAGTGGTTGGCGAGAAGCCCATCCCTGTATTGACACAATCCGGGTGTTTTTTTATGATTGCTTCAATCAACGCCAGTTCGATGCCGTTTCAGAATTCCATTATTCCTAAGGAGACGTGAACATGAAAATCATTCTCTATATTGTCAGTTTTGTGTGGGTTGCCGCCGGTGTGTGCTACATTCTTTATACAGAAGAGACCAGAGCTTTTATAAGGCAATTATTAGAGGAAGTGGACCGGCGGGTTTTGGCGGTCATCGCGTTTGTTTCCAGCGTACTGGTCTTGTATGCTGCTCCTGCTGCCACCAACAGTTGGGTGGTGGTTCTTTTGGGTCTGATGGGTATCATCAAGGGCGGGGTTTTTCTCGCCAATCCACAGAATATCTTTGACACCATTAGGGAATGGTACATCAATGAGGTGACGGATCGAACCTACCGCTTTTTCGGCATCGTGATGCTGGTAATTGGAACGGCGCTGTTTTCGTGGATAAAGTGATGGGGTGGTAGGTTGGATCGGGTGTTGTGTGTGGGGGAATTGTGATGATTGAGGCTTGCTTTGTCCTAAGCCTCCGATGCTGGTAGCTGGATGCTCGATGCTGGGAAAAAGCAAAAGCATCACTGAGGGAAATCAGACAGACCGGTTTTTATATACCGAAAGCAATTATCGGTGCTCCAGAATTCTATTTGCAGTAGCCAGCATCAAGCAGCCAATAACCAGTATCAAGTATCCAGTAACCAGCCCCCTTAACCCTGCAATGCTCCAGATGTCTATTAGCAACAAAGGAACATTATAATGGATAAACCAGTCCTCGAAATATTTTCCGACTACATCTGACCGTGGTGTTATTTCATCACCGGGCGTGTTGAACGACTGAAAAAAGCCTATTCTCTGGATGTGCGCTGGATCGCATTTCCCCTCCATCCTGAAACTCCGGAAGAGGGGATGACCCTGGAGGAATTGTTCGCCGGACGTACGGTGGACATTCCCCAAATGCTGTCCCGTTTAAGGCAGGTCGCTGCGGAAGAAGGTTTGCCTTTTGGCGACCGTAAAAAAACCTTCAACAGCCGACTGGCCCAGGAACTGGGCAAATGGGCGGAATCCATAGGGGAAGGAGACAAGTTTCACGACGCCATGTTTCGTGCCTATTTTGCCGATGGCTGGAATATCGGAAATGCGGGAGTGTTGCTGAACGTTTGTGAATCTTTAGGGCTTCCGGTGGACGAGGCAGAGCGGGTTCTTAAGGAGAGCTCCTTTAAGGATATGGTCGACAGCGACTGGACCCGATCGAGAAAGGCAGGTGTAACGGCCGTCCCGACATTTGCCATGAACGAGCGGATGTTGGTGGGAGCCCAGCCCTATGAAGCTTTAGAAGGGCTTTTGTCGGGTCGAGTTGTGGAGATTTTCTGATTATAGTTTGCAGAAAGAATAAAATCAGAAAAATGAAAAAGAGAGCCGAATGGCTCTCTTTTCTCGATCGTAAAACAGTAAAGGAGGACAGGTTTATGCTTTATTCATTCTTCGTCTAGAGAAACCAGCGACTCCCAAAAGGCCGGTACCTAAGAGAAGCATAGTGGTCGGTTCGGGAACAGGAGCGGTATCATGTTTTACTGTATTCATTGTAAAGCTGGTGGTCCATGTTCCGTCCCAGCCGTTATCGCTTTCAACATTTGCAACATCGCCGCCTTTATATTCCGTACCAGCGTAAAAGTCGCTTAAAAGTGAATCGTCTATATTGAGGTCAAAGGTGAAATCAACAATAGAATAAGGAGTTCCATAACCAATATCCTGCCATCCAACTGCAGTTACTTCACCTGCTACCAGGAGACCATTATATTCAACGCTATCATAAGTAAATTTGCCCCATATTTCAAGATCGTTTCCATCTATACCGGTTACAAAATTTCCCAATTCGTCCATTTCGAACCCCACACTATAGTATCCGTAACTGGGGTTGGAGCCTTTCAATTCAATGGTATCCTGAGTAACGGGGATGAGGTTAGCGGGAATACCATCAAATGATATGGTCTGTGCTTGTGCAATCGAAGTAAATCGATTCGTATCAGCGTTATAACTGATGACACCAGTCGTGTTGGAAAAGATGTCAGGATATCCCAAATCAAGCCCAAGCAACTCCGCACTAGAACTTCCGGCCACTAAAAAGGTCGCTAATGCCGCAAGAAATAAAACTTTCAGTGCCTTTTTCATGTCATCTCCTTTCGTTGTAGCAAAATAAATTATCGAACGTGTTTAAATTTCTTAGGATATTTTAGGTATTAAAAATTGCATTTTTAGTTTTCCTTTGAACCTAAGTGATAAGCAATCTACATGCCATGGCAGCTTTTTTTTATAATTAGATTTGTTTATTTAATTATTGCAATATATATCAAAAAGTTAAGAATTATGCCGCCATCGGACATAATCATAGGGTAAAATACATACCCAGAAATTGTGTAATAAAGGTAACAATTCGGCCAGGATTAGGAAGTTATTTTCTCATATTTCTGTTGGCAAAGTGAAAAACCAACCTCATGTACTATTCTGGAAATTTCCATCAGAAAAGAATACCATTCACGCAATTCAAATTTTTTGGGCTGTGTATGAAAAATATTTCACATTATCCGCAATTAAAATCCACACTTTTCCAGTGCATTGTATAGGTATTTTTGCTAACTATTTAAAATTAAAGAGAGAAAAAAACATTGCCTGGCGGGCATCGATTTTGCTTTCAAAATGTGTATCTTGAAAATATAAGGTATGGCGGTCAATTCACTGTAACATCAACATCTGAGACAAAGATCACATGATAGATCTAAAGGATATAGCAATGAAATATGATAACGGAGGCAGACGTTTTGGCCTCGACAGGCGGCAGTATTCCTATGCTATTTATCTACCGGAGAGACGATCCGGGGGGGAGCGCAGGGAAGGACGCGACCGGCGTTCATTTGATGATCTCGAATTCAGAGAGGATAATGAGCGTAGGGCGGTATTTCTTGTAGCATGATGCTTGGAACTGGTGACTGGATTCTTAATACTCGACAATGGTTCTTCTAACTCAATGAAGGATGGTGTCCCGGGGTTCGGGTGAAGTGTCGATTGCCGTGTAAGCGGGTAGTGCTCTCAATTGAAAAAGGGCAAGCTGCATTGGCAGCTTGCCCTTTTTTCATTTTCTGAATCAGGAAATATGTATCAGCGTTTGCCTGGTATGTAATTTGGGAATTGGTTCATTGGAATTTGTTTTAAATTTGTTAATTGGTGCTTGGCATTTTGGGCCATATTTTCATTTACGATTGTCAATCCTATTTATGAACTATTCGACATTCTTTTCTCAAGCACGGGTGTGCTACTTGTCTTCCACCAGCAACATGGTAGTGGGATCCAGCACCTGAGATTTTGTCTGTTCCGAATCTTCCAAACCTTTTAGCGCTTTCACGTGGATCTCCTTGCCGTCCGGCTGGAGTTGTATGGCCACCTCGAAAAGATCGGCCACGTCGGTGAGCTGGGTGGGCATGCCATCCGGTGCAGGCGTTTCGTGGCGGTGGGTCGTGACAGCGAACCATACATGGACACCGAATTTTTTGGCCAACTCCTTCATCTCGGAAAGGGGTTGCCGGATCGATGCGTCAAAGGGCATCTCATCGATGAGGATCATGCTGGGCTGGAATATATCCTGCGCTGTTAAATCAGTGAGCCGCTCCTCGAGTTTGGGCACACTGAATCCCTCCACCTTGAACGTCATGATGAACCGATGGGGCAGGAGCGATTCCCAGACCTCTTTGACCAGTGCGGTTTCCCCCGATGCGGAGAGATGCCGGAACATCTCCTTGTACCATAGGTTGACCTTTTGAACCGGGTCATCCAGACTGATATGGAGTACGTTAATCTCCCGCAGCAAGGAGTTGAGGGCCAGTTGGACCAGCAGGGCGGTTTTGCCGACACCGGCCCGGGCCATCACGACGCCGAATCCTCCCTGGGGTAGAATGGCATCGGTTTCCCTGCCCATGAGTCTCAACGGATTTCTAAGGATCAGATCGTTTTTCAGCATGATCAGGTTCCTCTCTTTTAGCTTAATGATTTTCGTCTTGTTTGAAACCTGCGCTCCAACTTCGGGATCGGCGGCAATGGTGTCCTCCGCCGGTGCATCATTGTAAGGCACCGGTTTTCTCAAGTCCAGTTTACCCATAATTAAGCCACGTTCTTTTTCTGATCGGCAGCTTTTTTCAACAGCTCTTCCGAAACAGACTGGGGGACTTGCTTATAGCTCGAAAACTCCATGGTAAACTGAGCTTTACCCTGGGTGGAGGAGCGAAGGACCGTCGAATAACCGAACATCTCCGCCAGCGGGACCTGGGCCTCCACCGCACACATGGGCCCGTCCTCCTGGGAGCCGACGATCATCCCGCGCCGCTGGTTCAAAAGGCCCATGACAGCCCCCTGGAACTCAGCTGGTGTCTCCACCACCACCTTCATGATGGGTTCCAGAATCACGGCGCCTGCCCTGGCGTATCCCTCCAAAAAGGCGCCGCGGGCTGCCGCCTGAAATGCCATTTCCGAAGAATCCACGGAGTGGGAAGCCCCGTCGTTGATCACCACCCGGATGCCGTTAACGGGGAACTCCATCTTGGGTCCCTTGGCGAGACAGCCCTTGAATCCCTTTTCGCAGGCCGGAATGTAGGGTGTGGGAATCGATCCGCCGGTGATCTGATTGTCGAAAACAAACTCTTCCCCGTCCACCGGCTCGAGATAACCGGCCACCCGGCCGTATTGTCCCGCACCACCGGTCTGTTTCTTATGGGTGTAGTTAAACTCTGCCCGCTTGGTGATGGTTTCCCGGTAGGCGACCTGGGGGCGTCCGGTGACCACATCGGCACTGTATTCCCGGCGCATTCTTTCCACGTAAACGTCCAGGTGCAGCTCTCCCATCCCCTGGATGATGGTCTCTTTGGTTTCATCATTGACATAGGTACGGAAGGTCGGGTCCTCTTTGGTAAATCGATTCAAGGCTTTGGACATGTTGATCTGCGCCTTGTTGTCGGAGGGAACGATGGAAAGGGAGATCACCGGTTCCGGAACGTACATGGAGGTCATGGTCAGCCGCATCCCAGGTGCGACAAAGGTATCCCCGGAGGCGCAGTCGATGCCGAACAGGGCGCCGATGTACCCGGCCGGTATGCTATCGATATCCTCCATCTGGTCCGCATGCATCCTTACGACCCGGCCCACTTTCAGCTTCTTGCCGGTTCTGACATTGATAAGGGTGTCTCCTTTTTTCAGGTTCCCCTGGTATACCCGGATGTAGGTGAGCTGACCGTAGCGGCCGTCCTCGAGTTTGAACGCCAGGGCCACCAGCGGGTCCTCTCCGCTGCCGGAAAGGAATACAGGGGCCTCTTCATTGTCCAGGTCCAATGCCTGGTTTTTGACCTGCATGGGGCAGGGCAGCAACTGGGTGACCGCATCCAGAAGCGGCTGAACCCCTTTGTTCTTATAGGCGGAGCCCATGAATACCGGGGTGATTTCCCGCGTCAGCGTGCCGATTTTTACCGCTTCCAGGACCATCTCCTCGGAGATCGGCTCCTCCTCCAGAATCGCCTCGGTGAGGTCGTCTGAAAACATGGAGGCCGCATCGATAAGTTCCTCTCTCTTTTCCTCCGCTTCTGCAAGCAGCGTCTCGGGAATCGGTTCCGTTCGAACTTCGTCTCCCTTTTCGCCGTCGAAATAGACCGCTTTCATGGCAACGAGGTCCACGACACCGTCAAAATCAGCCTCAAGGCCGATGGGAATCTGCATCAGAACCGCGTTGTGGCCCAGTTTTTCCTTGAGCTGGCCGGTCACTCGGATGGGATCCGCACCGCTTCGGTCGCACTTGTTCACGAACGCGATGCAGGGCACCTTGTAGCGTTTCATCTGCTGGTCCACGGTAATGGATTGCGACTGGACGCCGCCCACCGCGCAAAGCACCAGTACGGCGCTGTCCAGCACTCGGAGAGACCGTTCCACCTCTATGGTAAAATCCACATGGCCGGGGGTGTCGATGATATTGATCTCGTGGTCCTGCCACTGGCAGAAAGTGGCGGCCGACGCGATGGTAATGCCGCGCTCTTTTTCGAGTTCCATGGAATCCATGGTGGCACCGACACCGTCCTTGCCTTTTACATCATGAATGGCGTGAATCCTTTTGGTATAATATAGAATTCTTTCGGTGAGGGTCGTCTTGCCCGAGTCGATATGCGCGCTGATTCCAATATTCCTGACTTTTTTAATATCCGTATCCATTTTTAGTCCTCATCAAATAAAAAACCCCGCAATCGGGATATCTATCCCGCAGGGGGAACCAAATAAAATTGGATGAATCATGTGAACCAATATTTATAAAATTGTTATTTCCCTATGTCAAGAAATAATTTGCGTTCCCTCATTTTTTTCTTAGCCCACTTGAAGGGTAACGCACATGGAGCTATGATGAATCCAGGTATTAAGGCTGATTGGGGGAATCCACCATCTTTATAGGGGATTTCAATTGACCGTTATAGACAATCCACCGGATCATTACGAACCAAAAGAAATCGGATCAACGGCCGCCTGGATCAGGGTGCTGCTGATCGTTTCGATCCTGTTGGTATTCTGGCCGGTGACGGATAACGGATTTATCAACTTCGACGATCCGGATTACATTACCGAAAACCCGATGGTGAGATCCGGCCTGACCTTAAAGGGCATAATCCAGGCCATGTCGTCCGTTCAGGCCGGCAACTGGCACCCTGTCACCTGGATTTCCCATATGATCGATGTGGAGATCTTCGGGCTTGCTCCCGGTGGACACCACCTGATCAGCCTGCTTTTGCATCTGGCCAACGCCATTATCCTTTTCAGCCTATTCAATTCTATGACGGGAGCGCCTCTAAAAAGCGGGGTGGTGGCGGCGCTTTTCGCCTTCCATCCTCTCCATGTTGAATCGGTGGCATGGGCTGCCGAGCGAAAGGATGTGCTAAGCACCTTTTTCTGGATGCTGACCCTTTGGGCATATACGGGTTTCGTCCAACGGCCTTCGGTTTCCCGATACGTCGTGATGATCCTTTGCTTTGTTTTGGGCCTTATGGCCAAGCCGATGCTGGTGACCCTTCCCTTTGTTTTGCTTCTTCTGGACGTGTGGCCCCTTAAGCGGTTTTATATCGGTGAGAACGGAGCTTTCACAGAACTGTCGAACATCGGCCGTTTGTTGGGAGAGAAGTTGCCGCTGTTTCTGCTATCCGGGATATCCTGTATCGTCACTTTTAGTGTTCAGCAACAAGCAGGGGCGGTCGGGCCTTTATCTGTCTATTCCCTGGGGCATCGTGTGGGAAATGCTATTGTTGTGTATATCGGCTACATCCTGAAAACCCTATGGCCCGTCGATTTGGCGGTTTTCTATCCCCACCCCGGATTGAGACCGGCGTGGCAAATTGCATCTGCTTTGATCTGCCTTTTTGCGGTCACCCTTCTCACGCTTCGAAATCTCAAAAAGCATCCCTACTTATTTACCGGCTGGTTTTGGTATCTGGGAACCCTGGTCCCGGTGATCGGTTTGGTCCAGGTGGGGGCACAGGCCATGGCGGATCGCTATACCTATATCCCATTGATCGGTCTGTTTCTGGTCGCTGCCTTCGGGGTGCCGGCCCTTGTGAAAAAGAAGACGCCCAACCGGATCCTGCTGCCCATATGCGTCCTGACATTGTTGGCAGCAATGATACCGTTGACCCGGACACAGATATCCCATTGGCGGAATGATCTGACCCTCTATCGACATGCCCTTGAAGTGACTCAGGGCAACTATCTGGCCCATAACAACCTAGGGCTTGCCTTGGAAGACCGGAAGATGCCGGTTGAGGCCAAGGCGCATTATCTGAAAGCGATCGAGATCGATCCGGTTTACGAAGATGCGCATATCAACCTTTCCAATCTGTTGGAAAAAGAGGGAAGAACCGTTGATGCCGTGTCCCACCTTTACGAAGTGCTGCGATTCAATCCGAATAGCGGGCAGGCCCTTTACAATCTTGGCGTTATTCGGGAAAAACAGGGCAAAGACAAGGAAGCGCAGCAACTCTATCGATCGGCCTTGGACAAAGACTCCCACCTTGTTGAGGCCAGGAACAACCTGGGAAACCTCCTTTCTAAAAAGGGGCGCTTTGAAGAGGCCGTCGGTCACTATGACAAAGCAGTTTCGGTCAATCCTTTATATGAGAGCGCGTGGTACAATATGGGGATTGCCCTTGAAAAGCTGGGACGTACCGTTGAGGCGGAGGCCCATTATCGCCGCGTGCTGAGTCTGAACCCCCGATTTGGCAGGGCGCATACCAACCTCGGGGGGCTCCTTTTGAAAGGAGGAGAGATCGATGCCGCTTTACCTCATTACTATGATGCGGTATTTCTCGAACCGGACAGGGGCGACCTCTACTTCAACCTGGCAGTGGCGCTGGAAAAAAAGGGGCAGGTCGACAAGGCGATCTTTTGCTACCAGGAGGCGGTCCGGCTCGATCCCGGGCTGAATCGCGCCAGGATCAATCTCGGTTCTTTGTGGCTACGGCTGGGTAAACCCGATTCCGCGCGGAATCTATTTGAAGAAGCACTTCTCCGTGATCCGAAAGACCGGATCGCCAGAAGAAATCTCCAGATTTTGGAAGAAAAGATGGAAACGGTCAAATGACTAGAAGCTATCTCAAAATTAAGATTTTCGTTCCCTCCGGCTACGGCGGATGCTTATCAAGGAGGATGTAAGTTTCAAGCCGCAGGAATACGTCTGTATTTCGAGGACTTGAAACGAACACCCGACACCGAGATTGGGCGAAAAGACAATTTT
>Ga0066187_1000231_pt1 | contig 21653 bp, 9 predicted proteins | sample WorMetexBAHAMAS1_FD_58706 | JGI IMG/M metagenome (GOLD analysis project Ga0066187, IMG submission 58706) | Marine gutless worms symbiont microbial communities from Max Planck institute for Marine Microbiology, Germany - Inanidrilus exumae... | ecosystem: Host-associated > Annelida > Digestive...
CATATCGTCGTAAAAAGTTGACGTTTGCTATCTCATCTCCTGATGAGTTCTTGTTGATATTAGCAATTCGAAATAAATGTTAATTCCGCTTGCCATACTAAACATAAGCACTGCACAAATAGTATCAATAATACTATTTGACTGCACTCTCTATACTTACCTCGTTGCGAGTATGGGAAGCCTAAATTTACCTTTTATACTTACCTCATTGGCAATGGTAAGTGGAGAGTAAAGCCAAAGTCATAGCGTCGATGGCGATATAGCATCTGGTAATCCAGTGGTACACTACCAACAGCATCGCATCGTCCGTTACAAATTGCCGTTCAATATAGCGTGACTTTATAACGGACGCAGGAAATCCTTTAAGCCTGTGCCCGCATAAGATTACGTTACGTCAAAGTATACTTCCTGTGACTATTAAATTTTATACTCCGATGCGTTGTCAACTTGTAAATTGTGTATGTCGAGGTTAGCCGATAACTGTAGTTTTTGTTAAACAAAAGTACAATAAACGTCGTCTCTGTTACAACGTACAACTTTCTTGTTTCTTACTGTAGCTGTATTTTTGCGTAAGCGTGTAGCTTATCGTTATGTGGATTGAGCAGCGCAAACGTAACTGCATTTACTGGCTTTCAAAGTATGCACTGCTGTATTCTGGATACATTGCAGCTAATGCTGCCAAACGTACTGTTGCAGTATTTGAGAGTAGCTGCTAACAAATGTGATTATTTGGTTGTGCTGCCGCTATTGAGTAGTTTATTTAACACTCGATCGCTTACTTTATCGAGTACTTGAGTACTCGAATAAAACCGGAAATGGAAATTTGAGTAAGTAAATGGCTAAGTTATGAGTTGTGTTATTGCTCAGAAAATAAATTTCGATTAATTGATTGACTGATTGATGAACTCATAAGTACACATATACTGTGTATCTCGGTGCTATCACTCATTCAGTGCTAATTTGTGAGCATAAATTTATAGTTCTTAATAAAATGTCAACGTAAATTGTCATAATGCTAAAGACAAAGTAGTAGTACTTGTGGATTAAAGGCACAGTTCTAAATGGCGTCAAAACCCTAGATCATCCCAATATCGGTTACAAAAAAGTAAACAACTGGAAAAAAGATGAAGAGAAGTGGAAATAGTAACTGGAAGTAGAAAGTTATGAGTACTTGAGTAATAAAATACTACTCGAGTACTTTATTAATGAGTAATACTCGAGTACTCATGGCAGCCCTATTCTTTGGTTAGCTATGACTGTAAAAGTCAAGAGTTGGCGTTACTGAAACAGACATGACTGAGACATTAAGGCATTATGATCATTTATACTCAGCTGACCATCGATGTCAGCACCTATATCACATAATGACGTTGAAAGTCTGATTCTGGCAGTCAGCAGGTCCAGCTCGGGCATCGTTAGCTGGTCCAGTTGTTAGCCAGATCATACTTCTTATCGGCATTCAGTTTTATCCACTTGCTCTCATTCATGCAGTGACCTGCTCAGTGCACGAGAGCAGAGTGCCCTAAACAATGGTCAATGCAGATGTGGCCAGAACAACTAATGTATGCTTGAATGATGTCAGCATATGAGAAACCAACAAGGCTGGAACCTGCATTGTAATGATGCTCAGCCGCCTTCTAGTTCATTCGAATGAAAATGAATCTACAAACACTCCATAACCAGAATTATCCAGTACTAGATTATCTAAACATAAACAACAAGCACTATGATAACAACGTGCAGTGCTCAAGTGTCTTTTAAGATTAAAGCAGTACAGTGTATTCCATGAAATGTTTCTAGCTAACAACATGTTTGGATGACTTGTCTTCTTAAGTTTCACGATAAAGTTCGTTTCTCAAAGTTGTGGAAGTTCTGTGATGGTTATGTTATTTCTGTGTGTACTACAGATGTCGTGGGCGTGTGATATGCCGGCAGAGCTACTTTGTCGACCCATGGGTTTGGTCATTCTAACAGGACTGGATCTCGTCTATAATGCTATTCACAAGGCAATATGGGATTCATTCTATAATAACCGCCGCTCAGATCGGGTACCACTGAAGTTTTGTTCACTGGAAGCCGACCATGAATATGCCAAATGCAGACAAAAGGTTTGCCAAATTTTCAGTCATTGTGTAGTTTGGCTGGAGTTCGTATTAACTGCCGGGTGATGCCAACAGCAGCCACAGTAATAACAGTAACAAATAACAGCATTAAAACTCATAGCTCACCGTCCTGAGGCCATGAGATGTCATAGTGGAATGTTTCACAAGTAGCTCAGCTATCGCTATGACGTGGCATTGTTTGCTTGATCCTACGTTTAGCCGTTTTGATACTATACTGGCGTGTGACAGACAGCACGACGACAGCTAATGCCCACGCTAGCATAGCGGTGCACGGGTAAAACACCATTAAATTAGCAGATGACCAGCATGGCTTCCAATTTTGTCACTATTTTGTACTTTAAAAAGCCTTATAATGTGAGCTTTCATGTTTTGAATGTGATAGGAAACTGTCTTGTAAAGCTTTACCATTTAATGACAGTGTGTCATCTGACCATTAGACTGGCATGACTTTGAGTTTACTAGTGTGGCTGCATGACATTGTCACTGTTGGTGGTGTGACAGCAAGGGCAGTTGACCTCTAAAGACCTTCCTGGTTATCTCAAAGGTTTTCTTTTCTACACAGCCCTACCTGGAATAACTCCAGAAAACAAGGCCAGTTACCAAAAAATTGAGCGAGTGAGGTATGGCTGTCTGACATATTGACCGTCCATATATGTTGTTGAATAATCATAGGCTTGGTAATTGTTTAAAAAACACTGTTCATACATACTAAGGTTTGCAGGACACAGCAGTGAGCAAAGGCGCACGAATATTCTTTTATGTCATCTGCTTTGGATTACTGCACCGTAAGGCAATAATTTAGCATTTTTAGGCCGCATTGCCTGCATGCAGTGGATAAGTGTGATCCGTTGTCTGTGGTCATATGTCGCATGTAACGTAGTCTGTCTGTCTGTCTGTGTGCTGGTCACACAGTTGCACTGTACAAAAAGTGGTTGAAACGATTGAGATGCTGTGTGGGGGGCTGACTCTTGTGGGCCCAAAGAACAACGTATTACATGGAGTCAAGATCAGGACGAATCCATTGGCATCTGCAAGGGGTGACAAGTCGGCGATGCAGTTCTTTTTCCAAATTACTTCGGTCACTTGTTATTATTATATGCATTTTAAAATAAAATATTAAAGTTACTTTTAAAAATAAAGGGACTTGCACAAAGTATTTTTGTATCTTTTTATTACGTTGCTGCAAAGCTTTCCATTGGATATGTGAACATGTCTGGGCATGCAGCAAGCATGTATCAATTATGTGGGTTTAAGTCATTTTGTTTTATTTATTTTTAACTGCAGCGGCCTTCCTATGAGTGGTACGTTCCTAAAGGCATTCTAAAATCATCTTGGATGACTAAACATCTGGACAAGATTCCTGCTGTTGTGGTTTTGTTTTTTGATTTGGACTGGGATGATTCTATGTGGAAGGAGCGACAGATGGAGTGTTCTACCAGAGTGGAAATTGTGCGGTAAATATTGTTGTCTGCAATTTCTTCTACTTGCGTCTGCATATGTACTCTTTGATTCTTTGTGTAGGCAGGCTATTGCTAATGCCATTTTGCATTCACTATTGATATATGAGTAACTATAGAACCAGTTTAATTGATGGCCACCAGAGAATGCATGCGACATGCCTGAGTGGGCCCGAATGTGTAGTTTATCAGGAACCATCCATAAATTATTTATGGTAATGACAACAACTGGATATATTTATGATAAATATAACCAGTTGTTGTCAAGTAGGCGTGTATGTGAAATTGTGAACTGCCACAAGGGATACCTGCATCTAATATTGAAGGCAGCCGACCTGGGGCTTGTATTTAGATGTCGTGTCTGTGTGGTATGAGATCATGCAGACTTGTAAGTGACATTGACAAGAATTTGATGAGGCACCAAACAGTTCATTTTTTCAGATGACTGTGTGTGGACTGTCTGTGGCAGACTGGGCGTCCTGATACAGTACTGTTCAGCTTCTCCACCCTGGCCAGGCACTATCTATAATTCACCAGTGATAGTTTAATTATAACAAGAGTCTCCGCTGCTGCTGACAGACCCGCACGATGGAGATGCTCATCACATGCTAAATATTTCGTATCGCATCTTGTGGTAATTAAACCATTTCTTCTACTCGGCCTACCTGCTGAATACAGATCTTGACCATGGGTGTGATCAACAGTTGTCAGACGACCATCAGAAGTTTATGACACTCACTGGCGAACTAAGTTGACAGTGCCCGATGCCCACCAAAATTTAAATGTTTCGTGTGACCTAACCACGTCCCTTTCAGGGATGGTTTGCCATCCATGGGCTAGCACTTGCTACCATTAACCTATCTACAAAATTTGAAGTCTCTAACTCCACTCACTGCAAAGATATGAAAGGCAACACAAAATGTCGAAAATGGGGTGGTTTAGGTTATTTAGGGTCACTTAATGTGACTGGAAATGGCACCAATCGATAGAGGACATATGAGTTTTTATTAGATGCACAGTCCAAAACAGCATCCAGTTTGTTTATCTGCACAACCAGCTGAATTTAACTTCAATTACTATAGCTAGTGTTCAAAATGTCCTACTTTATCTTTTACACAGGCCTGAAGTCTCTTCTGCCATTTTTTGAAATTATTTAAGTTTGTTGTTATTTATGTATGTTTTTTGGTTTCGTGTGTAATAAGAATTTTGAAAAACCTGTCAAAGTTAATGCTGGTAGATATTGTAACTATAGCAGACAACATATCACTAATGCACATCTGTCTTTTTGCACAAAACAGCCGTAACACCCATAGTGATGAGAAGACACTTTCTTTGACATACAGAGTACTATAGCATGCATAAGTTACAGTATAATGAACAATACAACTACACAACCTATACCTGAATTTTAGTTATAGGAGTTGTAGTTTAGTTAGGTTTTGTAATAAAAAACTGTTTTGCCCTATCTGTTAATAGACATCTGAGCAATAACGACTGTCTGGATGATAACAGGGAAGATTATCAGAACTGTTCTGTGCTGCATTGTGTACACAAATTGTGCACAGTGATATGCACAAACATGTGAGCAGTTGTTATTATTGTTACAGTTGACTGTTGATGTAGGTTTACACTCGGCCAAAAATTTTGGATAAATAGCAACAATTTGTTGAGCAATGTCCACATCATTGAAGCTTGAAGCCGGCGTTAATGAACCAAGAGATCAACATGCTATTGTTTTTGGTGTTTTAACACTGTTGTTTCCTAAACGTCTCCACAGAGACATCAGTTGATTGCAGCACTGCAGGTAGACTGTTCCATGGTCCACAAAATTGCGAAACTCCTGTTGCCATAGGATGTACTTGTCTTTGGACTAGAAAGCTGACACAGATTAACCAACTGCAAATGGGAACGACCAGCGAAGTGATGCCTATTAATGTGGTGTTTAGACTTAGAAATTTTGGCCCACCTTCCAGATATTTTTGTTAAAGTTGACAGCTATCTTTCTACTGGCACTGTGTTATAGCACCAGTCATTTGCTTAATTTTTGTTTTATTGTTTACTTTCAAGGATACAGATTTATGGCACAGACTACTGCATTTAGCAGTTGAACAATAGCATTGTTGCAAAGTACATTATTTGCATACTAAAGAACATGTCTTGTATTTACATATCTTTGTTGATTTATCCACATTACATTTTTGGTTTTAAAATTGATATACAGAAAATGTTGAACCTTTAATAGCCGTGCCGGCTATATAACCGTGGGTAGGGCGTTCAGTCACGTCTGCATGTCCGTTTGCTTGTTTGTTTGTCTACGCTCTAAAAGGAAAACGGCTTGAGCTATCAACACCGAACTTGGTACACATATACTCTATAGCAGTCATTTGGCATGCATTGGCCCTGAGGTCTAAAGGTGAAGGTCACGGGTATCAAGTGCATCAGGAGTGGGTAGTGAGTGTCGATTTGTCTGCCTTTGTTTTCTAGTTAAGTTGATTGACAGCTACTTTACATTGAATGATAATGTTTTTTATGATATTGTTTGACAGTAACAGTCTGTCGGGTCGTGGAACAAGGATCTGTGTGGTGCTCATACAGAAGAACGCACCATTGCCACCCGGTGAAGACGCCGTTGCTAGTGAACGTGCCGCAAGTCTGTGCAGTGCTTGCGATCTGTCGGCCAAGTCGTTGTTCGTTCTGCCGCTAACTGATCACCTTCTTGGATACACCATTCGGTATTTAGCGATATGAGCATGCAGCTGCAACTGAAAGTTACTGTGCTGGCAGCGTTGCCACAGATTAGATGTTTTTGGCTCCAAATATTGTAGTGCTACAGCTCTGGCAGTGATTTCAGCGGGTACTGCATAATTCACACATATGATGGCATTTGTCTGATTAAAATAATATTTGAGTAGTCAGGCTGATAGCTCAGTAAGAAGCACAGAAGCCACACCAGTTACTGTCTTTGTCATCATTGTCGGAAGGTAGCTTATAAGCCACTTTAAAGCTGCCCTCATAGGGCTGCCTTAATTTCTCTGGTTGCCTCATTCATCATCATCATCATCATCTTTATCATCGTCATTATTCTTTATTAAAAGTGACATACGACAAGAATGAACAAAAGCTAAAATGCAATTACACTGTAGATAGTGGCTATGATTAATACGAAGACTTATACAACATACGAACGATAAACTCACAGTCGTCAGCATTTGTACAGGGACATATGTTCGATTTAATCTATAGGGAAAGATATGTATATTGGATTGTTGATTCATAGACAGTGTGTGTTGCGGTCTTGTTTGTGATGTGTGAAGGTTGGAGAATGCATTTTACGAATTGTCACAGTCGTATTATCATGCAGAGGCCAGACGCGTTAAGTCACATAGAGACTTTCTGAACAAAACAACGCACCAGGTAATGTGGAGTCGGTGGTGCAGCATCCATGCTGTTGTATTATCAGAGCTACAAAACTAGCACAAGCGAAACCAAAATTATGCAGCAGTTTGCTTGGAAAATGTTTTTAGCCACATTAGTTTACTTGGTGCCAAGTAACTTGTTATTCAAATGCTCAACTTTTTGGTGTTTTTAGCCACGCCGATGGCAGTCGCGGGGAGTAGGGTTTTTAGCGGCATTTATGTGTTTGTCTGTTTTTCTGCACGATATCTCATATTCATTCTTGTTTAAAGTAGTGTAAAATTGAGAATTGAACTGTCGTGTGTCTGTGTATTCATCTGTTAGGATGCTGTGCAGTGTTGCGATTGGTAAGGCTTAAGTGCATGAATGCATGGTGTGTGTGTGTGTGTGTGTGTGTGTGTGTGTGTGTGTGTGTGTGTGTGTAGTTACTGTTTGTACGTCATCAGTTCAAGATAGCGTTTTTCAACGAATTGAAGCAGGATCCACACACTGCCGTCAAGTATGTGCACATCTAACAGTGTCTGTAATGCAGCTGCTTGCTAGGGTCCAGTGACAACTCTTTCATTCAAAAGCATTTGCATTTTTAGGTACTATTTGCTGGAAAATAAGCCTTTAATGTTTTGACACTGCTGGGTGGGCTTCAGGAATGACAGTCGGTCTGAAAATATGTTTCTCCAGCAGCCATCAAATGCAAACTATTGGGACAGATATGTCAGTTAACAGAAGCCAGATGTGTTTTGCACACCGTTCATTTTGAATTGGCATAATGTTAACATTTTCCTCAACAGGTAGCTTTGGAGTATAATTGTTATGACCAGTATTATAGTAGTTGATTTTTCTTTTCTTTTTGATTTTTTTCACTGTGCTGATGTTTGCTTTGTTTGTTGATGTTACTCACTGCCCTAAAGCACTGGTAATGTCTGATGTTTTCTTACTTACTTGTCCAGGCATTACAAGCAGGCTTACACTCATCTTACTGAGCTTCGTATGATTGACTCCAACCTTCTCGAAGCAAAGACTGTTGCTGGATTTATCAATTACAAGGCATATTGTTGTCTCTGTTTTGATGACTTGCACCTGCTATGATGTCATTTTAGTGTCTGTGACCAAATTAAACACGTCAACTAAATAAATAACTTTTGTAGTTCGTTATTGCAGCTTTCGTTTTTACAATGTGACACTGCTAGTGCGGTATATCCTATGCCTCCATGTTCGTATATCCGTCACAAATTGGCGTTCTGTCAAAATGGCTGAGCATATCATAAAGCAAACAATGCCACATGATAGCCTGGGGACTGTAGCTTTCTTGTGACAATGATCTTGATGAAATTCCAATGATGTCACCCCCATCTACGGTGACAAATGCACCTGAGGTAGGAAAAACTTGCATCTTTCAACAACAGCTCGTTATATCTCGAAAACGTTGCAAGGCAGAAGCATATTCTCTGTGAAAGGTAAATAGGACGTCGTATGTGCTCTGTTGAACACTGACATCTCCGATGATATTGAGCGGCTGTAATCACCCCAGATCGTCCTTACTTTTGTATTTTGGGTCTTCTTTATACCTGTGGAACGGCTGAGTTTTCAAATATTATACACAGATATTAGCCTTGTGATGACAAACCACCCTGTATATTCCATGTCAAGGTCACGTGACCCATTTTTTGAATTGTGGGTCCCAATATATATCTTTGGAATGGGTGATGCTAGACACTTTAAATTTGGTAGGCAGATTGATTTAGGTGAGTACTAGTGTGTTCTGTGGTGTGTTCATGGTCATATAGTCTCTATAAATTTTGATAAATAATATACCGGAAATGGTACAAGATATAAGATGTTACAGTAGCAACAATGGACGACTAGTATGAAGTCCAATCTTCCCGTATCAAATGGCACCGGTACCAGTGATCTTGAAGGTCACTGTATCCATTTGAAACCTTTCTAACTCCATTCCTTCAGAAGTATAGCACTTTATAACTATGATATGTTTACGCAAGAATGGGAAGGCGTACGTGGCCTTTAATTTCAACTGTTGTATCGAAACGGAAGGAATTGCTCGAGGTCATAGGCAGTCACGTGCGCTGTAAAAGTGGCAATATCTCGAAAATTATGCTCTATTTTTCGATGACCTTGAGTGAGTGACCTTGCAAGCCATTTCAAATGTGATTTTTAGTACAGTTGTGCAGTGGTTGACTGACATAGCGCATTGAGCAATCTCCTCGTGATTGCTGAGCTTGTGATGATGTGAAAATCTGTTAACTTATTTAGAACAATATCAGAAAGTGACAGTGCGACTAAGTTATACAGTAATTTTTAGAAGGTTTGATAATGGACAAATGCTATGAATCTGAATGCGAATTAACATAATTGTTTACAATATGTATCGTGTTGCACTGTGTTTTGTTAATGTGAACTTGACCATTATTCTTTGCTGCCAGGTTTGAGCATGTGCCTGTCTTACTGCAAATGTTTTCATTGGTTACCGATTTTTTGCACTTATAGTTTTTTTATTATTTTTATTATGCTGTCTTTTGGCTTAATGAAGAATGCATGTATCATTTGCCAAGTCATGTAGCTCTGTTTTTGCAATAATTTTAAAAATGACTTTCATCATTTGCCATCACTGTATGAAGTTACACTGTCACAGTTCTGTCCTTTCTTTAGGGTCATTTTAACTGTTGTGAATGCACTATTTTGTACAGTTGTGTTCATGTACATGTCAACTAGGCTTGTCTCTGCACAGTGGGTATCGTCAGCCAAGTGTGACTGGTACATATTATTGATAATATTGATGTTTACTGTCACAAACAGCGAAAGAATTTTACATGCTGTCATTATCAGCCATCATACAAGCCCGGGTTATTAACTTAGGAGAATGTTCCGGTGCTGCATAGTACGTTTTAGCTTTTTGTTCTAAAAATTGCGTTAGTTATTGCGTCGTTGGTCCATTGCAGATATGTCGGTTGCTGTTTCAACTCAACACACCCCTGGATGCCATTGCACAGTTTCGTCGACACGTTGACTTTTTCAAAGCAAAGATTGGCACTGCTGAGCTCAGCTTTGAACACTATGCATGGACAGCTAAACAGTATGTCGTCGTTGGTTCATGTGTAAATTGCTCTTTGATGTAGAAGCTGAAGCTAATAGAATTTACTTATGATTCAGCGTCGTTTGTGAATATATGTTTGCTGTCTGTCTGTGACCATGTAGACCCTTCAGTGTTAATGACAGAGATCTGGTCTGCCATTTAGTGACTGCATTATGCTTATGCTACAGTTGATATTATCAGCAATCTATGCAGCACGTTGCATTAACAAAATGTAATGATACTGAACAGCAGTCAGTGACTGAACTAATATAAGTTTCGTGGGCCAAAGGGATGGTGCTGACGTCTGCACCTTACTGGCCCGCCTACACATAGTGTAGGAGGGCCAGACTAGTAACGGTCGACAATATCTGTCGGCGTCGTCTGTAATTCGGCGCATATGCAGCGTAACTCACCAAGGGGCGGCATGCGGCGGGCCAGTCGTTTTACGTCCCGTTAGGGCGACACTTTGTTTGACTATTTATTTACTTATCTAGATTTATGTGCAAAAATGGAATAAAATTTTGCTAAGCTAAGAGCTTTTCGTCTGCAGTCCACAATGTTTGGCATTAACAGTGCCCTTCTGTTGTGTTGTTTCCTGCATGCTGGTAAATGACAATCAGTGATGATGTTATTGCTGTCTCTGCTGAATTGATTGAGTTAAGGTTTTACCTCCCACCCGACACAAATTAGGTCATTTCTGAGACATTTTTTCCAGCCAATTGCTTGGCTTAGTACTGTAAAGCTGAAACAAACACAACAAATGCAAACATACATTTGTAACAAAATATACTACAGTATAAAATGAACCCAAAACACTAAAACCAGATTTGGTTGCCTCCTACGACCTCCGGCCTGGAAATGGAACGGGTCTATTCTGGAAGAATTAGAAAAATAAGTCAGGAAGTAAACAAGTAAGGAAGTAAATAAGTAAGAAAAAAAGCCCAAGGAAAGAAGAAAGTAAAGAAGGATGAAAGGGAGGAAGCAAATTAAGTAAACACACAAACAATTTATATAGTGCCGAAATCAACACGACTTACGGCGCATTACTACCCCGGAGCCTGTACTCTGCTGAAATGACTGGCAGTAACTTGTATATGATATTATTCCACTTAAGTACGTGTAGTTTCTGTGTGCCTGTGTGCGTAGATTTCAGTTGTTTGGTGACTTGTTTGAGGAGGCAGTAAAGCTCGGAGGTTTGACGGCGATACAAACACAGCATCCAGGGTTCTATTACCAGCAGGCAACGTATCACTCTGTCACTCGCAGACAGCTTGCTGCTAAACTCAACCCTTCGCTGGTACAAACTTCTTGCATTGCTCTTATTTTTGGCATGTGCAGTTATGCCCTTGAAGTGTTTTCTGAACGTGCATATACTAGTTATTTTAAACGATGAACTTAGAAGGAAGTCTGGAGTTCTGATGTTTATTTGTACAGTTTTAGCTTGAATTCACTTTAACTGAGTCTTTTTTACACATCCTTTTTTCCGACAATTTATTATTGATGGATTTGTACATTTAGAAGTGGCTATGCACTTTTGTGTGCGTCGTTGATGGTAGTTGGATGATGTTGCACTTTTCTGTGTATGAATTGCAGCCTGCGTTGTCTGGTGTCTTGGATAATCTCAACAATGTGGAATATTTTGGTCAGCGACCCTGGAGACAAGGATATCAAGGTCTGTACTATTGACTGTTATGCACACAGTGTGTGTTCTTTTTGTATTTATCCTTCAACGAAAGGACAAAATGTTACATAACCGATAACACATTGGACATACTTGTTTAACACATTCTTATCTTATTTAACACACAGATCCTGCAAAATGTATAAACTGTAATCAACTTCTCTCTGTCAACCACATATTAACAGAATGTACTTCATTTGATCAACCACGGCATCAATACTATTCCTTTGCTGACATTAAAACATCTTCAATCGTACACACAGCCAAAATGTACTAAATGTTATTTTTAAAAGTCAACTTATATGATCAACTATAATTTCTAAAAAAAGAATCTTACACAAATTTTCCTTTTTAATTAAATAATTTATCTAATTTCAATGTACTTATTTAATCTAAATCTACTGCTATTGCCATATTGTTTCAGTTATCTTACTCCAAGAATATTAACACCTTGTGAGTATTAAATTATTATGACCCGAATTGTGTTGAAAGTGCCGTTAAACTCTAACCAACCAACTAACGAACCTTGTATTTATCATTTAACTCATTGTGCAGTTGTAGCCTGAAAAATCTCACAGTTGCTGTTGTTACAGATGCATTTACCATGTGTCTTTGCACGGCTGATGTGTAGACCTGTGAATAATGGGAATCTGATGTAGCATGGACGTGTAGCATCGTCGACGGTGTTCGCATGCGTACATAATTCATGTGTAAAACGTGTAGGAACGGAAGTTTCAGATGCTGCAAAAGAGAAAGATGGAATACTGTCGTTACAGCTTTTAGAGTCCAAAGTTGACCATTCGGTACACTTTGAGTTTTATCAGTATTTAACTGCTTATTGCTGAATAAATTTTATTACTTTTCGCCTAGTGCTGAATACATTGTGAGTGAACCAACACTGTAAGTCAGTTCTGTTGACCTGTGGGCTATCATCACCACATAAGTGACACTTTGATCATTTGATGCGCTATTCTACTCCTGATTGTCAACCACTGTTCCATACCCTGTCACAGGGGTTGACTGTTGTTGGCATTAGCGGTGAGAGATTTTAAAAAATTTCAAATTTGGATTCAGATTGATATAGAAAAGTATTGTTGCTTGCATGATAGAATGGATGAGTTCAGGGTTATTTAACTCTAAATTTCGACTGGTTAAAATGCGGTCATGTGGTCTTCACTAAAATCAAATTTTAACAAGTCACAGGTAGCAAAAGGTCACAGCGAGGTCACAGAAATGTTGAACCATTCAGTATTGCAATATTCCGTGGTTTTTCATGACCTTGTTGCGACATTTCGGTTCAGTATATTCCTTCATTGATTGGTCGAAACAGTCACATGACGTTTCTGGGTACGCCTCAATACAGTATGTAACGTAAATATACTTGCTCATAATTAGTGTAATTATAACACTGTGAAGCTCATAAGTAAAACGCCTGAGTGTGCGTTGAGTTGACGAGTGGTATGAGAGAACAGTAGTCAGTCAAAAATTCTAAAGTTAGTGTCACAGATTTGGAAAGATATGTGTTAGTTAAATAGATAACTGAACAAGTTAGACCAAATGTCCAAAATAAAGTGCAAATTTTTACTTTCAGTGCTTTGAGTTCACTTCAGATGTCATATGTTAGGTGAGTGGCAACACCTAGCAAATGGTGTTGCATAAAGTTGATTTTATTGACACATGCAAGCTAAGGCATATGCTCATGCTGGGAGTTGCCTTTTAACAGACGACATGAACTCAAGTCTATTGACATTGCTCAGGCGATTTTTTTTAAAAATTAATTTTTGTAGTTGGTCATACATACATATATAAAGCATGCTTGTTCGTGCTATATTCAAATCCGTTGTTCCTCAGGTGAAATGTCAACACTGGGCTTCACAGGCGTGCATTATCTGTATAATGATGCAAAGTATCATGTTTAGTGATTTATGTTTTGGTATCACTTATTCGGAACACATTGCATATATGTATATTGTCCATATATGCAATGTGTTCTGAATAAGTGATGATGCCAAAACATATCACTAAATATATTGTCGATAGGTGGTGCGGTGGCACAATGGGTAGAGCGTTTGACTTGCTATCAACAGGTCGTCGGTTCAATTCCTACTCGGGGCAAAAGCTGTGTAATAACCTTGGACAAGTTGTTCACACCTATGTGCCTCTGTCACCAAGCAGTCTAACTTGATCTTGACCAAGGGGTGGTGATGCTGTTGCGGCTGGGAAGGTAACCACAGGCGTGGCATAAAGTAATGGCAGCCTACTGCCGGGTGGATGAATGAGTCACCTGTGGGCTGACTACCTGTACACAGCGATTAGCTCCGGGCCTAACACTCGGTAACGAGTATGGGAAGCCTTTACCCTTTTTATATTGTTGATAAATAGCACTTACTTCTATGGTATTGTGGTAATTTTGTACTACGTTGGCTTGATGGCTGTGGTGCTGTGTGCCGTGTAGTGCACCATCATTCCTCTGCTTGGCAGTGCCATTGGGCAGTTCAAGAAGTACAAGTCTTTGCGCATGAAACGATACCTCAGTCAGTTTATTGCACTGCAACTTTTTCTAACAGCTCATTGCTTTTGTTGCCTAAAGTAACATATAAAGAGGGTTATGGCATTGTTTATGTCGATGAGGATTAGTATGCACATCTATGCACCTCTGATTTTAGATTTCCTCTACAGTGTGCACGTTATAAATTAGCTTATTGTTATTATTATTTTTATTATGTATATTATTAGGCCGTGCAAAGGTGTGGTCTGTTGCTACTGATGTCCCATGTAGCGTGGTCTGTGTGTCTGTCTGTGTGCTGGGCACACGGGTGAGCTGTTCAAAAATGGCTGAACCTGTTGAGACGCTGTTTGGGTTGCAGACTCATATGACACCAACGGACCATGTATTAGATGCCAGTCAAGATTGGACGAATCCATTTGCCACTGTGAGGGGTGACAAAGCCTTTTGCCAAATTACTTCAGAGACTTGTTATTAGATCACCAATTCTGCGAACACGATCTCCTGTTTTGCACAGGTTTCTTTGTCTGTCAAGTCACTTTTTCTGACATCCATCAACCGACATTCTCAAAATTTTTCCACATAATGTGGCTTCAGCCCCAAATGAAGCACTGCTGTGCCAATTTCTTGAAAGTGCCCCCTAACAAAAATGGGGCGAAAACCCCTAATTTCTCCTAATTTCGTGTCTAACTGCAACATATTAAGCACCATCACTCATGATGTAGAACGAAAATAGAAAATCGAAAACAATAATGTTCATCAGTGATTATTAGCCTATACTTTGAACAAATTTGGTAGGGGTCCGTTAAACAGTGGCAGAGATCGACGTGCTAGATTATAGGGGTGTGGGTGGGAAAATTTGTTCATACACCGAATTGCCACGGTCAAAACTGCACAAGATGGGCGATCTTCAGGTTGGGAATTGACACAATAATTGCCAACATTTTAGTTACTACTGTAAAGTCGGAGAGCAGATAATGACATTGACGATGAGTGTAACAACTGTTCTGATGTGTCTTTTTGTAGTGGTGCAGATGGGTGAAGAATACTACCATGCAAATGACTGCAGCAAGGCTCTGGCGTAAGTTATGTTGTCTTATTTAATAAAAGTGGTTTATCTCCATTGTTTATTCTGTTGTTGTATTGTGTGAGTTGGAGAGTCACTGCTATTTCAGCAGAAGGAACTACAAAGCAGGGAAGAAAATGCTCCTGCAGCTTCGCCAAACATGCAAAAATGCTGTGTTCCACCAACCTTTTGCTGATACCCTGTGGGGACAATTTATTCTGACATGGGAGTCTTTGCTTATCAAAGTTAGAATTCATTGCTGCACCTTTCCAGCTGTGGTTGTGTTGTATGTCAAGGCTGTTGTCGCGAGTGACGTGGGAATACAGACAGGAGAGATGGTCGTCACTTCTTACAGCAGTACTCGCTACTCAGCTCAAGTTAGTTGCCTTCCCGTCTACAGTATCATTGTGTCATTTATACTGATTATAACTACTAGAGCTGTATTGAATATTCTATTTGTTACAGCATTGACAGTCACAGTTCTGCTATTTAGGCAGCTCATCCCTGCAAAAGTACGCCCGCCATAAGCTTCAATGCATCACGCTGAGTTGCTATCCGCAGCTGAGCAGTGGACTGGTACATGATGTACTGACTCTTTGTGTGATTACATCCCTCTAGAGACATGGCATCTGGACCTAGGACCTGACTTCTGTTTTGTACTCTCTCTGGCTGCATCACGTCAGCTGAGATCGTCAAATCTACTTACCTGGTGGTATAATGTCGCCAGATTTCCACTACTCAAACTGCAATTGTCTTACTTTTGTAGCGTACAAAGTGAACATTTTCTTAGCTTAACTGGTAACATTTGCTCTGACTAATGAACATGTCTGTTGGCTGACTTTAACTTTTCTTAAAGAGAACTTAAACATAGTGTTGACTCATTGTTGGTGTGATAACTCTAATAATGACAATAAACTTGAACGAATGTGTAATTATCACGATGATGTCAACGTGATATCACAGCAGCTATTTGGCTTTAATTATTCTTACTCGGCAAAATAGTAATTTCCCCCTATTTGGTACAGCCCTAAGTATAATGTTTGATCTTTAGCTGATTTAAAGTAAATTTATGTGACATGCAATCGTGCTGTGGTGCTAATAGCTTTTGTTTATAAATATGTAAATATGCATGTATTGTAGGTGATCAATTTGACACATTTGTTGTTTCATTTTGATCAGATTGTGTCATCATAATGAGTTAGAGTCCACTGTAATTTGTTGATTGTAATAGACTACTTGGGTCAGCTCTTAATAACTTATTTATTGTGTGGCTCCTTTAGTATGTTAATGATGCCTTCAGTGCTTTGAGTTGCTTTGAGTTGACAGGCAGAATAGACAGATAGATAGATAGAGATTAATATAAATGCAACCACAAAAGTTTTAGTGACACAATAATGAGTATAAAAAACAATTTATAACAACTCCAACAAACCACATAGTCCATAACAGCAACAAATACCAAATGTCCGAATTTAACACAACTGAATAAAAAATGCACAAGAACATCAGAACATTAAAACTATTTAGAAATACTATATGGTATAAAATTACTACTATTTCTGGTTTCCTGCAACTAGGCAGTTGGTATGGGTACGTTGATCGCAGAGATGTATGTGAGAATTTTTCACAGGGGTAACAAGGAGTGAAGAGATGTGCAAAGTGTTTTAATTTGTCTGCAGGTATGCATCGTCATATTTTACATTGCTCATTAAGTCACTCCAAACCAAAGGTCATCAGAGCCTGTGAATACGGTAGTGATGGATATATCATTTTCAAACATCGCTGCTGAACTGATCGTAAGAAACCAATTTAGCTAATCCCATAGATTCTCTTCCAGAACAGGAGGAGTGGGACCCAAGGGCAAGGGCAAACCACCTGTAAAATGGTCGTTAAATGGAAGTAAAATGAATGAGTACATGTAAGTAAGTAGAGTGTTTACACACCAGTATGTACTTACACTTGCATATGCTTATGGTTATGGTGTGTGCAGGTGTGCTTACCTGGTTGGAAATGTCCAAGAATATGTCACCGTGTGCTTAGAACTGATTGGAAAATGTATCCTGTGTGGTAGTAAATATGTGATACTTTATGCTAATAAAATTAATTAATTAATTAGATCTTTGGTTTCCTAAACAAACCTTTTGCTGGTGTGCTTCGTTTACATTTATGTTTGCTGTTTATTGACCATTTTATGTCTTTGCTTAACAAAGTTTTGTATTGTAATATGCCTTTGTTTCAGATATTGATGTGTTGTGGTGCAAATGTCATACATGTTGCACACATACATTAACACACGCACCATTTTGTCTCCCCAGAAAAATTAACAGAAGTGTTTTTTTTTCTATATTTGCATTTTTAACATTCTATCAGTGGTTGCTGATGGAGTGAAGAGCATCTGGCTTGTAATTTTTTTCTGCCTCATGGACGAAGTCTGTGCTGGAGTAATTCTGAGAGAGAAAAACATCCCAGTTTAAAGTAATTTTTTTATTTTCTATCTGGTATAAATAAAGCTCCATTAAATTAGTTAACTAAAGCTTATGTGCCTTTTAGATAGAAAGTGCAGTATAATAATATATAATATGAATTCACGTTATTTAATGTCAATAATTATCTGTGTGATTTGTGATTGTAACTGTTGCTCGTTTCACGTTATTTCTTTATCGGCCGTTGCTAGACACTGATAATTCTTCAGCTGAGAAAGAACGAATTCATCGCAACCTCATGCGGCTTGCAACAGTAAGGCTGCTCTGCATTTGCTAAGACAAATTGCTAGTGTTCTATCAAAAACTGAAATGAGCAGTTGTCACGTTGTTACTGAAGGTCTTTAGTGTCAGTGTCGATGCATTTTCATTAACAGCAACGTGCAGTAACCACTGTTGGGCCTTTAACATCACAACAACTAACGTTAGACTGTGGTTGGCAATGCCGGTCGTTATTGACCCAGTTACATAATTAGTTATCCAGTTGTGGCAAGTCTGTTTAACCAGCTGCAATTTAGTTGTTTGAGGTGGAGGGTAGGTCTGGTACCATGGGTGGGAGGTCCCCGGGTGCTTTTTTTGGGTTTTACCTAATAGAAGCATTCGAAAGCCAAACCCACACGGTAAAGATATACAACAAGAGTCATAAGGCACTGATATGTTATCTATAGGAACTGACGAACAGCAGTTACATAAGATATCACATTGAACTGATAAATAGGTCTTGTGGTGATTGGTTAAGTTTCCGCCTTGTTGTAGGCGCTAGCATTATAAGCTAAATGAGCTTCCCCTATCCTTTTCCATTTTGGGTCGTCGCTGGATCAAAAGGCAACGAGGTCGGGAGGTTACTTTATCATTGTCCATCCTTAACGGAACTAAATCTCCACCCAAGACCTAGTCCCCAATGTAGCCTATTTTTGTGCTGAAAGGGGACAACCAACCAACTTAGTTTTTGATGAAAAATGGGGTTATTGATGATGGTGAGATGTTGAAGGTCACACCTTGGCTCCAGTATGTGGTGCTAAGGCGTCCACAATGACGCTTCGGCATCTAGTTATGAGAATGCTGATACTAAATTAATATCAATATAATGTTCATAGTGCTGTCATTATTGTGTCATTGTGTAAGTCTACCTGGCTTATTTGATGAATGCAAACTTGGCAAACACGAAAGCTAATACTCAGTTTACCATTTTACCCACGGAAGGTGGAAGGCCGAGTTGACCTAGCCATTGCAGCAGAAGCTGTATATTGTGGTGGCTGTTGTATGTAATAAATACAACTGTCCATGGTGGGATTAGATCCATGGCTCTCACAGACCTTGGTGAGTTGTGTTACTGTCCGAAATGCAGCACATTCGAGGTTCTGCACACTGCAGTAGCAGCTTACTTCAGCTGCTACTTAGAAACCCGAAACTGTGTGTAACGTACAGCCGTTGCACACTGCTCTGCTGTTACAGCTGTACACCAGACATGGTTTCCATTATTAGGCATCTACCATCTGGAACTCCCTCCCCACCACAACACTCAAAAGTTCCATTTTGACAGTATTAAAGCTAGACTTAAGACCTACCATTTTGATCTATATCAGACAGTAGTGACATGAGCTGTGTTTGAATGATGTGTTTGTTAAGAATGCAAGTCCAGAGCCGGAGCCGGGAATAGAGAATGAGTCTGCGGTGGAAACTGCAGTGCAGCTGTGGACGTGTGTGACATCCGGCCTGCTGGATCCGTCTCTCTCACAGCCAACTGACTTCACCGTGGAAATGATGAACGTCACTCCATTTGGTTTGTTGCATCAGCTCTGCTCACAAACATTCGCAGCAGATGATTGATTGTACTGAGGCTCATATGTCATTACTTGCTATAATCAGTCTTATGTCAGTTAACTGGCGTATTTGGTGTATTGTGATTGATTAAGCTATAACTGTTGGTATTTATTTTGTGATTTGTTACAGTGGAATGCAAGGCGATGTTTATGAGGGATTCATTTCCGTCTGATGTACCTGTTGTGCTAAAAGTGTTTCTCAGGTCATTGTCCACGAATGTATATTAATCATGACAGCAAAACAGTGAACACCAGCACAGCAATAAGGAAAATTAGTACATATACATTGAACTTCAACAGTTTTTTGATGATTAATGTGGATTTATTGTGTTATTTATTGCTCAGATGCTGCCAGATTATAACATTTTAAACAATATTAGTTGGTGAATGTATGGATGGACAGTTTTGTCTTCTGTACTGTTGACACCTGTAAACTGACATTCTGCATGCATAAGCAGATTTGTGTAAAATGTGCCAAAATATTGGGAAAAAAACTTTTATTATTAGTATTTGAATAGTTTCAAAATTTAAAAAATATATTTTTGATGTATATTTCAGATCATCTTCGCCACTTGCAGTCATATTCAACAAACTGTTTGTTACTTTTAACAATCAGGTTCGTACTGGTGTGCTGAATTGCTGAAAAATACTTTGTGTAAACACTTAACGTATAAATTTGTTCAGGATGTAGAAAACAGCTGTTGGTGCTGTGCACTTTGTTGTTTCAGAGTTCTGACATGCTGAAATATAAGCAGCACTAAATATGAAGCAGTTTTGGTCATATTTCTTTCTGATTGCCATGCCACATATGCACTCCGGCACTGTAATGTGCCTCGATTCATTTCTTGTTTCTGGCTTTATATAAATCGTTTACTAACTTATTTACTTCCTTAAAAATAGGCCCATTCTGTTTCCAGGCCAGACGTCATTAGAGGTCATTATAAACCTGGGTTTATTTTTTACCCACACGACACTCTGCTAGCGCTGTACTTGCCGTCATCGTATGTCTGTCCATCCGTCCGTCTGTCTGTCTGTCTGTCACAAGTGGGTATTCTACTATGATGGCTAAATCTAGGATCACGCAAACAAAGCTGTACAATAGCCCAGGAACTCTAGTTTTCTGATGCCAAAAATCTAGGCGATATCCCAATGGGGTCACCCTCAACGGGGGCCACAAATAGAGGTGGGGTAGGTTCAAATGGCGATTTTCGACCATATCTCTGGAACAGCTGATCGTCCCCGGCACTGTCAACTTAGTTCGCCAGTGAGTGTCATAAATTTCTGATGGTCGTCGGACAACTGTTGATCACACCCACCGTCGAGTTTAGGGTTGGAATTGGGGTTGGGGTGGGCACACCTGCTTCTTGCTACTAATGTCGTATGGCATAGATTAGGTGTGAATTTAACCCAGTGCGTTCTGGTTACATCACGTGGACTGTGATAATGCTACAGCATGAAGCTATTCAGTGAATGCTGATGTTTATCTGGTTCGTGTAGGTGTACAATAAGTACTGCATCCTGAATGCTGATTTCACTCATGGTCACGATGCGGATCTCAATCTTCTACCAAATGAAACTAAAATCTACTCTTTCAGATTTGTGTCATTGCTCGAAGACATTGGTAAAACACTCGAGGTACCACTGCACTGTGTCCACTGGTTTGGTTACGGTGATTAGTGTTCAGCAGCAGTCGCATTGATGCCGTTATTGATTGTTTTTACTGTGTACATTGCTGTATTGACTCATAATGCCTTTCAGTGGGCTGGACAACCCCCAAAATATTCCATCTTTCTCTTGGTAAAGTATAAAAGTAAAGTATACGTCAGTTTGTTTAGCACATTGTTGTAACTACCTCTAATGTGCTCAGACAAGGATCACAGTTTTACCTGCAAATTACACCATGCCTGCTTTTGCTCCCGAGCCACAGAGCATCACCACCCTTTGGCTGGTACTCGTTTTACAGTCCCACGGAGGGTAGAAGGCTGAGTCGACCTGGGTGGTTGGTTACATACCAA
>Ga0066187_1000232_pt1 | contig 21557 bp, 21 predicted proteins | sample WorMetexBAHAMAS1_FD_58706 | JGI IMG/M metagenome (GOLD analysis project Ga0066187, IMG submission 58706) | Marine gutless worms symbiont microbial communities from Max Planck institute for Marine Microbiology, Germany - Inanidrilus exumae... | ecosystem: Host-associated > Annelida > Digestive...
CATCGTGCGCACGACCATCGGCGTCACCGCCTTGCCGCCGAACATGTAGCGGAACTTGGCTGCCTGGTTGAATATCTGGTCGAAACAGACGCCCATGAAGTCGACGAACATCAGCTCGGCGACCGGCCGCAGCCCGGTGGCCGCAGCACCGGCGGCCGCGCCGATGAACGCGCTTTCGCTGATCGGGGTGTCCAGGACCCGGTCGCGTCCGAACTCTGGCATGAGGCCCTTGGTGACGCCCAGCGGACCGCCCCATGCGTCGTCCTCGCCCGGCGCGCCTAGGCCGCCGGCCACATCTTCGCCCATAATTACCACCGACGGGTCGCGGCGCATTTCCTGAGCCAGGGCTTCGTTGATCGCCTGGCGGAATGATTTCTTCGGCATGATCTGTTCCCCTCAATAGGCGACGTAGACGTCGGTCAACAGCTCTTCGGGCGGCGGCGGCGGGGCCGCGCGCGCGTCGGACACCGACTCGCTGATCAACGCCACGACTTCCTCGTCGATCTCGTCGAGTTGCTGTACCTCCAGCAACTTGGCCTCGGTCACCCGCTGCCGGAAGATCTTCAGCGGATCCTGCTCGGCTCGAAGCTGCTCGATCTCGCCGTCGCCGCGATAGGTCATGGCGTCGCCTTCGAAATGTCCGAAGTACCGGTTTAGGGAGACGTGGATCAGGCTGGGGCCGCCGCCATCGCGGGCGCGCTGGACAGCTTCGCGCGCAGCGGTATTGACCTCGAACAGATCCAATCCGTCGACCCGGCGGGCCGGCAGGCCGAACCCTTCGGCGCGCTTGACCTGCTCGCCGCCGACCGACCAATGGCTGGCCGTCGATTCCGCATAGCCGTTGTCTTCGACGACGAAGATGGCGGGCAGGTTCCAGACCTTGGCCAGATTGTAGGATTCCAGCGTGGTTCCTTGGTTCGAACCGCCGTCGCCGACGAACGCCACCGCCACGCCGCCGGTCTTTAGTGTCTTGGCCGTCAGCGCCGCTCCGCAGATCAGCGGCGGACCACCGCCGACGATGCCATTGGCGCCCATCATGCCCTTGGAAAGGTCCGCAATATGCATCGACCCGCCCTTGCCGGCGCACAGGCCGTCCTTGCGGCCATAGATCTCCTTCATCATGGCGCGAGGCTCGCATCCCTTTGCGATGCAATGACCGTGGCCTCGGTGGGTGCTGGCGATGTAGTCGTGCGCACCCAATTCCAGACAGACCCCGACGGCGGACGCTTCTTCGCCGGCATAGAGATGCACGAAACCGGGTATCTCTCCGCTGGAAAACTCTTCATGCACAGCCTCCTCGAATTCTCGGATCGTGCGCATGTCACGGTAGGCTTTGAGCAGTTCTTCTCGACTTAGCTGCACGGCGCTCCTCCCTCGAATGCAGACAGCTTCAGACCCGCCGGGCGGTACCCGGCCGCTGACATCGGATCGATTGGGGAAAATCCCCTGCACGCTCCCCGAGCGCCGACCTGGTTTTTGGTTTTGTTGAGTGACGCCCCACCCAAGCGTCGCACAGTTGACGCGGACTTTCCAGCGCGACACACGGGCCAAGGGCGCGTTCAGTTCGTGGTCGCGTCCGGTCGGGCGCGCACATATATACTGACGTGACGAAACCAGAACTTGGATCGGTAGAATGACTGCGTACGACTACGACCTTTTCACCATTGGTGCCGGCTCCGGCGGCGTCCGGGCGAGCCGGATCTCTGCCGGCTATGGCGCCCGCGTGGCCGTGGCCGAAGACCGCTATCTCGGCGGCACCTGCGTGAATGTAGGATGCGTGCCGAAAAAGCTGCTCGTCTACGCATCGCATTTTGCCGAAGACTTCGAGGACGCGGCTGGCTTTGGATGGTCCGTGGGCGCGCGCGCCTTTTCCTGGCCGCGTTTGATTGCACACAAAAACGACGAAATCAGGCGCCTGAACGAAATCTACGAACGCCTGCTGGCAAACGCGGGCGTGACGCTGATCGAGGGGCGCGCGACGATCGTCGATCCGCACACCGTGACGATCAACGATCGCACCATCACCGCGGAGCGGATCCTTGTCGCCACCGGCAGCTGGCCTGTTGTCCCCGACTTCCCGGGCAAGGAGCACGTCATCACCTCGAACGAGGCGTTTTTTCTCGACGAGCTTCCGGAGCGGATCGTCGTGGTCGGCGGCGGCTACATCGCCGTCGAGTTTGCCGGCATCTTCCACGGGCTCGGCGCCCAGGTGACGCAGCTCTATCGCGGACCGCATTTCCTGCGCGGCTTTGACGACGACGTGCGCATGTTTCTCGCGGCGGAAATGCGAAAGAAGGGTATCGACTTGCGTTTCAACGCCAACATCGCCCGGGTCGGCCGCAAACAGTCGGGCGTGCTGGAGGCCTGCTTGGAAGACGGGACCGAGATCGACACCGACCTCGTCATGTATGCCACCGGCCGCCGGCCGAACACCGCCGGCCTGGGGCTGGAGGAGGCGGGCGTGGCCCTGGCTCCCAATGGGGCCGTGGTGGTGGACGAGTACTTCCGCACCAACGTGCCATCGGTCTATGCCATCGGCGACGTCATCGACCGGATGCAGTTGACGCCGGTCGCAATCGAGGAAGGCATGGCACTGGCCAAGACGCTGTTCGACGACCAGCCGACGGCGATGGATTATGCCAACGTTCCGACAGCCGTGTTCAGCCAGCCTTCGATCGGCACGGTCGGACTGAACGAGGCCCAGGCCCGCGACCAGTTCGGAACGGTCGAAGTCTATGCCTCGGAATTCAAGCCGATGAAACACACGCTGTCGGGCCGGGACGAACGAACGCTGATGAAGCTGGTCGTCGACAAGTCGACGGACCGGGTCGTGGGCGTGCACATGGTCGGTCCCGATGCCGGGGAAATCATCCAGGGGATCGGGGTGGCGCTCAAGGCGGGCGCCTGCAAGTCGGATTTCGACGCCACGGTGGGCATCCACCCGACCAGCGCCGAGGAGTTCGTCACCATGCGCGAACCGGTGCCGGAACCCGACAAGGAGGCCGCGGAGTAGCGGCCCGGCGTGGCCGGCTGCCGTCGGACCGGGCGTCCGGCCCGGGCGGCGGCCCTTGTCAAGGTTAACCGGCCGGGCCTTGCCGGACCGAAGGAATTCCTGGAAAATCATGGTTCTGGGGCGTATAGAACCCGGCTCTTAAACAACGCACAGGCGGGGAGCAAGAAAGATGGGCGCGAACTGGACGCCGGAAAGCTGGCGGACGCGCGAGGTCCGGCAGATGCCGGAATACCGCGATGCCGAGAAGCTGGCACAGGTCGAGGCGACCCTCAGCACCTATCCGCCGCTGGTATTTGCCGGTGAGGCAAGGCGACTGAAGCAGGATCTGGCGCGGGTCGCCAAGGGCGAGGCCTTCCTGCTGCAGGGTGGTGACTGCGCCGAAAGTTTCGCTGAATTCACCGGCAACAATATCCGCGACACCTTCAAGGTGCTGCTGCAGATGTCGGTGGTCTTGACCTTCGGGGCGTCCCTGCCCGTGGTCAAGGTGGGGCGGATGGCCGGCCAGTTCGCCAAGCCGCGCTCGGCTCCGACCGAGACGCTGGACGGCGTCGAGCTGCCGAGCTACCGCGGCGACATCATCAACGATATCAATTTCGAGGGCGCGGCTCGGGAACCGGACCCCGAGCGCATGATCCGCGCCTACAACCAGGCAGCCGCCACGCTGAACCTGTTGCGGGCCTTCGCCCAGGGCGGCTTTGCCGACCTGCATCAGGTGCACGGCTGGACGCTGGATTTCCTCAACGGCTCGTCCGAGGCGGCGCGTTATCGCACGATGTCGGAACGCATTGCCGAAGCCTTGAACTTCATGGCGGCCTGCGGGCTGACGGGCGAGGCGATTCCGCAGCTGAGCGAGACCAACTTCTATACCAGCCACGAAGCCCTGTTGCTCTGGTACGAACAGGCGCTGACCCGGCAGGATTCGCTCACCGACGACTGGTATGACTGTTCCGCGCACCTGCTGTGGATCGGCGACCGGACGCGGCAGACCGACAGCGCGCATGTGGAGTTCCTGCGCGGGGTGCACAACCCGATCGGCATCAAGTGCGGGCCGACCAGCGACGCCTACGAGCTGATCAAGCTGCTGGACATTCTGAATCCCGACAACGAGCCCGGCCGGATTACCCTGATCTCCCGCATGGGTCACGATCAGGTGCACGAGTTGCTGCCGTCGCTCGTCCGCAAGGTGGAAGGCGAAGGGCGCACGGTCGTCTGGTCCTGCGACCCGATGCACGGCAACACCATCAAGTCGCCCAGCGGCTTCAAGACCCGTCCGTTCGACCGGATCCTGGCCGAGGTGAAAGGTTTCTTCGAGGTGCATGCCGCCGAAGGAACCCACGCCGGCGGTGTTCATTTCGAGATGACCGGACAGGACGTCACCGAGTGCCTGGGCGGGGCGCAGGCGATCACGGACGAGAAACTGTCCGACCGGTATCACACCCACTGTGATCCGCGGCTCAATGCCAACCAGTCGCTGGAGCTTGCCTTCCTGATTGCGGAATCGCTGAAGTCGGGCCAGCAGGACGGCTCCGAACCCCTGGCGGCGGTGTCCTGAACGACCGGGAAGGGGCCATGGCTAGACGTTCGACGGAACCACCGGCCGACGCGGTGACGCGCTGGACCGATGCCTATTTCAACAGGTCCAAGGCAACGATCGGGCGGTTCGGCGACGCGACCGTCACCTATGCCATCTTCATGCGGCGCCCGGTGCTGTCGGCAACGCGGCTGGCGATCCACTGGCTCGAGGCGATGGCGGCGGCCCGCGAGACCGAGTTCGACATCGAGCTGTGCTTCAAGGAAGACCAGTGGGTCGGCGCCGGCGAGACGCTGATGTACGTGACCGGCTCTTTCTATCATCTGGTCGATCTGGAGACGCTGCTGTTGCAGAAGATCGGTCCGGCGTCGGTGGCTGCCTACAACGCCTGGACCATGTGCACGGATCTTCCGAAATCGGCCTTCCTGGCGATGGATGCCCGCCACTGCGCCGGCTCGGAAATGGCCGAGATGATGGCCTACGCGGCCTCGGTCGGCTCGGCCCGGGCCAAACGCAAGGTCGGGGCGGTTGGCTTCGTCGGCAACGCCACCGACGCCACGTCGCACTATTTCGGCCAGGACAGGGGCCTGGGCACCATGCCCCACGCCTTGATCGGCTACGCCGGGTCCACGGTGCGCGCGGCGGAGATGTATGTGGAGGCGTTTCCGGACCAGGACGTGACCGTGCTGGTGGATTATTTCGGCCTGGAGGTCACGGACGCGCTGGCGGTGTGTGAGCGCTTTCCCGACCTGGCCCGGGCCGGACGATTGAGCGTTCGTATCGACACCCCCGGCGGCCGCTTCTGCGAGGGGCTTGACCCGGCCGCGTCCTACGCAGTGTTGGAACGCAATTGCCCCGACGCCACGCGCGGTTATCGTTCCGATTCGGAGCTGCGCCATCTGATCGGGCCGGGCGTTTCGGCCGCCGCGGTCTGGCACATGCGCGAGCGCCTGGACGAGAAGGGCTTCGACAAGGTCAAGATCGTCGCGTCTAGCGGCTTCGGCCCCGCCAAGTGCAAGGTCATGGCGGTCGCCGACGCGCCGATCGACGTGGTCGGGACGGGCAGCTTTCTGCCCGAGCGCTGGACCGAGACCTACGCCACCGCCGATATCGTCGAATATGACGGCAAGGAACGCGTCAAGGTTGGCCGCGAGTTCTTGCTGCGGCGGAACCAGCGCAGCGACGAGGAGGAGCAGGGCGGGCCAGGTGCGCCCGTGCGCGAGACCATCGTCGCGGACTCGTCGGGCTAGGAAGGAACGGCCTTACGCCTCGGGCAAGTGATCCAGCGGCACGGCGGTGGTGTATTTCACCTGCTCCATGGAAAAGGCCGAGGTGACGTCGGCCAATCCCTCGACTTCGATCAGGCGTTTGTAAAAGGCGTCGAAAGCCGCCATGTCGGGTACCAGCACCCGCAGCAGGTAATCCCAGTGCCCGGCCAGCCGGCTGACCTCGACCACTTCGGGCATGCGACCCAGCGTTGCCGTGAAGCTCCCAAGCCAGGCCGCCTCGTGGCGTCCCGTCCGCAGATGCACGAACACCGTCATGGCTAGGCCCAGGGCGGCGGGGTCGAGGAGGGCGACGCGTGCCAGGATCACGCCGTCCTGTTCCAGCTTCTGAATGCGCCGCCAGCACGGAGTCGAGGACAGGCCGACCCGATCGGCCAGCTTGGCGAGGGACAGCGTGCAGTCGCGCTGCAGTTCGGCCAGAATTTTACGATCTATCGAATCCATAGAAGAATTTACTATCATATAGACATCAGATAGGAGAACATCCTTTATTTCTGCGAAATCGAAGCTCAGTTTGCAAGCCTTTTCCAAGCGATGCATGCCATGATTCCCCTATTCTCAGAGGGAATCGAGCGGGAGCATCCCATGCCCAGACTGTCGTTCACCGAACACCCGGCGTCCGTCGGCGAGTCCTACTGGCAGCATATGGGCATGGCCCTGTCTTTCGCCGGCGCCCTCCTTGCAGCCGCGCTGGCCTGTCTGGTGCACGCGATCCTGCCGTTCGCCTTCGAGAAAACGGGCAGCCAGGCGATAAACGACCTGTATGACCGCATGGTGCGGAACCGGGACCGGCGCCAGCGTCAGCGCAGCGTCGAGGTTTCAGCCGATGCGGAGCTGAGGATCATTTCCCGTACTTCCTGATGGCGCCGGACCGGCACAACACCGCGTCGGTCTTTCAATCGCTTGTAATTCCTCCCATCTCAACAGATAGATAGTGCCGGGCGTTTCGCGCCCTGAGATCTGTTGCGAGGGACAATTCGTTTCGATGACCGACACGCTTTCGATCACGCTGGCTCAGCTCAATCCGACCGTCGGCGCCGTCGACGCCAATGTCGACCGGCTGCGCACGGCCCGGGTGGCCGCCGCCAGCGACGGTGCGGATCTGGTCGTCGCCTCCGAGCTTCTGGTTTGCGGCTATCCGCCGGAGGACCTCGTCCTCAAGCCGTTCTTTCAGGATCGCATCGAGGCGGCCGTCAAGGCCCTGGCGGACGAAACCGCCGACGGCGGGCCCGCCGTGCTGGTACCGAGCCCCTGGCGCGCCGACGGACGTCTCTACAACTCCGTCCTGCTGCTGGACGGCGGCTCGATCGCGGGCGTGCGGCACAAGCACGATCTGCCCAATTACGGCGTCTTCGACGAAAAGCGCGTGTTCGCCGCGGGGCCGATGCCGGGGCCCGTCAATTTCCGCGGGGTGCGTATTGGCGTGCCGATCTGCGAAGACATATGGACGGGCGACGTCGTGGAATGCCTGCAGGAAAGTGGCGCCGAACTGCTGATCGTGCCCAATGGCTCGCCCTTCGAACAGAAAAAGCCCGACACGCGCTTGCAATATTCGGTGGCCCGGGTCACCGAAAGCGGCCTGCCGCTCGTCTATGTCAACCAGGTGGGCGGCCAGGATGAGCTCGTGTTCGACGGGGCGTCCTTTGTGCTCAATGCGGACAGCTCGCTGGCCGTACAGCTGCCGGCTTTCGAGGCCATCAGCGCAACCACCCGTTGGACCCGGACGTCCGACGGCTGGGCTTGCGCGCCGGGCGACATGGCGCCGCCGCCGGACGGGCTCGAGGCAGTCTATCGGGCGCTTTGCCTGGGTCTGCAGGATTATGTGAACAAGAACGGTTTTCCCGGCGTGGTGCTGGGCATGTCGGGCGGGATCGATTCCGCGCTTTCCGCGGCGATCGCCGCCGACGCATTGGGACCGGACCGGGTCCATTGCGTGATGATGCCGTCGCCTTATACAAGCGCCGACAGCCTGGAGGACGCTGCGGCTGCCTGCGCACTGCTCGGGGTCCGGTTGGACGAGGTAAACATCGGTCCCGCCATGACGGCGTTTGCCGAGATGCTGGATCCGGTCTTCGGCGGCGCGGCCGCCGACATCACCGAAGAGAACATCCAGTCCCGCTCGCGGGGCCTGACCCTGATGGCGATCTCCAACAAGCTCGGCGCCATGGTGCTGACGACCGGCAACAAGTCGGAGATGTCGGTGGGATACGCCACGCTCTACGGCGACATGTGCGGCGGCTATTCGGTCCTGAAGGACATCTACAAGACCGATGTCTTCCGCCTGGCCCGCTGGCGCAACCAGCACAGGCCGTCGGGCCTGCAGGGCCCCGAGGGGCGGGTCATGCCCGAGCGTATCGTCACCAAGGCGCCCTCGGCCGAGTTGAAGCCGGACCAGACCGACCAGGACACGCTGCCGCCCTATGACGAGCTGGACGATATCCTGGGTTGCCTGGTCGAACAGGAAATGGGACTGGAAGATATCATCGCCCGGGGCCACGCGGCGGAAACGGTCCAGAAAGTGTGGAACATGCTGGATCTGGCCGAGTACAAGCGCCGCCAGGCGCCGCCCGGGGTCAAGGTGACCGCACGGGCCTTCGGTCGCGACCGGCGGTACCCGATTACCAATGCCTTCCGGCGCATCGTCTGAAACCCGCAGGACCCGGCGGGTTGCGCAGCAAATATCCGTAAGTTCAGGGTAAATTGCTGAAACCTTTACCTAAATCTAAATCTTAAAATCTTGTGAACGTGTCCAAGACACGGCAAGAATAGCCTCGCCCGGATGGGGTATCGAGAGGGTATGGGGTATGTTCCAGCCAGACAGAATTGACGCACCACTACTTCGACAGCTGTACGAGTATTGGCGCTCCAAGTGCGACCACAAGCGCATTCCGTCGCGCCCGGACATCGACCCGTCGGACATTCCGTCGGTGTTGCCGGTGGTCTATCTGATCGACGTCGAGCGCAATCCGCTGCGCTTTCGGTTCCGGCTGGTCGGCACCTATGCCGGCGAGTGGTTCGGTCCGAACGCCACGGGCGCCTACCTGGATGAATTGCTGCGCGGCGACCCGGACGGCCAGATGCGGCGGGCCTTCGGTCAGGTCGTCCAGAGCCGGGTGCCACGCTACGACCATTGCACTAAGCGCCGGTTCGGCCGGATCTCGGAGTATTACGACCGGTTGGTCCTGCCGCTGACGAACGACGACGGAAAAGTGAACATGCTGCTCTGCGGGCTCTATGTCCTGCCCTGGGAAGAGCAGCTGGCCCTGGCCAACTGAAACAAACCGGCCGCTGGGCCGGTTTATTTTTGCCTGATGCCGGTCTATAGTCCGCCCGATTGCTTGAGGGACAGGCGGACTGGTTAATGTTTGAGGTCCAACCCGGAATGATCCTGACTGTCGCCGGCGCCCGCGCCGGCGCTTTCGCCTGTGCTGCCGGAACCGCGATCTGCGGGCTCATTACCGGCGGCTGTCGCTGTCGCTGCTGACGAGCCGCGACGGGACAGCCGACTGCGGGCTTTGACCGCAGAAGCGTCTTCCAAACCACGATCGCAATTGAAAAACAACGCCGCCGGCCCGACCGGACCGGCGCAAGACAAAACAGACGAGACCACAGGCAGATGAGCCTCAAGCTTTACAACACGGCGGCCCACGAGAAACAGATCTTTCAACCGCATGACCCGGCGAAAGTCGGCATGTATGTGTGCGGACCGACCGTCTACGACTACATCCATATCGGCAACGCCCGGCCGCTTGTCGTGTTCGACGTTCTGTTCCGCGTGCTGCGCAAGCTCTACGGCGGCGACCATGTTTCCTACGTCCGCAACATCACGGACGTGGACGACAAGATCAACGCACGCGCGCAGGAGACCGGCGACGACATCCGCGCACTGACGGAGCGGACGGCGGGACAGTTTCAAGGCGACGCGGCTGCGCTTGGCTGCCTGCCGCCCACCGTCGAGCCGCGGGCGACCGAGCACATCGCAGAGATGATCGCGATGATACGCGAACTGATTGCCCGCGATCACGCCTACGAGGCGGATGGGCACGTCCTGTTCAACGTGCCGTCCTGGGACGATTATGGCGTCTTCGCCCACAAGGACCGCGACGAGCAGGTCGCCGGCGCCCGCGTCGACGTGGCGCCCTACAAGCGCGATCCGGCGGATTTCGTCCTGTGGAAGCCGTCCAGCGACGACCTGCCCGGCTGGGACAGCCCCTGGGGCCGGGGTCGCCCGGGCTGGCATATCGAGTGCTCGGCCATGAGCGCTCGCTATTTGGGCGACGATTTCGACATTCACGGCGGTGGCGTGGACCTGGTCTTTCCCCACCATCAGAACGAGATCGCCCAAAGCCAGTGCGCGCGCCCGGGCACGGGTTTCGCGCGCTACTGGATGCATAACGGCTATCTCATGAGCGAGGGCGAGAAGATGTCGAAATCGCTCGGCAACTTCTACACGGTGCATGAGTTGCTGGAGGAGTTTCCAGGCGAGGCATTACGCCTGGTGCTGCTGCAGACGCACTATCGCCAGCCGCTGGACTTCACAAAGGACAAGGCGCACGAAGCGAAGGCCACGCTGGACCGGTTCTACGGCACTTTGCGGGACCTGGCGGATGTGGACGCGCAGCCGGCCGACGCGCCGCAGGCCCTGGTCGATGCCCTAAGCGACGACCTCAATACCCCCCAGGCGCTGGCGGAACTGCACGACCTGGTCGGCGCCCTCAACAAACGCCCCGCCGACGTCGCGTCGCTGAAAGGCGGCCTGCTTGCCGCGGGGTCGCTGCTGGGGCTTCTTGACGCCGACCCGACCGCCTGGCTCCGGGGCGACGGTGCCGACGACGCGGAGATCGGCTCGCTGATCGAGCAGCGCCTGGCGGCACGTAAGGCCAAGGACTTCGCCGCCGCCGACCGGATCCGGGACGATCTCAAGGCTCGCGGCGTCGTGCTGGAAGACCGGCCCGACGGCACCACCGACTGGCGGCGACTGTAGGGAGCGGGTCATGGGCGAGCGTATCTATCTGTTCGATACCACGCTGCGCGATGGCGCGCAGACGCAGGGCATCGATTTTTCCATCGGCGATAAGGTCGCCATCGCCGAGGCGCTGGACGTACTGGGCATCGACTATGTGGAAGGCGGCTGGCCTGGCGCCAACCCGACTGACGATGCCTTCTTCGACCATCCGCCGTCGCTGGCGCGGGCGCGGCTGATCGCTTTCGGCATGACCCGACGGCCCGGCCGCAGCGCCGAGAACGACCCCGGGCTGGCGCCGCTGCTCAATTCCAAGGCCGGCGGCATCTGTCTTGTCGGCAAGGCCTGGGATTTCCACGTAGACGTGGCGCTGGGCGTGCCGCACGAGGAAAACGTCGCCATGATTGCGGAATCGATCGCGCTGGCGAAGGAACGCAAGGGCGAGGCGTTGTATGACGCCGAACACTTCTTCGACGGCTACAAGGCGAACCCGGATTATGCGCTGAAATGTGTCCAGGCGGCCTATGAAGCCGGTGCCCGCTGGGTCGTGTTATGTGACACCAACGGCGGGACACTGCCGCACGAGGTGGAGCAGATCGTCGGCACAGTCTGTGAGCGGATCCCCGGGAGCCACGTGGGCATTCACGCCCACAATGACACCGAAAACGCTGTCGCCAATTCCCTGGCCGCGGTCCGGGCCGGCGCCCGGCAGGTGCAGGGGACGCTCAACGGCCTCGGTGAGCGGTGCGGCAACGCGAATCTGATTTCGCTGATCCCTTCCCTGATCCTGAAAATGGGATACGAGACCGGCATCGCAGAGGGCGATCTCAACAGGCTGACCGCCGTGTCGCGGTTGCTGGACGAGCGGCTCAACCGTCACCCCAACCATCACGCGGCCTATGTGGGCGAAGCGGCTTTCGCCCACAAGGGAGGCCTGCACGTCTCCGCCGTCGCCAAGGATCCGCGTACCTACGAGCACATCGAGCCGGAGCTCGTCGGCAATCAGCGGCACATTGTGGTCTCCGACCAGGCCGGCAAGTCGAACGTCGTCGCCCGGCTGAAAGAGATCGGCATCGACGTCGACGGCCGGGACGAGCGGCTGAACCGCCTGGTCGAATATGTGAAGGAGCGGGAGTATTCCGGCTTCGCCTACGACGGCGCCGAAGCCAGCTTCGAACTGCTGGCGCGGCAGACCCTGGGCGAGGTGCCTGAGTTCTTCAAGCTCAACCGGTTCCGGATCATGGACGATCGGCGCTGGAACGCCCGCGGACAGCTGGTGACGGAATCCGAAGCCACCGTGACCCTGGAAGTGCGGGGTGAACAGGTGATGACGGTGGCCAACGGCAACGGCCCGGTCAATGCGCTGGATACGGCCTTGAGAAAGGCGTTGCTGCATGTCTATCCGGCGCTGCAGGACATGCATCTGGTGGACTACAAGGTGCGCATCATGCCGCCGCGCCAGGATACGACCGGCACCGACGCCGTCACGCGGGTGACCATCGAAAGCGCCGACGCCGCCGGCAGCCGGTGGTCCACGGTGGGGGTCTCGGCCAACGTCATCGACGCCTCCTACGGGGCGCTTTACGACGCCTACGCCTACAAGATCTATCGGGCCGGCCTGGACGGGTGAGGGCGCGCCGATGGCGGGCACGGACCGCGCGAAGCAGATCGATCTTTCAACCCTGACACCCGGTCCCGCCATCGTGCTGGTCGATCCGCAGCTTGGCGAGAATATCGGCATGGTCGCTCGCGCCATGTTGAACTGCGGGTTGACCGATCTGCGCCTGGTGCGGCCGCGCGACGGCTGGCCATCGGAAAAGGCGCGCGAAGCCTCGTCAGGAGCGGTGCAGGTGACGGACGCGGCGCGGGTCTTCGAGACGACCGGAGAGGCCATCGCCGATCTTCAGCTCGTCTACGCGACGACGGCGAGGGCACGCGAACAGGTCACGCCTGTCCTGACGCCGCGTTTGGCCGCGGACCGTCTCCGGCAGGCCGGCGCGGCGGGCACGCAATGCGGCGTGCTGTTCGGCAGCGAGCGGTCTGGCCTCACCAACGAGGACGTGGCACTTGCCGATGCCATCATCTCGGTGCCGCTCAACCCCGGTTTCACCTCGCTCAACCTGGCCCAGGCCGTCCTGCTGGTTGCCTATGAGTGGTTCGCCGCCGCGGTGGAAGCGCCGGCGGAAGACCTGCCGCTTGGCCACGCCGTGCCGGTCCGCAAGCAGGATCTGATCGCCTTCTACGACCGTCTGGAAGCGGCGCTGGACGAGAAGGGCTTCTTCAAGGCCCACGAGATGCGGCCCGTGGTAATCCGGAACCTGCACGCCATGTTTGGCCGGGCCCGGCTCACCGACCAGGAGGTGCGCACGCTGCAGGGGATCCTCAGCGCGCTCATTCGCGACGACCGCTGATTCCGGTCGTCGGCGTTTGACATTGGTTTCGAAATCCTTATAGTCCGCGCCGCTCCCGGACAGGCTGATCCGATAACGGCCAGGCCCAGAGGCCCGCGCGGCGATCTGGCATACGATCCGGGACAAAAACAACGACAGCCAATGTTCGGAGTGGAACGAGACGATGAGCAGACGTGTCAAGTCGAAGTACAAGATCAATCGACGCCTCGGCGTCAATCTGTGGGGACGGCCCAAGTCCCCGGTCAACCGGCGCGACTATCCGCCGGGACAGCATGGCCAGCGGCGCCGGAAGCAGTCCGACTTCGGGACTCAGCTGGCGGCCAAGCAGAAACTCAAGGGATACTACGGCAATATCGGCGAGAAGCAGTTCCGCCGGTACTACCAGGAGGCGGTGCGCCGCCGGGGCGACACCGGCGAGAACCTGGTCGGCATCCTGGAGCGGCGGCTTGATGCCGTCGTCTATCGGGCGAAATTCGTGCCGACCGTGTTCGCCGCCCGCCAGTTCGTCAATCACGGCCATATCCAGGTCAACGGCAAGCGGGTGAACATTTCCTCGTATCAGGTCAAGGACGGCGACACGATCACGGTCAAGGATAAGAGCCGCGAGCTGCCGCTGGTGCTCGAGGCGCTGGAGAGCGTGGAGCGGGACGTGCCCGACTATATCGAGGTCGACCACCGCAAGCTGACCGCGCGCTACGTGCGCCAGCCCAAGCTGGAGGACGTGCCCTATCCCGTCCAGATGGAGCCGAACCTGGTCGTCGAGTATTACTCGCGCTAGGTCACCAACGAATACCCGTTCGATCGTAAAGGCCGTCCGAACCGGGCGGCCTTTTTCGTTGCCGGCTGCCCGGCCGGGCGTTTCGCCTGAACCGCCCCCAACAAGCAGGTACCCGTTTCCATGTCCCGCACGACCCGACAGACCACCGATGAGTGGATCGGCATGGCGCTCGGCCTGCTGGCGACGGCCATCTTCAGCATAACGTTGCCGTCGATGCGGATCGCGGTGGCGGAGATGCCGCCGGTGATGGTCGGCGTTGGCCGGTCGGTCGTCGCCGCCCTGTTTGCCATGGTGTTTCTGGCCCTGGCGCGCGCCCGGCGCCCTGATCGCCGGGACCTTGGTGCGCTGGTACTTGTGGCCGCCGGGGTCGTGGTCGGTTTTCCTTATTTCACCGCGTTGGCCATGCGGTCCGTGCCCGCCGCCCACGGCGGTGTCATGCTGGCGATCCTGCCGCTTGTCACCGCCCTGTTCGGGACGGTGATCCAGCGGGAAAGGCCCAGCGCCGGTTTCTGGGCGTTTGCCGTTGCCGGTAGCGGGACGGTGGTGGTCTTCGCCCTGGTGAATGGGGGCGGCGCGCTGCAATTGGCCGATCTCTACCTGGTGCTTGCAATGTTGAGTGCGGCCCTGGGTTACAGCCTCGGCGCCCGGCTAGCTCTGCGCCTTGGTGGATGGCAGGTGATCTGCTGGGCCCTCATCGTCGCGCTGCCGGTCACCCTGCCGCCTACCCTGTGGGTCCTGCCGTCGCTAGATGCCGGCGCGATCTCCGGTGCCGCCTGGGCCGCCTTTTTCTACATCGCCCTCCTGAGCCAGCTGATCGGGTTTTTTCCCTGGTATCGGGGGCTGACCCTTGGTGGCGTGGCGCGGGTCAGCCAGACCCAGCTGGTCATGCCCTTTTTGACCCTGGCGGCGGCCGCCGTCCTGGTGGGCGAAAATATCGACACGACTACCATCGGCTTCGCCGTGATGGTGGTCGCCATCGTCGCTTTCGGCAGACGCATGCCGGTCCATCGAGAGGCGAACCGCTAACCCATTGAAAAGATTTGTATATTCTACGGCTTTTTCACTAAAACCGGTCCGTATTCGAAACGATAGTTGGGGTCTCCCGGCGACGCGTCTGGTACCATCATTCACATCATTCATTCGACAAGACGAGGCGTGGGCAGGTGCCCATGCGAGCTACGTGCCGGGGCAGAAGCACCCGGATGGGGGTGACGATGACGCGTCACATAAAGTCGGACCCAGGCAGCAGAATGCGCTTGCCGCGGATCTTGCCGCTTGCAGCGGCGCTGGCTATCGGAACGGCGGTGTTACCGGCTGAGTCGGCCGCAGACATCACGAAAACCGAAGCGATGGAGTGGAGCCACCGGATCGCCGAGACCTGGATGGTCGATCAGCGGTGCGGTCTGTTCTCCAATCAAGAGCGTGAGGAATACGAGTGGCACGCACGCGAAATCTCCCGGGTTGTGTCCCGGCAGCTGGAAGACGGCACGGACGCCGGTCTGCAGCTCGCAGGCGAAACGCAGGTCGCCTACCAGAAGGACGATTGCGGGCCGGAAACCCGGCGCTATCTACAGAACGCGCTGGCCGACGCCCGCAACATGTCGGCTTTTCTGACCAAGCGGCGCTTCCGTCCGGGTGGCGTGGTGCAGCAGCTCGATCTGCAGAAATTCGCGATGATCGAAGTTGCGGCGATGGTGGAGCTCAGATGCCATCATCTGTCGGACAAACACGAGGACGAGTTCTCGGCCAGGAGGCGGGAACTGCGGGCTCAGATCGGTCGCAAGACGAGTGATTCCAGAATCAAGTTCTACTTGGAGCGTGAGTTCGATTCTTACTTCAGGCAAGCAGCGCCGTGTGGCAGGCAGACCAGACGATTTGTGATGGCCGCCCTGCGGCAGGCGCGGGAGATGACCCAATAGGCTTTTGACAGTTTCCTGCCGCGTGGACCTAGTCCCACCTTTGATGGTCCGCGCACGATCCCCTGAAAGTGCCCTGTGCAACTTGCGGCCGTGACCATAATGGCACGGCCGCATTTTTATTCGGTCCGTCCGGAGGCGGAACCCGCCTTGGATCAGGCCTCCAGCTGCACGTTGATGCCGCGGGTGCTGAACATCTCGGCCAGCTCGCCGGTCTCGAACATCTCGCGGATGATGTCGCAGCCGCCGACGAACTCTCCCTTGACGTAAAGCTGCGGGATCGTCGGCCAGCTGGAGAACGCCTTGATGCCTTCGCGCAAGGAGTTGTCCTGCAACACGTCGATGCCTTTGAACTGAACGCCCAAATGGTTCAGGACCTGCACGACGGCAGCGGAAAACCCGCATTGCGGGAAAACGGGCGTGCCCTTCATGAACAGGACGACGTCCGTGCCGGACACTTCCGACTGGATCTTGTCGAATACCGGATGATCGCTCATGGTGATGCTTTCCTTTTGTCTTGCCTCTGTGCTCAGGCGTCGTCCGGGACCGATGTCTGCAGCGCCAGAGCGTGGAGTTCGTTGCCCATCCGGCCCGCCAGGGCCTTGTAGACGAGCTGATGCTGCTGGACCCGGGTCTTGCCCTTAAATTCCGCCGACTTCACATAAGCCGCATAATGGTCGCCGTCCCCGCGCAGATCCTCGATCAGGATATCCGCGTCGGGCAGGGCCTGTTTGATCAACTGCTCGATCTCGGCAGCGTTCATCGGCATCGGAGAACCTCTTTCGTGCCTCAGGCCGCGCCCATGTAACGGGGCAGCCAGTCTTCGTGTTCCGTCCTTAGTTCCAGCAAAGATATCGTATCATCAACCGCCAGAGTCAACGCGTCGCCGCCGGTTGTCCCGATTGTCCGGGCCGGGATCCCGGCCTTTGTTGCGGCCGCAAGGATCGCCGCGGCGTCCGGTCCGGACACCAGATAGCGGCCCTGGTCCTCGCCGAAGGCCCAGGCAAATGCTGCTGGGCCGTCCTCGGGCGGCTTGAGTGTTGCGCCAATTCCCGATGCGAGCGCCATTTCGGCCACCGCGACCAGCAGGCCGCCGTCGGAGACGTCGTGGCAGGCGGACACCAGTCCGCGATCGATCAGGTCCCGGACAAGCCGGCCGGTCTTCTCCTCCGCCTCTAAGTCGACTGGCGGCGGGGCGCCGTCGCTCCGACCCTCGATCACCTCGAGATACTTCGAGGCCCCGAGCCAACCCTCGGTTTCGCCGAGAAGCAGGATCGGCTGGTCCGCGGCCGGGAAGGCGGGCCCTACCGCCTTGACCACGTCGGCAATTACGCCGACGCCGCCGATCACCGGGGTCGGCAGGATCGCCTCGCCGTCGGTCTCGTTATAAAGCGACACGTTTCCCGAGACGACCGGGAAGGCCAGTGCCTGCGCCGCTTCCCGCATTCCCTCGATACAGCCCACGAACTGGCCCATGATCGCCGGCCGTTCCGGGTTGCCGAAATTGAGATTGTTCGTCAGCGCCAGCGGGGTGGCGCCAGTTGCGGTGATGTTACGCCAGGCCTCGATCACCGCCTGGGCGCCTCCGATATGCGGGTCGGCCAGGCAATAGCGGGGGGTGGCGTCGCAGGTCAGCGCCAGGCCCTTGGGTGTGCCCGGAACCCGCACGACGGCTGCGTCGCCGCCCGGTCCCTGCGTCGTCTGACCCATCACCAGGTGATCGTACTGTTCCCAGATCCAGCGTTTGCTGGCCAGGTCGGGCGAGGCCATCAGCCGGGCCAGGGCGCCAGTCAGCTTCGCCGGGGCCGGCACGCTTTCCGCGGCGACCGGGGATCGCGCAGCGGGTTCGTCCCAGGGTCGTTGGTATTCCGGAGCCGCGGCGACCAGCGGCGCCACCGGGATCTCGGCGACGGTGTCGCCGTGCCAGGTCAGGACCAGCCGGCCTCCGTCGGTGATAGACCCGATGATGGCGAAATCCAGCTCCCATTTCTCGAAGATGGCGCGCGCCGCGTCCTCGTGGCCCGGCTTGAGCACCATCAGCATACGTTCCTGGCTTTCCGACAGCATCAGTTCGTAGGGCGTCATGCCCTCTTCGCGCATGGGCACCCGGTCGAGCGCCAGCTCGACGCCGACACCGCCTTTTGATGCCATCTCCACCGACGAGGAGGTGAGGCCGGCCGCTCCCATGTCCTGGATCGCCACGATCGCGTCCGTCGCCATCAGCTCCAGACAGGCCTCCAACAGCAGCTTCTCGGTGAAGGGATCGCCGACCTGGACGGTGGGTCTCCGTTCCTCCGACCCTTCGCTGAACTCCGTGGATGCCATGGTGGCGCCGTGGATACCGTCGCGCCCGGTCTTAGAGCCCACATAGACGACGGGGTTCCCGATTCCGGCGGCGGCCGAATAGAAGATCCGGTCCGCCGGGGCTATGCCCACGGTCATGGCATTGACCAGGATATTGCCGTTGTAAGCGGGGTGGAAGTTCGTTTCGCCGCCCACCGTGGGGATCCCCATGCAGTTCCCGTAGCCGCCAATACCCGCGACCACGCCGGAGACGAGGTGCCGGGTCTTGGGGTGATCCGGGGACCCGAATCTCAGCGCATTGAGGTTGGCGATGGGGCGGGCGCCCATGGTGAAGACATCGCGCAGGATGCCGCCGACGCCGGTCGCCGCCCCCTGATAAGGCTCGATAAAGCTTGGATGGTTGTGGCTCTCGATCTTGAAAATCACTGCCTGGCCGTCGCCGATATCGACCACGCCGGCATTCTCGCCCGGTCCCTGGATGACCTGTGGCCCATCGGTCGGCAGCGTTTTCAGCCAAACTTTGGAAGATTTGTAGGAGCAGTGCTCGGACCACATGACGGAGAAAATGCCGAGCTCGGTGACATTTGGCGTCCGCTCCAGAATTGAACAGACCGTTTCGTATTCTTCGCCGGTCAGTCCGTGCTCGGCAATCAGCTCGGGCGTGATCGGCGTATTGTGCCCGAATCCGGTCATGCGAGCGCCTCCGCCAGGCCGTAGAACATGCCGCGGCCGTCGGTGCCGCCATGCTGCGTGTCGATGGCGTTTTCGGGGTGGGGCATCATGCCCAGGACCGTGCGCGACCGGTTGAGGATACCGGCGATGGCGCGCTGCGAGCCGTTCGGATTGCCGTCGCCGGCGGCGTTGCCGTCCGCCGCGACGTAACGGAACGCGACCCGGTCTTCGGCTTCCAGCCGATCCAGCGTCTCGGCATCGGCAAAGTAGTTGCCTTCATTGTGAGCGACCGGGACGCGAATCACCTGGCCGGCATTGTAGCCCCGGGTGAAGGGGCTGTCGGACGTCTCTACCCGCAGATGAACCCGCTTGCAGACGAACTTCAGTCCGGCATTGCGCATCAGCACTCCCGGCAAAAGCCCGCTCTCGGTCAGCACCTGGAAGCCGTTGCAGATTCCCAGCACGCGGACGCCCGCCTTGGCCCGCTCGGCCACCGTACGCATCACCGGCGAATTGGCTGCCATGGCACCGCAGCGCAGGTAGTCGCCATAGGAGAACCCGCCGGGCACGACGATCAGGTCGACGGCCGGAATGTCGGTATCGCGGTGCCATACCATGGCCGGCCGGTGTCCTGACGCCTGCTCCAGCGCATCCGCCGCGTCGATCTCTCTGTTGGAGCCGGGAAATACGATGACGGCGGTTTTCATGGCACGTCGCTCACGAATCGAGCTCGATGGCGTAGTTCTCGATCACCGTGTTGGCCAGGAGCTTTTCGCACATGGCCGTCAGGTTTTCGCGCGCCCGCGCGGGATCCTGCTCTGCCAGATTGAGTTCGAGATACTTGCCCTGCCGGACATCGCTCACGCCAGAGAAGCCTAGCGCGGCCAGCGCGTGTTCGATCGCCTTGCCCTGCGGATCGAGCACGCCGGTCTTCAGCGTGATGTGAATTTTGGCCTTCATGCCGGCCGACCTCCCCGCCTGGCCGGCCCGGCCGCGGCGTTATTGAACGGTAACGGGTCCTTTCGGATCGCCTGGGCCCCCCTCTGGTATCACGCCGAGCCGCCGCGCCACTTCCTGATAGGCTTCTTCCACGCTGCCCAGGTCGCGCCGGAACCGGTCCTTGTCCATCTTTTCGTTGGTGCGCGCATCCCACAGCCGGCAGCTGTCGGGGCTGATCTCATCGGCCAGCACGATGCGCATTTCGCCGTTTTCCTCGTACAGGCGTCCGAACTCCAGCTTGAAGTCCACCAGCTTGATGCCGACGCCCAGGAAAAGGCCCGAAAGGTAGTCGTTGATGCGCAACGCCAGCGCCAGGATGTCGTCGAGGTCCTGGGGCGTCGCCCAGCCGAAAGCCGTGATGTGTTCTTCTGATACCAGCGGATCGCCGAGCTCGTCGCTCTTGTAGTAGTACTCCACGATCGATCGGGGCAGCGGCGTGCCTTCGGGAATGTTGAAGCGCTGGGACAATGTGCCTGCCACGACGTTCCGCACCACCACTTCCACCGGAATGATCTCGACCTCGCGAACCAGCTGTTCGCGCATATTGAGGCGTCGCACGAAATGCGTCGGCACCCCGATCTCCGACAACCGTTGCATCAGGTATTCGGAAATCCGGTTGTTCAGCACGCCCTTGCCGGTGATCGTACCGGTCTTCTTGTTGTTGAAGGCGGTCGCGTCGTCCTTGAAGTACTGGACGATCGTGCCCGGCTCGGGACCTTCGAACAGGACCTTCGCCTTGCCCTCGTAGAGCCTTTTTCTCCTGGCCATGGAGCCTCTTCAAAATTGCGGATGGGCCGCTGGGCTGAAAAGCACCCTCGGGCGCTATATAGCAAGCGGGACCCCCTGGGACAACGCACGCTTGGCGCGAACGGGTGGATTTTGGCGACCAAAGCTAAACAAAGTGTTCCAACGACTTAGCGGCAGGGTTTGGCCGGGATTTGGGCAGTTTTGTTGCGAAATCGAAATAAAAAAGCTTGTCAATCTTGAAAGCGCGGCCCACGATTCCCACGCTATAGACAGGCCCGCGGGCACGGACTTGGCGGGACGGCCCGGGGCCATGTTAGGATGCCCCGACGGCGGCGGAGGATAACCGTATGAATATGTTTGAGGATCGGGAACGCGCTTACGAGAAGCGCTTTTGCGACGACCTCGAGCTGGAGTTCAAATCCATGGCCCGGCGGAACAAGTTGCTGGGCCTGTGGGCCGCCGAGTTGATGGGGTACGACTCCGCCCGCGCCCAGGACTATGCGGGCCAGATCGTCGATGCGGCCTTCGTCGCCCGGGGTCGCGACGCAGTGTTCGAGCGGGTCTGGGGCGATCTTTCGGCCGCCAAGGTGGAGGTAACCGACCGCCAGGTCCGGCGCCACATGGACCGCCTGATGCGGCGTGCTCGCCAGCAGATCCACGACGAAGCCTACGACATCAGCGAGACCGCGCCGGCCCACTGATCGGGCCGGCCTGACTTCATCACATCAAGGATTGAGGCAGCCGGAGGACGACCCGTCCTCGGCGCGTCGACGCCGTTTTAGCCGCCCGGCGGGGCCAGCCGCGGCGCTGGCTCGATGATCGGCGCGGTGTCGTCCAGGATCAGGGTCTGCATCGTGTCGATGGGCTGGACCTTCGTCAGGGTCTCTTCGGGCGTCGCGATCGCCACCGCGATGTTCGCCAGGGCGGCCGCCCTGGC
>Ga0066187_1000233_pt1 | contig 21460 bp, 19 predicted proteins | sample WorMetexBAHAMAS1_FD_58706 | JGI IMG/M metagenome (GOLD analysis project Ga0066187, IMG submission 58706) | Marine gutless worms symbiont microbial communities from Max Planck institute for Marine Microbiology, Germany - Inanidrilus exumae... | ecosystem: Host-associated > Annelida > Digestive...
CATTGCAGCGGATTTCGGAAACGACCATCTACTAGGGAAGTCGCCGACCCCGTGCGGATTATGCTTGTGCGGAGCTTTACCGATTGCTTGACTAAGCAACAGGGTGTGGTGGGGATATGATCGGTGCAGTCAAAGGACCGGCAGGTTGTCGCAGTCACGCGTTGTCGCGGCAGGCGTCGGCATTTGTCGGCGATTCGATGCCGTCCCGGCCGGTTCCCCAAGCCGCAATAGAGGATAGTATTTGCCAAATAAACGGCATCTTTTGGTGGTAGAGTTTCTTTAGAGGAACTAAGCGACCGTCGCCGGTGCGGATGTGCACTGTCCGGGGCGGGAGCGCGAAGCCGGTCTGAAGGCGAATGATGCGAAAGACAGCCGTCGATGGTTGATCAGAGCAACAGGGCCCTTGGCGCTGGAAGGCGAGGAATGAATCCCGAGTTGGGCGGAGAGCTCAAGACGGTGACCATCCTGTTTGCCGACCTGACCGGGTCACTGACCCTGATCGAGGACCTGGACCCCGAGGATGCAGGCGAGGCTATCCAGCCCGCGATCGACGCGATGGTCCAGGCCGTTCACCGATATGGCGGCTATCTCTGCCGCGTCATGGGTGACGGCGTGATGGCGTTGTTCGGGGCGCCGACCGCGCAGGAGGACCATGCGTTGCGGGCCTGCCTTGCCGGCTGGGACATCTGCGGCACGGTTTCGGCGCTCGATCGGCAGATCCGCGGCGAGGGCCCCCAGAACCTCTCCGTGCGCGTCGGCCTCAACTCGGGCGAGGTCATGGTGGGCGACGTCCTCACCGACGGCGCCGTGGAACTGGACGTGGTCGGCCAGGTCGTGCACGTGGCCAGTCGCATGCAGGCGATGGCGGAGCAGAACTCTGTCTGGCTGACCGGAGATACCCACCGGCTGGTCGCCGATTTCGTGCAGGCGCGTCATCTCGGGAAAAGGGAGATCCGCGGCCTATCCAGCCGGATGGAGCTTTTTCAGCTGACTGGAATCAGCCATGAGCGCATGCGATTCCGCGCTTCTGTCTCGCGCGGTCTCAGCGCGCTGATCGGACGGGAAACCGAGTTCGAGGCTCTGGAGCGGTCGGTCGAGCAGTTCCGAGAAGGCAAGGGACAGACGATCGGGATCACCGGTCCTGCGGGGATCGGCAAGAGCAGGCTGTTGTTCGAACTGGTCGAGAAGGCGGTCAAACCCCATTGCCGCGTCGTCGAGGTTCAATCGCTGCCCTATGACCGCGGCCGGTATTTCGTCCCGGTCTACCAGATCCTGCGGTCGCTGCTGAACATCGAGGACGAGGACAGCCGTGACCAGATCAGCGAGAAACTCGAGCGGTTCGGCCGGCAGTACCCGCGGGTGCAGTCACAATCGCTCGAGGCCCTCAAGGCGATCCTGATCGACCGTGACACGGAAACGGGATGGCAAAGCGTCAAGCATCCCGACCGTCGGCTGCAGGTAAACACCGAGGTCGCCAATGCCGTGGCCGCGATCAGCAAGGTGACGCCGCTGGTGATCGTTTGGGAGGACGTTCACTGGATCGATGCTGACAGCAAGCTGACGCTCGATGCCCTGGCAGGCCGCGTCGGCGAATCGGACCTCCTGCTGTTGATGAGCCTCAGGGACGACGTGACCGGCAGCGCGTTGCCGCTGGAATGCGACGTGGCGCTCCAGTTGCGGCCGTTGACCGAGGCCAGTTGCCTCCGGCTCTTGGATACCGTCCTCGGTTCGGACGAAAGCCTAAAGCCGGTCAAGAAGCTCGCCATCCAGAAGGCCGCGGGCAATCCGCTGTTCCTGGAGGAGATGGTCCGCGAACTCTCCGAAACGGGCGTTCTGGCGGGAGAACGCGGACACTTCACCTGCCCGGAAGGCTTTGAGGGCGCCCATGTACCGGTGTCGATATTCGGTCTGATTGGAAACCGCATCGATCGCCTGTCGAAAAGCGCACGGGATCTGCTGGAGGCGGCTGCCGTGATCGGTCCGCGTTTCTGGTTCGATATTCTCACCGCGATCGCTGACCGGACCCCGGAAACTTTGGAGCACGACTTCCGCACCCTGCTCGATTCCGGGTTGGTCATGCACGGCCGTTCGGAGAGGCAGTTCGTCTTCAGCCACCCCCTGACGCACGAGGTTGCCTACCGGCGGATCATCAGAAGACGCCGCCTGTCCCTGCACGGCAAGGTTGCCGATGCCATCGAAAGCCGGTCGACCGGCGCTCTGGTCGATCGCGATCTGCAGCGGCTGGCCTACCACACCTGGGAGGGCAGGGACTGGCCGCGCGCCGTCGACTACTTACTGCGCGCCGGCAGACTGGCTCTGTCGAAGGCTGCCAACCGGTCCGCGCTGGAGATGTTCGAGAAAGCGGCTCGGGCGGCGGAGAACCTGCAAAAAGCACCGGATGCACCCGATGCGCCGGATCGGCTGTTCGAGATCAGTTTGGACACCGCAGCGGCGGCGTTCGCGCTGGGCGACGGACAACGGTACATCGAGAGCATCCGCGACGCCGAGGAGCTTGCCCGGTCCTCCAATGACAGTGCCCAGCTCGCGATGGCCTATTCGAACCTGGCCCTCTACAACTGGATGTCCGGCAAGCCCATCGATGCCGACGATTCGGCGACCAAGGCCTACGAACTTGCCAAGCAGAGCGGCGACTGGAACCTGCAGATCCACACGCTGCTGCGTCGCGGGCTGACGTCGCAAGGCCGTGGCCATTATCGCCGTTCCCTGGAGATTCTTCTGGACGCCCTGGAACCCCTTGCGGCGGGTGCCGAATTCGAGCGCTACGGCCTCGCGGCGCCGGGTACGGTGTTGTGCAAGGCGACGATTGCCCGGGACTACGCCGAGCTCGGTGAGTTCGACAGGGCGATCGAGTTCGGGCGGGCGGCAAAGGAAGCGTCGGAACGTACCGGCGACCCATTCGGGATCGTCTATGCCTACCGCGAGCTCGGGATCGCGCTGTTGCGCCAAGGCGATGCGAAAGGCGCGCGCGATGTGTTGGGCCGCGGCCTGGAAATCTGCGCCGAAACCGACGTCGGTCTGTTGTATCCGCGCATGGCCGGCGCGGCGGGCTATGCCCAAGCCTTGTGCGGTGACCATGAGGACGGCCTCGAAAACCTCAAGCGCGCCGCGGAGGTTGGCGAGGCGCTGAACCTGCCGGTCTATCTCAGCCTTGTTCACGTGTGGCTGAGCGAGGCCTATCTGATGGCAGGGTCGGTGGCGGAAGCGCTTGCCGAGGCTCGCACGGCCGTTCAGCAGGCTATCCGGTACCAGGAAACCTCCAACTGCGCCTGGGCGCTGAAAGCCATGGGCGATGCGCATCTGGCATCCGGCAGCGCCGGCGCCTCCGATGCCGTCGAGGCATACCAGAAGTGCGAGGCGATCGCCGAAGAACAAGGCCTTTTGCCGCTGCTGGCCAAGTGCAGATTCGGACTGGGCGAGGCATATGGTGCGCTCGGCCAACCGGAGATCGCCACCCGGGCCTTGGCGTCGGCGCGGCGCATCCGGGACAGCATCGGCCTGCAGATGGCCCCATAGAACGCCCCGATGAGCTGCATCTCTGGGCGTGTCCAACATATGGCGGTATGACAGTACGACACATCTACTATAGAGAAGCAGTGCCGGTTGTTGTATCGTCTGACACACTTTGAAATCGGTCTGAAACTGGGGGGAGTTCCATGCCAAGACAAAAGAAAGTCCCAGGTTGGGATCCCGGTATTCTTCTGCGCCTGGACAATGATGAGATCTACTACATTCCCCGCAAGGATCTGGACAAGTACCGGATCAGACCGGGGCGGGGCCCGCATCCTTCGGCGGCCACCTTCAATCACTGGTTCAGCTGCCTTGTGGAGCTTTCCGGCGTCAAGAACGCGATCTCGATCGACTGGGAGTTCACGCCGCTGGGCGATGGTGTCGGTGTCGAACACCTTGTGCACCGGGACACGAAGGACGAGAAGTAAGACTAAAGCGGCCGCTTCGGCGGGCCCGTGGCGCGTGGAGCCGGCCTGATCGTGGCCGGCTTTTCGTCTTTTCGGCCGCGGGCTCAAGGGCGGGCAGGCCGCGCAGGGTGACGAATGGAGCGTCAAGGGGGCACGTTCATCTACAGTCTTACCGACGTCCCGGCGGCGAAGCACTTCCGCGAAGGAACGCACCGTGGGACGACACCCGACGTAACGGTTGAGAACCTACGCCGCGCGTCCCAAGCCCTTGGCGTGACCCGGCTTGCAAATGTGACCGGGCTTGATTCCATCGGCCTTCCGGTGGTCACGGCAATCCGCCCCAATGCGCGGTCGATTTCCGTTGCCATGGGAAAGGGCGTGTCGCTTGACGCAGCCCGGGCATCGGCGCTGATGGAGGCGGCGGAACTCTTCCACGCGGAGGAAATCCACCGGCCCGTGTTGTTTCTCAGCTACGACGATCTGTCCGAAAGGGCCGACGTGGTCGATCCGGACGCCCTTCCGCGGACGGCGACGAGCCAGTTCCACGGCGGTCTGCGTATCCTTTGGATCGAAGGGTTCGACATCGCTGCGCAGCGACCGGTCTGGGTGCCGTTCGAACTCGTCGGCGCAGACTACAGCCTCCCGGCACCGCCCGGCAGCGGCTGTTTCCACGCCACCTCGAACGGGCTGGGCGCTGGCAACAACCCGCTCGAAGCGGTGGTTCACGCGGCGTGCGAGCTGATCGAACGCGACGCCCGGACCCTCTGGTACCTGACGGGAGGCCCCGACCGTACCGAAGAACGGGTGGGACCCGACAGTGTCGACGACGAGATCTGCGTGTCGCTGCTGGCGCGGTACCGGGAGCAGGGGTTCTTCGTTGCGATTTGGGACATTACGTCGGACCTCGGAATCCCGTGTTTCCTGGTCGGACTGCGGGAAACGCCCGAGGCCGCGCGGGCCTCTGGCCGCTGGTTCGTCGGCAGCGGGGCACACCTGTGCCGGGAGATCGCCCTGTGCCGCGCCCTGACCGAGGCGGCGCAGTCGCGCCTGACCGTGATTTCCGGGGCGCGGGACGACCTGCCGTCCGCGCTTTATCAGATGGACGGGGCGCCGCTCGCCTCGCAATGGAACGAGGGCGCGATCCTCTCGGCCGAACCGTCACGCGGCTTTGCGCAGGTGACGAGTCATCCCTCCGACTCGCTCATGGAAGACCTGTCGAAGCTGCAGCAGTGCCTTGCGTCGGCTGGACTGAACCAGATGGTGGTTGTCGATCTGGCGCGCCAGGACATCGGGATTCCGGTCGTCCGGGTCATCGTGCCGGGTCTGGAGAGTATGCACTCCGCTCCGGGTTATACGATGGGACAGCGCGGTGGCGACGCGTTGAGGCGAACGCTGTGTCTGTGATCGTCTTCTTGGGGCCGACATTGCCGCGCGGCGATGCCGAAGGCTTGTTGGATGCCGACTATCGCCCGCCGGCGGCCTTTGGCGACGTGTTTCGCGCGGCCCGGGAGCGGCCTTCGGTCATCGGGATCGTCGATGGGTATTTCGAAGGCCGGCCCGCGGTCTGGCACAAGGAGATCCTCTGGGCCCTGTCGGAAGGCGTTCATGTCTTCGGGGCGGCCAGCATCGGGGCCTTGAGGGCAGCCGAACTGGCGTCATTCGGCATGGTCGGGGTTGGCAGGATCTTCGAGGATTATGCGAAGGGTGCCCTTGAAGATGACGACGATGTCGCCGTCAGCCATGGTCCGGCCGAGACCGGCTACCTGAAGATCAACGAGCCGATGGTGAACGTCCGGGCCACCTTGTTGCATGCGGCGGCGCTGGGCATCGTCGACGAGCAGGAAAGGCTGCGGATCGAACAGGCCGCCAAGTCCATCTACTACAAGGATCGGACCTATCAAGCGGTTCTTCGGGAAGCGGAACGCGCGGATGTCGCAGAACAGACGCTTCGGCGCCTGGAGACTTGGCTGCCGGCCGGGCAGGTGGATCAAAAGCGGCTTGACGCCATGGACCTGTTGCGGGCGATCGCCGCACATGCCGCGTCCGACCCTGAACCGAAGCAGGTCGATTTTCGGCTTTCGCAGTCGGCGTTCTGGCAGGATGCGCAAGACGAGGCACTGAAGGAGGAAACCGCCGAAGACGACCGCGATGCCGGTCCCAGCGGCGCGGTCGACGAACTGCGGTTTGACCCCGGCATGTATCGTCTGGCCCAGCGTGCCGCGCTGGGCAGAGTTCTGGCACTGCGCGAAGCGGATCGACAGGATCTGCCGACCGACTTCGATGGCCAGGCCCAGGCCTTGGCGGCCCTGCGATGCCGCGAAGGACTGGCAAGCGGCGACGACATCCTGCAATGGATGTCGGACAACGGAATCGGCAACGAGGAATTCCGCAGGCTTGTCGAAGAAGAGGCGAAAATCGCAATGCTGCAACGGTTCTACGGGCGCAGCGCGGGCCGCGAGATCGAGACCGTCATTGTCGAAGCCGGGCTTTTTCCCGGGCTTGCAACGCGGGCACAGGACAAGGAGGACAAGCTGGCGGGGCTCGGGGATGTCGGGGCGTCCACCCAGGCGTGCGGTTTGGACGATGACGCCCTGCTGCGCTGGTTTGTCGGCGACGTCCTGCGCCGACCGGTCGTCGCGTCGTTAGGGGCCTATGCCGGCGCCTTGGGCTTTGCCAGCGAGGCGGAGTTCCGGCATGCGCTTGCGCGGGAGTATTGCTACGTCAACGGGCGGGAAGGCTGATAACAGCGGGCGGAATTCGTGCCGCGCCCTAGTCTCGTTTACATTCGGCCACATAGATCATCAGACGGTCGACCGTCCAGCCATCCTCGGCCAGGGGAAAGATCGCCTTGTCGTACCACGTCTTGAAACCCCTGGCGTTCAGGTACTCGAAGCGCCCGTAAAGGACCGGTTCGCCGGTCTCCACCACGTGGCGGTACTCGTCCAGGATGCCTGCCATATCTCCCGTGAAGAAGTCTTCGGCGTAGGTTCCTGTCAGGTCGGTTCCATCGATCTTCGTAATGTTGGTGCCGACCAGCCGAAATCGGAACCTGAGGAAGGGCTTGCGAATGACGTCGATGACCTCGATATCGCCAAGCCACGGCCGCAAGTCGAAAGCGTCGATGCTGCTCCAAGCCGGGAACGCCCGGCCCAGCTTCTTCGCCTCCCAGAGCTCGGAGAGCTTGCTGATCGCTGTCGGAATGACTTTGTCCACGCTCATGCTCGTTTGCGGTAAATACCAATTACTTACGTCCGGCAGGGCCGGTTGGATTAAACCGCCTTATACCGAAAGACCTCGGAAAGCACCAATCACGGACGAGGTGGCGATTCCCATTGGTGAAATAAAGTTGCGCATGTTCGGGCCGGTTTCGCCATGACGTGGCTCAAATGAGCCACGGCGGGCCGGCGGTATCCTGGGAAACAGCGGAAATGATCTGGTTCCTTGACATGCAGCCCCCCGCGCGCCAGTCATGAGTGTGGTCTCGTCTGCCGCGCGACATGTCTAGGAAGGTCCTCGTCCGGAAATGCCAGAACGCAGAATCGCCGTCGTTGGCGCCGGAATGGCAGGCGTGGCCTGTGCCGCCGCGCTGCGCCAAGCGGGCATCCATGTCGATGTTTTCGAGAAGAGCCGGGGGCTCGGCGGGCGCATCGCCACCCGCCGCCGCGACTCGGGATCCTTCGATCACGGCGCCCAGTATGTGACAGCACGAGGGGCGCGGTTCGAGAGCCTCCTGCGCCGCCTGGGCGAAGCAGGCGCGGTGACGGAATGGCAGCCCCAGGGCCAAAAGGACCCGGAGGCCCCGCCGGCCGCCCTCGATCACCCCTGGTTCATCGGAACACCGGGTATGAGCGCCTTGGTCAAACCCCTGGCTGAGGGGCTGCGGGTTCACCGCGGCACCCGTATTGCGGCGCTGGAAAGACCCAACGGACAGTGGAACCTGACGACGACGACGGGTGAGGAACTAGAGGCCTTCGACGCCGTTGCGGTCACCGTGCCCGCGCCGCAGGCATCCACCCTGCTGGCGGCCCATGGCGGCGCCTTCGCCAGGATCGAGCGCGCGATCATGGCGCCTTGCTGGGCGGTGATGATGAGTTTTGACAAGCCGATCGCCGGGGCGGACGACGTGTTGCGCCCCGCCTCGGGCCCGCTGACCTGGGCCGCGCGCAACAGCGCCAAACCGGGACGCAATGGCGGTCCGGCGGAAGCCTGGGTGATCCACGCCGGCCCGGCCTGGAGCCGAGAACATCTCGAAAATGAGCCAGCGTCGATTGCCCAGGCATTGTTGCGGGCATTCGGCGAGGTCCTGGGACAAACCCTACCGCAACCCGGCCACCTGTCGGCGCACCGCTGGCGCTATGCGCTCTGCGAAACGCCTTTGCAGACCCCATGCCTGATGGGCGATGACGGCACCCTTGGTGCCGCCGGGGACTGGTGCCTCGGCGCGCGCGTTGAAGCCGCCTACGACAGCGGCTGGGCGCTGGGCACCCGCCTAGCCGCGCGTTTCGGGAGTGGCTAGGACCGAAGCGTCGGCCACGGGATTACCACCGTTGGGAGCAACCTCAACGCCCGCCATGTGTGACGTAAGTCACAGAATCTCCTTCATATACCGTTGTTTGATTGACCAAATGACATGCCGTCTGCAATGCTGATTGGCCAAGGAATGACGGAAGCGGGGAGACAGCCACTCCAAGAAAGGGCTGGGCTTTCGAACTCCACGTTACCGGTCGGCATAAGGACGGCTCCAACGAAGGATTCGACGGATGGGGCCTCTGGGGAGGGTTGCCGATGAAAGCCTTTGGGCTGAACAATCCGAGATCGTTCTCCTGCGCCCAGGTGCGGACTGGCCGCCCATGAACGATCAAGCTGCACCGCCCAACGGTGGTGCTTGGGTACGCCGGCTGCTGGACACAAGTCCAAGCGGCGCAGTGATTACGGATCGCGACGGCTTGACGCTGTTCCGCAACGCCCGCTTCAACGAACTGATGCGGATCCCCGCCGACATCACCGATCCCATCGATGTCAGGCGGTTCATATTCGATCGCCCGGATCAGCTTCGTCTGCGTGGCCTCCTGGCGGACGGTTCTTATGACAAGTCCGAATTCCGCTTTCGCGCCTTCGACGGATCGGCGGTCTGGACCATCCTGACCCTGGACCGGGTCAGCTATGGGGGCCAGGAAGCGATCCTGAGCTGGTTGTTTGACATCACCGAGCGAAAAGGCGTCGAGGACGCCTTGCGACAGAGCCAGGCGCGGCTGGACCTTGCTATTAGCGGGACCAACTCGGCGGTGTGGGAAGCGGATCTGGTTTCAGGCAACCGCTGGTGGTCGCCGCAGTTTTTTAGAATGCTGGGGTATCGCGACGAGACTGAGCCGGAACGCCCAAAGGAGGTGTGGGAGGACTCGCTTCACCCGGAGGATCGGCAGCGCGTGCTGAACTCGCTCCGCGCCCACGCGGATGGCGCAACGGACGTCTACAACGAGGCCTATCGCATGATCCGATGCGATGGCAGCGAATTCTGGGTCGAGGCCAAAGGAAGGATCACGCGTGACGCACAGGGCCGACCCGCGACCTTCAACGGAATCATGTCCGACATCACCGATCGCAGGATGGCCGAAGCGGCCGTCCTTCGCGCAAAGGAGGACGCAGAGAAAGCGCTTGGCGAGTTGAGGCGGACCCAGGAGGAGTTGATCCAGGCCGAAAAGATGGCGGCACTCGGTTCGCTGGTGGCTGGTGTCGCACATGAGATCAATACGCCCTTGGGCAATACCTTGACCGCAGCGTCGCATTTGGCGGACCAGAACAAGGATCTCACTGCCGTCCTTGCCGAGGGCAAGATGAGACGCTCCGATTTGAACCAATTCATAGGCCTGGTTGGCGAAACGACAACCCTCATGTTGGCCAATCTGGAAAGGGCGGTCGAGCTGGTTCAGAGCTTCAAGCAAGTTGCCGTCGACCAGACCAGCGGAGAACGCCGGCAGTTCGACCTCAAGGGCTATATCGACGAAGTGCTGCTCAGCCTTCGGCCGCGCCTGCGCAAGACCCGCCACCAGGTCGAGGTGGACTGTCCGAGAGACATCATCGTTGACGGGTATCCTGGCGCGTTGTCCCAAATCCTGACCAACTTTGTGCTCAACTCGCTGTTGCACGCGTTTGGGGATGACGTGTCGGGGCATCTGGCCATTTCCGTTTCACAGCCGGATCCTGACTGGATCGAGCTTTCCTATTCCGATGACGGCGTTGGTATGTCCGGCGAACTTCTTGGCCGGGTCTTCGATCCGTTCTTCACGACCCGACGCGGCTCCGGTGGCAGCGGTCTTGGTCTGCACATCGTGTTCAACCTGGTGACGGTCAGTCTTGGCGGAAACACCTCGGTTCAAAGCGAGCCCGGTGCAGGGACACGTTTCCTGGTTCGGTTTCCTCGCTCCGCACCAGTCGAGGCCGGGAATGACTCGGGTGATCACGGATCGGTAGCTGACGATAGGATACAATCGTATGCTGGCGCAGATGGCGTCGATGTGGCTTCGGTGAAACAGCGGTGAGTAGGCAAAGGTCTTCGTTCGGTATGTGAGTGCATTGCGGTGCTTTGTTTGGTGCAACAATCGGGAGTCCGGAATGAACGAGAATACCAGCGAAGACGAACTGCTCTTCGCCGACGAAGAAGCGGTTGTTTCGGAGGCGCTAGAACCGGAAACCGGGGATCGCGTTCCCTGGAAGGTCCTGATTGTCGATGACGAGGAACAGATCCACACCGTCACGAAGATGGTGCTATCCAACTTCTCGTTCCGCGAACAGGGTCTCGAGTTCGTCAGCGCCTATTCTGGATTAGAAGCGCGGGAGCTGCTGGCGGAACACCCGGATCTAGCGGTTGCGTTCATCGACGTGGTCATGGAAAGCGACACGGCCGGACTCGATCTGGTGCGCCATATTCGCGAGGACCTTAACAACCGGCACATCCGCATCATCCTGCGGACCGGACAGCCCGGCCAGGCCCCCGAGCGCGAGGTCATCGTCGCCTACGACATCAACGACTACAAAGAGAAGTCGGAACTGACGGCACAGAAGCTGTTCAGCACGATGGTAACCGGTCTTCGGTCCTATAAGGACATCATGACCATCGAGACCAGCCGACGCGGTTTGGAGAAGATCATCGAGTCCTCCTCTTCGCTGTTCAAGATTCGCTCTATGGAGAATTTCCTGTCGGGTATCCTGCTTCAGCTGGGCTCGCTTCTTGAAATGAGCGTGGATTCTGTGCTGATGAGCGCGAGTGCGGAGGAGGACGCGGGTCGTCCCGATCCCTCCGAGATGCGGGTCGTTGCCGCATCCGGCCGGTTTGCCGGGGCCATCAATACGGCCGCATCGGACGGCCTGGAGCCCGCAGTGTGGACCCACATTCACAGTGTGCTGGAGTCCCAACACAGTATCTACCGGGACGACTACAGCGTGGTTTATTTCCACAGCATGCAGAACCGCGAGACAGCGGTCTACATCGAGACCCTCACAAAGCTCCAGGAGATCGACCACAAGCTGATCCAGCTCTTCTGCGCCAACGCCAGCATTGGTTTGGACAATCTGTCCTAGAATGCCGACCCGGCGAAGGAGCAACCGCCTTGGAATCACAGTTCGCCAACCTCACGCTAGAAGCAACGTTGGAGGATTTGCCGAGGCTGCAGCATAGGGTCGAGGCAGAAACACCCGGGGCACATGTTGAGAAACTGTTCCACGAGGACAGCGAGGCGCCGGGGGTCCTCATCTACGAGACAGACAACGCGATCGGCCTGTTGTCGCGCCGCCGCTTCACCGACATTCTGAGCCGCCAGTTCAGCCGCGAGATATATCTGAAGAGACCCGTGCGCACGATCCTGGAAAGCAGCGATTGCGCACTCTACGTCCTCCCGGTCAGCGAGCGTATCGATGCCGCGGTTGAAAAGGCACTTACACGGCATCCCGACGAGGTCTACGAACCCATTGCCGTCAACGGCGTCGGCGAAGATCTGGGCGTCCTGTCGATCGACCTGTTGCTGAGGGCGCAATCCCACATCCTCGCACTGGCCAATGCGCAGAAAGGCGAACTGCTGGAAGAGATCCGGCTTTCCGAGCGAAATCTGCGCCAGACCCTGGAACAGCTGGAGCGTGCCCAGGACCAGTTGATCCAGTCCGAGAAGATGGCCGCGCTGGGCCAGCTCGTCGCCGGCGTTGCGCACGAGATCAACACGCCGATCGGTATTGCGCTGACTGCGATCTCGTTCCTGGGCGAACAAACCACGGGGTTTGGCGCGTCCTACCGCGATGGCCAGATGAAGAAATCAACGCTGGAAGCCTATCTCAGAACAGCGCATGACAGCTCAGAACTCGTTCGCGTGAACATCCATCGCGCGGCGGAACTGATCAGCAGTTTCAAGCAGGTGGCGGTTGACCAAACCAGCGAACGCCAGCGCGAGTTTCTGATGCGCGAATTCCTTGGAGAACTGCTGACCAGTCTCAATCCCGAATTCAAGCGCACACGCCATGCCGTCGAAGTCAATTGTCCCGATCAGGTCAAAATGCGCAGCTATCCCGGAGCCCTGGCCCAGGTGGTGACGAACCTGGTGACCAATGCGCAGCTGCACGCCTTTTCTGAAGATCAGCATGGACGGATCTGTATCGACGTCACCGCTGGTTCGGACAATGTCGAGATCTCCATCGTAGATGATGGCAAGGGGATACCAGAGGATGTCCTGCCAAGGATCTTTGAGCCCTTCTTCACGACAAGACGCGGCAGTGGCGGTACCGGCCTGGGTCTGCACATAATCTACAATCTGATCCGCGAAAAACTCTGCGGGACCATCAGTGTCGAAAGCGTGCTCGGGCAGGGGACCCGGTTTGTGGTGAGGATCCCGCGCGCCTTACCCGAAAGCGGTGCCGAATGAACGAGGACGGCGGCGAACTGCTTTTTGCGTCCGAGGACAGTGTTTCGGACCGGCAGGCCCTGGTCGATCCGCAGCTTTCGCCATGGAAGGTGCTGATCGTCGATGACGACGAAAGCGTCCACTCAATCACCCGGGTCGTGTTGGACAAACTCGCCTATCGCGGTCGCGCAATCAGGTTGCTCAGCGCCTATTCCGGCGAGGAGGCGTGGCGCGTTCTGGAACGCGAGGCTGATATTGCCGTCATGCTCCTGGATGTGGTCATGGAGCGTGAGGATGCCGGTCTGAGACTGGTTGGCCGGGTGCGAGAGGAACTGGGCAATAACCACGTTCAGATCATCTTGAGAACCGGCCAACCCGGCCAGGCGCCCGAACGCGAAGTGATCCTTGCCTACGATCTTTACGACTACAAGGCGAAGACCGAACTGACGGCGCAGAAGCTCTTCACCGCAACGGTCTCGGCGCTTCGATCGTACGAAACAATCGTCGCGCTGGACAATCATCGCCGCGGGCTGGAGCAGATTATCGAGGCGTCCTCTCTTGCCCTGACCGAACGCGGCCTCCGATCCTACGCCGCTCGCGCTCTGCAGGCGTTCTGTACCTTGGTGGGCCACAAGGGCGATGCGTTGGTCTGCGGGCGCCGGCACGATTCGACGGGCGCGCGTCCGCGCCAAGTCTATGTTCTTGCAGGCCTGGGCGGTCTTGGACGGCTGGACGCGGGCGGGCTGCTGACAAGGCACGCCCCTGCGGCCATCGTTCGGGCTGTCGATGCTACATTGGAGGCCGGGAGGGACCAGGAAAGCAGCGACCACCGGACCTGTTTCGTACGCACGCCCAATGGCCACGAGGGGGTGGTCTATCTTGGTGGAGACGGGGAAACGCCAGGCGTGGAGCCGGCACTGAAGGCGTTGTTTCTGCAACGCATGGCCGAAGGGCTGGACAATGTCTGGCTACGCGACCAGCTCCGTCATCATCAGAGCATTCTCGAGCTGCAGATCGCCCAACGAACCCGGGAGCTGACCGAGGCAAACGGGGCACTGATGTTGGCCCAACAGCAGATCGACGAAGAGCTTGCTGCTGCAAAGGCGCTGCAGCAGGCCATTCTGCCGCCCGCATTTCCGCCGAACCCGCATTACGAAGGCTTCGCCATGATGCGCGCTGCGCGCCAAGTGGGCGGGGATTTCTACGACGTCTTCCCGCTTGGTACGGACATGCTTGGCATGGTGATCGCGGACACCTGCGGGAAAGGTGTCCCAGCTGCGATCTATATGGCAATGGCCAGGAACATCCTGCGCTCTGTCGCACTGGTCGGGCTTGAACCGGCCGATTGCCTGCGCGAGGCCAATTTCATGCTTGAATCGCAAAACCCGATGCGCCTGTTTGTCTCCGTCTTCTATGCGATCTTGGAGATATCCACCGGCAGGCTCCGGTTTGGCAACGGCGGGCACGATTCGCCTTTGCTGCGCCGCGCGAACGGTTCGGTCACGGAACTCCCAAGGGTACGAGGGCTGGTCCTGGGACTACTCGACAGGTTCGACTTTCACCAGGGAACGGTGCAGATGGAGGAGGGCGACACGCTCCTGTTCTACACCGACGGCGTTACGGAATGCCTTGCCCCGGATGGCAGGTTGTTTGGCGATGAACGTCTAACGGAGTACGTCGCAATACGCGGCGGCCAGCCGGTCGAGGATTTCGTGCGCGGGCTTGTCGGGGCAACCGAACGGTTTGCCGGGCCGGGCCAGCAGGCCGACGACATCACCTGTCTTGGTTTGCGGTATTTCGGCGCGCCTGGTTGAAGCGGCGCTTACGCGGGTCCAGGTGCGTTGTCGTCGCGCGGCAACACGACAGTCAGCCGGTTCTTGTTCTCGACCCGTTTGTAATGCATGGCCTTTGAGAGATTCCGGATCAAATGGATGCCGTATCCGCCGATCTGCGGGTCGCGGACCCCGTTTCCGACATCCGGGGCCGGTGCCTCGATAGGATCGAACGGCCGGCCATCGTCGAAAATGGTCAGCCGGATCTCGTCCGCGAAGACTGTGATTCGGACGTCAATCGAGTGCTCGTTGTGATCGGCAAAGGCATAGCTGATGATGTTCGTAATCGCCTCGTGCGCGCATAGCCGGATCGCAAACAACTGTTCGTCGCTCAGCGGCTCGTCACTTGGGAACTGGTTCAGCAAGGCGTCGAACCGTGCCAGCTCGGACGGGAGATTGCGCAGCACGATGCTCCGTTCGGCAAGGGCCGGCGCCTCGCCAGACCGACCATCTTCGCCAGACCAAGCCGTCATTCTTTGACAAGCCTCGTTCCGTTTCCCCGCCAGGTTGATGGAGGAGGGTAACGTCAATCGCGCAAGGCGGCCAATGCCGATTCAGTATCTGTGAAAATGGGGATGACCTGGTCCGTGCCGCTGGTTCGAAGCACTTTCTCGACCATTGGCTGAGGGTTGATCGCAACCATCTTGCCACCGCGCCGGTTGACCACTTGCGCATTCAGCATCAACGTTCTGATGCCGATGGATGCCAGAAAATCGACGCCTGACAAATCAACAAGAATCCTGCTTGAACTTCCGGCCAGCGCAGAGAAGTCCAGATCGACCTTTCCCGCCCCATCAATGTCGAGAGCGCCGATGAACAGGACTTTCTTGATGTCGTCGCCGACCTGCTCAACGGTCATTTCCATGCCGCGCTCGTGCCCCCGTGTCTATGGCTGCGCGCCTCCATGCCGATCCGAGCGGATCGAGCATTGGACGCGTTTGTCGAACGATAGACGTTCCAGCGTGACAGTTATATGACAGGCCGTGCGCCTTTGCCTGTGAGGTGCTTGCGAGACCTGTCTTGCTACGGCTCGAACACGATTTGAACCCGGTCGCCGGCGAAGCGGGCGACGCCGAACTCAATGGGTTTGCCGTCCTGATCGACGTTGACCGATTCCGCCACCAACACCGGTCGGTTCCTGGGGAGGCGCAGCAGGCGTGCCTCCTCACTGTCGGGCATCCTGGTCGTCACCCGGGTGGATTGGCGGGTGTAGTCCGCAACGCCGCTGCGCTTCAGCGCCGCTGTGATCGAACGGCTGGATTTGTAGACCGCGATGAAGTCTGGAAAGCGGCGGGCCGGGAAATAGTGCGCCGCCACCGAGATGGGCGACTCGTCCGCATATCCCATGGTATCGAGGCGAATGACCGGGGCGCCCGGTTTGATCTTCAGGCCCTTGGCGACAATGCGGTCGGCCGGAACTTCCAGCGCCTGGAGAAGCTCGCCCTTCGGTGTCTTCTGCTGACGGCGGATGGTTTCGCTGAAACGTGTCCGCTTGCCCACCTGGTAGTCCAGGACGTTCTCCTGAACGAAGGTTCCGCGTCCCTGCTCGGCACGGACGAAGCCCCGGTCTTCCAAAGAGGCAACCGAGCGGCGGACCGTATGGCGGTTGACGCCGAATCGCCGGGCCAGTTCCTGCTCCGTCGGTAGCCGTTGCCCCGGGCCGAAGGTCCGGCGCCGGATCTCTTCTTCCAGTTGGGTGGCGATCTGGCGCCACAACGCCACGCCCTCGCCGCGCGTCAAGCTCATGTCACCGTCCCGTCATTCGGCTGACACCGCGGTTTGCTTTATCACAGTGATCCAGGTACTTTACGTTCCAATTGATACGGATGTCTAGACAAATATGGAATTTGTCCATGGCTGATCGGTTGCCTCAGGAACCAGATGCGCGGCAGATGAATCCGGACGCGTCAACCGCGCGACGCCAGAAGTGGATGGCCGCACTGGCACTTGCGAAAACCGAGGAGCTGGAGAAGCTCCTGGAAGACCAGGGCGGTGCCCCTGATTTCACCTGGCTCAGGCCGCCCGAATTCGGCGCCGTCATGGTGCGGGGCAGGGCGGGAGGCACCGGTGCGCCATTCAATCTGGGCGAGATGACTGTGACCCGCTGCGCCCTGCGACTGCAAGAGGGTGGCCCCGTCGGTCACGCCTACATCCAGGGCCGCCGCGCGCGTCACGCCGAGCTCGCGGCTGTGTTCGACGCCCTGTTGCAGCAGGATCACGACGCGTCGGTGCTGGAAGAGACGATCATCGACGCGCTTGCCGCGGCGCATGCGGCCCGCAAGGCCGACCGCTCGCGGCGCGCCAACAGCACCAAGGTGGATTTCTTCACGATGGTGCGCGGAGAAAACCCGAAATGAACAGCGGCGGCGATCCCGGCAACCTGATGGCAGGGCTGCCAGATCCGGTCCTGGACAGCCAGTCGATCTTCCGCAGCACGCTGCGCGCCATGTCCTATCCGGGGCGGCGCCAGTCCGTGGGCATCGATGTTCCGGCGCCGGCGCCGCTCGATCGTGCCACGGTCGCGGTCTGCATGACCCTGCTGGACGTTGAAACGCCGGTCTGGCTGGATCCTCGGTCGGACACGGTCGCCGTCGCCGACCACTTGCGGTTCCATTGCGGCGCGCCGCTGGTCCGCGAGCCCGGTGCCGCGTGCTTTGCCGTCGTCACCGAGCCGGCAGAGATGCCGCGCCTCACGGCCTTCGATGCCGGCAACGATCAGTATCCGGACCGCTCGGCGACGTTGCTGATTCAGTTGGCGTCCCTGGACCGCGGCCCGGCGGTGCGCCTGACCGGGCCGGGCGTCGAGGACCAGTGCGTGCTGTTTGCGGACGGTTTGCCGGGATGGTTCTGGGAAGACTGGGCCGCCAACGGACTGCTGTTTCCAACCGGGATCGACGTCATCCTGAGCTGCGGGTCGGACATTGTCGGCCTGCCGCGCAGCATCAAAGGGGAGATCTGAGACATGTATGTGGCGGTCAAGGGCGGCGAGAAGGCGATCTTGAACTCCCACAAGCTGGTCGCCGAGGAGCGTCGCGGTGACCCGTCGGTGCCCGCGCTGTCGGTGCACCAGATCAAGGAGCAGATGAAACTGGCGGTCGACCGCGTGATGACGGAAGGCTCGCTCTACGACCCCGATCTGGCGGCCCTTGCCATCAAACAGGCGCAAGGCGACCTGGTCGAGGCGATCTTCCTGTTGCGCGCCTACCGCACAACGTTGCCGCGGTTCGGCAGTACCGCCCCGGTCGACACCGGCGCCATGGATATCCGCCGTCGGATCTCCTCGACCTACAAGGACCTGCCCGGCGGCCAGGTGCTGGGACCGACCTACGACTACACCCACCGGCTTCTGGACTTCGCGCTGGCCGCCGAGGAAGAGGCGGGCAGGCCGGAAGCCGAACAGGCGGAGCAGCCGGTCGAGGCCATGCCGCGTGTGACCGACATCCTCAATCATGAGGGGCTGATCGAAGAGGAAACGACGTCAGACAATGCCGCGGAGGCCTACGACATCACCCGGGCGCCGATGAGCTTTCCGGCCGGACGGGATCAGCGCCTGCAGAACCTGGCACGGGGTGACGAAGGCTTCCTGTTGGCGCTCGGCTATTCGACCCAGCGCGGCTTCGGCGGCAATCACCCTTTCGCCGGTGAGATCAGGCTGGGCGAGGTCGCGGTGGAGTTCGTGCCTGAGGAACTGGGCTTTCCGATCCAGATCGGCGAGATCACCGTCACCGAATGTCAGATGGTCAACCAGTTCAAGGGCTCCAAATCCAAACCGCCCCAGTTCACCCGGGGCTACGGCCTCTCTTTCGGCCATTGCGAACGGAAGGCGATGGCGATGGCGCTGGTTGACCGTGCCCTGCGCTGCCGCGAGCTGGACGAAGAAAGCAGCTATCCCGCACAAGACGAGGAGTTCGTGCTTTACCACAGCGATAATGTGGAGGCCTCTGGTTTCGTTCAGCATTTGAAGCTTCCGCACTATGTCGATTTCCAGTCGGAGCTGGTCCTGGTCCGCGGACTTCGCGCGCAGCATGAGGAAAAAGACAGGGCGGAGGCTGCGGAATGAGTGAAACCCACAGCGCAGCCGCCGGAACCGGCCCGGGAGCCGACGGGACCTACAATTTCGGCTACCTGGACGAACAGACCAAACGCATGATCCGGCGGTGTATACTGAAGGCGGTCGCGGTTCCCGGCTACCAGGTGCCGTTCGGGGGCCGCGAGATGCCCTTGCCTTACGGGTGGGGCACCGGCGGCATCCAGGTCACCGCCAGCGTGCTGGGTCCCGACGATACGTTGAAGGTGATCGATCAGGGCGCGGACGACACCACCAATGCCGTCAGCATCCGCCGCTTCTTCGCAAAGGTCGCGGGCGTTGACACGACCGAGGAAACCGAGCGCGCCACCATCGTGCAGACCCGCCACCGCATCCCCGAAGCGCGTTTGAGCGAGGAGCAGATCATTGTCTACCAGGTGCCGCAGCCCGAGCCCCTGCGAAAGCTGGAGCCGCGCGAGACGGAAACCCGCAAGATGCATGCCTATGCGGAATACGGCGTCATGCAAGTGCGCCTCTATGAGGACATTGCCCGCTTTGGCGAAATCCCCGTTTCCTACGACTACCCCGTCCTGTCGAACGGCCGCTATGTCACCGCGCCGACGCCGATTCCAAAGTTCGACAATCCGAAAATGAAGGATATGCCCGCCTTGCAGTTGTTCGGAGCGGGCCGGGAAAAGCGGATCTACGCCATTCCCCCATACACCGACGTACGCAGCCTCGATTTCGATGACCATCCCTTCAAGGTGCAGAGCTGGGATGACTGTTGCGCCCTGTGCGGGGCGACCGACAGCTTCCTGGACGAAGTGGTCCTCGATGACCGGGGACGCCACATGTATGTCTGCTCGGACTCCCATCATTGCGCAACGCGGCGGGCCGAGGGGCACCGTGGGCCATTGTCGGCGGAGACCGCGGATGTCGGCTATCCGGCCGGCGAGGGAGGTGAGGCATGAATGCGGATGCCGGGCTCCGGCCCTTGCTGGTGGCGTCGGACCTCAGCAAATACTATGGCGATACAGTGGGGTGCCGGGATGTCAGCTTCGAGCTCTTTCCCGGGGAAGTACTCGGAATCGTGGGCGAATCGGGGTCAGGTAAGTCCACACTACTGAATTGTCTGTCTGCACAGCTCAGGCCCTCCTTCGGCAGTGTCCGGTTCGATACGCGGATGCACGGCCTGACCGACATCTTCGGCCTGTCCGAGCCGGAACGGAGGCTCTTGATGCGCACCGACTGGGGAATCGTTCACCAGAACCCGCGCGACGGCCTGCGGATGACCGTCAGCGCCGGCGGCAATGTGGGCGAGCGGCTGATGGCGGCGGGCGCCCGCCACTGCGGCACGATCCGCGGGGAGGCGGTGGACTGGCTGGAGAAGGTCGAGATCGACATTGGCCGGATCGACGACCAGCCGCGCACCTTCTCCGGCGGCATGCAACAGCGGCTGCAAATTGCGCGGATCCTGGTCAGCAAGCCGCGGCTGGTCTTCATGGCCGAACCGACCGGCGGACTTGACGTTTCCGTACAGGCCCGCCTTTTGGACCTGCTGCGGGGGCTGGTGCGTGATCTGGGGATCGCCGCGGTGGTGGTGACCCACGACCTTGCCGTGGTGCGCCTTCTGGCCGACCGGCTGATGGTAATGCGTGACGGCGCGGTGGTCGAAAGCGGGCTGACCGACCAGGTGCTGGACGATCCGCACCACGCCTATACCCAGTTGCTGGTTTCCGCAGTCCTGCAGGCATGAACGGAGGCACGGGCGCATGCAGCCGATGATCAAGGTCCGCGGACTGGAAAAGACGTTCACCCTGCACATGCGCGGCGGCCTGCAAATCGCCGTCTTCGCAGGTGTCGACTTGGAGGTCGCGCAAGGGGAATGCATCGTCCTCGCCGGTCCGTCGGGCAGCGGCAAATCCACCTTGTTGCGGGCGCTCTATGCCAACTACAAGCCGGGCGGCGGCGAGATCCTGGTCCGCCACGATGACAAGTGGGTCGACATCGTTTCGGCGCCGCCGCGCGCGGTGCTGGAGATCCGGAGACGCACTGTCGGCTATGTCTCGCAGTTCCTGCGGGTGATCCCGCGGATCGGTGCGGTCGACCTGGTTGCCGAGCCGCTGGTCGATGCCGGCTTTGAGGCCGAAGAGGCGCGGGAGCGCGCGCAGGCACTGCTGACCCGGCTTCGCCTGCCCGAAGAGCTGTGGGACGTGCCGCCGGCGACGTTTTCCGGTGGCGAACAGCAGCGTGTCAACATTGCCCGCAGCATGATCCGGGCCTACCCCGTTTTGCTGCTGGACGAACCGACGGCCTCTCTGGACCAGGCAAACCGGGACACCGTGGTCGCACTGATCCAGGAGGCCAAGGCAAGGGGTGCCGCGATCGTCGGCATCTTTCACGATCCGGCGGTGCGCGCCGCCGTCGGGACCCGCACCTTCGACGTCACCGCCTACAAGACGGCGGCTTAGAGCCGATGAACGAGATGATCATCACCAATGCCAGGATTGTGACTCCCGACGCGGTCGTGCATGGCACCGTCTCAGTGGAAGGGGGGATGATCCACGCGGTGGAGGAAGGGCCGAGCGGTCGGCCCGGTGCCTTCGATCTTGAAGGTGACTTTCTTCTGCCCGGCCTGATCGAGATGCATACGGACAACATGGAAAAGCACCTCCAGCCGCGTCCGGGTGTGCACTGGCCGTCGGCAACCGCCGCCATGGTCGCGCACGACACCCAGGTGGCCGGTGCCGGCATCACAACGGTGCTCGATGCGATCTCCGT
>Ga0066187_1000234_pt1 | contig 21431 bp, 20 predicted proteins | sample WorMetexBAHAMAS1_FD_58706 | JGI IMG/M metagenome (GOLD analysis project Ga0066187, IMG submission 58706) | Marine gutless worms symbiont microbial communities from Max Planck institute for Marine Microbiology, Germany - Inanidrilus exumae... | ecosystem: Host-associated > Annelida > Digestive...
CTCCAGACAAAAACCGCCTGAACAAAGGAATCACGGCACGGCGGTTTATGCAAAGATCTCGGCCTTTCTTGTAAGAATTGTCATGCGCAATCAGTAGGAAAATCAGTCCCGGAATTTACGCTAAGTCGTTGAAAATCCGATCACCGGGGTTCGTCCGGTGCAACGCCGATGGACTGAAAAACTACGTCGGAAAAACGCTGGCCGTCAGTCGTCGGCGTACCAGGAAAGCTTGTCGTGCAGGGTGACGACGCCGCCGACAATGATAATCGCCGGACCTTCCAGGTCGGCGGCGTCCGCCTTCTCGGCGAGCGTGCCCAGGGTGCCGGTAACGACCCGCTGGTCTTCGCGCGTGCCTTTGTCGATGACCGCTGCCGGGCGGTCGGCTGGCGCACCGTGTTCCATCAGTTTGCCGACGAGGTCGGGTAGCGCGTTCAGGCCCATATAGACGACGACGGTCTGGTTTTCCGGCGTCAGGGTCTGCCAATTGAGGTTGAGTTGTCCATCCTTGGTGTGCCCGGTCACGAAGACACAGGCCTGGGCGTGGTCGCGATGGGTCAGCGGGATGCCGGAATAGGCGGCACAACCGCTCGCCGCGGTGACCCCGGGCACCACCTGGAACGGGATGCCGTGGTTGGCCAGCATCTCGATCTCCTCGCCGCCGCGCCCGAAGGTAAACGGGTCACCGCCCTTGAGGCGCAGCACCCGCTTGCCCTGCAGGGCGTGGTCGACGAGAGCCTTGCTGATCTCTTCCTGCGGCAGCACGTGATCGCCGCGCTGCTTGCCGACGAATATCCGCTCGGCGTCGCGCCGGATGCGCTCGAGGATGGCTTCCGGCACGAGCCGGTCGTAAAGCGCCACATCGGCCCGCTGCATGAGCCTGAGCGCCCGGAAGGACAACAGGTCGGGGTCGCCGGGCCCGCTGCCGACGAGGTAGACCTCGCCGACGTCGGCGATACCGCCATCATGATCGATGGTGTCGAGGGTCTTTTCGACCAGTTTGGTGGCTTCCGCTTCCTGACCGGTAAGCATGTATTCGGCGATCGGTCCGTCGGCCAGATCCTCCCAGAACCGGCGCCGCCGTACCGGATCGGCGATGCGTGTCTTGGCAGCATCGCGCCATCGCGCCGCGAATTCGGCGAGGCGGCCAAACGCCGCCGGAATCATCGTCTCCAGTTTGGCTTTCAGCAGCCTGGACAGTATGGGCGACTCGCCGCCGGTCGAAGCGGCGACGACGACCGGCGAGCGGTCGACGATCGACGGCATGATGAACGAACACAGCTCGAGCCGGTCGGCGACGTTGACCGGTATGGTCCGTTCCTGCGCCAATCGGGAGATCTCTGCGTTCTGCGCCTCGTCGTCGCCAGCGACGAAGACGAGGTGGACGCCGTCCAGGTCCGACGGTTCGAAAGCCCGCGCCTCGTGGCGGTAGTCGCAGCAGTTGTCGAAATCTGACGAAAGCGATGGTGAAACGACGACAACGTCGCCACCGGCGCGGCTAGCGAAATCCGTGCGCCGGGCCGCGATCAACCCGCCGCCGACGACGAGAACGGGTTTGCCCTTGATATCGAGAAAAATGGGAATGTGTTTCATGTTCGTGTCACAGGTGTTTCACGGCCCGCCGCGGGAGCCCTAATCGGGTTTCTCGCCGACGCCTTGGGCCGAGGCCCAATCCGTCATGGCGCGTCCCCACCGTTCGGCGGTGACCGGGTCCAGGTCCAAAATCGTAAATCGCGACTTTTCTCTAATGCGAACGCGCAGGAAGGTCACGCTTTCTTCCGCGTTTTCGATAATTTCGACCTGTTTTCCGTAAGGTGCGTCGAAAGAATCGATGATCCGGATATCGTCGGCCATCAGCGTTCGCCCCAGGTGAAGGCCGTCTCGACCAGGAACTCCCAGTTCCGGGGCGTATCCGGGTAATCGGGCTTGAGATCGATCTCCAGCATCGCCTGTCCGGCCTGTTCGGCCCGTTGGCGGATGACGGCAATGAGTTCCGGGAACGATTGCGCCTGGGGGTTCTGAATAATGATGTCGCTCAATCTGATCATGTTGTCCGCCATGAATGGGCTCCGTCGTTTAAGTCGGTTTCTGAAGAGGGGCGTCACCCTGCCACGAGGTCCCTGAGACCCGGTCGAGGTAGCGCGCCCTGAAGAACAGGCGATCCGAAGCGGCATCGAATCCGGTTCGCCGGTGAAGAACGTTGTTGCAGATGATCCCCTGGCCCGGCTGCAAGCGGAACCGGAACGGCGCCGGGGACACTTCGTCGAGCAGTGCATCGAGAACGGCCCTAGCGCAGGCGACACGCGAATCGTCCTTCCAGGCGATGTTCCGTTTGCGGGCCGAGTAGCGCATATGGAGGTCGCCGCCGATCATGGAGAAAACCGGTCCGGTTTCGGCCCCGCGCACGAGGCGCCCCGCTTCCACGTTCTCAGGGATGGTCATCGCGTTCGGTTCCATCATCGCACCGATATAATCGGGGTTTACATCCATCAGGTGGATATAGGCCAAGTCGGGATCCAAGACGAGCGAATCGCCGCCCGTCTCTGCGGGGCGCTGGCAATGGAGAATAAAACCGCGCACCTGTTCGGAGGCGGCGTTGTAGTAGCCGTCCGTGTGCCAACTGAGCGGCCGGTTGGAGTAGGGGATGTAAGTGGCACGTTGCCCATCCGCCTCGACCTTCAGTTCGGTGATGGCGTCGTCGTCGGCGCAATGGGTCTTATCCAGGCGATCGAGGCCGAAAGCGGCGCCGAACTTGACGATATCCCGCTTCTCCACCGTTCCCGTCGTCGCGTATATGGCGAAGTTGGCTTGCCGGCATAACTCGCGGATTTTTGCTATTTCTCCGACGCGGGGCTCGCCGAGGGCGCCGACTTCGACGATCAGGGAATCGACGTCTTGCGGCGCATTCGACAACTTCCAGTCCCGCCAGGCATCGTAGGTCCGGTCGGGCCTGCCCGAAAACGGGGAGGCCGTGTGCCGCGGAGCGGAAACTCGGGCCGGCCCTGCGGCCGTGGTGAAATCGGCACCTGCAACCATCATCGTATCTCGACCAGAAACTAACAAATTCGCCTTAAAACCCTTAGAATACTAGGGTTTTAAACCATTTGACTCTGACTCTTGATAATTTATATTTTTTGAATATGATCTGTCCAGTCGGTGCGGTTGGGCTGCCGGCGGCAGGTGTAAGCGCGGGGGCAAACACCGCGGACAGGGAGAAAGCCCGATAGACGGCCCAACTGATGGCAAAACGGGACGTTTTCCGTTGGGAAATTGGAGGAAGACCATGGCCAAGGAACAACACGACACCAAACTGCTGGACGATCTGGAAGATGGCCCCTGGCCGAGTTTCGTCAAGGGTTTGAAACGTCTCGCGACCAGCGACGACAAACCCTATGCCGACATGATGACTGACCTCTTGGGTCAGCTCGAGCATTCTTACGAGACCCGCCGCGGGTACTGGAAGGGCGGCACGGTCAGCGTCTTCGGATACGGCGGCGGCATCATTCCGCGCTTCTCCGAGGTCGCCGAGGACTACCCCGAATCGTCGGAGTTCCACACCTTGCGCGTCCAGCCGCCGGCCGGCATGCACTACGACACCAAGGTGCTTCGCGACATGTGCGACATCTGGGAGCGCCATGGATCCGGCCTGATCGCCTTTCATGGCCAGAGCGGCGACATCATGTTCCAGGGCTGCACCACGGAAAACACCCAAAAGGCTTTCGACGAGCTCAACGAAATCGGCTTCGATCTCGGCGGCGCCGGCCCGGCGCTGAGAACATCCATGAGCTGCGTCGGCCATGCCCGCTGCGAGCAGTCCTGCTATGACGAAGTGCGCGCTCACCGCACGGTGATCAACGCGTTTCTCGACGAAATGCACCGCCCGGCACTGCCCTATAAGTTCAAGTTCAAGTTCTCGGGCTGCGCCAACGACTGCGTCAACGCCATCCACCGTGCTGACTTCGCCGTCATCGGTACCTGGCGCGACGACATGAAGGTCGACCAGGGCGAGGTCAAGGCTTACATCGACAAGGTCGGCCGCAAATACATGATCGACAACGTCATCACGCGCTGCCCGACCAATGCGCTCAGCCTCAACGACGACGACAGCCTCGATGTCGACAACAAGAGCTGCGTTCGCTGCATGCATTGCATCAACGTCATGACCAAGGCCCTGTCGCCGGGCGACGACCGCGGCATCAGCATCCTCATCGGCGGCAAACGGTCGCTGAAGATCGGTGACCTGATGGGGACCGTCGTCGTGCCGTTCATGAAACTGGAAACCGACGAGGACTTCGAGGAACTCGAGGAGCTTTGCGAGAAAGCCATCGACTTCTTCGCCGAGAACGCCCTCGAGCACGAGCGGATCGGCGAGACCATCGATCGCATCGGTCTGCACAATTTCCTGGAAGGTGTCGGTATCGACATCGACCTCAACATGGTCAGGCACCCGCGCACCAATTCCTACGTGCGGACGGATGATTTTGATGAAGAAGCGGAGAAATGGCGCCAAAAGCAGGCGACGAAATCCGATGGTCAGGTGGCGGCGGCCGAATAAGGCCAGCCGGTCCGCCCCGACAACAGGTATATAAAGAAACAGGAACCTTCACATGCCAGAAGCCTCAGACACGCCGCGCAGGCCCGTAGAAACCGGTGTTCCGGACCCGTTTCCGTACATGCACCCGCTCCTCAAGAAGAACTACGGCGAGTGGGATTGGCACGATCGCCCGCGGCCCGGCGTCCTGCACCATGTCGCCAAGGGCGGCGACGAGGTTTGGACCGTGCGCGCCGGCACGCAGCGCCAGATGGACGTCTATACCATCCGCCTGCTCTGCGATATCGCTGACGAGTTCGCCGAGGGCCACGTGCGGTTCACAACGCGCAGCAACATCGAGTTCATGCTGAGCTCGCAAGCCATGGTCGACCCGCTAATCGAAAAGCTCAATGAAGAGGGCTTCCCGGTCGGCGGTACCGGCAACTCGGTGTCGATGATCTCGCACACTCAGGGTTGGCTGCACTGCGACATCCCGGGCACGGATGCTTCCGGTGTCGTCAAATCGATGATGGATGATCTCTACGACGAGTTTATCACAGAAGAGATGCCGAACCGGGTGCGCATCACGACGTCGTGTTGCCAGATCAACTGCGGCGGCCAGGGCGATATCGCCATCAACGTCCAATACACCAAACCGCCGGTCATCAACCACGATCTCGTGGCCAATGTCTGCGAACGGCCGGCCGTCGTCGCCCGCTGCCCGGTGGCGGCGATCCGTCCGGCCATGGTCAATGGCAGGGCCTCGCTCGAGGTCGACGAGAAAAAATGCATCTGCTGCGGCGCCTGCTACCCGCCGTGCCCGCCGATGCAGATCAACTCCGACGAATCGACGAAAATCGCCGTCTGGGTCGGCGGCAAGCACTCCAACGCGCGCTCCAAGCCGACCTTCCACAAGTTGGTCCGCGCCAATCTCCCCAACAATCCGCCGCGTTGGCCGGAAGTCGGCGAGGTCGTCAAGACGATCCTCTATGCCTACAAGGAAAACGCCCGCGATTGGGAACGCATGGGCGAGTGGATCGAACGGATCGGCTGGCCGCGTTTCTTCGAGCTCATCGATACGCCTTTCACCTATCACCACATCGATGATTACCGTGGCGGCCGCGGCGCGCTCAACGCTTCGGCGCATATTCACTTCTAGGTTCCGCAAGATAATAAAGAGAACGGCAAATGAAGTTCGGAATTCTCGTTAACGAGGGGCCTTTTACGCATCAGGCCTCCGATTCCGCCTACCAGTTCGCCAAGGCTGCGGTCGAGAAGGGGCACGACGTCATTCGCGTCTTCTTCTATTACGACGGCGTCAACAACGCCAACAAGCTGTCCGAACCGCAGTCCGACGACCGCAACCTGGTCAAGCTGTGGGGCGAACTGGCGGCCGAGCACAACATCGATCTGGTCGTCTGCGTCGCCGCCGCGCTCCGCCGCGGCATCAAGGACGAGATCCTGGCCGAGGGTTACCGGATTTCCGGCCTCGGCCAACTCATTGAACTCGGCATGGCGGCCGAACGAACCGTCGTGTTCGGTGATTGAGGAGCGATCGGGATGGAAGAAGAATTTCAAGGCAGTTTCGATATCGCGGGCGTGAAGAAACGCTTCATGTTCGTCAATCGGAAGGCTCCCTACGGTACGATCTACGCCCTCGAGATCCTCGAAATGGTGTTGATTTCCGCGGCTTTCGAGCAACACGCGGTGATCGCCTTCATCGACGACGGCGTCTACCAGATCAAGAAGGGCCACGACACCAAGGCCCTTGGCATGAAGAACTATTCCCCGACCTACGGCGTCGTCGAGATGGAGAAGGAAGATGCCGATGAGGACGAGGACATCGACATGGAATGGCGCATCGTCGTCGAGCGCGAATCGATGGAAGCCCGCGGTCTCAACGAGGATGATTTCGTCGTCGACGTCGAGGTCCTCAGTGCCGCCGAACTCGCCGATCTGATCGATGCCCAGGAAGTGGTCTTAACGGGGTAGAATGAGATGACGAATATGCTCCATACCGTCAACAAGTCGCCGTTCGAGCGCAATACGCTCGACAGCTGCCTGCGTTTGGCGAAAAAAGGTAGTACAATTTTACTCATCGAAGACGGTGTTTATGCCGCTTTGAACGACACGGCGGCCAGTGACAAAGTTACTGATCGAATGGGCGATTTTCGCTTCTGTGTCCTCGGGCCGGATATCGACGCCAGGGGCTTGGGTGATAAACCCCTCATCGATGGTGTCGAGGTCATCGACTACGGCAAGTTCGTCGATCTCGCGGCTGAACACGATGCCGTAAACTCGTGGCTTTGACCGCTCGACGGCCATACTTTTTGACTAATACGGAGGAATATCCATGGCTTATGAACTGAATGGGCAAACGATCGATGCCGATGAAGAAGGCTACATCATCGACATCAGCCTGTGGAACGAAGACCTCGCGGGGCTCATCGCGGTCGACGAAAAGATCGAGATGACCGACGACCACTGGGAAGTGGTCAACTTCCTTCGCGAGTACTACGAGGAATACCAGATCGCGCCGGCCATCCGCGTGTTGACCAAGGCTATCAAGAAGAAGCTGGGCCCGGAAAAAGGCAACAGCGGTTACCTCTACGAGCTGTTCCCCTACGGTCCGGCCAAGCAGGCGTGCAAGATCGCCGGCCTGCCGAAGCCGACCGGCTGCGTTTGATCCGGCGATCAGCCGCACGTCAAAACAGAGATTTGGGGTTCCGCCCCGGTGCCTGTAAGGCGAAACCGGGGCGGAAAACGAGGTAGTGACGACTTTTTTTGCCCTGACATTCTATTTCGCGACGCTGGTTCTCGTCGTCGGGCTTGTCGTCAAGATCCGCCAGTTCGCGACCGTCCCGGCACCCTTGAAAATCCCGACGACACCGGCGCCGACGACGCGCAGTGGCGTCTTCTGGCGCCTGTTCCGCGAAGTTGTCTTCTTCGAAAGCCTGTTCCGATCCAGCAAGTGGACGTGGGTCTTCGGGTACATGTTCCATGCGGCGCTGGCCCTCGTCGTCCTGCGCCATCTCCGTTATTTCATCGAGCCGGTATGGTTCTGGGTCGTCTGGATCCAGCCCTTCGGCAAATACGCAGCGTTTGCCATGATCGCCGGCCTCGCCGGACTATGGGTGCGGCGCATCGCCGTCGACCGGGTCCGCTACATCTCCAATCCGTCTGATCACTTGATGCTCCTGTTGCTGGCCGTCATCGCCGTCAGCGGCATCCTGATGAAGTTCGTCAGCCATACCGACATCATCGGCCTCAAGGCTTTCGTTCTCGGGCTCATGTATTTCGACTGGCAGCCGCTGCCGGCCCATCCGCTGCTCTACATTCATCTTGGCGCCGTCGCCCTGCTGATGATCATCTTCCCGTTCAGCAAGCTCCTGCATGCGCCGGGCGTGTTCTTCAGCCCAACCCGCAACCAGGTCGATAACCCGCGTGAAAAACGCCATCTGGCGGCATGGGCCGCAGACCTTGAAAGCGGCCGCAACTCGGGCCCTGAAGCGACCCAACCGCAGGGTGGGGACTGACCATGGCCGACGAATTCGAAATTCCCACTCTCGAAGAGTACACGTCGGTTCCCTCGGTGACGCCCGACTCCATGGCCCATAGCCAGCCCTACGTGGCGGCGGCCGATCACCAGGAGGCCCTCGGCTATCCCGGCGAACTGGTCGACGACTGGCAGACCAAGGCGATCGACAAGATGGGCGAGCTCCTCGGCAAGTACCGCTCGCTCCAGGTTTATCTGGATTCATGCGTCAAATGCGGGGCGTGCACGGACAAATGCCACTACTACCTGGGGACCGGTGATCCGAAGAACATGCCGGTCGCGCGCCAGGACCTGTTGCGCAAGGTGTACCGGCGCAATTTCACTTTCGCCGGCAAGTGGTTCCCGTGGCTGGTCGGTGCCGAGGACCTGACCGAGGAGGTGCTCGACGATTGGTACAAGTACTTCCACCAGTGCTCGCAATGCCGGCGCTGTTCGGTCTTTTGCCCCTACGGCATCGACACGGCCGAGATTTCCATGGTGGCACGCGAGATCATGGACAGCATCGGCAAGGGCCAGAAGTACTGCAACGAGATCATCGGCAAGGTCCACAAGATCGGCAACAACCTAGGTCTGCCGGCCCCGGCCATGCGTGCCACGTTGGAGGACCTGGAGGAAGAGATCGAGGAGGATACGGGCGTCCCCGTGAAGCTGCCCCTCGATGTTGAGGGTGCCGACGTCTTGCTGGTCACACCGAGCGCCGACTTCTTCGCCGAGCCGCATATCGATGGATTGATCGGCTACGCCAAGGTCTTCCATCAGGCCGGCATCAACTGGACGCTCAGCACCTATGCCTCGGAAGCGGCCAACTTCGCCATGTTCATCGGCTCCTACGAACAGATGCGCGAGATCGCCGAGCGCATCCGCAAGGCCGCCGAGGACCTCAAGGTCCAGCGCATCGTCGTCGGCGAATGCGGCCACGCCTGGCGCGTCGCGTACAATTTCTGGAACACGCTGGCCGGTCCCTTCGATTTCCTCGATCCCAACTATCCGGTTCCCCAGCACATCATGGAAGTGACCTACGGGCTCATCCAGGAAGGCAAGCTTGAGTTCGACAAGTCGGAAAACGACTACATGACCGTGACCTTCCACGATTCGTGCAATGTGGCCCGGGCCTCGAGGATGGGTCCGGAACCGGGCGGCCAGTTCAAATACCCGCGCGAAGTCATCAAGGCGTGTTGCAACAATTTCGTCGACATGGCCGACGACACGATTCACGAGAACACCTACTGCTGCGGCGGCGGCGGCGGGCTTCTCACCGACGATCTCATGGAACTCCGGGTCAAGGGCGCCAAGCCTCGCATGGAGGCCTTGAAGAAGGTCGCCGACGAACAGGGCGTCACCCACATGGCGGCGATCTGCGCCATCTGCAAGACGCAGTTCTCGAAGGTCATGCCGTACTACGGTTTCTCGATGGACAAGGTCGTCAGCGTCCACCAGCTGGTCAGCAACGCGATCATCCTCGACGAGCCGGAGGAACAACCGGAAGACGAACCGGAAGAGAAAATAGAAGAACACAACGAACCAGACTCAGCGGCCGAACCCGCCGAGGAGGACGAGCAGGGCGAGGCCGAACAAACGACCGAAGACACGACGAAAGACACTGGGGACGATCCCGAAGGAAAAGAAAATGAATAACATGTCCGATAAACCGAAACTCTCGTGGCGCCGTTTCGAGGACGGCGATGCCGAGATCGAATCGCTCCAGGAAAAAATCTTCACGGCCGGGCACACCCACAAATGTCCGACCTATGTTCACAAGGCGCCGCCGTGCCAGGGCAGCTGCCCGTCCGGACACGATATTCGCGGCTGGCTCGCCGTCGCCCGTGGTATGGACAAACCGCCGGTCGAAGGCATGGCCTGGCAGGAGTACGCTTTTCTTCGCATGGTCGAGGCCAACCCATTCCCGGCGACCATGGGCCGCGTATGCCCGGCGCCCTGCGAGGACGGTTGCAACCGCAACGAGGTCGACGACTTTGTCGGCATCAACTCGGTCGAGCAGTACGTCGGCGACTGGGCCATCGAACACAATCTGAAACTGCCCGGACCGGACGCGGAAACCGGCAAGAAGGTCGCCGTCATCGGCGGCGGACCGGCCGGTTTGACCGCCGCCTATCAACTGCGCCTGCAGGGACATGCGGTCACCGTTTTCGAAGGCAACGATAAGCTCGGCGGCATGATGCGCTACGGCATCCCCGGCTACCGCACGCCGCGCGATATGGTCGACGCCGAGGTACAGCGCATTCTCGACGTTGGCGTCGAGGCCAAGACCGGGAGCAAGGTCGGTGTCGACGTCTCGCTCGACGACATCGAAAACGAATTCGACGCGGTGTTCTGGGCCATCGGCGCGCAGACCGGCCGGCCGCTGCCGGTTCCCGGGTTCGACGCACCCAACTGCCTTTCCGGCGTCGCCTTCCTTGATGCCTTCAACAAAGGCCGTTTGCAGTTCACCACCAAAAAGGTCGTTGTCGTCGGCGGCGGCGACACCTCGATCGACGTTGCCTCGGTGGCCCGGCGCCTCGGACACATCGAAACGACGCACGAAAAGGATCACCCGGAGAACGCCATCCTCGGCTTCACCGCCCACGATGTCGCCGGCACCATGCAGCGCGAAGGCGTCACCGCGGTGCTGACGTCGCTGTTCCCGATCGAGGAAATGACGGCGGCCGAACGCGAACGCGAGGACGCCAAACGCGAAGGTGTCGATCTCAGGGGCGGCGTCATGCCGCTCGAGGTCATCAAGAACGGCGACGGCCGCGCCGTCGCGCTCAAGATGTGCGAATGCGACATGGACGGCATGAAACCGATCCCCAAGGAAGGCACCGAGTTCGAGATCGAATGCGACATGGTCATCTCGGCGATCGGCCAGATGGGGGCGTTCGAGGGTTTCGAAGACCTCGACGGCGGCAACGGCTTCATCGCCGCCGACAAGGTGTTCAACGTCAAGGACCGGGCGAATCACTTCGCCGGCGGCGACATCCTGCGCCCGCACCTGTTGACGACGGCCATCGGCCAGGGTCGTATCGCCGCCGAAAGCGTCGACCATTACCTCCGCGGCGATGCCATCGACAAGCGTCCGAAGGTCGACGTCCATCACTTCAACCTGCTGAGCGAACTGCGCCAGCGCGACCTCACACCGTCGGATTACGATCATCGACCGACGCGGGGCACATCCGAGGACAACTTCGCGCTCCACAATTACGAGGACCGCGGCGATACGCAGATCATCCCTCACGACGAGTTGTTCCTCGGCCATTTCGGATACGAGGCGCGGGGCAAACGCAAGGAGATCCACATCGACGCCGACAAGGTGCTGGGCAACTTCGCGGAGCGGATCGAGGGTTTGACCGAGGAGCAGGCGGTCGAGGAAGGCAAACGCTGCATGAGCTGCGGCATGTGCTTCGAATGCGACAACTGCGTCATCTTCTGCCCGCAGGACGCCATCTTCCGGGTCAAGAAGGACCAGCGGGCCGTCGGCCGCTATGTCGACACGGACTACACCAAATGCATCGGATGCCACATCTGCAAAGATGTCTGTCCGACCGGCTACATTCAGATGGGGTTGGGCGAATAAGAAAAGGGAACAACACGATCGACCCCGCCAACCTCGGCTTCTTTTGGTCGAGGACGTTGCGAAGCAAGGACTTTTGACTGTGCGATTGAGCAGAATTCATGGTTTTGGGGAGGCATGATATGAGCACCACAGCACTCACACACCGACGCTACGCCGATGGGGATGACGCCCACCTGGAATGGATCGAACACCATGTGATCTCCGGTGAATCGGGTAAATGCCCGACCTACGTTCACCGGTCGCCGCCGTGCCAGGGCAGTTGCCCCTCGGGCCACGACATCCGCGGTTGGCTGACCATCGCCCGCGGTCTCGACAAACCGGCCGAAGGCGAAAGCTGGCAGCAATACGCCTTCGACCGCATGACCGAAGCCAACCCGTTCCCGGCGATCATGGGCCGCGTCTGCCCTGCGCCCTGTCAGGATGGCTGCAACCGCAACGAGGTCGAGGAACATGTCGGCATCAACGCCGTCGAACAGCACGTCGGCGACTGGGCCCTGGAAAACGGCCTCAAGTTCGCCAAACCGGAAACCGAGAGCGGCAGGAACGTCGCCATCATCGGCGGCGGTCCGGCAGGCCTGGCGGCCGCCTATTTCCTACGCAAGAAAGGGCACGGCTGCACCATCTTCGAGAGTTACCAGTCTCTTGGCGGCATGATGCGCTTCGGAATTCCCGGCTACCGGACGCCACGCGATGTTCTCGACGGCGAGATCGATCGCATCATCGAGATGGGCGTCGACGTCGAGCTCAACACCCGGGTCGGCACCGACATCACCATTGGCGAGATCGAGGAGAAGTTCGACGCCGTCTTCTGGGGTATCGGCGCTCAGACCGGAAAACCGATCCCCATTCCGGGTGCGGATGCGCCGAATTGCGTTGACGGCATGTCGTTCCTGCGCGCCTTCAACGAAGGGCGCCTGCAGCATATGGACGGCCGCGTTCTGGTCATCGGCGCCGGCGACACGGCGATGGACGTTGCCGCCGTGGCGCGCCGCTTGGGGCACATCGAGACCTCGAGCGAAAAGGACAAACCCGACAGCGTCATTCTTGGTTATACCACACACGATGTCGCCCATGTGGCACGCCGCCAGGGCGCCGACGTCTGGATCGTCTACAGGCGGCCCATCGACAAGGCCCCGGCGACGGAGCATGAGCTGAACTCCGTGATCACCGAAGGTGTCGAGATCCATGAAAGCCTGGCCCCGGTCGAGGTGATCCTCGATGACGAAGGCCGAGCCAAGGCGCTGAAGGTTGTGCCCGCCGACTGGTCGTCGGGGAAGATGGAGATCAAGGAAGGTGAGGAGTACGAGATCGAATGCTCCTTGATCGTCGGCGCCACCGGTCAGGCCGGTGATTTCGAGGGCATCGAGGGCTTCGACAACGGCTGGGGCTTGATGGATGCGGACCGCTACTACCAGGTCAAGGACCACGACGGGCATTTCGTCGGTGGCGACGTCATCAAGCCGCATCTCCTGACCACGGCTATCGGGCACGCATCGATCGCCGTCGACGAGATCGACCGCTACCTGCAGGGCCTGGCTCTGGCCGACCGCCCCAAGATCGACGTCCATCATTTCAATCTGCTGAATGAACTGCGCGCCCATGACCTGGAGCCCGAGGAGTACGGCCACGAACCGACGCGCGGCACCGACAGCGCCGAGTTTGCCGTGCACAATTACGAGGACCGGTCGTTCGCCGAAGTGATCCCGGCCGACACGCTGTTCAAGGCCCACTTCCCCTACACGCCGATGGCGCGCCGCGCCGAGGTCGAGATCAATGCGGACGACGTGGTCGGAAATTTCGAGGAGCGCTTCACCGGGCTCTCCGAAGAAGAAACCGTCGACGAGGCCGACCGCTGCATGAGCTGCGGCATGTGTTTCGAGTGCGACAACTGCTTCATCTACTGCCCGCAGGACGCCGTCTTCCGCGTCGACAAGGGCCAGCGGACGGTCGGGCGCTACGTGGATACGGACTATTCCCGCTGCGTCGGCTGCTACATCTGCGCGGATGTCTGCCCGTCGGGCTACATCCAGATGGGACTTGGTGACGGATAGGAGGCCGCATGCATCCCCGATACGTCTTTTTGATTTTCGCCGCGGTTCTGCTGATCGCCGGCGCCGGCACGGAGCGGACCGCTTCGGCCGACGGTGGCGTGCCGATGCCGACGGTATCGAAAGGCAAGGGGGATGCCTGTGTGCGCGACACAGCGTTCATGCGCACGCACCACATGGAACTCCTCAAGCATCAGCGTGACGACACCGTACACGAAGGGATCCGCCCGGAACGGGAAAACCTGAAGGAGTGCATCGCGTGCCATGCGGTGCCGAACAGCGACGGAAAACCCGTTGGTTTCGACAATCCGAAACATTTCTGCCGGGCCTGCCACGATTATGCGGCGGTTACCGTCGACTGTTTCGATTGCCACGCGTCGAGACCGGGTGACGCCGAGAAACTGTCCCAGCGTCCGATGAAGACGATCGGCGAGGTCCTGTCTGAAGTGGTTTCGAAATGAGTATCAAAAAAGAAAAACCGGAAACCCTCGACCGCCGCCGGTTCCTCGGCAACGCCGCTGCGCTCGCTGCCGGCATCACACTGGCGCCCGGCGTCACGCTCTACGGCATCGGTGAGGCGAACGCCGCCTCCGGCCCGGTGACGTCCAAGGTCCGCTGGGGGCTTTTGGTCGACGTCAACAAATGTTCGGCCGGTTGCGACGCCTGCGTCAGCGCCTGTAAGACGGAAAATGGCTTTGACGGCCACGGGCGGCCGAAGACGGACGCCAACTGGATCCGCAAGGTCGATCTCCGCAATCCGAAATCCGGCCAGGAACGCTCGCTTCCGGTGATGTGCCAGCACTGCGCCGAGCCGCCCTGCGTTGACGTCTGCCCAACCGGCGCGTCCTTCAAGCGGGCCGACGGCATCGTCCTCGTCGACAAGCACATCTGCATCGGATGCCGCTATTGCATGATGGCCTGCCCCTACAAGGCGCGGTCATTTGTTCACGAGTCCGTGGAGGACCAGAAACCCCATGCGCCACGCGGCAAGGGCACGGTTGAGAGCTGCACGCTCTGTGTTCATCGCGTCGATGCCGGCGGTGTTCCAGCCTGTGTCGAAGCCTGCGACGATGCCGGACACGGGGCGATCCTGTTCGGTGATATGAAGGATCCGAAGAGCGCCATCTCGAATGCATTGAAAGCCTACCCAGCGAAACAGATCCGGGCCGACCTCGGCGTCGATCCGGGCGTCTGGTATCGAAACCTGTAGAGGCGACGGGACGATGAAACCGGCCAAGAAAAAGACGATGAGCTACAAATATTTGGGTGTGCCGGACGGCGCTTTCTACAAAGTACTGTTCACCATCGCCGTGGTCGCGGGCGTCGGCGGCTTGTCGGCTCTTCACATGGAGCACAGCGGCCACTGGGTGACCGGCATGGACAACCAGATCGTCTGGGGCATGCCGCACGTTTTCGCCGTCTTTCTGATCGTCGCCGCCTCGGGCGCGCTCAACGTGGCTTCCATCGGTACCGTTTTCGGCCGCTCGGCCTACAAGCCCTTGGGCCGGTTTTCCGGGCTCCTGGCGCTGGCGTTGCTGGCCGGTGGCCTTGCCGTCCTCGTACTCGATCTGGGTCGGCCGGACCGTTTGATCGTCGCCGCTACCACCTATAACTTCAAATCGATCTTCGCCTGGAACATCTTCCTCTACACCGGTTTCATGGCCGTCGTCGGCGTCTACCTGTGGGTCATGATGGATAGGCCCGTGAACGCCTGGAGCAAAGTCGCGGGCACCGTCGCCTTCGTCTGGCGCCTCGGGCTGACCACCGGTACGGGCCTGATCTTCGGTTTTCTGATCGCCCGCGAGGCCTATGACGCGGCGGTCATGGCGCCTCTGTTCATCGCCATGTCCTTTTCCTTCGGCCTGGCCATCTTCCTGTTGGCCGTCATCGCCGTCTACGATTGGAGCGACAACCCGGTCGGCGACTTTTTGATCCGCAAAATGGGCCGGCTCTTGGGCGTCTTCGTCGCCGCCGTCCTCTATTTCGTCATCGTCCAGCACCTGACCAACCTCTACGCCGCCGAACATGCCGGCGTCGAACGATTCATCCTGGTCGAAGGCGGAGTTTTCACGGGTCTCTTTTGGGGCGTTCAGGTCTTCGTTGGCTCCATCGTGCCGTTGGTCCTGCTGTTCGGCGATGCTGGAAACCTGACCAAAGGGCGAGTGTCATTGGCGGCGGCACTGGTCATCGTCGGCGGCATCGCCCAGGTCTACGTCATCATCATCGGCGGCCAGGCCTATCCCCTGGTCCTGTTCCCGGGTATGGAAGTGACCAGCAATTTCTTCGACGGCACCGTCCACAGCTACGTGCCGAGCCTGCCCGAGATCGGTCTCGGCGTCGGCGGCGTGGCCCTGGCCGCGATCATCACACTGGTCGCGGCGCGGGTGCTCAGGTTCCTGCCGGCAAGCCTCACCGACGAGGCGGTTGATCCGCATCATTCGAGCGGGTAGGGGATAGGGGCCCCGGCAGCGGCCGGATCAACAGTGACCGAGCCCCATGAACACCCGATCCTTCTTCATATCCGCCACCCATAAGTCATCGGGAAAAACCACGGTCGCGCTGGCCTTGGCCGCCGCCTTCGCCGAAGACGGCGCGGTTGTACAGACCTTCAAGAAGGGGCCGGACTATATCGACCCCATGTGGCTGGGCCGTGCCTCCGGGCGGCCCTGCCGCAATATCGATTTCCACACCCAGACGCCAGACGGCATCCGTGATTATTTCCTGGAGATCGCCGGCGGTTCCGATCTCGCCATCGTCGAAGGCAACAAGGGATTGTTCGATGGCGTCGACGTTACCGGCACCGACAGCAACGCGGCCCTGGCCGCGCTCCTGGAACTGCCGGTGGTTCTGGTCGTCGATACGCGCGGCATCACGCGGGGCATCGCGCCGCTTATCCACGGCTACCGCACCTTCGACCCGTCCGTCACCATCGCCGGTGTCATCCTCAATCAGGTCGGCGGGCCGCGCCACGAAAAGAAGATGCGCGCCGCCATCGAGGAATACACGGACGTGCCGGTCCTGGGGGCCATCGGGCGCTATCCGGAAATGCAGATCACCGAACGCCATCTCGGTCTGACGCCGACCAACGAGGCCGGTGCCGTCGATACGATCATCGCCGCCTCGGCGGCCATCGTCCGCGACAACGTCGACCTCGCCGCGGTACTGGGTGTCGGCCGCGAACTGCCCGTGAACCGGATGGGAAGAGGATTGCCGGCTGATACCGGGACAAAGGACCTGCGAATCGGTATCGCCCGCGACGAGGCTTTCGGTTTCTACTACGCCGACGACCTCGAGTGCCTGGAAAGGGGCGGTGCCGAGTTGTGCTTTTTCGATACCCAGCGCGACGCGCGTCTGCCGGAGGTCGACGGTCTCTTTATCGGCGGCGGGTTCCCGGAAGCCCACGCGGACGAATTGGCCGCCAACACACCGCTTCGGGCCGAAATCGCGGCGGCCCTCGAAGGCGGCATGCCGGCTTACGCCGAATGCGGCGGCTTGATGTATTTGTCGAGGAGCCTGACCTGGCAGGGCGAGCGCCACGCGATGGTCGGATACCTGCCCGGTGACACGATTATGCACGAAAAACCCGTGGGCCGCGGCTACGTACGCCTGGCGAGGACCGACAACGCGCTGTGGCCGGAAACCGACACCGCCGGAGCGGTTGTGCCGGCCCACGAATTTCACTACGCGTCCCTCGAAAATCTGCCGGCGGATCAAACCTACGCCTTCGATGTGGTCCGCGGCTACGGCATCGACGGCAGGAACGACGGCCTGATCGTCGGCAACCTGCTGGCCTGTTTCAGCCATCAGCGTTGCGTGCCGGGACGGCGCTGGACCGAGCCCTTCGTGCAATTCGTGCGGTCCTGCAAGGATCAGGCTGGAAAGGCGTAATCGCCTATAACACGAACGTGTATCCAGCCTCGGTTGATGCCGGTCAAAGGCCTGGGTAAGATATCTCGGATTTCTTAAGTGTGGGGCGAGGGATCGCCGCAACCGGCTTTCGAACGGGAGGAGGGCGCGATGTTGGCGCGGAAGATCATCACCGGACTGTTTTTTGCGGCCGCTGTCATGTGGGTTGGCGGATCGTTGCGGGCCAGCGAAAAGGATCTGCTGCCGGAGATCGAACCCAACGAGGAGGGGCTTTATATCCAGCCCTGGTTCATGGATTCCTTCCTCGATCTGCGTGAGGACATCACGGAGACGGCGGGCGAGGGCAAACAGCTGGCCATCATCTGGGAGCAGCGCGGCTGCCCCTATTGCCGGGAGATGCACAACGTCAACCTGCGCGTTCCGGCAGTCGTCGACTATATCCGCGAGAATTTCAACGTCATCCAGCTCAACCTGTGGGGTGACCGCGAGGTCACCGACCTCGACGGCCAGGTGACGACGGAAAAACAATTGGCCCGCAAGTACCGGGTGCAATTCACGCCGACCATCCAGTTCCTGCCCGCCACCATCACCGACGCCGACACCAAACCTGGCCACGACGCCGAGGTGTGGCGGCTGTTGGGATACTGGAAGCCTTTCCACTTCAAGAACTCCTTCGTCTACGTGCGCACCAAGGGCTACGAGAAACAGCCCAACTTCCAGCGCTGGCTGCAGTCCCTGGCCGAGGAGATGGAGAAGCGCGGCGAAGAGGTGAAGCTGTGGTAACGCGGTCGCCCTGATCCGGGCCGCAAACTCTATCCCCTCGAACGGACCCTCATCCGTCGTCACTCGTCATCGCCCTTGATGCGGACACGGACGGTCTCCGTAATTGTGTGAGAATCGTCGCTGTTCCAATACGATGGCTGCGCTATGATGCCACCGGAATCGCCATTGGCAGCCCGGGGGGAATCTACATGTCGGCTGTATATCTCGAAGGGAAACGGGGGTTTTGACCGTGTCGGACGATCAACCGAAATCCTTTGGAAAGTACGAAGTCTCGGGCACCCTCGGAGAGGGGGCCATGGGCGTGGTTTACCAGGGATTTGACCCGGCCATCGGACGGACGGTCGCAATCAAGACCCTGCACCGCAACCTCATCGATGAGGCCGGTGGTGACGATGCGCTGGCGCGGTTCCAGCGCGAGGCGCAATCGGCCGGGCGCCTGAATCACCCGGGGATCGTCACGATATACGACTACGGTGATGAGGACGGTATCGCCTATTTGGTCATGGAATATGTGAAAGGACGGTCGATCCGCGACGTTTTCGAATCCGATGAGGGGTTCCCGATCGATCAAGTCCCGGGTGTCATGACGGCGATCCTTGAAGCCCTCGAATACGCCCACGACAACGGGATCGTTCATCGCGATATCAAACCGGCCAATATCATGCTCCTCGATGGCGAAAAACTGGCCGTCAAGATCATGGATTTCGGTATCGCCCGCATCGAATCCTCGAACCTGACGCAAGTCGGCACCGCCATCGGCACACCGGGATACATGTCGCCCGAGCAGTTTACGGGTGGCGAGATCGACGCGCGGACCGATCTGTTCTCGGCAGGTGTCCTTCTCTACCAGTTCCTTACCGGGGAGAAGCCGTTCGTCGGTTCGGTAACGGTCACCATGCACAAGGTCCTCAAGGAGACGCCGATCGACCCCTCGGACCTCAACCTCCACTGCACGCCCGAGATCGACGCCTTGGTCCACAAGGCGATCGCAAAACGCCCGTCCGATCGCTATCAGACGGCCGGCGAATTCATAACCGACATCGAGCGCGCCTTTGCCATGGCGGCGACCGACCCCGGCGAGGATAAAACGAGGGTCCTCGATCGGAATGCGGCGGGCGAGGGAACGGTCGTTCTGCGCCGCGCCGATCCGGCGGAAAACCAGCCGCGGCAACCCCGTGGGCCATCGAAAGCCGACACTCCGGAAGCGCCACCGGTCGCCGATCCATCCACCGTGGCGAAACCGTCATCCCCGATGCCGAAAATCGCTGCCGCCGCGCTTGCCGCAACCGTCGTCATCGGCGGCGTCGCCTGGAGTTTCTTTAGCGATGAGCCGCCTCCGCCTGTCACCAAGGCCGCGCCACAAAACCGGCCGGCGGTGGCAACCGAGAGTCCGCCGCAAAAGGCCACCGCCAGCCTGGGCACGGTCGAAGTCGTGACCTCGCCGCCGGGGGCGAGCGTGCGCAAACAGGACGGCGTGGTCCTTGGCGTGTCACCGCTCGATGTGACCCTACCGGCGGGCGAGTACGAGTTGGTTCTCTCGAAAGAGGGTTTCCACGACGTATCGGCGAGTATCGAGGTGGAGGCGGGGGACCGGATTCCCTTCGAAGTGGAAATGACGGCGAAATGATGCAGACGCGGAGAAACACCGTTCGGTCGTTGATGGCCGCGGGAGCCCTGGCCCTGCTGGCGTTTGTTCAGGTTATCCCGGCCGCTCGGAGTGCCGACGTGCTGCCCCTTTTGGCGGCGGTCGACCTAATGGCCGGAAAGGTGGTGAAGGCGGGAAAGCTGAAAGGCGAGGTCGTTACGGTTAGCGCCAATGACATCTATGATGCGGACTCCGGCGAAAACCTTCCGCTTTCCGAACGGTTGCGTGAACTGGTCAGCGAGGCGCTTCGGATGCAGGGCGTCAAGACCAGGAAGGCGGCCAGTCTCGACGACGACCAGTGGTCCTTCCACATCCAATGGAAAAAGGACCAAGGCAAGATCCATATGACGGCGATAGCCCGGTTGCGGGCGCGCAACGGTTCGGAACGGGCGATCGCGCGGCGCGCCCGCGTCGATCCGGCATCGATTGATGCCGCCTTGCTGCGGACCGATCCGCGCTCGAAGGCGCGGACCGTCGTCCGCACCATCGAAAAGACCAGTCAATACCGCTACACGCGATCGATCCACTTGCGACCGGTTGCGGCCCGCAAAGACGATGGCGAACAGAAAGCCTCCCGGTATTTCGGCAAACTGCTGAAAACTGCGCTAAGGGAGAGCAGCCTTCTGCATTTCGCCGAACAATCCGCCCTCTATGGTGTTCCGGTAACGAAATTGCGGACCCGCGGTATCCGGCGGGTCAAGAAGAAGGACAAGCCGACCAAGGCCAGCCTTGGCCTGACCAGCGACCTCCTCAGTACGGACAGCGAATTGATCGGCAACGTCGATCTCGGCGCCTCCCATGCCCGACTGAGTGTCAATCTGAACGATCGCACCGGAAAGCAGATCGCCTCGGCGGAAGCCTCCATGCCCGTCGAGATGCTGCCGGCAGATGTTGTCGCGGCGATGAAGGACGGGCGGAAAAGACCGGCAACGGTCGCACGCCCACCGGACGGGTCGGACTTGGTCGTCGAGCTCAGCACGACGCGGGGCGAGGGGGCCGCAACTTTCAGGGACGGCGAAAAGATTCGGTTTCTCGTCCGCGTCAATCGGGAATCCTATATTCATTTGTTCGACTTCGATTCGGAGGACAACGCGATCCTGCTTTTCCCCGATCCCGATGGCGAGGCGATCCGTCTCAAAAAAGACGTTCCCGTTATTTTGCCTGACGACAACGTCGACTATGAGCTTGAGGTTCAGGAACCTTTCGGGCGTGATACCATCCTCGTCGTCGCGACCGACAAACCGCTGCTCCTGCCGAACTGGGCAAAGGCCGAGAGCGTGCCGGCGCAAAAGCTCCGGGATTTGCTGAACGAAAAGGCCAGGTCGATGACTGGTGGTTACGGCGCGGCGGAAATCGAGATCGTCACCCGCGAAAATTAGAGCAGATTCGATTTAATCGAGGTCATATCCTGCTGCGGCAAAGTAGTTGATGCA
>Ga0066187_1000235_pt1 | contig 21424 bp, 20 predicted proteins | sample WorMetexBAHAMAS1_FD_58706 | JGI IMG/M metagenome (GOLD analysis project Ga0066187, IMG submission 58706) | Marine gutless worms symbiont microbial communities from Max Planck institute for Marine Microbiology, Germany - Inanidrilus exumae... | ecosystem: Host-associated > Annelida > Digestive...
CAAGGTGGGGAAATTTACTTCGCCCATAATCAGGGAGTTTTACGTCGCCGGTAACACTCGTCGATTGCGAAAAGATTATTGTTACCCATGGGCGTCACGGCTGCGTCACCCACGACGGGTCGGGTGAGACCATCTCGATCCCGGCATTCACCAAGACCGTCGTCGACACAGTCGGCGCCGGCGATGCGTTCTTCGCGGTCTCAGCCCCGCTGGTCGCGGCCAGCGGTCGATTGGATATCGCCGGTTTCGTTGGCAATGCCGCTGGCGCCATGAAAGTCGGGATCGTCGGACACCGCAGTTCAGTCGAGAAGATTCCGCTGGCGAAATACGTGACGACCTTGTTGAAGTAGGGCTTCCCGGGCCGCAACCACGAGCCGATGCCGGAATGTGCGGTTGAATTTCGGTTTCGGGGCATTAAATGGACGGAAGGTAAAGGAAATGAGAACGTTGCTGATTAGGGTATTTGTGTAATGTCATCTCTATCTTTGGATGGCCATAAACTTCTGTACCATCTCGACGCCGTCAATAAATGGCAGAACGGGGAACAAATCTACCCGCTTTATTGCTCACTCAGCCTCTCGGAAGCGTGCAACCATAAATGCCTGTTTTGCGTGTACGATTACATACAGCGGACGAAAACCTACCTGGACCGACAGGCGGTGAAGCGTTTTATCGACGAGTTAGCGCCGAACGGCCTGAAAGCGGTCTATTTCTCCGGCGAAGGCGAACCGTTGATGCACCCCGAGGCAGTCGACATTATCAACGACACCAAAGCAGCAGGCGTTGATTGCGCACTCAATTCCAATGGATATTACCTGACCGACGACGTGGCGCGGAAAATCCTACCGAGCCTGACGTATGCACGGTTCAGCGTGAACGGCTGCAATCCCGAGAACTACAAACTGGTTCACCATACATCGGTGAAAGCATTCGACCGGGTGGTCGACAATCTGACCAACGCCGTGGCGGTGCGCGAAGAACTTGGCCTTGATACCACGCTCGGCGCACAATGCGTGATCCTCGGCGAAAACGTCGAACTGATCGCCGATCTTGCTCAGACCCTGAAACAGACCGGCATCGACTACCTATCGCTGAAGCCCTTCCTGCCCTATGAGATGGTTGAGTACCGCACCGAGATCGACCTGCAGACGCCTGAAACCACCGAACACCTGAAGCGGGCTGAAGCAGTAAGCGACGATGATTTCAAGGTGGTCATCCGCTGGGAGTCGATCCGCAAGATCGAACATCGGACCTACGACCGTTGCCTCAGCCATCCGTTCATGCTGGAAGTCGATTCGAAGGGCGAGATTTACCTATGCGGCCCGCTGCTCGGCCAGGAGGGGTTCTCCTACGGCAACATAACCAAGAACAGCTACGCCGAAATCCTCCAGACCGAGCAATACCAAAAGGCGATCCAAAAGATCGACAACCTCAACGTCCACAAGTGCATGCCCAATTGCCGCAACGATGCCGTCAATCGGTTCTTGTGGGACCTTCGTCACCCGCCGAACCATATCAATTTCATTTAGTTCAAGAAATCGACTTCAGCCAGAAGCCTCGCTTCCAAGAAAGCGCCCCCGAGTTTTGCCACGCTTTGCCGCGAACATCTTCTATTTGTTCCAGGAATGGCCGTTCCTGGAACGCTTCAATGAAGCCGCACGGATGGGTTTCACCGGCGTCGAGTATCCTTACCCCTATCAGGTTCCCATCCGCAGTTCTCAGCGCCAGCTCCGTGACAATGGCCTCGAGGTCGCCATCGTCACCGCGCCGGTCGGCGATTGGAAAAACGGTGAACGGGGCATGGCCGCACTCACCGGACGCGAGGAGGAATTTCTCGGTACTGTCGAGCAAGGCGTCGAATATGCCTTGGCGCTCGGGTGCGGAAGCATCCACGTCATGTCCGGCTTCCTACCGGCACGCGCTGACCGACGGCAGGCGGGAAAGACGATGGCGGAAAACTTGACCCGCGCCGCCGACATTTGCGCGAAAAACGGTCTCAACGTCGTGATCGAGCCAATCAACAATATCGAACAGCCTGGCTATTTCATGAACGACCTGAAAACCGCCCTGGACATCCTTGAGGCAACCGGCAAGGACAATATTTTCCTGCTTTACGACATCTACCACGGCGCGATGAACGGCGAGGACATGAACACGGTGCTTCGTTGGCATATCGATCACGTTGCGCATTTCCAGATCGCTGGATACCCCGGCCGCAATGAGCCGGCGCCGAGCGAGATCGACTATGAAAAGATATTCGAGACTCTCGACCATCTTGACTACCGGGGCTGGATCGGTTGCGAATACAATCCGCGGCATGGAACGGTGGCCGGCTTGAGGTGGGCTGAAAAGTACGGTATCGCTGGGAATTGACGCGCGGGAACGCTTCCGAGCCGCATTAATTCAATGGAAACCATGAAAATCGCCTGTCCAACCTGCGGTCCTGACATCGCGCCAACCTTTCATTCCGTGCGATCGGGGTTCCGTATCGTCGCTTGCCCTTCCTGCAAACTCGTTTTCCTCGAAACCTACGAAGACGAGATCAACAATGAATTTTACGCCGACGCAGAGGCAGTCAGCGTTGACCAACGCGAAAACAAGGATGCTATCGAGTACTGGAGCTATCCGGAGTTCTTCGACAAGTACGATTTCGTGTTCGAGAGGTTTTTCGAGCAGCGCTGGCAAACCCTGCACGCGGCCTTTCCGAAACTCCGTAGCCTTTTGGATGTGGGCTGCGGATACGGGTTTTTCCTCGACTACGTGAAGGATCGGGTGCCGACGCTGAAGGGCCTGGAGCTCGACCCCAAGGTCGCTGCCTACGCGCAAAACGCCCGGGGCCTGGATGTCTCCAGCATCCCGATCGAGAACTACGACGCACCCGCGCCATTCGATTGCATCACCATGTGCGATGTCCTGGAGCACCTGCGCGACCCGGTCATGGTATTGAATCACTGCCGTTCGACCCTCAGCGACGAGGGGATCATTTACATCCAGGCGCCCAATCTGGTCGGCTTCCGGCTGCCGACGGGGCACGGTTGGGGCCTGCCGCATCACATCTGGCAGTTCGGACCAAGTAGCCTGTGCGCACTTCTGGAAAAGACCGGATTCGAGGTTCTTGGCTGGTCGACCGGCGTGCTCGGCGTTATTGGCGCCTACGAAAACGGCGGCCCGACCATCGCCCAACGGCTGGTCTGGTCCTTGGCGCAGACGCTAAAAATCGGCAACCGCCTCGCCATGGTGGCGCGTAAACGCGCCTGACAGCTACCGCAAACCGCTTGCAACCGCGGACGCCGCTTGCCAAGTGTATAATGAAGCCGACCAAAACCCTTTCCTCTCGACTAGGCAATTCCAGCATGACTGAAAAAATCGCACAAACGGACGCCGCCACGAATCGCTTGTTCATGGACGGGACGAAACTCAACCGCCATCTTGACGAGCTCGTTAAGTGGCAAAAAGGCGAATGGTTCGCGCCCATCCACATGGAAATCAGCCTGGCTAACGTCTGTAATCAAAAATGCACTTTCTGCTATACGGTTTGGGCGCACGGCAAGAACATGATGTCGAGGGAGATGGCCTGCGATCTAATTCGCGAAGGCAAACGGCTTGGCATGAAAAGCGCACTAATCGCCGGCGAGGGCGAACCGACCGCCAATCCTGCTTACGTCGAAGCCATCGAGACTGCCGGTGAAGTCGGCCTCGACATGGCCCTCAATACCAACGCGGTCAATTTCAAAGAAGACGATCTGTATCGCATCTTGCCGCATCTATCGTGGATGCGCTTCAGCGTCCAGGGCTCCAACAAAGAACTATATGCCGCGATCCACCAGGTTCCCGACCATCACTTCGACAAGGCCACGGCCAACATCCGGCGTGCCGTTGAAATCAAGCAGGAACTAGGCCTGGATGTCACTCTCGGCATGCAGCAGGTATTGATCAAAGAGAACGGTGCCGACGCCTACAACACGGCAAAGCTGGCGAAGTCGCTGGGTTGCGACTACTACGTCATCAAGCCTTGCCATCCGCATGGCAATACCGCCTTCGAAACCGTTTCCGATCTGGTGCAAACCCATAAGGAGACGCTGGAAAAGATCTCTACCCTGGAAGACGAATCTTTCCGCGCGATTGTACGTTGGAACTTCCTGGCCGAGGCCGAGGCGCCCCGTTCCTACGACCGCTGCCTAGGCCTTCCCTTCATCGTCCAGATCATGTCGGACGGGCGTATCATGACTTGCTATCCCCAGGCCGATCACCCCGAACATTGCTACGGTTCACTGGCGGACGCGAGTCTCGAGGAAATCCTCAAGTCCGACACCTTCAGGAACACGGTCAAATGGGTCGAAGGCAATGTCGATGTGCATAAATGCATGCCCACATGTCGGCAACACAACGCCAACAAATACCTGTGGTGGCTCCATGAGGAAAAGCCGTCCCATTTCAACTTCATTTAGCGGTTGAACAGCCCGCCACGGGGCACCACTTCACAACAGGAATACTGAGCGGATTTCACGGCCCTGGATGCCAAGGAGCATTCTCATGACTCAAACAAAGTTTCAAACCGGTTCCGAGAATAGAAAGATCGTTTTCGTTGTATGCCCCTATGAAGGCGAGGTCGCCGACCGGGTCGTCAACAAGTTCTACAAGCACAAGGTCGTGAAATACATGCCGCTTGGCCTGCTCAGCGTCGCCGCCTGCATCCGCGACCACGACGTGGTGGTCATCGATGCCGCCAGCCGCGGTCTCACGGTCGATGAAACGTTGCAGGAAATTGCCAAGGAAAAGCCGCATATCCTGGGGCTTTCGGCCGTCACCTACCGCGCCTGGTCGATGACGGAAATCCTTAAACGCAGTGACGCGCCGATCAAGATCGTCGGCGGACCCCACACGACGCGCAGCCACAACTACATCCTTGAGCAAGGCGCCGATGCGGTATTCGTTGGCGATGCGGAAGAAACGATCCCGAAGTGGCTCAAGAACGGTTGCCCGAAGGGCATTTTCTTCGGCGCGCCGACGGATCTCGACTCGACACCGATCCCGGCGCGCGACCTCGCAGACCTTGAGGTCTACCGGATCAAGAACAAGGAAGGATTGTTATTCGACGCCGGCGATTTGCGCTTGCCCATGTACAGTTCCAAAGGCTGCCCGCAAAAATGTACTTACTGCGACGTGCAGCAGAAAAAATACTACACCAAGTCGCCCCCCCGAATCATCGATGAGTTCCGGGCATTGCAGAACGACATCGGTGCCACCTCGATCCATATTCTCGACGATGCCTTCAACATCAAGAAAGAGCGGGTGGTCGATTTCTGCCACTTGCTGCAGGACAGCGGAATCGAGATCGACTGGAGCGTGCGAGGCGTCGTCGAGATCAAGGAATACGTCATCAAGGCCCTGGCCGAAGCTGGCCTCAAGCGCTTCCACGTCGGTATTGAGCATCTCGACGACAAAGTGCTGGAATATTTCCGCAAAGGCCATCGATACAAGCACGTCGCCGAGTTTTGCGAGCTTTGTGACAAGTATGGCATCACCATTCTGTCGTACTTCATCTTGGGCGCGCCGGTGGAGACGTCGAAGTATCGCGAGAACCTGCCCAACATGATCCGCGATCTGGGCATTAAGATTCCCTACTTCAACGTGTTGACGCCGCTTTCGGAAACCGTCTTTTATGAAGAGCAGCTGCGCAACGGTACGATAAAAAACGACTTCTGGACCGAGTTTTGCCAGAATCCGGTGAAGAACTTCGTCGTTCCCTCGATCCGTTCCGACACCGAAGAGGCAGAAGTGCAGGCTGCGGTCAATTCCTACATTGAGGAATTCAGCGGCGTCGGGGCGCCGAGCTCGTAGTGGTAACGGTGTCGATGCACGCACCGATCTTTGGTCCACTGACCCGCAGCTCTCCGGCACCGGACCATCACACGTTACGCGACGCCAACTCCAGAATATCAGATTGAACTACCAAACCCACCGGTTGAGACATTGACAGCTCTTTTCGTTTTCGCGTAATCGCCGCGACCTCGGCCCTGTGCACGAATCTCGTCGCCCTGAGAATGATGTTGGAAATTTACTCAACCCTTCTCTCTCGGTCTTAAAGGAAATCGACAAATGAAGATCAACAGCCATAACGAATGGGATAAGCTCCGCGAGGTCATTCTTGGGTCCGCCGCCAAGACGATGACGACGCTGACATGGGCACGCCCGGACCCGATTCCGGAGAAGACCATGGAAAAGGCCATGAAGCTGGCGAAAGAGGCCTATCCGGACTGGTTCCTCGACGAGGTCAACGAAGACCTGGACGGCATCAAGACGGTGTTCGAGCAGGCCGGCATCAAGGTGTTCCGCCCGGAAGTCCATGATATCAACCGGATGTACGTGTCGCCTTACAATTGGGCTTCGACCGGTAACAACATATACAACATTCGCGATCTGCACCTGATCGTCGGCAACAACGTTATCGAAAGCGCCTCGCCGCTGATGAACCGGTATTACGAAGCAACCGCGCTCTACAATGTCTGGTACCACTATTTCGAAGAGGGCTTCCGGTGGCTGGTCAATCCGAAGCCGCGCCTACATGAACCGGTGCTCTCGCCCTATTATCGCGACGAGAACGCCCGCAAGCTGACACCCGAGGATATGCGTTACCAGGACCTTACCAACGGCCGACTGGAAAAACTGCATAAACTATCGGAAACGGAAATCCTGTTCGAGGCAGCAAACACGCTACGCATGGGCAAGGACATCCTGTTTCTGGTCTCTTCGTCGGGCAACTATCTGGCTGCGAAGTGGCTGCAGAGCATCCTCGGCGACGACTACCGGGTGCACACGACGGAAGATATCTATCGTTCAAGCCATATCGATTCGACCGCGCTCGCCCTACGGCCGGGCCTGGTCCTGCTGAACAGCACCCGGGTCAACGAATCCAACTGTCCAAAGATTTTCGATACCTGGGACAAGATCTACTTCGAGGACGTCGCCCCCGTGACGGAGCAGGAGCTCGACTACCAAAAGAACGTAAAAGACAAGGTCAATGCCGAGCTTACCGAAATGGGTTTTGAGACCAACCTCGACGTGATGGCGTCCCCCTGGGTCGGCATGAACGTGTTTTCGCTTGATCCCGAGACGGTAATCGTCGATTCGCGCCAGACCGAACTGATGAGGTTGCTGGAGGCGCACAAGATCACACCGGTCCCGGTGCAGGTCCGCCATATCTACACGCAAGGTGGTGGTGTGCATTGCGCAACCCTGGATACGGTCCGCGACAGCAAGCTGGAAAGCTACTTCGATTGAGATCGGAACTGACGCCCGGGGTCATCCCATGCGGAATATGATGTATCACTTCGTCGGCCAAGCCGAAGAGCTGAAGGGAATCGACTTCGACGGCTTCTGTCAGCAACTGGATTACCTGGAGAATAAATACTCAGCCGACGGTGTGGCGCTAACCTTCGACCACGGTACCATTGATCATATCGAGATCGTGGCGCCGGAACTGGAGCGGCGAGGGCTACGCGGCATCTTCTTTATCCTAACCATGATCCCGGAAGAGCTGCGCGTGCCATCGATCGACAAGCAACGGTTCCTGGAGGCGGACTTCCGCCTCCAATTAGCCAGGATGCTTTGCGATGAGCTCTATATCGACTACGAGCCCGAACAGGCCCGGGATTACCTCTCGGCCTACAGCTTCTATTCGCTGGAGGAGCGATATCTTCGGTATCTGCGCGATCAGTTCATTCCGCCGCGCGTCTATGACAGTGTCATTGGCACCATGTTCGAAAAGGCCTTTGGCGACGAAAAGAGCTTCTGCATGAAACACTATCTGGGCTGGCACCACATCTACCAGCTTCACAAGCGCGGCCACGTGATCGGCTCGCACAGTCACTATCACTGGGGCGACAAGGCAGATTACAGCCGCTCTCTGCAGCTCATTGACGCCGTGCTCGGCCAAAAAACGCGGCTCGTTTCCTATCCAAATGGCTTCAAGCGAATCACCGACGATGAGCTTCGTGATCTTGAGGTCGAGACGGCGTATATCTCGAGCGAGCCAGGAATGGACCCATTCCGCGCCGGTAGGGCTGACTGTAATCAGTTTTCCATGGATTGATGCGGCGACCTCCCGGGGTCTGATCTCGCATCGATTCCTCACCACCAAACAGCAGCCGCCAGACCAAGCGGTTGCCTGAAACCCCTTCGAAGAGGGCACCATGACGTCGTTCAAGAACTTTAAAGTGCAGACTCCGCTTGTGTTACAGAAGCCATTTCACGAGCATATGAAATTCTTCATCAAGGATGCGGCGGCCTATTTCGGCGTGAACATCAATGGCTGGCACGATTTCCGCCGCTATTACTACAACCCATGGCTGGTCAACGATCATCTCAAGGTCGAGAGGCTTTCGGAGAAGGAGATCGAGTATGTCATGGAGGTCTCTGTGCAAACCTTGATCGAATACAAGGAGCGCCTCAGCAAGTACTCGGACGAGGAATTGAAACTGACATCGCAAGGATCCATCTTGCCGCTGCTCGATGAACTCATGCGTACTGATCCGGTGCACCGCCGCATCATCGATATCGGTTCGTGTTATTCACGGGTGTTTCGGGAAATTTCGCTCAAGTATCCCGATTTCGTCTGGGACATGGTCGACTTTCCATCCAACCTGGAAGAGATCAACGAGGATATCCGGACCCCTGGCATGCAATTCCACACGGCCTATCCGCTCGATTTCGTCGAGGCTACCGACCAGCGCTACGATGCCGTCATTTTCAACCGGACCCTGGCTTGGATGGGCGTCGAGCAAATCGGCGCCTACCTGAATGCGCTTCGCGACAAAGCACGATATATCGTCTTCGCCGAGCCCTGCAAAATCCTGTTCGAACCTGGATCGCTCAACATCGACGCTATCCGCATGAACCGTCCGCGCGCTTATAACGGCAACTTCCTGGTTCACAATTACCGCGCCGTGTTTGAGAATTTCGGCTACGAACTGATCCACTACGATGCCGATTCATCAACCCAGATCAACACAACGCCGATGCATTTCATGCTGCGCGGCGTAGCCCGACCAAAAGCCTGAGCACCCCCGAAGGCACATCAAAGCGCGATGTTTTCGTCATGAAGATCGTCCAATCGACAGTGCGGCTAATCGCGCGGTGCGTCTTCTATCTGCTCGTTCTCCCGGGATTGTTGATCCTGGAGCCGTTCAAGAAATTCCGCTTCGGTACCCTGCACGACGGCCGGTACGGCCATCTCACCTTGAACACGGAAGTGTTTCTGCGTCAATTGCAGCTTAGGCGGCTCCCTTATCACGGCGAAACCTTCATATTCTTCAGCCATGCGCCTGCGAACACTGCGGTCGTCGACATGTACAAGCGCGTGCTGAAGGTCATCACCGGTTATCTGCCAAAGAAGTTCTATGCTCTCATCGAGCCAGATTTGCAGAAAACCCGTTTTCACGAGCCGCTCAAGTTCATCGGCACGGAGCATTTCGAATTCACCCACGGCAAGCCCGCGCTTGCATTCAACGCCGAAGAGGAGGGAAATGGCCGGTCATTCCTAAGAGAAGTTGGGCTTTCCGAGGATGATTGGTTCGTCTGCTTCCACTCCCGCGATCCGGCTTATTTCGCGGAGCGACAAGGCTTCGGCGAAACCTTTCTCAAGGAAAGCATCCGCGATTGCTCAATCGAGACCTATTATCCGGCAATGAAATGGGTTGCCCAACAGGGGGGGTGGGCATTCCGGATGGGCGCTATAATTGATAAACCCCTGCCGGACTTGGGTGATCGGGTCATCGACTACGCGCAGCACTACCGCTCAGATTTCCTGGACAATTATATCAGTGCCAAATGCCGGTTCTTCTTCGGTTGCGCATCCGGCGCCCATAGTGCCGCTTATCTGTTCAACAAACCCGTCGCCGGCGCTCATTGGGCGCCGTTTTGGGAGACGACCCTTGGGCGGCGGTCCTTGATCGCGCCGAAACAACTCAGGGACCTGAACACCGGGCAGGTGCTAAGCTTCCCCGAGGTCTGGGCGCTCGGCATTCACGAGAAATGGCCTACGCAAACGGTCTCCTACTACCGCGAGCACCTGGGTCTGGAGTGGGTCGCGAATACACCGGAAGATGTCCTCGATCTCTGCAAAGACATGGCCGACCTGTCTGACGGTACCGTCCCGGACCCAGAAACCGTGGCAATCCAAAACGCCTACCAATGGCTTTTTCGAAGCGTTCCGCCGCCGGACGACGAAAGTCTGTTCAACAAGACCTATCATCGCTACGACATCGGCACCCACCGGCATCCGGACGCGGGCAGAATAAATCCGCGTTATGCCCGGAAATATCAGCACCTGATCCTTCCCGAATGACACCGACGTCGGCACAGTCGAGACCACCGGCGCCTGTCCTGGATTTTTGCGTCTATTGAACCTAAACAAATGAACAGCCCGAAACTCCTGACCACCGTGGTGCGGACCTTGTCCCTGTTCGACAAGGCGGCCCGCATACGCTTCTTCCTGATCATGGCCTTCATGTTTCTGGCGAGCTTCCTGGAGCTCTTGAATGTCGGCCTGTTCTTTCCGCTGATTCAATTGGTGATCGAGCCGAGCGGCGAAAGCCTGGCGGGGCCGTTTTCGGGTTTTCTGAAAGATTCCTTGGCGAACTTGAATATTGAAATATCGACCACCGTGGTAGTGGGGGTTCTGGTAACGGTATTCGTATCGAAAAACCTGTTGCTGATCCTGATCACCTATTGGCGGAGTTTCTATACCGCCAAGATCCTCGGTAAGATGACGACCCAACTGACCCGGGCGTTCGCACAGAAACCTTACGAAGATTTGTTGCGCCTGAATTCGGCACACGCCGTCTACGATATCTCGGTCACCGCACCCAGCGCCGTCGGCACCGTCATGCAATCCGTGTTCGGCACCATCATGGAAGTCATGCTGGCAGCCGCTGCCGCGATGGCGCTTGCGGTGATAGCACCGCTGCCGGCGGCAATCGCGGCGGGGTTTGTGATATTTGCATTGTGGTTATTCTTCGCCTTTTCGCGTGCCTATGTCGCCCGCCTGACCCGCGTACGCCAGGCCCTGAGCCGCGACATCAACCGCTGGGCGCATGCCTGCCTGGGCTCGCACAAGGAAGCGGCGGTGCTCAACCGGCTAGATTATTTCATCGACAATATCGACAAGGTCACCCAAATCCGGGCACGGTTTTCAGCCAAGCTCGGCGTCATCAATGAGTCACCGCGGATTTACGGCGAAGTTGTCGCCATCGGCGCATTGCTGCTAACCGCGGCAATCATCCTTGATGAGTTCGGAGCGTTCGAAACGGCGATGCCGTTTTTCGGCGTCTTCGCCATCGCGGCGTTTCGCGCATTCCCTTCCGCCAACCGGGTCACCCATCATGCCCTGGCGTTAAAGCAGGCAGGGGAAATGCTCGACCATGTCTACGGCGACCTGTCCTCGGCAATTTCGGTAGAGGTCGAGAAGTCGAGGTCGGATAAACCGAACGGCATCATCCTCTCCTCCCGGATTCGCTTCGAGTCAGTCAGCTATCGCTATCCGGATGCTACCGACTGGACACTCAAGGATCTGACGTTCGAGATCAACCGCGGTGAAGCGATCGGTCTTGTCGGCCCCTCGGGTTCGGGAAAGAGTACGCTCATCGATATTCTTCTCGGCCTGTTGCCGCCGCAGGAAGGTGCGATCCTGATCGACGGCGAATCACCAAGAGACCCGGTATTCTGGCGCGGCCGGGCCGGCTATGTTCCGCAGGAAGTTTTCTTATTGGATGAATCAATCTGCCGCAATATCGCCATCGGCATCCCCGACGCGGAGATCGACAAGGACGAGGTCATGCGCGCCATCGCAGCCGCGAGGCTGACCGAGGTCCTGAAATCGCAATCGCAAGGGATCGACACCGTCATCGGTGAACGAGGCATCCGCCTTTCCGGCGGGCAACGGCAAAGAATTGGCATTGCGCGCGCGCTCTACAACAACCCCGACCTGCTGGTATTCGACGAGGCGACCTCGGCACTCGATTCACAGACGGAACGCGAAATCACTCGCGCCATCCACGATCTCAAGGGCACCAAGACACTGATCATCATCGCCCATCGCCTGAGCACCGTTCGCGAGTGCGACCGGCTGATCTTCCTCAACGAAGGCCGTATCGTGGACATCGGGAGCTTCGAGGAATTGCAGGCCCGCAACACGGACTTCGCCAATCTGGTACAGCTTTCCGACATCGGCGGAAATGGAAATGGCGAAACGGATTCTACCGGTTGAGTATTTCGGCTATCCTAGCGCGCCGTCTCGCCGGTCTCGTATGGCAAACATCAAACAACGGGATTGAGTTAATATGAGCTGCGACTCGTCGATCGACCTAAGGGCGAAACTGCAAGCTGACGAAGCATGCATAGGTGCCTGGCTTACGGTGCCATCACCATTGGTCTCCGAAGCCATCGCTTGTTGCGGGTTCGATTGGATGGCGGTTGATTTCGAGCATTCGCCGATGGACGATTCGCAAATCGCTGCGGCTTTCGTTGCGGCCGAGCGCCACCGTTGCGTGCCCTTTGTCCGGCTTGCCAATGACTCCCCCGAGGCGGCACGCCGCATGCTCGATTTCGGCGCCCAGGGGTTGATCGTCCCCAATGTGGAATCAGCCGACGCTTTCCGGCGATTTGCACGGCACTGTTTTTATCCCCCCCATGGAGCACGCGGCATGGCCCTCACCCGCGCCAATCTGTGGGGCGATGCCTTCGATGACTATCATGACACCTTCCGGCCCTTACTCGTTGCACAGATCGAGACCGCTGCCGGGATCGAGGCTGCGGGCGACATTGCGGCGTTGGCAGAGGTCGACGCGTTGTTTTTGGGCCCCTACGATCTGTCGGCCAGTCTCGGCACTGCCGGGAAGTTCGACACCGCGCCCTTCCTGCGTGCGGCAGATATTTTCAAAGAGGCCGGACGTGCTGCTGGCAAGCCCATCGGTATACACCAGGTCGTTCCGGAGATTGCGGAACTGCGTGCGCGGATCGATGAAGGGTACCGATTTCTCGCCTACGGCACGGACGTCATCGCCATGCGTCACGTTTTCCGCAACTTAACGGAACTGTAGGGCATCTCCCGATGGCGAATATTTGCGTGATCCCCGCCCGGATGCAGTCGACCCGGTTTCCGGGAAAGCCCTTGCGTGAGCTGTTGGGGCTGCCACTGGTTTTGCACATATACCACCGCTGCCGTCTATGCGATTCCCTTGATCGGGTGGTCATCGCGACCTGCGACGAAGAAATCCGGCGCGTTGGTGAAGCGGCCGGCGCGGAAGTCGTCATGACGGCCGATACACATCCCGGATGCGTCGATCGAACGAGTGAGGCGATCGATCTCATCGGCGGCGATTTGGCGGACGACGACCTCGTCTTGATGGTACAGGGTGATGAAGTCTTGGTTGCCCCGGATATGCTGACGGAAATGATCGCGGCCCACGCGGCGAAAATGCCGCCGGTGGTGAATTTGATCTCGCGGTTGTACCGCGATGAGGACCGGAACGATCCCAACTGCGTAAAAGTTGTCAGCGCGCCCGACGGCACCGCCATCTATTTTTCCCGCTCGCCGATCCCGTCTTTCCACCATGCGGAGGATTCCTCGGCCTGCGTCACCTATCAGCAGACAGGCGTAATCGGTTTCTCCAAGGCTTTCGTTAAAACGTTCGGCACCCTCGCCAGAACCCCGATCGAGAAAACCGAGCGCATCGACATGATGCGGGTTGTCGAACATGGCCTGCCGATCGTCTGTGTCGCGACCGAAACAGAGACCCTGGGCGTCGACACCCCGGAAGACCTGCGGCGCGCCGAGGGGTTGTTGCGCGACACGCCGGTAACCGCGACCTATCTGGATACATCGACATGAGCACCAATGAGCTTCGTGTCGGAATTGCCGGTTATGGTGTCGTCGGGCAACGCCGGCGTTCCGTGATCGATCCTCATCCGAATCTACGAACCGTTGCCGTATGCGACCGCAAATTCACCAGCGCCGGGACGGTTGACGACGGAGTCGCTTTTTACACGGACTATCGCAACCTCATTGCTCACGGCCTTGATATTCTGTTCGTCTGTCTGACCAACGATATCGCGCCTGAAGTCACGTGTTCCGGCCTCGACCACGGGCTTCACGTGTTTTGCGAAAAACCTCCGGGCCGGGACCTACAAGATATCCTCGACGTTATCGCGCACGAAGCGCGCAGCCCCGGCTTGAAACTGATGTACGGCTTCAATCATCGCTACCACGAATCCATTAAGGCGGCCCGGAAACTGATCGACAGCGGCGAGTTCGGTGAAATCATCGACATCAAGGGCGTTTACGGGAAATCGAAATCATCAGTTTCGATTCCGACTGGCGCACCAAACGTGCCGTCGCCGGCGGCGGGATTCTGCTCGACCAAGGCATACATATGGTCGATCTGTTGCGGCTATTTGTCGGTGATTTTGACGACGTACACAGCTTCATCTCCAATAAGTTCTGGGGTCACGACGTCGAGGACAACGCCTATGCGATCATGCGCACCAAGGATGGCGTGGTCGCCATGCTGCATTCCTCGGCGACGCTGTGGCAGCATCAGTTCTCACTGACCATCAATCTTTCAGGCGGCACCGTTGAGTTGAGCGGTATCCTGTCGGGCTCCAAGAGTTACGGGGCGGAAACAATGACCGTCGCGCGGCGGGGGGTCGAGACGGAAGGCGGGCCGAGTAATATCATCACGCATTACGAACACGACCCGTCCTGGGCCGATGAAGTTTCGGATTTTGCCACTGCGGTGATCGCCGACGCTCCAATCATCAGAGGGTCATCGGCCGAAGCGCTGAAGACCATGCAACTTGTGCACAGGATTTACTGTGCCGATCCTGTTTGGCGGGAAACCTGGGGGCTTAGCGATTCAACCGAAGATCAAGGAACAGGCGCGATATGACGAGCGAACTTAAGGGCAAGACCGCCTTGGTCACCGGCGCGACCCGAGGGATCGGCCGCGCCATTGCCGAGACACTCGTGGCACAAGGCGCCGAGGTCATCGGAACCGGCACCCAGGCGGACGGCGGCGTGCCGGACGGCTGTCGTTTCCAAGACGTTGATTTCACCGACCCTTCGTCGATGGCGGCCTTCATCGCGTTTGTGCAGAAATCGGAACCCGATATTCTGATCAATAACGCGGGCATCAACAAAATCAGTCCTTTCGCGGATATCGCCCCGGAAGATTTTTCCCGGATTCACCAGGTCAACGTAAAGGCGCCGTTCGAAATCTGTCAGGCGGTCCTGCCCGGCATGCGAAAATCGGGGTGGGGCCGGATCGTCAATATCTCGTCGATCTGGGGAAAAATCGCCAAGGCCGGGCGTGGCCCATACGCCAGCTCCAAGTTCGCACTGGATGGCCTGACCGTGGCCCTGGCGGCGGAGGTCGGAGTCGACGGTATCCTCGCCAATTGCGTGGCGCCCGGATTTATCGACACCGACCTGACACGCCGGACTCTCAGCCCCGAGGAAATTCAGCAACTCGCCGCACAAGTCCCCCTTCAACGCCTCGGTGAGCCACACGAGATCGCGCGCTTCGTCGCTTGGCTCGCGGGTCCGGAAAATACCTATATCACCGGCCAGAACATCGCCATCGATGGTGGTTTTACCCGTGTTTGACGAGCTGACGATCGAATCCCACAAGGGCCGTTATACGGCGTGCCTAAACGAAACCGCATTCGAAGACTTGTGTGCGATGGATAGCGACTCGCTCCACTTCATTGTCGATGATCATGTGGCCGAGGTTTACCGCGACGAACTCGCCGGCGTTTTGCACTCGCCTTCGGTCGTCCTGGTCACGGCGGAAGAGAACAATAAGTCGCTCGAAAAGATGCCGGTCTTCGTCGAACAGCTAATCACCCAGAACGTCCGCCGCGACCACACGTTGATCGCCATTGGCGGCGGTATCATTCAAGACATAACCTGTTTCCTCTCGGCGACACTGTTACGCGGCATTGATTGGGCCTTCTATCCGACGACCCTGCTGGCCCAGGCCGATAGCTGTATCGGCTCGAAAAGTTCGATCAACGCCGGCACTGCGAAGAATATCCTCGGCACTTTTACGCCGCCCCGCCGGGTGACCATCGATACCAGGTTTCTCTCTACACTGAGCGACCGCGACCTGCGCTCGGGAATCGGTGAGATAATCAAGGTGCACATAATTGACGGCCCCAAATCGTTCGCCGATATCGCCGGGAATTTCGATCGCCTGTTCACCGATCCGGCCGTTTTGCAGCGCCACATTCATCATGCTCTGATGGTCAAGAAACGTTACATCGAAGAGGACGAATTCGACCAGGGCCCGCGCAACATATTCAATTACGGCCACAGTTTCGGCCATGCCATCGAAGCGGCCACGGAATTTGCCGTCCCACATGGGATCGCCGTGACCATCGGTATGGACATGGCCAACTGGATATCAGCGCAGTTCGGCGTCGGAACCCTCGATCACTACCATCGAATGTCCCCCACTCTGCGGACCAACGCGGCGGAGTTCAACGCCGTCCCCGTTCCCATCGAGCCTTTCCTCGCTGCCTTGGCGAAGGATAAGAAGAACGTTGGACAGGGTACGGTGTCGCTGATTCTCCCCGACCGGGATGCCCGGGTGTTCAAAGGCGTCTACGACAACGATGGCAGATTCCATGATCTCTGTTCGAACTATTTCAACGAGGTTCGCACTACATGAGACGGATCGCCGTCGCCTCGAGGTCTTTTTCGCGTCACCCCCGGTTAAGGGAGGAACTGGCATCCCGCTTTCCGGATTTCAACATCACCTTCAACGACGCCGGCCGCGCCTTGTCCGGTGGCGAATTGCTGGAATTCCTGGGCGGCCATGAACGGGCCATCATCGGTCTCGAACGGCTCGACGGCGCGGCGTTTTCGGCGCTGCCCGATCTCAAGGTGATATCCAAGTACGGGGTCGGTTTCGACATGCTCGACCTGGCGGCCATGGGCGACCACGGCGTGCAGTTGGGGTGGACGGGCGGCGTCAACAAGCGCGCGGTTGCCGAGCTGGTGGTGTCCTTCGCGATCTCGCTGTTGCGCCATGTCCCCCAATCCGACCACGAAACGTCGACCGGCACCTGGACGCCGCGCATCGGTCGGCAGCTGACGGGAAAGACCGTCGGCATCATCGGTTGCGGGAATGTCGGCAAGGACCTGGTTCGGCTTCTTCAGCCGTTCGATTGCCGGGTGCTTGCCCATGATATTCGCGTCTACGCCGAATTTTATGCCGCGCACGGCGTTTCCGCTGTCGGTCTCGACGAGTTGCTCAGCACCTCGGAGATCGTGACGCTGCACGTTCCCCTCGACGACAGCACCGCCAATATCTTGTCGGCGCAAAAGCTGTCAGTGCTGCGACGCGACGCGATCTTGATCAACGCCGCCCGTGGCGGGCTGGTCGATGAGCGGGCTCTCAAACAGATGTTGCTGGGCGGCGATCTCGCCGGCGCCGCCTTTGATGTGTTCGCCACGGAACCGCCCGAAGATATGGAACTCTTGTCGCTCGCCAGTTTCCTGGCGACGCCCCATATCGGCGGCTCATCCGAAGAGGCGGTGCTGGCGATGGGGCGCGCAGCGATTGACGGCTTGGCGGACTATGGCGATCCGGAACACGTCCTAAGATCATGAGTGACCCGATCGATTCCACCACAATTGTGGACGTCACCGATGTCGACCCGGCGCTAGATACGTTCACTTGCCTGGTTACAGCGGAGTCGCGCCTGCGCGAGGCACAGCGCGACCGTGTGCTCGGCAACGACCTGACTGAATTCGAGAGGAACTACTTCGGCCCCGAAGTGGGTGCCGTGCGCCGCGCCTACAATCGAACTATGATGAAGCATATGCAAACCGGTGGGCGCCTGCTCGATTTCGGCTGCGGCGGCGTCTGGTGGAAGCAGGACTACTGGCCGTCGTTCAGTGAGGTGACGGCCTGCGAGGTCGACCGCTCCGCGCTAAAGGAAATCGGGGCCGCTTATCCAGCGGTGCGGCTCTGGTGGACCCGCAACGGTCTCATCGGCACCGAAGAGAGCTTCGACGTGGTGTTGTCGTCAAGCGTGCTTGGTTACATTCTACCGGAACAGGCGCGCCATCATATCGCCTGCGCCTACAGGCTGCTAGGCGAAGGCGGCCAACTGGTGCTCACGCGGGTGCTCGCTTACGACCTCGCAGCATGGCTGCGCGGACGGCGTCTGGTCGACCTGCCGGGACCGCGGTTTGCCTATCACTATTCCAAGGCCGAACTGGTGCGGGTGCTCCGTGATGTCGGGTTTCGCGATATTCGCTATCATACGCTGGGCGCGCGCTTACCCGGTCTGTCCTGGCGGATCAATCAAGCCCTTTACAAGGCGGCGCCGCCTCTAATGACTCAGGCATTTCCGGCGATGTTTCCTTTCTTCAAGGTTCAGCACATGCTGACGGCGCGGAAATGATCCGGCTGGCGAAACGAACAGCGCGCGCCGTCGGCATCGATCCCAAGGCGGTGCTGCAGGGGCTTCTGGCTGCCAGTCTCCGTCGCGCCGTCCGCGAAAACGGCTGGTCAGAACTGATTGAGCGGTTGCGCGCCGCCGTGCCGGACCTACGCAGCCAGTATTCGAGTGATTTTCCGAGCAACGAATACCATCGGTTCTGGGAAATCAAGCTGCGCGCGCAGCATGCCTTTCAGGTAACCTGCGCGCTCGAAGCGCTTTCTCAGGTCGACCGTTCGTCGATGACCGTCGTTGATATCGGCGATTCATCGGGAACCCACGGCCGCTACTTGGAAAACCTTGCCCCAGCCGGCACCATCGACCGTTTCATCAGTGTCAATCTGGATCCCGTGGCGGTAGAGAAAATCCGTCAGGCCGGACACGAAGCCATTTTAGATCGGGCCGAGAACCTGCCGTCGCACGGCATCAAAGCCGATCTGATGGTATGCTTCGAAACGTTGGAGCATCTAACCGACCCATTGCGCTTCCTGCACGCCATCGCCGCCGAAGATATCTGCGACACCATGCTGGTGACGGTGCCCTATCGGCGCCGCTCGCGCTTCGGCGGCAGCCACATGCGCTCGCCTCAGACGGCGATGCCGGACCGGCTAACGGCGGAGCAAGTCCATATCTACGAGTTTTCGCCGGAGGACTGGGCTTTACTGTTCAAATTCGCCGGCTGGCGGGTTGTGAACCTGCGGGTTTTTCGACAATATTCGAACGCCTTGCCGATGCGTCCGATGGCGGCGTTATGGCGACGCTATGATCTCGAGGGTTTCGTGGGCGTCGTCATGGCAAAGGACATGGCGATTTCGAATCGGTACACAAATTGGTGAAGCACCGCCGGGCCTGCGGTCCAGCTGAAAGACAAATGGTTAGTAATCGGCGATGAAAACAGTGATTCTCTGCGGTGGCCAGGGCACCCGGATTAGGGATGTCGCCGATGACATCCCAAAGCCGATGATCCAGATCGGCGGGCGGCCGATCCTATGGCACATCATGAAAGGCTACGCCGCCGCCGGTCACGAGGATTTTATCCTGTGCCTGGGCTATAAGGGTTCCGCCATCACCGAGTTCTTTCTTGATTTCGAGGCCCGCACCCACGACCTAACGATCACTTTGGGTCCGCAAAGGGCTGTCGAGATTCATGGCGTGCGCGATCCGTGTAACTGGCGCGTCACCCTTGCCAACACCGGCACCCGAGCGCTCACCGGTGCGCGCGTCCGGCGGATCGAGAAATACATCGGGGACGATGAGACTTTCTTGCTGACCTACGGCGACGGCCTTTCCGATGTCGATATCTCGAGGCTGATCGATTTCCATCATGCCCACGGCAAGACGCTCACGGTGACGGGTGTCCGGCCGCCCGGACGTTTCGGCGAGATGGAGATGTCCGACGACAGCAGGGTGCTGGAATTCAACGAAAAGCCGCAGGCCAGCGGCGGCCTGATATCCGGCGGTTTCTTCGTTTGCAATCGCCATTTGTTCAGCTACCTGAACGACAACGAGGACCTTGTCCTCGAACAGGCCCCCATGCGCCGCCTGGTGGAGGACGGCGAGATGATGGTCTATCGTCACGACGGGTTCTGGCAATGCATGGATACCGCTCGTGACCACGAGCTGCTAAGCAGGCTATGGCACGCGGGTGACGCACCGTGGAAGACTTGGTAGGCGCTGGCCCGATGAAACTGGCCGAGACCTTCGCGGGAAAGCGCGCGCTGGTTACCGGCCATACCGGATTCAAGGGATCCTGGCTATCCCTCTGGCTGAGCGAGATGGGTGCCGAGGTCTATGGTTTCGCGTTGCCCCCCGAGTACGCGCGTTCACACTTCGAGCTGCTCGACCTAGAGGGGCGCATCCGACACATAGAGGGTGATATACGGGATTCGGCGCAACTGGCCGCGGCCTTTGATCGCGCGCGGCCCGAGTTCGTCTTCCATCTCGCCGCGCAGGCCTTGGTGCGGCGCTCTTACGAAGACCCGAAACGAACCTTTGACACCAATCTCGGCGGCTCCGTCAATCTACTTGAGGAAGTTCGCCGGGCCAGTGACATGGAGGCGCTGGTATACATCACCTCGGACAAATGCTATCTCAACAAAGAGTGGACCTGGGGCTACCGTGAGAACGACGAGCTCGGTGGACACGACCCCTACAGCGCCTCGAAAGCAGCCGCGGAAATCGCCTTTACGGCCTATGCCCATTCCTATTTCGCCGGGTCTCCGGTAGCCATCGGCAGTGCCCGGGCCGGCAATGTCATTGGTGGCGGCGACTGGGCCGAGGACCGCATCGTTCCCGATTGCGTGCGCGCGCTTGAGAAAAACCGGCCCATCGTCTTGCGCAATCCGGAAGCGACGCGCCCATGGCAGCACGTGCTCGACCCACTGCATGGCTATCTAAACCTCGCCGCAAGCTTGAGCGCCGGCCGGGTGGTTTCCGGTGATGCCTGGAATTTCGGTCCCGAGATTTCCCGCGGGCCGTCGGTCCTTGAGGTCGCGGAAACCGCGGTGACCCACTGGGGCAGCGGCGCCGTCGAAGTCGACCGGCCGGCCGATGCCCCGTTCGAGCACCGGTTGTTGCAGCTCGCCATCGACAAGGCCAAGCTGGAACTCGGCTGGCGGCCCCGCTGGAACACCGAACGTACCATCAAGGCGACCATCGAGTGGTACCGCCGCACCGGTTCCGGCGAGAACGCCTACGATGTCAGCACCGGCCAGATCGACGCCTTTATGGCGGAAGCCTCGTGATTGACGGCGTTACAATCACGCCATTGCAAACGTTCGCCGACCACCGTGGCAAGGTCATGCGCATGCTGCGCAATGACATGAGCGTATTCGAACGCTTCGGCGAAATCTACTTTGTCGCCCGTGAAGAATCCCTAACCGACTGATCAAGTTTGGGTTTTCCGTGGAAACCCGTT
>Ga0066187_1000236_pt1 | contig 21403 bp, 26 predicted proteins | sample WorMetexBAHAMAS1_FD_58706 | JGI IMG/M metagenome (GOLD analysis project Ga0066187, IMG submission 58706) | Marine gutless worms symbiont microbial communities from Max Planck institute for Marine Microbiology, Germany - Inanidrilus exumae... | ecosystem: Host-associated > Annelida > Digestive...
TGGGAGAGCGCTACAATGGCATTGTAGAGGTCAGGGGTTCGACTCCCCTCGGCTCCACCACCCTTCGCATTTGGCGGGACGAACTTCTTGCCATATTTCCTGTAATTGTCGCCCCGCATCGGGCCGGTCGCCGGCGTCGTTCTGCAACGCCACAACCTAAGCGTGGTGGCCGCCATCGCCATTACCGGTTACCATGGGACACGGAACGGGGCCGAAAAGGGGGATGGACGACCGTCTGGGGACGTTCAGAATTGCAAGTGGGGGTGAGCGCGGCTCACGGGATACAACAATAATGCAAACAACGATGTTCAGCCGCTATGGCGGGTTCGCGGTCGTGCACAAGGTCGTGTTCGCGTTCTACGAGAAGGTGCTTGATTCCGACATCATCGGACCCTTCTTCGAAGACGTCGACATGGCCCGGCTTGTTGACCACCAGACCAAGTTCATTTCCCAGGTCATGGGCGGACCGGCAACTTACTCCAACGAGGTTCTGGAGCAGGTCCACCGCAACCTGCAGATCGACCAGACCGCCTTCGACGAGATGACACGCCTGCTGGAAGCGACCCTGCAGGAATTCGAAATCGACCCTGCCGACATTCATGAAGTGATGGCAGGGATCAAGGCACGTCAACCCTACATCGTGACGGTCACTTGAGGGCCGGTCCGGCCGCCGATGAAGCTCAGCGATTTCAACAAAAAGCTGCTTGAGACGGTCGGCGTCGGGCTTGTCATTGCCCGCTATCCCGAATTGGACGTCGTCTTCAGCAACCATCATCTCTGGGAGTGGTTTCCGGAACTGGATGTCGACGGCGGGACCCTGGCCGACAGGCTGCCGGGACTAGACTGTGATGCGCTCATGAGCCGACTGGAAGCCGGCGAGTCTTACAGCGAAACCATCGAAACCAAGCTGAAACGCCGCACTCTGACGCTGAACGCCACGGCAAGCCTTACTAAATACGGCAAGAATTCCTGGGTCGTGCTGGAACTGCAGAACGTCACCAAGATCAAAGAACTGGAATACATGATCTCGTCCTACTCCCAGATGGTAGAGCGGCAGAACCGCTCGCTGGAGAAAGAGAAGGAACGGGTCGAGAAGCTCCTGCTCAATATCATGCCGGAGTCGGTTTACCAGGAACTCAAAACGTTCGGCGTCACGACGCCGCAGCGCTACGACCACGCGTCAATCCTGATGCTGGACTTCGTCGGGTTCACGCAGATGTCGGTCTCGCAGGATCCGGTCAAGCTGATCAGCGAGTTGAACGACATCTTCACCGCATTCGACCGGATCGCCGAACAGCAGGGCTGCGAGCGCATCAAAACCATCGGCGATGCCTATGTGGCGGTGGCAGGCCTCCCGGAACCGGCGCCGGACCATGCCCAATCTATCGCCCGGCTGGCCCTGATGCTGGTCCGTTATCTCAAGCGCCGCAACCAGTCCCATGAGCAGCAGTGGAATTGCCGGATTGGCATTGCTTGCGCGCCGGTCATCGGCTCGGTGGTCGGGATCCAGAAGTATGTCTACGACATCTTCGGGCCGGGCATAAACTTGGCGACCCGTCTGGAAGCCCTGGCCGGACCCATGGAAATCATCCTCAGTGAAGAGATGTACGCCATGCTCCAGGACGAGTTTACGATGGAGCCGGCCGGCGAAGTCGACGTCCGGGGGTTCGGCCCCAAACAGACCTTCCATCTGAGCGGCGCGGCCGGCCTGTCGCTGGACCTCGTCAGCTAGTCCGCACCCGCCGCCTACTCCCGGCGCATGCTCAGTATGTAGGCAATGACATCGTCCATCTGTTGCTCGGACAGCACCAGGTTGGGCATTTGGCGCCGCGCATGCGGGCTCATCAGAAAGACGCGCAGACTCAATTGCGTTGTCGACGGCATGTTGGCGACATCGTCGAAAGTCGGTGCGTCGGCCCGGACGAGTCCCTCCTGGTCTTCGGTCACGAAATGACATTCGGCGCAAACGTTGAGCGCGAATCGTTTGCCCATGGCGATGTTGCCGGGCTGGTCTTGGGCCACGGCGGGCCCAGCGGCTAACAAGACTGCCAGCCACAGCAAAAAGGCGAGGAAGAGCCGGGTCGGTTGCAGCAGGATTGGTCGTGTTGATTTCAACGGGAAGCCCCTCGATGCAGAACAGGTCGGCGACCGTCGTCGATCTTGACGAGAATTCAGCGCGCTTGCGGGTGAAAATCAAGTCTTTTGAACGCGTTATGGGTGCGTCTTGCCGTCTCACCCAAGCTCGAACGTGGAAATCCCAAATATCCTGTCCAATGGCAGCGCCGGCGGCGGTCCTTTGTACATTCGCGCGGTTTCGAACACGGGCTCCAGCCCGTAGCGCTCGGCCAGAGCGACCGCCGCGCCGTTGGGTTCGGGCGGATCCAGGAATACCGTCGCCGATCCCGTGTGGGCGAGGAGCCCGCGGAACAACCGGTCCGCCGTTTCTACGTCGTCGGCAAACAGAGGACCGATCTTGAAGCCGTCCCGGCATTCGCGGATCACGCCATAACCCGCAATGGCGCCGCCATGCCGGTGCGCCGCCAGCCCGAACCGGCGCCGGGGGCCGAGCCAGCATCGCAGAAAAGCCGCCCGGCGGGCCGGGAACAGGGCCGCGTCGTAGTCGGCCAGGGTCTCGAGCGGAATCTCTGTGACGGGGACCAGACTATCGGGCGAAGTGTCGACCGTGACGCGACCGCCATAGCGGATGTTGCGGTGGGCCAGGACAAAACCGGATTTGGCGTAGTTGTGCTGCTGGGCGACCACGCCGTCCAGTCCGACCGTGCGGCCGGCCAGATACTCCATGCCGGCCTGCCAGAGCGTCCAGCCATGGCCGAGCCCACGATAGTCGGGATGCACAATGTAGAAGCCCAGGAACCCGAATTGGTCGTCATAAGCGATGACGGACAGACTTGCGACGGGACGGCCGTCCACAAAGCCCATCAGAAAGCCGTCCGGATCCGTCTGAAGGAAGCATTCAGCGTCGGCCAGGCCGGGGTTCCAGCCCTCCACGGCCGCCCAGTCGATCGCGACATCCAGATCCGCGCGGCTCATGCGGCGGATGTCCAGGGAGCGGGTTGTCGGGTCGTCAGTCAAAGGCGTAGGCATCCATGCCGAGAACGGCGTAGGTGTAGCTTCGATGCACTGCCTGGCCGGCGCCGCCAGCCCCCAGCGCGACGAGCAGCGGCGTGTAGTGCTCCTCGGAGGGGTGGTTTTCGACCGCCGCCGGCGCGACGTTGCGGTAATTCACCAATCCCTGGCGGTCGTCCAACGCGACCGCGTCCTCCACCCAGTCCGCAAAGGCGGTAACCCAGCCGGGCGGCGGTGAATCCAGCGCGGCGCCGCGGAATTCGGACAGATTGTGGGTAACGTTGCCGGATCCCAGGATCAGGGCGCCTTCGTCGCGCAGCGGCATTAGTGCACGACCCAGTTTGAGGGCGTGGTCGGTGCTGTGCCCGGCTGGCAACGATACCTGCAGGACCGGCACATCCGCACGGGGATACATCAGCTTGAGCGGGACCCAGGCTCCATGATCTAGCCCGCGCTGATCGTCGGTTTCAGCGGCGAACCCGTGACGGTGCAACAGGTCGACGATCCTGCCGGCCAGCACCGGGTCGCCCGGGGCGGGATAGGTCAGTTCGTACAGCTCTGGCGGAAACCCGTAGAAGTCGTGAATGGTCGGCGGCGCAGCCGAATGCGAGACCCGAATTGGATCGGTTTCCCAGTGCGCCGAGACAACGACGATGGCTGTCGGGCGGCCAAGGGCCTCGCCATAGTTTTGGAGAAACGTGCGGACCGGGCAATCGTCCCGGATCAGCGTCGGCGAGCCATGGGACACGAAAGCGCTCGGGAAACGAAATGTCATGGCGTTGCCCTTCCTGGCCGACTCAGCGCTCTGTCGCGCTCAGTCCGACTCAGTGTTCTTTGCGGCCTGGTGTGCCCGCAGGCTGACCCATACCGCATAGACCGTGGCGAGCACCGACACCATAAGCCAGAAGTCGTCGCCTTGCATGATCAACTCAAAGGCGACCCAGCCCAGACAGAGAATAATGAGGATGACGCGGCGATAAAGCGGCCGGAACCATTCTACATCACCTGCAAACATAAGGATCCGGTTTCCTGTCGTTCGCCGCGATGGATGCCGGAACTACGCCGCTGCCTGGCGGGTGTCCCGCCAGAAGCTCAAAAGCCGGGCGTAGGTCGCTGCCATCTGTTCGACCGCTTCCTCGTCAGCGATCTCGCCTGCGAACCAGCGTCGCGCCGGCTCGCCGAAGATCGAACGGCCGATCGCAAAACCGCGGCACAGCGGCTGTTCGGCGGCGACGGCGAAAGAGTCGCGCAATTCATCCTCGGGGGCATCCAAGCCCAAGAGTAGGATACCGCGGCAGTGCGGATCGTTCTTCGCGATCGTCCCCGCAAGGGCTGACCAGGCATCGCGATCCGCCGGGGATTCCAGCTTCCACCAGTCGGGGGCTACGCCCAGGTCGTAGAAGCGCTGTAGCACCGATGCCACCGTGTCGGTGCCGACCGGCCCCGATTTGCTCGCGATCACCTCCAGCAGAAGCTCGTGGCTGGTCGCCCGGCAGGCTTCCTGCAAGGTCACGACCCGTCGTTCCTGCTTCGCCTTGAGGTCGTCGGCATCGTCGGGATGATAAAACACCAGGCACTTGACCACGTGTTCGACCGGCCACTCGTTCAACGTGACGGCCACGTCCGCCCCGCCCTCGAATTCCAGCGGCACGGTGCCCGGCCGTTCGATCGGTCGGCCGATCCAAATGCCTGAACCGGTGGCGCGATACAGCACGTCGCGGCCGTATCGGTCGTCCACGATCACGCCGAACCCGGGAGCGCCGCCCGAGCCTTTCCGGGCCGCCTGCCAGACAAGCTCCTTGAAACGTTCGATCCGGTCAGCGCCGGCGCCGTGGCTCGCCGCAAGCGCCTCGAACTGGCTGCGGTGGTCGAACGCCAGCGCACACACTTCGGACCAGTCCTGGTTGCGATTCGTGGACCAGTGGATCTGTTCGATCGTCCGGTCGTGGCGCAGGGCATGATGCGGACTGCCGTGCTCCAAAAAGTAAGACAGCTCTGTCCAGCTGGGTACAGCAGGGGCGCAGCCGTGTCGGGAGACGGCGAAGGCACCGCACGCGTTGGCGTATTTGCAGCAATCCTCCAGCGGCGCGTCGCGCAGCCAGCCGCGCAGGAATCCGCTCATGAAAGCGTCGCCGGCACCCAGCACGTTATAGACTTCGACAGGGAAACCGGGACCTTTGATACCGTTCTCCAGATCATCCGGTATTTCCCCCGGAAAGACGACACAGCCCATGGGGCCGCGTTTGCAGACAATGACGGCGTCGCTGAGTTCCCGCACGCGACGGATCGCCGCCAGCGTGTTGGTCGTGCCGCCGGCAATGTGCAGTTCTTCCTCGGTGCCCACGATCAGGTCGCAATCCGGCACGATCGACTGCAAGTGCTCCGAGACGCTGGCGCTGGCCACGAACCTCTCTTCGCCGAGCCCGTGCCCGGTCAGGCCCCAGAGCACCGGGCGATAGTCGACGTCGAACACCACCTTGGTGCCGGCCTGCTTGGCGAGTTTGATCGCATGGCGGCTGGCGGAGTCGACCTGGGGTGTCGAGAAATGGGTACCGCTGACCAGAACTGCTTGCGCCGACGCGACGAATTCCGACCCGATATCCTCGGGCGCGATCGCCATGTCGGCGCAGTTCTCGCGAAAGAAGATCAATGGAAAGGTTTCGTCGTCACGAATGCCCAGAATGACCAGGGCGGTCAGCCGCTGGGGATCGGTGATGACATGGCTGACATCGACGCCTTCGGCAACGAGTTGTTCGCGGATGAAGCGCCCCATATGCTCGTCGCCAACCCGGGTGAACAGCGCAGACCTCAGACCGAGCCTGGCCGTGCCGACCGAGATGTTGGTGGGACAGCCGCCGACATACTTCGAAAAACTCGCCATATCCTCCAGCCGGCCGCCGACCTGTTCGCCGTACAGGTCGACCGACGACCGGCCGATGCAGATTACGTCGAGCGGGCGGTCCGCCATGGCGTTCTACTCGACGCCTTCCGGTTGCCACAGCGACGCGTCCCGATTCAGGACCCAGGTATGCTCATCCGTGATGTCGGTCAGGTGCAAGGTCAGTGTGGTCCCCTGTTGGCAAGCGGCATTCAAGGCCGTCATCTGCCCATTCTATCGCGAGGAAGTTATGAAACAAAAATTCTATTTGACTGGCAAGTACGGAATGCCGATTTTGTGTGACTGATTTGCGACGAGCCTGACCGCACGCGCCGCGAACAGGATTTGCGCGTCGCCCACATTTGGCGTTGTGATCCCGGTAGATTTCGGCAATGCCGTCGGGTGCGTCCGTGTAATCGCGACTCCTTTGAACGGGGAACTTCAGCGTGGTCAACTTCTGTCAATTCGGGGCCGGTCGAATCGGCCAAATCCATGCAGCAAACCTAAATGCAAATGCGCGAGCGTCGCTGCGTTACGTCGTCGACGTTCATGAGCCGGCCGCCAAACAGCTGACCGAGCAGTTCGGCGGCACGGTCAGCGACACGGGAACCGCGCTGGCCGATCCGGAATTGGACGCGGTCGTCATTGCGAGCTCGACCGACACCCATGCCGACCTGATGGAACGCGCGGCCAAGGCCGGCAAGGCGATCTTCTGCGAAAAGCCGATTGACCTCGACATGAAGCGGGTCGAAGCGTGCCTGAAGACCGTTGCAGACGCCGGCGTCCCGCTCATGATCGGATTCAACCGGCGATTCGATCCAAACTTCCTGGCGCTGAAAGCCGGCGTGCGCGCCGGTCGCGTCGGCACGGTGGAGCTCCTGAACATCACTAGCCGCGACCCGGCTCCGCCGCCCATCGAATACATCAAGGTATCGGGCGGTCTGTTCCGGGACATGATGATCCATGATCTCGATCTGGCCCGCTGGTTTCTCGGCGAGGAACCGGTGGAGGTCTTCGCGAGCGCAAGCTGCCTCGTCGATCCCAAGATCGGCGACGCCGGCGACATCGATACCGCCGTTGTCACGCTAAAGACGGGCTCGGGCAAGCTCTGCCAAATCGGCAACTCGCGGCGCGCTGTCTACGGATACGATCAGCGCATCGAGATCTTCGGTTCCGCCGGCATGCTGCAGGCGGGCAACCGCATGCCGACAACGGTCGTGCACTCCGGGCCGGACGGCGTTACCGGCGACAAGCCGTACCATTTCTTCCTGGAACGATATCCAGAGGCGTACCGGTCCGAGCTCGATCACTTCATCGACTGTGTCGAAAAGGGCGTTGCGCCCGAGCCCAGCGGCGCCGACGGTCGGGCGGCCCTGGCGCTGGCTGATGCGGCACAGCAGTCCTTCGACAGCGGAAGACCGGTCTCGCTCTAATCGCCATCCTGCCGGTGCCCCAGGGCCACCACGATGGCAAGGGCCAGGCACATGCTCGCCGACAGTGCGCGGAACGACTGCAGTTCCGCTTCCGCGATTTCCAGGCTGACGTCGGCCAGGGGCGTCAGTGGGCTCAACGGTCCGTCCGTCAGGCTGACGATGCGGGCGCCGGCGTCCCGGGCGCGCTTGGTGACCGACAGCGTCTCGGGTGCGTAGGGATGGAAACTTATGGCGATAAGCGCATCGTCCGCACCGATCGATCGGGCCTGGTCCAGCAGCATCCCGCCCACCGCATCCATCAGGCTCACCTGACGATCAAGTTGGCTCAATGCGTAGGCCAGGTAGGCGGCGACCGGATATGACCGCCTTTGTCCGACGATCCGGATCACCGCTGCGTCATGCAACAGATCGATAGCCTGCTCTAGCTGGTCGGGCTGCGTCCCTTCGCGCAGATGCTGAAGCGCCTCGATGGCAGCGCCGGCAAACCCATCCAGAATGGCGGCGGGCGTCGTGCCTGACGGATCGTGCTGTTTGAGCAGCTTGATCCGATCCTCGTAGCTGGGTTGAAGGCCGGTCAGGCGGGTTCGGAAGACCCGCTGCATGGCGCTGTAGCCGTCAAAGCCCAACGCTTTGGCAAAGCGGACCAGACTGGACGGCTGGACGCGGGCGCGTTCGGCGATTTCGGCGACCGTTTCCAACGCCATGTCGTTCGGGTTGGATAGTGCGAATTCCGCGATCTGCCTAAGGCGCTTGCTCAGCAACTCGTGACGCGCCGAGATCAGGCTGCGCAATTCCTCGTAATTCTGCGGTGCCGATTCTTGCAGCTGACTCATTGATCCGCTCCCGCTGCGTTGTAACATTTATTCCAAACGGTTGGTACGGATGGCATGCCTGCTCTCCCCGGATGGCACCTTTTCCCGTGTTCGCCCGCGTTCGGGATGCACCGCAAAAAAAAGCGCTTGCCGAAGCAAGTTGGAACATATATTCTAAATCAAGAGAAAAAATGAAATAAAAAAATTTCTTGGGGAGGGGAGATCGACGCGAAATCGCAAATCTGCATTGACGGCGCTGCCGTCAATCTGGCTTGCTGAGAACTGGGGAACACAAAACAGAGAAAACCCCTTTGAGTGAGTGATGTGCAATACAGGGAGCACCCAAATGAAGCACATTGTGAAACTGCTCGCCGCCGCGGCATTCGCGGCGTCGACGGTGGTCGCATCTGCGATGGCGCAGGATGTCCGCGTCGTGGTTGTGAGCCATGGCCAGGCCAACGACCCGTTCTGGTCGGTGGTCAAGAACGGCGTCAGCCAGGCGGCCGAAGACATGAAGATTAGCGTCGACTATCGCGCGCCGGAATCCTACGACATGGTCGTCATGGCACAGTTGATCGATGCCGCCGTGTCACAGGAACCCGACGGCCTGGTCGTGTCGATTCCGGATGCGGACGCGCTTGGTCCGGCGATCCAGCGTGCGGTTGCGGCCGGCATTCCGGTGATTTCCATGAATTCCGGATCCGACGTATCCAAGGGCTTGGGCGCTGCTCTGCATGTAGGGCAGGAAGAGTACGACGCCGGTCTCGCTGCTGGTGAGGCGCTGAAGGCCTCCGGTGGCAGCAAGGCGCTGTGCTTCAACCACGAAGTGGGCAACGTGGCGCTGGATCTGCGTTGCGAAGGTTTTGCCAAGGGCTTCGGCGGCAACGTCACGGTCGTTCCGACCACGAACGACTTTGCCGAAATCAGGTCCAAGGTCCGCGCGGCGCTCGATGCCGACCCGGACGTGGACACGGTTCTCATGCTCGGCGCCAGCACGGCGGGCGAACCCGCCCTGGCGGCACTTGAGGAATCGGACAGGATTGGCGCCATCAAGTTGGCAACCTTCGACATGTCTGCCAACTTCCTGGCGGCGGTTGCCGACGGCAAGGCGGAGTTCTGCATCGACCAGCAGCAGTACCTGCAAGGGTATCTGCCGGTCGTCTTCCTTGCCAACAACGCGCGCTTCGGCCTGATGCCGGGCGGCAACGTGGCGTCCGGCCCGAACCTGGTCACCAAAGACAAGGCGGCCCAGGTGGTCGAACTGTCCGCGAAGGGCATCCGCTAAACACACGAAAGACCGGGACCGTCGCATCGGGCGGCGGTCCCGGACCCCTGGAAGAATAAACGAGGGTGCCGCCGACCGGGATCGACCGGATCGGAACGCCAGCGTCTATTCTCGAGGAACCCCGGAGAACCGACCCATGACCTCTGCAGACCAATCCTCTGCCTCCCAGGCACCGGCGTCAGAAGCGGCGCAGGGCGCGACCGGGGGTGCGTCAGACGAGCGACTGCTCGAAACCTCAATGATGACCCGGTTGATGCGCCGGCCCGAACTGGGGGCCGTCGCCGGGTTGATCGTCGTCACCATATTCTTTCTTTCGGTCGCCAGCGGCACCATGTTCGAACTGGCGGGCATCATGAATTTCATGGCGCCGGCCGCTCAGCTGGGAATCCTCGCGATCGGCGCAGCGCTGTTGATGGTCGGGGGCGAATTCGACCTGTCGGTCGGATCGATGATTGCGTTCTCTGGTCTCATCTTCGGCACGGCCTTGGTCGTGTGGCAGTTCCCGCTGCCGTTGGCCATCCTGGTTGCCTTCGTGTTCGCCTGTGTGGTCGGGGCCATCAACGGCCAGATCGTGCTGCGAACCGGCCTGCCGTCCTTCATCGTCACACTGGCATTCCTTTTCATTTTCCGTGGCCTGACGCTGGTCGGCCTGAAATGGGCGACGGGCGGCTCCACCCAGCTGCGCGGGGTGCGCGAAGCGGTCGGTGATAGCTGGCTGATGGAGATTTTTGCCGGCGACATTTTTGAAGGTACGTTTGCGTGGATGGCCGAAGCGGGCTGGACGGCGACCTTCAAGAGCGGCCTTCCGAAAGTGCAGGGCATTCCGGTGGAGGTGGTCTGGTTTGTCCTGATCGCGCTGATCGCCACTTTCGTGCTGACTCGCACCCAGGTCGGGAACTGGATCTTCGCCTCGGGCGGCGACGCAAACTCCGCGCGGAATTCCGGCGTGCCCGTCAGGCGTGTCAAGACGGCCCTGTTCATGGTCACGGCCTGCTGCGCCACCCTGGTGGCGGTCCTGACGGTGCTGGATGCGGGGTCGACCGATGCCCGTCGAGGCTTTCAGAAGGAGTTCGAAGCCATCATCGCGGCGGTGATCGGTGGTTGCCTGCTGACCGGCGGTTACGGTTCCGCCATCGGCGCCTTTTTCGGCGCCATCATCTTCGGCATGGTGCTGATCGGCCTGACATACACCCGGATCGATCAGGACTGGTACCTGGTCTTCCTGGGCGTCATGCTTCTGGTCGCGGTGCTGTTCAACAACTTCATTCGCAAACGCGCAACGGGGGAGCGGTGAGATGAGCGCAAGCAACGGCACGGCCCTGATCGATGTGCGTAACGTCGTTAAACACTTCGGATCCGTGATCGCCCTGGCCGGCGTGTCCCTGACCCTCAACAGGAGTGAGGTGCATTGTCTGCTCGGCGACAACGGTGCCGGCAAGTCGACGCTGATCAAGACGCTGGCCGGCGTGCACAAGCCGACGGATGGCGAGTTCCTTGTCGATGGAGAACACGTCTCGTTCGACTCGCCACGCCAAGCGCTGGATGCGGGTATTGCAACGGTCTATCAGGACCTGGCGATGATCCCGCTGATGTCGATCACGCGCAACTTCTTCATGGGGCGTGAACCCAAGAAGGGAGTCGGACCGATCAAGTGGTTCGACTTCGCCTTCGCCGACAGGGTCGCCCATGAAGAGATGAAAAAGATCGGCATCGACGTTCGCGACCCGGAACAGGCGGTGGGGACCCTGTCCGGTGGCGAACGCCAATGTGTGGCCATCGCCCGGGCGGTGTATTTTGGCGCCAAGGTGCTGATCCTGGACGAGCCAACGTCTGCCTTGGGCGTGGCGCAGACTTCGATGGTTCTGAAATACGTCAACCAGGTTCGGCAGAAAGGGCTGGGCGTGATCTTCATCACGCATAATGTCCGACATGCCTATGCCGTAGGCGACAAGTTCACGGTGCTCAACCGCGGCCAGACCTTGGGCACATACACCAAGGAACAGATTTCCATGGACGAGTTGCAGAACCTGATGGCCGGCGGCAAGGAGTTGCAGCAGCTGTCTGACGAGCTCGGCGGGACCGTCTGAGGTTCAGACGCGGCTTTGGCCAGGGCCCTCTCGGGCCCGCAATGTACGAGAGGGGCCCTCGGGCCCCTCTCTTCCGTTCCACGCCGGTGCGGCAGTTCCGTCAGGGCCTGCCGCCTCTTGCCACCCGCTCGATGTCGCGAGGCGCGATGCCGAGATCGTCCAACTCACGGGCGCCAAGGTTCGCGAGCTCACGATAGCTCTTGCGGTAGGCCTGCCAGTTTTTGAAGCGGGTCTTGAAGTCACCAAAGGTCATCGGTCGCACTCCAAAGTCAGGGTTTGCCAGGTCCGCACGCGTGCTCGCCTGATTTCACCAGCGCAGATATTCCCGGACCGCCGGGCGCACCATTGCGAAATAAGCAGGGGCTCCCTGCGGTGGATGCATTGGTGAGGAGAAGTTGGTTAACGGAAGCTTGACGCCGGCAGCCTGGCGGTTGGCGGGGGGAACTCTCTGCGCCGGAACCGCCTGAATTCTGCCGATTATCCGGCATTTTACGAAAATTCGATGGAACATGAACCGTATCTTAAGTGGGGCGGTGCAGGGTGCATTTGTGGGCAAATCTGGCAAGAGCCCAGGCGGAGGGACGCCATGACGGCACCAGAAACGCAAGAAGAAGAAGAGGACCTTGGGGACCTCAGGGTGATGGTCATCGACGATCAGCGCACCATGCGCCTGATCATCAAACGCCTGCTGATCGCCGGCGGCGTTCGCGACGTCATCGAGGCTGACAACGGTCTCACGGCGCTTGAGGCGCTGAGCAACGGACATGTCGAGAACCCCGATGTCATCCTCTGCGACCTCCACATGCACGGCATGGACGGGCTGGAGTTCTGCAATACCGTCCGCCGTGACAAAAAAGAGCTGGCCGAGGTCATCCCGATCCTGATCCTCACCGGCGACGACGACCCGTTGTTGCACGGTGTGCTGAAGCAGGTGGGAGCCTCCGACGTGCTGCTGAAGCCGATTTCTTCTTATGAACTGGTACAGGCAGTGCAAGCCGCAATAGCCGTAAAGTCGTCCGCACATGTTGCGGCGGCGGATCGATAGGGAGTCGATTCAATGGAAAGCACGAGGGAAAGAAGCGACGACGATCGGCGCCAGGATCGGCGAGTCGAGCCGACGTTGACCCTCGACGTCGTCGAAAACGGACATCGCCGCGTCTGCGCGGTACGCAACGTCTCCGTCCGCGGGATTGCGTTCGAGTCGAACCTGAAGCCCAACCCTGGCGATCAGCTGGATGTCAGCCTCGAAGGGTTTGGTGACCTGGTGGTCAAGGTGATCTGGTCCAACAGCGGCGTGGTTGCAGGCACGTTCGATCTTGACGATATGGAACGCCAACGCCTGTCCGCGCTCCTGGACAAGCACAGTCCGAAGGTCTTGACGCGGACGGTGTGACGATGAGGAGTTTGCCGCACAATCGCCTCGATTTGGTCGCCGGAATGCCGACGTGCAGTCCGAAATTCCCGCCCTTTCAAAAGCGGATGGGCTGGGAGCGGCATTATGCATCAACTACTGGTACCGGCGTGGTTCGGCGGCGTTTTTTTGCTGGCGGTGTTTTTGACGACATGTTGGGTGTTTGACGGGCTGCCGTTCGTTTCGATCGAACGCCTTCCACCCATACAGGTAACAGAAAACCAATAATGTCAGAGGCATAGGTGGAAGTTGTAACAGTTGACTCGGGATCTTTCGGTCCCCACATCTTAGACAGTGCAGGCGGCGCCAGCCACACGGGCCCCTGCGCGGACAGCATCTCGCTCAAGTGGATCGGAGGAGAAAGCTGGGCCATGTCTCGACTGTCTGCATTCAGCAGTCCGCTCCTGCTCGGGTTTGAGCATTTCGAGCGGACATTGGACCGAATCTCGAAAATGTCAGCGGAGGGTTATCCGCCCTACAACATCGAGCAGATCGGCGAAAACCGCCTGCGTATAACGCTGGCCGTCGCCGGTTTCTCGGAGGATCAACTCAGCGTCGAAGTCGCCGACGATCAACTGACGATCCGAGGCCGCCAGGATGACGATGGTGCCGATCGGATTTTTCTGCATCGCGGCATTGCCGCCCGGCAGTTCCAGCGCAGTTTTGTGCTGGCGGATGGGCTTGAGGTGGGCGCTGCGGAACTGGACAACGGACTTTTGCATATTGATTTGGACCGGCCCTACGTTGAGCCGGAAATCCAGACCATCGAGATCACGCGTGCGGGAGGGGGGCGAAAGCCCCGCAAGTCTATTAATGCCAAAACGGGCGAAAAAGCGTGAATCGCCCACAACAACAATGAGGCAGGGCTATGCAGTATATTGACGATCTCCGCAATCTATCCGCCCAGGACTTCGCAGAACTGGGTGCCGACGAAGTGGCCTACATCAAGCTGATCTCTGACGCCGAGGGAGAGCAGTATCTCATCTGCGCTGGAGACGGTCGCGAAATCGCCGTGGCGGAAGACTACGAAACGGCGACGCTGGCGGCACATCACTACGACTATATGCCGGTCTGGCTCCACTAAGCGCGACTCGTTCGATGGGCGGTCCTTGTGTCCGCCCCCGCGCGGCCCGTTTCTAGGCGGCGTGGCTGGTGGCGGAGTCCGCCAAAAGGGCGAACAGCGCGTCGGCCGACTCCGATCCGCGCAGTTTTTCGCAGATTTTGGGATCACGTAGTAACCGCGACACCCGGGCCAACGCCTTGAGGTGATCGGCGCCCGCCGACTCCGGCGCCAACAGCAGGAAGATCAGATCCACCGGCTGTTCGTCGACAGAGTCAAAATCAATCGGCTTCTCAAGCCGGGCAAACAGACCATGCAGCCGTTTCAGCCCCGGCGGTTTACCGTGCGGAATGGCGATTCCGTGTCCGACACCAGTTGTGCCCAGGCGTTCCCGTTCAAGCAACGTGTCGAAAATCGTCCGCTCGTTCAGCCCCGTCATCGCGGCGGCGTGTTTGGAAAGTTCCTGAAGAGCCTGTTTCTTGGACGAAGCGCCGAGCTTGGCGATCACGGCGTCTGGTGTCAGAAGATCCTCGATCTCCATTGTATCCTCTATTCTCTGAAGCGCCTGGCTGGCTGCCCGGCCGTCAGTCCTACGAACGCGATGGGGATCCGCCCTGCGGATCAACCCAGCCGATATTGCCGTCTTGTCTCAGATAGACCATGTTGAGGCCGCCATGGGCGCTGTTGCGGAACATGAGGGCCGGCAAACCGGCGAGATCCATCCGCATGACGGCATGGCTAACGGTCATGGTTTCGATTTCCGTAGGCATCTCGGCGACAATCACCGGCTGTTCCGTGTCATCTGAACCGGCCTGGTCTAATTCCAGATCGGGCTCGGGCGCCAGCACATATTGCTGCGCGAGCAACGTGTCTTCCCGGTCTGCTTTGCCCCGCTGATGGTCCGACAGCCGCCGCTTGTAGCGCCGCAGCTGCTTGGAAACATGCTGGGCCGCAACGTCAAAGGCCGCATGCGCATCGCTGGCTGCGCCGTGCGACTGCATGAGAATCCGACGGTTGACGTGAACCTGGATATCCGCCTGGAACTCGTGACCCTGTTTTGACATGATCACGTGCGCGTCGACCGGATTCTCGAAATACTTCGCTACAGCGGCCGACAGGTTATCCTCGATATATCCGCGCAGAGCTTCGCCGATATCGAGTTGCTTGCCTTTGATGGAAAGCTGCATAAGGCCGGATTCACTCGGGTTGATACCAAATACGCCCCTGCCCGGCGGTGCGTGCTGCGGGCCTGTTGGGGCTGTCAATGCGCATGAGCGGGCGCAAGATAGTGACGGGGCCGAACCGAGTCAACCACGGGCAGCAGCATTTTTTCGGACGGTTCATATGGCCCGAATCCGGCCCATTGCGGGCACCCGATGCGGCCCTAGAGGGGCTTGGATTTCAGGCGCCGGCGCTGGACCGAGGAGGGGATTTTCATCGCCTCGCGGTACTTTGCGACCGTCCTGCGGGCGATTTCGATACCGTCGGCGCGCAGGATTTCGACGATCCGGTCGTCCGACAGGACGGACTTGGCGTCCTCTTCGTCGATCAGGCTGCGAATCCGGTGACGGACGGCCTCGGCCGAATGCGCTTCGCCGCCACCGGTGCTGGCGATCGCTGAGGTGAAGAAGAACTTCAATTCGAACAGGCCGCGTGGCGAGGCGATGTATTTGTTGGTGGTCACGCGGCTGACCGTACTCTCGTGCATTTCGATCGCCTCGGCGATGTCCCGCAGGACGAGCGGCCGAAGATGTTCGACTCCGCGTGCGAAAAAGGCGTCCTGCTGGCGGACAATCTCGCTGGCCACCTTCAGAATCGTCGTTGCCCGCTGGTGCAGGGACTTGACCAGCCAGTTTGCCGACTGGATCTGCTCAGCGATGTATTCCTTTTCTTTTTTTGACCGGGCATCGCGGCTGACGCTGGCGTAGTAGTCGTTGTTGACCAGAACGCGGGGCAGCGTCTCGGGATTGAGCTCGATCATCCAGCCGCCGTCACGGTTCGGCCGCATCAGAATGTCCGGCGTGACCGGATGGGTCACTTCGTGTTCATAGTCCAGGGCCGGCTTCGGATTGAGCGAGCGAATCTCGGCGACCATGTCGCTGAGATCCTCTTCGTCTATGCCGCACAGCTTCAAAAGAGCGTCCACATCCCGATTCGCCAGCAGTTCCAGATTGTCGACCAACGCCTCCATGGCGGGATCGAAACGATCCTGCTCGCGCAGCTGCAGAGCCAGGCATTCGCTCAGGGAACGGGCGAAGATGCCGGACGGTTCGAACCGCTGCATCCGATCCAGAACGGCCTCCACGCGGGCCTGATCGCAGCCGAGCTGGTCTGAGACGCCAGCCAGGTCGCCCGCGATCCAGCCGGATTCATCCAGCAGGTCGATCAGGTGCATGCCGATCATCCGGTCGGCGGGATCGTGCAGCTCGACATTCAGCTGCTCCGTCAGATGTTCGCGCAGCGACTTCGTGTCACTGAGCGTTGCTTCCAGGCTGAAGTCCGGGTCCGAGAAGTCGGAACTGCGACCGCCGCCGGCCAGATCGGAAAGACCCGCGCTGGGCTGCGAAGGTCCGGAAATTGCCGTCTCATCGTCCCAGACATCGGTGTAGCTGGTGTCCAGCGGCGTTTCGCCATCGCTCGGCAAGGTATCGGCGCTGGAAAGCTCCACGCTGTCGGGCGACGGCGCGGAGTCAATGTCGTCGCCGGCGGCCGGCGCGCCGTCTGCCGCAGCGCCGTCTTCGCCGGGTTCACGGCGGCGGTCCTCGTCGGCCTCGCCGCGCTCCAGCATGGGGTTGCGCTCCAGTTCCTCCTCGACGAACTCCGCCACTTCCAGGTTGGAGAGTTGCAGCAGCTTGATGGCCTGCTGCAACTGCGGCGTCATGACAAGGGACTGGCCTTGCCGAAGATCGAGGCGTTGGGTGATGGACATGTCGGCTACGCGGCGGCCCGTTACAGGCTGAACCGGTCCCCGAGATAGACGCGGCGGACCTCCTGGTCGGCGACGATATCGTGCGGCGAGCCCTCCATCAGGACGTGGCCGTCGTGCAGGATGTAGGCCCGGTCGACCAGGTCCAGGGTCTCCCGCACATTGTGGTCAGTGATGAGCACGCCGATTCCGCGGTCCTTGAGGTGGCGTACCAGGCCGCGAATGTCGCGCACGGCGATCGGGTCGATGCCTGCCAGCGGTTCGTCCAGGAGGATGAAATGGGGTTGCGAAGCCAGCGAGCGCGCTATTTCCACCCGCCGCCGTTCACCGCCGGACAGGGCGACGGCCGGGGTGCGGCGAAGATGAGTGATCGAAAACTCGGCAAGCAGCGCGTCCAACATGGCCTCGCGGCGATCGCGGCCCTTTTCGATGACCTCAAGCACGGCACGGATGTTCTGTTCCACGGTCAGGCCCCGGAAGATCGACGCTTCCTGGGGCAGGTAACCGATGCCCAGGCGGGCCCGCCGGTACATGGGCAGATCCGTAATGTCCTGACCGTCCAGGTAGATGTCTCCGTAGTCGGCCGCGATCAGCCCGGTAATGATATAGAAGCAGGTCGTCTTGCCGGCCCCGTTGGGGCCCAGAAGGCCAACCGCCTCGCCGCGCTGGACGCCGATGCTCACATCCCTCAGAACCGGGCGTTTTTTGAATGCTTTCCCCAGGTTCCGGGCCACCAGGCCGGCGTTGCTGGTCACCAGCCGCGGCCCGGACTCGTCCCCGTCTGGAACCCCGGTGCCGGCCGGCCTGCTTCGGCCTGTAATGTCCACCTTATCCGTCATCCCCACTCCGCAAATACGAAGGTTGCCGCGCTTTAGCACGACTCTTGCATGCCGTCATAATAGCTGAGAATTCCTTACCATAGGGTTTTTTGTGGGGCCGCCCTGGGGCCCCGGAGGTCACTCCGTCTGGATGATCAGGGCTTTTAGGCGCTGGTCCTTGTCGCCGCTCAGCAGCCGGGAGCGGCCGGTCTCCATATTGACTTCGGCGCATTCCCCGTTCAGCTGATTCTCCCCGCGGGTGATCCGGACATTGCCGCAGACGGTGGCCAGGGACTGGGCAACGTCGTAGACACCTTCCTGCCCGCGAACGATCTCGTTGTCGGTCGAGACGTGGACATTGCCGATGGCGTCGATTCGCTGGACCGACTTGCGGCCCTTGCTGTCGGGCAGGATATAGGCGGTGAGGATGTCGGCCTTTAGGCGGCGATCCTGGCTCACCACGACTGCACTGCCACGCGCCACCGCCAGTTCCTTCAGTTCCCAAAACTCCAGGCTTTCCTTGGCGGTGATGATCGCCTCTTCGGTCTCGAAGCGAAGGGCCTGTCCTACCAGGACGGCAATCTTGTCATCGACGTGATAGACGGCCTTGTCGCCGAACGCCATGTCGCCATTGGACTGGACGACGACGTTGCCGTCGGCATCCAGGCGGAAGATCTTCTGGCCGTTGTCGCCGGAATCGTCGCGATAATGCGCGGTAAGCGTATCGGCGTAGACCTCGAAACTGCCCCGCTTCGCCACGGCATCGCCGCGGGCGATATATTGTTTGGCGTCGCGCAACCATTCTATGCCGTCGCGGGCCTCGATCTCGATCGGCTGGGCGTCGTCCTTATCGCCGCCCAGAAGGCCCTGGGCGGTAGCCTGTGCAAGGAGAGATGCCGCGGCCATGGCGAGGGCGGCCAGCAAGACGGGGCGAGGCGCGGTCATTCCTCCGACTCGCCGCCGAGCGAATAGATGATGACCTTGGACTGTCCGGTCAGGACGACCCGCTCACCCCGGTTGAAGATACGGAAACCGTTGGCCTCGAGGTAACCGAACGGGCCCTGTCCAACGACCGGCTCATTGCCGAAAGCCTCTCCCTTGACGAGATCGAGGTTGGCTCTTTCGGTCTGAAACTCGTAACCCATGTCGTGGAACAGATTGACGCCACCCGACATGACCAGCAGCTGGGCTTCACGATTGTATTCGCCTTCGATCGCCGTGATGGCTGCCCAGCTGCCGTCGGACAGCATGATGTCCGCTTTCGGCGTTTCCAGGTGCACATAGACCGAGTCGGGGTCGTCCTGGTTCATGGACGCTGCGGTTATGGCGAACTGCTGCTCGGAATCGTCGATGCCCGAATAGCGGGCGTTCTGCATGGTGATCGTTTCCACACCGTTCCGGTCGACACTCGTCAGGTCGATGGCGAACTGGGCGTTTTGCCCGTAGATCATGGGCCAGATAATCACCAGCAGGACTAGCGTGAGGGCGACCGTCGGCAACAAAACTTTCAGCACGCTCACCACGTAGCGGTGAGTCATGTCCACCCGCACCGGGCGCAGATCGCTCTCGACCTGATAGTGGGATGGCATTGCGTGGTCGGTCATCGGCTCGTCCGCTCGTCGCTAGGCCACCCCGGCCCGCAGGAAATCGTGGAAGTGGACGACGCCAACCGGGCGCCCGTTTTCAACAACGAACAGGGCGCCGATCTTACGGTCGTTCATCAACGAAAGCATATCCGCAGCCATGGCATCGGGTTTTGCCGTGATCGGTGTTGTGGTCATAATCGAGCTGGCGGGCTCTTCCAGAATGCCTGGGGTCATGTGCCGTAGCAGATCGCCATCGGTGATGATGCCGATCAACAGGCCGTCTTCGTCAACGATGCCGATACAGCCGAAGCGCGCCTCGGCCATGGGTTCCAGGATATCCCGAATCAGCGGGTCACCCTCGGCAAGCGGCAACATGTCGCCGGAATGCATGAGATCGCTCATCCGCAACAGTTGTTTTCCTAGCTTGCCGCCAGGATGGAAGACGTGGAAATCGCTTGCCGAAAAGCCCTTGCGCTCCAGCAAGGCGACGGCCAGCGCGTCACCCAGCGCCAGCATCATGGTCGTGGATGTGGTCGGCGCCAGCCCCATGGAGCAAGCTTCGGGCATCGGCGGCAGAATCAACGACACGGTCGCGGCTTCGGCCAATGTGCTTTCCCGACGGGACGTCATGGCGATCAACGGGATCTTGAAGCGCAGGGCAAAAGCGATTGTGTCCGACAACTCCCCCGTCTCGCCCGAGTTCGACAGCGCCAACACCGCATCGTTGGAGGTGACCATCCCCAGGTCACCGTGGCTGGCCTCGCCGGGATGGACGAACTGGGCCGGCGCGCCGGTGGAGGCCAGCGTCGCGGCGATCTTGCGGGCCACATGGCCGCTCTTGCCCATGCCCGTGACGATAATCCGCCCGGTGACGTCGTAAAGGACGTCGAGGGCCGCGCCGAGGTCGTCGCCGATCGAATCGGCGAGGGCGTACAGGGCCTCGGCCTCCGTCCGGAGTACCCGGCGGGCGGCGTCCATATCGGCCGGGAAGGCCTGCTGTTGTTCGTTATCCTGCTTGCTGAGCGCGGTCATCTTCTGCCTGGTATTCACTCGCAGTGTTGTTTTGGCCGAATCCAGTCCTGTCGCTGCTTGTTCCTGCGTCGCCCGGGTCGTGGCGCATTTCTTCGGGAGCCGATTGGGCTGCCATGCGCTCGGTTGATTCTCGACGCTGAACTACAAGGTCGTCAGACCCCCTGTTCTGTCGGGTTCAGTATGAGTCGCCGACATCGTCAAGTCAACGGAACCGCGGTATTTCAAGGATATGCACGCTAATGGGCGAAAATATCCTCGTCCGCCCACCCGCTCAGATCCAGGGTCGCCCGCGTCGGCAGAAAGTCGAAGCAGGCCTGCGCAATGCCGGTCCGGTCTTCTCGCGCCAGCAGGGTGTCCAACCGGTCTTTCAGAGCGTGCAGATGAAGCACGTCCGAGGCCGCGTACTGGAGCTGGGCATCGGTCAACTGGTCTGCGCCCCAGTCCGAAGACTGCTGCTGCTTGGACAAATCTTCGCCCACCAGCTCCTTGACAAGGTCCTTGAGCCCATGCCGGTCGGTATAGGTGCGGGTCAATTTCGAGGCGATCTTGGTGCAGTAGATCGGCTGGGTCAGCACGTCCAGATACTGCTTGAGAATGCCCACATCAAATCTGGCGAAATGAAACAGCTTCAGCACGCCCGGGTCCGTGAGCAGCTGTTTCAGCCGCGGCGCCTTGAACTTGCCGCCGGTGAACTGGACGATGTGACAGCTGCCGTCACCCGATGAAAGCTGGACCAGACACAGTCGATCGCGGGCCGGCCGCAACCCCATGGTTTCGGTGTCGATGGCAACGATATCGCCGAAGTCCAAACCTTCCGGCAGGTCGCCGCGGTGCAAGTGGACGCTCAATCGATCCCTCTCAGGCGCTGGTCATGACGGAACGGCCCTGAAGACGCTAGAGCAACCTTGTTGCGGGTTGAGAGCCAGAGTGGTGCCCAGGAGAAGACTCGAACTTCCACGGGGTTGCCCCCACAGGTACCTGAAACCTG
>Ga0066187_1000237_pt1 | contig 21244 bp, 15 predicted proteins | sample WorMetexBAHAMAS1_FD_58706 | JGI IMG/M metagenome (GOLD analysis project Ga0066187, IMG submission 58706) | Marine gutless worms symbiont microbial communities from Max Planck institute for Marine Microbiology, Germany - Inanidrilus exumae... | ecosystem: Host-associated > Annelida > Digestive...
TCAACTACTTTGCCGCAGCAGGATATGACCTCGATTAAATCGAATCTGCTCTAGCGCCATCAGGGTTTCCGAGCCGGTCATTGATCGTCTCCCATCATCACCGGATATTGGTGGGTGGTGAGATTCCGCAAACGAAATCTATTTTTCATTTTCAATATAAAAATAGAATTAAATATCTAATTTGGCAAGACCGCTTTCGACACCCGTCGTTGACGATGCCGGGACAAAGCGCATGGCGGCAGACCGGTTACCGGTCGTCGTCAGAAACGCCTAAGGAGATTGCGAGGACCTGAGCCAGGCAGAGCGACGCGGCGAGAGCCCGGAAACCATGCATCGTCGCGTCCTCAACAAAAAAGCAGACGGAAGAGTGCTGGGCCAGCGGACTCAACGGATGGTCGGTGATGCTGACCACCGGCACTCCCTGCCCGGCGGCATCGGATACGGCGTCGACAACGACCGGTGTGTAATCGGCGAAACTCGTCGCGAACAGGAGATCCGACTCTTTCATCTGAAGACGCTGCTCGACGACCATGCCGCCGACGTTATCGAGCAGAACAGCCGGTCGGCCAATCTTCGAAACCATGTAAAAAAACGAAGATGCGACAGGATACGCGCGCCTTTGCGCTAGAACGTATATGGTCCCGGCCGCCTTCATGAGCGCCGTCGCGCGTTCGAGATCGTTTTCCGAGATCTCGTCACTCAGATGGTGCAGCGCGGCAACGTTGGCGTCGGTGAACTGGCGAAGCAAGGCCGGTGCATTGCGCTCACCGCCGCCCAGGTCGTCACGCATCGCGGCTAGGCGGTCTGCGTAACTTGGCCGGCTCTCCAGCAAGCGCTGCTGAAACAGGCGTTGGATATCGGAGAAACCGTCAAAACCGAAGGCCTTGGCGAAACGGATCAAGCTCGATGGCTGGACGTCGGCCCGTTTTGATATTTCGGCGATCGTCTGAATGGCGAAATCGTTGGGGTTGTCGAGCGCAAACTGGGCGATCTGCTTCAATCGACGGCTGAGCGAATCATAGCCGGCCGATATCTCTCGAACGGCTTCCGCATAGGTTGTCGGTTTTTTCTTCGTTTTCACGATTGCGTCGCGCCTTGTGCGGGCGGCTTTCCGGTCTATTTCAGTTCATTCCACATCGTGGAATTTTTTTTACGTTTGATCAATGCATATAGGAAAACAGAAGCACCGTCATGGCGAACAGCTCTGCGCGTCAATCGCCAGTTGCTATCGGCACCGCCCAGCCTCCAGGACGTGAGACGACCTTAACCGCATCGAAGATCCGAAAACCGAACGATCCCCTTCTTGTTCTCTGTCGTCACAACTATTCGTCACGATTGGCTTTTTAATTCCGATTTGATCACCAATACACTCGCTTGATCGACGGCCAGGAACCCGCACGAAGCGCGCTGAAGACGATCGGTACCGTCGTTCGTCCGGGTCGGCGGCGCGCGAAAGGAAATGCGATTGCAATTGAAGGCCGTGCGGAAGACAGTGTTCGACGAAACCGATGTATACGATTGGCCGCCTGTGCCGGCTCAAATGCGATGATAAAGTGGACGCTTCAGGACCAGGGTGAACTTGGATGGCCGAAACGATTTGGCAACTCCTTGACGCATGTGATGATGCGGCGATAGCCCTCTCGGCACCGGACCGCCCGCCGCTCGATTATGCCGGCTTGAAGGAACAGGTGGCCTCAACGTCAGCGGTGCTGGCGGCCCGCGGTGTGACGCAGGGCGATGCCGTCGGCATCGTTCTTCCGAACGGGCCGGAAATGGCCTCCGCCTTCCTTTCCGTCGCTTGTTCCACAACCGCGGCACCGCTCAATCCCAACTATACGGCGGACGAATTCGCCTTCTACCTCACCGACCTGGAGGCCAAGGCGGTCATGGTCATGGACGGCGTCGACACGTCGGTCCGCGACGTCGCCCGGGCCGAGGGCATGGCCGTCCTCGAGATCCATGTCGCCGACGGCGCGCCGGCCGGTCAGTTCACGATCGATGGTCAAAGCGACGGCAGTGCCACGCCGCAATCGAGCGCTGACGACACGGCATTGGTCCTTCATACGTCGGGCACCACATCGCGTCCGAAGATCGTTCCCCTGAGCCAACGCAACGTCTCCGCCTCCGCCCAACACATCCGCGACACCCTGGCCCTGACGGCCGCTGACCGCTGCCTTAACATCATGCCGCTGTTTCACATCCACGGCCTGATCGCCGTCGTCATGGCTTCGACCGCTGCCGGCGCCTCGGTCCACTGCACACCCGGCTTCAACGCCATGAAGGTCTTCGGTTGGATGGAGACCGCCGAGCCGACCTGGTATTCGGCGGTGCCGACCATGCACCAGGCGATCCTGGCCCGCGCTGCGCGCAATAAGGAGATCATTGAGGGGCTCGATCTCCGCTTCGTCCGCTCGTCTTCCGCCTCCCTGCCGCCACAGGTCATGGGCGAACTGGAGGAAACCTTCGGCTGCCCGGTCATCGAAGCCTATGGCATGACGGAAGCTACGCACCAGATGGCCTCCAATCCGCTTCCGCCGGCCGACCGCAAGGCCGGAACCGTTGGCATCGCCGCAGGCCCCGACGTGGCGATCATGGACGCGAACGGAACCCTCCTCGAGCAGGGCACCAAAGGCGAGGTCGTCATACGCGGGCCCAACGTCACGGCCGGCTACCGCAACAATGAGAAAGCCAATGCCGAAGCCTTCACCGGCGGCTGGTTCCGGACCGGCGACCAGGGCGTCATCGATGCCGATGGTTACTTGACCATCACCGGCCGCCTCAAGGAGATCATTAACCGCGGCGGCGAAAAGGTATCGCCGCGCGAGGTCGACGACGTGCTCATGGACCACCCTGCCGTCGCCCAGGTCGTTACGTTCGCTCTCCCTCACGACAAACTCGGCGAGGAAGTTGCGGCAGCGATCGTCTTGAAGGACGGCGAGACGGCCGAACCGAAGGAGATTGCGTCCTTCGCCGGTGAACGGCTGGCCGCCTTCAAGGTGCCGCGCAAGGTGGTAATCCTGGATGAGATCCCGAAAGGCGCCACCGGTAAGTTGCAGCGCATCGGCTTGGCCGAAAAGCTGGGTTTGGCATAATGCGGATTTGTATCTTCGGCGCCGGCGCCATCGGCGGCCTGCTTGCGGTCAAGTTGGCAAAAACCGGGGAGAACGTCTCAATCGTCGCCCGCGGCCCCCATCTGGCCGCTATTCGCGAGAACGGATTGAAGCTGCGCATGGGCGGCGAGGAAACCGTGGCAATGGTCCGCGCCTCCGACGATCCGGCCGACTTGGGCAAACAGGACTATGTCATCGTCACCCTGAAGGCCCATTCGGTACCAGCCGTCGCCGAGAAAATGACACCGCTGATGGGCCCGGACACAGCCGTCGTCACCGCCCAGAACGGTATTCCCTATTGGTATTTTTACGGACTCGACGGCCCCTACCACGACCGCCGTGTCGAGAGCGTCGATCCGGGCGGACGCCTATGGGAGGCCTTGCCGCCGGAACGCGCCATCGGCTGCATCGTCTACCCCGCTTGCGAGGTCCCCGAACCGGGCGTCATCGAACATTTGGAAGGCGATCGCTTCACCTTGGGCGAGCCCAACGGCGAGAAGACCGAACGGGTCCAGCGTTTGGCCAAGGCATTCGTCGCCGCCGGTTTCCGGACACCCGTGAAACCGCGCATCCGCGACGAGATATGGATCAAGCTCTGGGGCAATCTCTGTTTCAACCCGCTCAGTGCATTGACCCGCACGACACTTGATTTGATCGCCACAGATCCCGACTCGCGCGACGTGGCCCGGGCCATGATGCTGGAGGCCAAGGCAGTGGGCGAGAAGCTGGGAGTCCGCTTCGCCATCGACGTCGACAAACGCATCGCCGGCGCCTCCGCCGTCGGCGCACACCAGACGTCCATGCTGCAGGACCTGCTGAAAGGCCGCCCCATGGAGATCGATGCCTTGGTGACATCGGTCCAAGAACTCGGGCGGTTGGTAGAGGTCCCGACACCGACCCTCGATGTCGTCCTTGGCCTGGTCCGCCGACTCGCCCGCAGTGAAGGCTGCTATGATTGAAAAACCGGGGTTTTAGACACTGCCGCGATCCTAGCCTTTCGCCTTCGACGATTGCGTTCTGGGCGCTTGCAAGACATAAAATGCCGTGCTGGTGAAAATACCCGACAGCGCAAAATCGGATGTTATCGGCGCGCCGGGCGACCGGTGTCGGTTCGTTCGAATAACCGCCGGTGGTGTCGAACAGAGTCTGTTCAAAAGGGGGAAGAATAGGTGTCTGACATAGAAATCGCCCGTAAGGCCGACAAGAAACCGATCCAGGAAATCGGCGCAAAACTGGGCATCGGTTCCGAGCATTTGCTGCCGTTTGGTCATGACAAGGCCAAAGTGTCCGAGACATTCATCGAGTCCATTCAAGACCGGCCTGACGGAAATCTCATCCTCGTCACCGCGATCAACCCGACGCCGGCCGGTGAAGGAAAAACGACGACCACGGTCGGTCTGGGCGACGGCTTGAACCGGATCGGAAAGAAGACTGCTATATGCATCCGCGAAGCGTCCCTGGGGCCGTGCTTCGGCATGAAAGGCGGGGCCGCCGGCGGCGGATATGCGCAGGTCGTTCCCATGGAGGATATGAACCTCCATTTCACTGGCGATTTCCATGCCATCACCAGCGCCCACAACCTGCTCGCCGCCATGCTCGACAACCACGTCTACTGGGGTAACGAACAAGGCATCGACATCCGCCGCGTCGCTTTCCGCCGGGTGCTCGACATGAACGACCGCGCGCTCCGCCAGGTTGTCTGCAACCTGGGCGGCGTCGCCAACGGGTTCCCCAGGGAAGCCGGTTTCGACATCACGGTGGCTTCGGAAGTGATGGCAATCCTGTGTCTTGCCAACAATCTCAAGGACCTGGAAAAACGATTGGGCGACATCATCGTCGCCTACCGCCGTGACCGATCGCCCGTCTATTGCCGGGACATCAAGGCCGACGGCGCCATGGCCGTCCTGCTTCAACAGGCCATGCAACCGAACCTGGTTCAAACGCTGGAAAACAACCCGGCCTTCGTTCACGGCGGACCGTTCGCCAACATCGCGCACGGCTGCAACTCCGTGGTCGCTACCAAAACAGCCCTGAAACTTGCCGATTACGTCGTCACGGAGGCTGGCTTCGGTGCTGACCTGGGGGCGGAGAAGTTCTTCGACATCAAGTGCCGCAAGGCGGGATTGAATCCGAGTTCTGCCGTCGTTGTCGCGACGATCCGGGCCTTGAAAATGAACGGCGGCGTCGCCCGCAACGATCTCGGATTGGAAGACGTCGAAGCCGTCCGAAACGGTTGCGCCAACCTCGGCCGGCATATCGAGAACGTCAAGCAGTTCGGCGTCCCGACAATCGTCGCTATCAACCACTTTGTATCCGATACGGACGAAGAGATAGAGGTCGTAAAGGAATACGTGGCAAGCATGGGCGCCGAAGCGGTCCTGTGTCAGCACTGGGCCAAGGGATCGGAAGGCACCGAGGAACTGGCCAGCCGCGTCGTCGACATGGTCGAGGGCGGTTCGGCGCAATTCGCGCCACTCTACTCCGATGACATGCACTTATTCGAGAAAATCGAAGCCGTCGCCAAGCGGATATACCGTGCCAACGAAGTGATTGCGGACAAGAAGATTCGCGACCAACTTCGCCAGTGGGAAGACCGGGGATTCGGAGACTTACCTGTCTGTATGGCGAAGACACAGTACAGTTTCTCAACGGACCCGAACCTACGCGGGGCCCCTAACGATCATGCCGTCCCGATCCGGGAGGTGAGATTGTCGGCCGGGGCAGGCTTCGTCGTTGTCATTTGCGGCGAGATCATGACCATGCCGGGCCTACCGAGCGTGCCGGCGGCCGAGACCATACGCATCGATGACGACGGGTTCATCGAAGGTTTGTTCTAGGCCGGTTATTCGGCAGCGACCCCGGTTTCTCCCTCCGCTTTCTCGACCCGGCAGGCCGAGTACTTGAACTCGGGGATCTTGCCGAAAGGATCGAGCTGCGGGTTGGTCAGCATGTTGGCCGCGGCTTCGACGAAGGCGAAGGGCACGAAGACCATGTCCTCGGCCACCGCGCGATCAGCGCGGGCCATGATGTCGATGCTGCCGCGCCGCGTCGATATGCGGACGATCTCTCCCGATGCAATCCCCAGTTTGCCCAGCGTTTTCGGGTGGAAGGACGCATTGGCTTCCGGTTCCGCCCAGTCGAGGACGGCAGTGCGCCGGGTCATCGAGCCGGTATGCCAGTGTTCCAACTGGCGCCCGGTGATCATGATCAGCGGGAAATCGGCATCCGGGGTCTCCGCCGGGGCGACGATCGAGGCCGGCGTGAACTTGGCCCGGCCGTCGGCCCGCGGGAACTTGTCACCGAAGACGATGGGCTGGCCCGGGTCGTCGTCGGCCAGCGACGGATAGGTGACGACATTGTCGCGCTCCAGGCGCTCCCAGGTGATGTTGTCCAGCGACTTCATGGACTTCTTCATTTCGCCGAAGACGTCCCTCGGGTGTTGGTAGATCCAGCCGAGGCCGAGGCGCTTGGCGAGGTCGACGACGATGGCCCAGTCTTCGCGCGCCTCGCCCGGCGGCGGCACGGCGGGCCGGCCCATCTGCACCTGGCGGTTGGTGTTGGTGACCGTGCCCGTCTTCTCGGCCCAGGCCGTCGCCGGCAGGATGACGTCGGCGTAATTGGCGGTTTCCGTGAGGAAGATGTCCTGGACGACGAGGTGTTGCAGCTTGGCCAAGGCATCCCGCGCGTGGCCGACGTCCGGGTCGGACATGGCCGGGTTTTCGCCCAGCACATAGAGCCCCTTGATGGCGCCGTCATAAATGGCGTCGACGATCTCGACGACGGTAAGGCCCGGTTGCGGGTCGATGTCGACGCCGCCCCAAATCTCCTTGAAGAGCTTGCGGGTGGGTTCTTGCGCGACCGGCTGGTAGTCGGGCAGGACCATGGGGATGAGACCGGCGTCGGAGGCGCCCTGCACGTTGTTCTGGCCGCGCAGCGGGTGCAGGCCGGCGCCGGGCCGGCCGACATGTCCGCACATGAGGGCGAGCGAGATCAGGCAGCGGGAATTGTCGGTGCCGTGGATGTGTTGGGAGACGCCCATGCCCCAGAAGATCATGCCCGCCTTGGCACCGGCGAAGGTGCGCGCCACGTCGCGCAGGACCGCCGCATCGATGCCGCAGATGGGCGCCATGTCCTCGGGTGAGAACGCCTTCAGATGGGCTTTCATGGCGTCGAACCCTTCGGTCATGGATTCGATGTATTGGCGGTCGTGGAGCCCCTCCTTGACGATCACGTGCATGATGGCGTTGAGCATGGCGACGTCGGTGCCTGGGCGGAACTGCAGCATGTGGCGGGCGTGCCGTTTCAGACCCTGGCCGCGCGGGTCCATGACGATGAGCTGGCCGCCGCGCTTGGCGAACTGTTTGAAGTAGGTGGCGGCGACGGGGTGGTTCTCCGTCGGGTTGGCGCCGATGACGATGGCGACATCGGCGTTCTCGATCTCGTTGAAGGTGGCGGTGACGGCGCCCGAGCCGACGTTCTCCATGAGGGCGGCGACGGAGGACGCATGACAGAGCCGCGTGCAGTGGTCGACATTGTTGTGACCGAACCCGGTGCGGATCAGCTTCTGGAAGAGGTAGGCTTCCTCGTTCGAGCATTTGGCCGAACCGAAGCCGGCGACGGCCTTGCCGCCGTGTTCGTCGCGCAAGGCCAGGAGACCGCTCGCCGCCTTTTCCATGGCCTCTTCCCAGGTCGCTTCGCGGAAATGGGTGGAGGGATCGGAGGGATCGACGTCGAGGCCCTTGGCCGGCGCGTCGTCGCGGCGGATCAGCGGCTTGGTCAGGCGGTGCGGGTGGGCGACGTAGTCGAAGCCGAAGCGGCCCTTGACGCAAAGCCGGTTCTGGTTGGCCGGTCCGTCGACGCCGTCGACCCAGGCGATGGCGCCGTCCTTGACCTTGAACGACAACTGGCAGCCGACGCCGCAGTAGGGGCAGACCGACTGCACCTCATCGTCATAGGCGGCGCTGTCGCCGGTCTCGTCGGCGCTAAGCGCCGTCGCCGGCATTAGGGCGCCGGTCGGGCAGGCCTGTACGCATTCGCCGCAGGCGACACAGGTCGACGCCCCCATGGGATCGCCGAAGTCGAAGGTGATGCGGGCATCATGGCCGCGCCCGGACATGCCGATGACGTCGTTGACCTGGACCTCGCGGCAGGCGCGGACGCAGAGGTTGCAGTGGATGCAGGCGTCCAGGTTGACCCGCATGGCGGCGTGCGACGAGTCGAGCAAGCGGACGCGGGTTTCCTCCAGGGGCGGGAACCGGCTTTCCGAAATGCCCTGGCGCTTCGCCATCAACCAGAACTGGGACGACCGGTCGTGGGCCTGGTCGCGGTCCGGCTGATCGGCGATCAGCATCTCCATGACCATGCGCCGCGCCTTGACGGCGCGCTCGGATTCCGTGGTTACGACCATGCCTTCGCTCACGGGCCGGATGCACGATGCGACCAGCGCCCGTTCGCCCTCGACCTCGACCATGCAGGCCCGGCAATTGCCGTCGGAGCGGTAACCCGGCTTCGGCTTGTGGCAGAGATGGGGGATGCCGGTCCCTTCGGCCCGCGCCGCTTCCCAGATCGATTGGCCTTCCCGGGCCGAGACCATTTCGCCGTTGAGCGTGAAGGTGATCGTCTTCGGTGTATCGGTCGTGGTCATGATCCGATCTCCTCGCCGAAGTGTTTCATGGTCAGGCGGATCGGGTTGGGTGCCGCCTGGCCGAGACCGCAGATCGAGGCGTCGGCCATGGCGTCACAAAGGTCTTCCAGCAATTCCTGGTCCCAGGTGTCCTGCTCCATGAGCTTCACCGCCTTCTCGCAGCCGACCCGGCAGGGCGTGCACTGGCCGCAGCTTTCGTCCTCGAAGAAGCGCAGCATGTTGAGCGCCGCATCGCGGGCCCGGTCCTGATCGGACAGAACGACGACAGCCGCCGAGCCGATGAAAGTTCCATGCGGCTGCAGGGTGTCGAAGTCGAGCGGCACGTCATTCAACGAAGCAGGCAAAAGGCCCGACGACGGGCCACCCGGCTGGTAGGCCTTGAACACATGCCCGTCGGCCATGCCACCGGCCGCCTCGATGATGTCGTCGATGGTCGAACCGGCGGCGAGCAGGTAGACGCCCGGGGTCTTGACGCGCCCGGAAACCGAATAGCTGCGCAGGCCCTTGCGGCCGTTCTTCTCGACCGACGACAGGACCTCCGCCCCTTCGCGCAGGACGCGGACGACCCAGTGGAGGGTCTCGACGTTGTTGACCAGGGTCGGCCGGCCGAAGACGCCGACCTGGGCGACGTAGGGCGGGCGGTGGCGCGGCAGGCCGCGCTTGCCTTCGATGCTCTCGATCATCGCCGACTCCTCGCCGCAGATGTAGGCGCCGGCGCCGCGCCTCAGATCGATGTAGCCTTCATCGACCAACCCCGCCGCTTCCAGGTTGCGGATCTCGCGGCGCAGGATCTCCAGGATCGCCGGGTATTCGTCGCGCATGTAGAGGAAGACCGTCTCCGCCTCGACCGCCCAGGCGGCGATCAGCATGCCTTCGAGAAACAGATGCGGCTCGCGCTCCAGGTAGTAGCGGTCCTTGAAGGTTCCCGGTTCGCCCTCGTCCCCGTTGACGGCGAGATAGCGGGGACCCTCCTCGGCGCGGACGAAGGACCACTTGCGCCCGGTCGGGAACCCGGCGCCGCCGAGGCCGCGCAATCCGGCCTCGATCAAGGTCCCCTCGACGGTTTCCGGTGCTGTATCGCCGCTGCGCAAAGCTTCCAGTTTTTCGTATCCGCCATCGGCCCGGTAAGCATCGAAACCCTCGTAGTCCGGCATATGCGGTTGGGTGTCGCCGGCGTCGATTGCCGCCTTGACCTTTTCCGGCGTCGCGTGGTCGATGTGGTTGTGTCCGAGTTCCACCGCCGGCGCCGTGTCGCAGCGCCCCATGCAGGGCGCACGGACGACGCGCACATGGGCGGGGTCGAGGCCGTTTTCGAGGGCGCTTTGGAGTCGCCGAGCGCCGGCCAGTTCGCAGGAAAGCGAATCGCAAACTCGGACCGTCAACGCCGGCGGCGGGTTCTCCCCTTCCCTGACAACGTCGAAATGGGCGTAAAAGGTGGCGACTTCATAGACTTCGGCTTGGGACAGTCCCATGTCCTCGGCCAGCGCCCGCAGGTGCGCCGCCGACAGGAAGCCGTAGCGGTCCTGAATCAGATGGAGGAATTCGATCAGCAGATCGCGGCGGCGCGGCGCATCACCGAGAAGGTCACGGACTTCCTCCAAGGCGGCGTCATCGTATTGGCGACCCTTCGGCGTTCGCCTGCCTTTACCGCGGCCCGATTTCCAGACGCCCTTCGTATCGTCGAGCGGAGCCATCGCACCCTCCTCCCTTTAACGAAACCAAAACAGAGAAGCGCGAATTGCGCGTGGCGGCAAATCGTATTTCGTTAAGGCACCATTTGCCCTGGTTATCGCGACTGGTCGCTTAAGGCCTGGGCCAGGGCCAGGATCGCCGGCAGCGCCGGCTCCCTCTCGACCACCGCCAGGCACATCGGTTTCGTCACCTCGGGCTCGACCAGGGAAAGCTGCACCGTGCCCGAAGAGAACGGCAGGCTGGCGGCGAGTTTTTCCGGAGCGATCGTCGCCGCCGTACCGGTCTCGACCTGCGCCAACGCCGCCGTGAAAGCGTTGGTCTCCATGATCAGGTTGGGTTCGGCCCCGACCTCCTCGAAGACCTCGTTGAGGATGCGCCGGTTGCGCATGTTCTTGGTCAGCAGGCAAAGCGGTAGCCCGGCGGCTTCCCGCCAGGTTACGGTACCCTCTTCGCGCGGCGCCAACGCCGGCGGCGCCAGCAGCACGTAGCGTTCGTCGTACAGCACTTCGGTCTTCAGGGACTTGGGGATTTCCTGCTCGAGATAGGTGATGCCGGCATCGAGGGAGAACTCCTCCAAACCCTGCCAGATCTGAGACGAGGAGGCCGAATGGATCTCGATGACCAGTCCCGGATGCTGTTCGCGCAGGCGTTCCAGGTTCCGGGCCGCATAGGTGATCGCCGTCGGCACTGTGCCGATCACCAAGCGGCCCGAAAGCATCCCTTTCGCCTGCTCGATTTCCTGGCGCATGCCCTCGGCATGGGCGAGCATTTGGCGGGCCCACTTGAGGACGATTTCCCCTTCGTCGGTGAACCCCATGAAGCGGTTTCCGCGCTTGACGATGGGCGTGCCCAACTCGTTTTCGAGATTCCGGATCCGCGCCGAAAACGCCGGTTGCGAAATCCCGCAGTCGTCCGCCGCGCGGGCAAAGTGGCGGTGGCGGGCCAGCGCCGAGAGGAGTTGCATGTCGCGGAGGTCGGTCATCGATCGAAAACGTCCTATTTCGGCCGACGGTCTATTCCCGTCCACCTCCCGCCGTCACGGAGGTCCGAGTCGGCAATATAGCCGATCTCTTCACATCTTTCGACGGCACGCATAACCCGAACACCTTTGAATACCAAGCCTTTACGAACCCGCACCCCCATCGCCGATCAAGCTGAAGGGCGCCCAGAACAGCGGGTGAGCGTAGCTGAAGACGCTCTTTCCGCTGCCGTCGACAAATCCCGGGCCGTCGATCAGCGACAGCATCGATTTGCGGAGCGCCTGGGCACGGGGCAGCGCCGGTTCGGCGGCATGCACTCGGAACAGTTCCGTCGTCAGCTTACGCGCCGAGGCGCTCTCCACCGGCCAGTTGCTGACCAGGAGCGAGCGGGTGCCGGCGTAGAAAAAAGCGCGACCGAGGCCGGAAACCGCCTCGGCACCGGCACCGCCGGCCGCCCCGGTGTTACATGCCGACAGGATCACCCAGTCGGCGTCGAGCCGCAGCGCCAGGATCTCCGTCATCGTCAGGACCCCGTCCTCGCCGCCGCCGGCCACTTCCGGCGACGACAACGCCAGCGCCGGTTCCTGCAGCCCCTCCAGCTCACCCGGCACCAGGCCGTGCGTGGCGAAGGCCAGCACCTTGAAGCCCGATAGATCCGCTTTCTTGACGAACCCCTCGCTGGCCTTCTCACCGGTAAACAATGTTTGGCTGGGATCGGCATTGAGCGCCAATGCGATGCTGCGGATCTCGTCCGCCGTATCGGGCAGCCGCGGCAACGCAACCAACTTGATCGAACCGGCTGCCCCGGTTGATGGCGCGGCTCGACGGGCCAGCACCATGCCACGGGTCTTCACGCCGCCGGCGGCTGTCGCTTGACCGCGCGCTGGTGCCGCGCCCTTTTGGCCGGTGTTGAAGAGCGGATCGCCGAAACCCGCGAAGGGTTTGCGCTCCGCCTTGCCCGGCGGCAGCTTGCGAAGCAGGGCCAAGGCACTGACCGATGGCACCCGGCTGACGGCATGGTCGCGAACCAACCAGGGAATCCCGCGGTAGCCTGCAAATAAAGTGTCTTCCGTTTCCGCCAACAACGGACTCTTCGTCGGCAGGACCGCCAACGGCAACCAGCCGAGCGGACCATGGGCGACAACGACCAAGTTGGCAGCCGGTTTCCATCCGCCCTCAACCGGTTGCAGGAGCTGTTGATAAGCGCCAAACGCCGTCTCAACATCAAAAGGCGGAATATCCCCCAAGGTCGCGGCGTTCGGTTCCAAGGCGCCACGTATCAGGGCGACGGTATCATCGATTTCCTCTTCGCCGGCATCGATTGCAGCGAAACGGGCGCCGCCGGACTTCGGCACCGCCCAGACAAACGAACGGTCCTCGCCGACGAAAAACGCGACCAACGCTTCGTCCGGCTTCAGCGCCGTTCGCGCATCGGCAACCGTCGCCGGTTGCGGATTGATGAGGTTGGCGTAATCCGGGTAGCGGCGCTCGATGGCCGCCATAAGATCGCCCCGGGTGTCACGCTGCTTATCGATACGGGCTTTCAGATCGGCAACAACTTCCGAAACCTGTTCGTCCTGCGGTTTGCTCAAGACCTCGGCCAGGAGCGCGTTCAAGGCCGCCGTTTGCTTGCGCGAGTCCTGTTCGCGGCGCACCAGGTCGGCCAGTTCCGGCTTTTCCGCCATGGCCCGCGCGCCCGAAGCGGCAATGGCGCTCTGCACGCGCCGGCCGCGCGCCGTATCGGCGAGTTGAAACGCAACCTCCATGGCGTCGATGCCCGCCGCCTTTTCGATTGCGGTGCCCCGAATATCCGCCAGGAGACCGATATAGGCTTCCATGAACACGGCCTTCCATCGTTCCTGCGCCGTCTCCGTGGCGTTCTCATCGTCGATGGGACGTGACTTGGAGAGCAACAGGGGGAATACCGGACGCGAAGTGGGCCAGTGCCTCGGCGTGTTTCCCGGCCTGGGCCAAGGCCGTCGCCAGCGTAACGCGGGTCAGGGCAGCACGCGGGTGTTTTTCGCCGAACTGCTTGCTGGTATTACGATGGGCATCTTCCAGATGGGGCAGAATTTCCGCTGTCCGGCCTGTCTTGATGAGTGCGATGGCCAGCGACGGTGTCTTGCCGAGCATACGCGTGAACCCATCCACTTTCATGGCGGTCTCGACGTGCGCGAACTCCTCGGCCGAGGCTTCCCATTCGGCCTGGAAGGCGAGGATCGAGGCGAGATCGCGCCGGGCGCCGCGCAGTTTCGATTGGCGGTCGTCGAGGCCGGCGTTCCGGTAGATGGCAATGACGTCGCGGATCGTCTGTTCGGCATCCTCGGCGCGGCCCTGCGCGGTCAGCGTCGAGGCCAGTTTACGGGCGATGTCGCCGGTCACCGAGTTGTCGGTCCCGACTTTGTCGAGAGCATCGTTGAGCGCTGTCCGGGCCACCACTTCTGCTTCCCGCAAGCGCCCCTGCTTGACCAGGTTGCGAGCCAGACGGCCGTGGCGCCGCGCCTTCAACGAAGGGTCGGTCTCCATCTTGCCCGCCTCAACCAGCGTTTCGAGCTCCTTGTGCAGGTATTTCTCGGCCTCTGCCCAACGTCCCTGGAGCTCCAGAAGGAAAGCGTCCATGCGATGGCTTTCGGCTTCCAGGTTGAGCCGTTTTTGCGGCGACGGCCGTTTGTTCATGAGGATCTGCTGGATGATCCGTTTGGCTTTTTCGCTGGCCCCGCGGGCCCGTTCGATGTCGCCCTGCGAGGCGTACATGTGAGCGAGCCCCCGCTGGGTGGTCGGGTTGGGGCGGATTGCTGCCGCATCCAGCATGATCCTGATCGCCGCCTTGGTCTTGCCGATCTGGTGCTCGGCGAAAGCCGCGTCCTTCAGGATCGATTGGCGTTTTTTTGGATCGATGTGGGCGCCGCGCACCAACTCCACCGCTTTTCGCATATCCCGTACGGCATCGTTGAGCCGCCCTTCCCTTTGGGCCTGCTTTCCGCGTTTCCGGAGGAACTGGGCTTTCTTTGCATCGCTGCCGCCACCAGACTTGCCTTTCCTCTTCTTCTTTTTCCCGCCGGACTGCGCCACCTCATATGCCGTTGCGTCTCCCTGCACGCCTGCAGTGCCCTTGTGATCAATCGACGGGTTGGCGGCCGAAACGGCAACCGGACAGAGGAGCACGAAAAGGGCCGGGGCGAGCACGGAGGCGCGCCGGACACGCGCTCCGAGAGGCATTATGAACGCGAAGAAATCCGCTTTCACGCATGCGCCCTTATCTGAGGGTGGCGAGCAATTTCCTTGCTTGAACGACGCAGCCGTTTTCCGCCAACCAAACGACCCGATGCGCATCGGTTGAGAGCTCCGGCACCTGCTTCAGTTTGACCCGCGCCGCCGTCCGCTGCCCCTTGAGGCGGACCATCACCGACATACCGTCGCGGACCGACACATCCGATGGCCATTTCAGGTCAGCCGCACCCTTCGGCCAATCGATCTTCGTCTTGCCGCCTTTCGGCAATTCCTTCAGCGACAGCGAGCCGCTTTTCTTGGTGTTGGCCCGCCACAGAGCCGGAAGCGTGCCGGCGCGGAAACAGTGGGTCCCGGAGCGGGCGATGTCGATATACCAGACGTCCGGCGGTTCCGCCTTGGCCGAACCACGCATGACGCCCAGCTTGCTGGCACCGGCGCCTTGCGGCGCGACCAGCTTGGCGAGCGCCGAAGTCAGGGTCTTGTCACCACCGCCGGCCGCGGCCGCAACCACGCCGGAATGGGGGCCTTTCAGCATGATGACCTGGCCGCTTTCCGAAACCAGGCTCAACTCCGCGCCGGCCGCGAGCGTCACGTTCGCGCCATCCTCGATCATGCCACCGGCAGGGTGGTCCGGCGACGTGGAGGCGATGATCACCATTTGACCGGCCCAGGAAGGCATGGCCAAGACGGCAAGTAAGACAAATGAAAAGATCGAAATCGAATAGCGGCGGTACATTTTCTATTTTTCCTTCAGCACGATGGTTTCTCCAGTCGCGCCGCCAGCCAATCGGCCCGCGTGCATGGCGGCGAGTTTATCATCCGGGTAGGATGCGGCCAATTCCTCAAAGGCCCTATGGGCATCGGCGTGCTCTTCCTTCAGCAGGTCATAGGCCGCCTCATAGGCCTTAACTTGTTGTTCCGGCAAATGATCGACGGGTTCGAAGGTAAGCACGCCCTGGGTCTTGCCCTTCAACACCAACCGCCCGATCGGCCGTGACCGCATGCCGTCGACACCCTTCATGGTCTCCTCGGCGATACAGACCATCGTACCGGTCTGTTTGTTGACGCTCTCGAGCCGCGCACCGGTGTTCATGGCATCCCCGTGGGCGGTGTAATCGAAAAAGGCCTTACCGCCGAAATTGCCGACCGTGACCATGCCGGAATTGACTCCGACCCGGGTGCCGCCGATCTCGATTCCCTGTTCCCGGTAGCGGGCCTGGAAGGCGCGGGCGAACTTGTCGAAATCCATGGCACACTGAGCTGCCCGCTGGCGGTGATCGTCCTGGCCGACGGGTGCATTGAAAAGGACCACGACGGCGTCGCCGACGATCTTGTCAATGGTGCCGCCGTGACCGAAGGCGATCGAGCACATGCCATCCAGGTATTCGTTAAGGACCGGCAGGATCTTGGCCGGGTCCGACTTCTCGATCATGCTGGTGAACCCGGCGAGATCCGAATAAAGGCATGAGATCTCGCGGCGCTCGCCGCCGACCGTGAATTTCGTCGGGTCCTCGATCATCTGGTCAACGATCTGAGGCGCGGTGAACCTTGAAAAGGCGTTGCGGATATATTTCTTCTCGGCCCGCACACGGCCGAGGAACAACGACGTGACGCCGCCAGCCGCGAAAACGAAGGCGGCACTGGGCGACACCAGCGGCAACAGCACTTGCGCCTGTTGATAGAGCACGAAACCACCGATCCATAACCCGCCGATGACGGCAACGGATATCAAGGTCTTGGCCCAGGGCGGCACCTTGACGGCGAACACCAGGCCGCCGAGTGCCGCCGCGACGGCGATAACCAGGACAACGACAGCGGTTCCGGTTCCCGGTGGCGCCTTATCGTCAAGCAACTGGGCAACACCATGAGCATGGATGAACACACCCGGAATTGTGCCGGCCTGTTCGCCAAGGCCGGCGATCAGCGGCGTACGGTGGCGGTCGTCCTGCGGCAGATCGGCGCCGACGAGAACGATCTTGTTTTTGAACCATGGCGCCGGCAGCAGACGGAAGGCGTGGAGCGGAAAGGACTTGAAGGTCGGGGTCTTGTCGTTGGGCGGCTGGCGATAAAGCAATCGCTCGGCCTTGGTCCGCGGCCCACTGTCCCGGCCGGCAAGGGAGTAGGCCAACCCCGGCACCCAGCGCCCGTTCCGCTCGCCACCGGGAAATATCCAACGCACGGTCCCGTCGGCTGGGTCGGATGCCAGATTGGGCAGGGCGCGGTGGACGTTGGGCGGCACGTTCTCGAGAAACTTCGCTTGTTTCTCCGTAAGCCCATCTTGCATGGACACCCAGGATACCGATATCGGCACCTTGGAATTGGCCATGGCGGTGAACAGCACTTTGTCCTTCTGGGGTTCGGTCGCTTGATCGAAGAGAATGTCGAGCCCGATATGCCGTGCGCCGGCGGCGTTGAGTTTGGCGATGGCGGTAGCCAGGATTCCACGGTCCAAAGGCGAGCGGTACGGGAACATCGCTAGCGTATCCTCGGTCACGGTAAGGATGACGATGTCCGGGTGCTGCGGTTGGCCCGGCGTCAGGGCGGCGATACGCAAGTCGGCGATGGTGTTCTCGACCTGGGCCAGGAAAGGCAAATACCGGAATCCGCCCCAGGCCATCAATATCGCACCGATGAGCACGGCACCGATCGCCAATTGGAACTTGCTGAGTGAGGCTTCGGCCGTTTCGTTTCCGCTCACGTTCGCCTACCTGAACCGAATGAACAGTCCCTAGAAGACAGCTTCGGAGCCGCCGCTTCAAGGAACCAGTTCACATTCGGCTACGATATTTGGCTGCCGATGAAACTTGCCAGGGCCACATTGAAATCCGCCGACTTTTCCAGATAGGGTGCGTGCCCGGCGCCGGCGATGACAGCCTGCCCGGCACCGGGAATGGCAGAGGCCAAATCATCAGTCCTCTCTCGCGCAACAACCGGATCGACCTCACCGCTGAACACGGACACCGGGCAAGACAAGGCGGCGAGGAGGTCGCGGTTGTCGGCTTCGCTGATCATCCGCGCCGCCGCTTCGACTCCTTCGCGCCGGGCCCGCGACGCGATCTCGGCGATCAGGTCGAAGACGTCGGCGGGCGCATCGGGAGCCAGCATCGCGCGGGCCCGCGCCAATCCGTATTCCCGGGGTCCGCCGCGGTCGAAGGCCTGGAGGCGCTCCCGGTAACTGTCGGTCAGCCCGGCTCCCGTAGGGTGGCAGCCGCCCCAATGGGTACAGGACAGGACCAGGCCCTCGACTCGTTCCGGATGGCGACCGGCGAAACGCGTCGCAACGATGCCGCCCATGGAGTGGCCGACCACCGTCGCCCGTTCGACGGCGCAGTGATCGAACAATTGGGCCAAGACCTCGGCGAATCGGTCGGCATCGGGCTCGACCAGGGCCGACCCGCCGTATCCCGGCGCGTCCCAGGCGATGCAGCGGTGGTCCCGGCAAAAGCGCTCGAATTGGCCAACCCAACTCAAGGAGTTGCCGGCGAGCCCGTGCAGGAAGACGATGACCTCACCGTTTCCCGTCTCCCGGAAAGTCAGGGGACCGGCGGGCAGGTCCGCCGTTTGTTTCCGCGCATCCATGTCGAAGCCCCAACCTTGAATTCGTCGCGGCGCAACACCGGCCGCTGACATTGGCCGCCTTTGTAGCCCGAATCCCCGAAACCGCAAAAGCGGGAAAACAAACGGCCCGGTTGAGCGATGATCCGATTGCGAAACTCACGGCACTCGCTATGCTCCGAAAAGGCACCTTGAAGGAGATAGGACATGCGGCTTCTTTTTCCGGTTTTTCTCGCCCTGACGGTCGTGGCCACCCCTCCGGCAGGACCGGCGGAGGCGTCCGACCTGTTCAACACGCTGAAAAAGGCGGTCGACAGTGTCGGGACCGGATCACCGTCCACGGGCTCCGGCAGCGGTGCGGCGGCGCTTTTGAGCAACGACGACATCATCGCCGGCCTCAAGGAAGCCTTGAGGGTCGGCACCGAGCGGGTCGTCGGCCAAATCGGCGCGGCGGACGGCTACAATGCTGATCCGGCCATCCACATCCCGCTGCCGCCGGAGCTCGCCAAGGTGCAGGGCCTGATGAAAAAGTTCGGCCTGTCGGCGATGGTCGACGACGTGGAACTGAAGCTCAACCGGGCCGCCGAACAGGCCGCGCCGAAAACCAAGGAACTGATCTGGAAGGCCATTAACGCCATGACGCTGGATGATGCCAAGCGCATCTACGACGGCCCCGACGACGCGGCGACGCAGTATTTCAAAAAGGTGGCTTCCGGCGATCTCACCAAAGTCATCAAACCGATCGTCGATCAGACCCTCAACGAGGTCGGCGCCATCGCCGCCTACGACCAGCTCATGGGCGACTACAGCAAGCTGCCGCTGGTCCCCGACGTCAAGGCGGATCTCTCGAACCACACGGTCAACCTGGCCCAGCAGGGCCTGTTCCACTATTTGGCCCAGGAGGAAGCAGAAATCCGCAAGAATCCGGCGAAACGGACGACGGAGATTTTGGCGAAGGTGTTTGGGGGGTAGGGTTCCGAGGCGAAGGTTTCAGGGCATGCAGCCTCGCTGAACGAAGGCGTCAGTCGCCGACGAGCCAACTCGAGGCCGATCCATTGTCTGGGAAAATGCCCGTTCTCACGCCGCGGTTCGACGCCACGTCTTTCACGAACTCCATTCTCTCAACTTCTTGAGCTGGGACAATGATGGCCAAGCGGGTACCCGCCGGGAAGTGCCGATGGAGCTCGCTGGTGAACTGAAAATCCGCGGTCAACGACTGCTGAGGCTCGGCATTCGTCATATCGATAAGGAGCCTTCGGCAGGTGTTTACGTTCAGTGCGCGGCTGACTTCCGGGCGCGAGGCCTCAAGTTCGTCTTTCGTTATCGCGCCTTTCAAGGTGAGATGAACGTAGCCTTGGTCTTCGAGGAATTCCACGACGAAGGGCATCGATGGACCTTTCGTATACATCCGTGATCTACGCTGCTGGTTATAACATTCCATTGTATTCAAGTCCCGCGCATCGCCAGTCGGAGGACGGGGATTTGGCGAAGACATTTTGGGGATTTGGCTTGGCCTTAAGCAGCACCGCGAGAACGACCGCTGAAAATCTCAATCGGGCAACAGGTAGCCTGCTGAGGGGCGTTACCGTCAAAATCTAACCGGAACCAAATTATCCCGTCATGGGTGGGCTTGCCCCCGTCGCAAGCACCCAACGGGCTATCGACGTGGATCCCCGGGACAAGCCCGGGGATGACGACAAGTGATGCGGGTGGGGATAGGATAGTCCAGTCACATCAGTGACTGGTCCCCGCCGACAGCGTGATCTTGTTGTAGACGTTGTACTTGCCGCTGGGCTTTTTCATGGGGATGCGCTTGACCTCTTCGAGCGTATCGGCGTCGTAGATGACGAGCGCCCCTTCGTTCTCCCAGATGCTGACCAGCGCGTGCTTGCCGTCCCGGGTGAACTCCACATGGGCCGCCGTCTTGCCGGGTTCGGGGCGCAGCGTCTTGACGATCTCCAGCGTCCTCTTATCGATGACGTGCATGGCATCCCTGTGCTTGCCGAAGAAGACATCGACCCAGGCATAAGGCGTGTTCTCGTGGCTGCGCATGAAGAAGCCGGGGCCGAGGGTCTCGATGCGCTTGACGGTCTTCCAGCTCTCCATGTCGATGACGCTGACCATGCCGCCCCGCAGGTGCGGCGTCGCCATGACGTCCCGGCCCTGGTACTGGAAGGTGATGCCCGAGCCCAGGTGCGGCATGCTGTCGAGCTCAAGGTCGGCGACCTTGCGCCTGGCATCCAGGTTGAAGACCTGGCCCTTTTTGGCGTTGCGGGCCGCACCCATGACGTCCGTGTAGGCCTGGTCGAAAAAGAAGTCGTCCATGTAGTCGCCGACTTCGATGCGCCGGATCCCGAACGGCTGCTCGGCAACGACGACGCCCTCGACCTGCCCTTTCCTGTAGTTGTGTACGAAGTTTCCGTAAATGGGCGGTGCGTCCGGGTCGTAGGAAAGCTCCCAGATCTCAGTCATGTCCTTGAGGGCGACGACAAAGCTGTTGCGCGGTCTCGCCGTGTAGACGGCGCTGACCCGCGACGTCTTGCCCTTGCCGTCGGTCACCGGGATGACGCGGAACGGAGACAGGTCCTCGGCGTGCAGGACGACGAGGCTGTGCGGCAGGAAGTTGCCGACCATCACCCATTTGCCGTCGGCCGACACGGCGATGTTCCGCGTATTGATGCCGGCGCGGATCTCGGCCACGGGCTTGAGGCTGTAAAGGTCGTACTTGCTGACCCAGCCATCGCGCGAGCCGAAATAGACGAAACGCCCGTCCGGCGAATACTTGGCGCCGCCGTGCAGGGCATAGCGCGACGGGAAGCGCCACAACGATTCGAACTTGTCACCGTCCAGGATGGTGACGTGGTGATCGCCGGTCTCGACGACGGTGAACAGATTGAGCGGATCGGCGTCGTGCACCGGCTTGACCGCGTTGTGGATGACGTGCGATGCCTTGGTCTCGGCCATGCCCCAGTCGGGTGTTACCGGCGACGTAAAACTCCCTGATTATGGGCGAAGTAAATTTCCCCACCTTG